>JAABUS010000374.1_pt1:0-112500 | contig 114412 bp, 118 predicted proteins | sample 5560161 | NCBI WGS metagenome assembly JAABUS01 (sample SAMN10711885, study PRJNA513376) | rock metagenome | isolation source: Antarctica rocks | place: Antarctica: Victoria Land, Trio Nunatak nord | collected 2016-01-04
TCTTCGGCCGCTGAGCCATCTCATAACGAAAAGACCTGGCAAATACTCAGTCGCGTTGTCGAGGTGTCGGATGGTAGACTGGTCAGGCTGGTCTGGTCATAGACGGCTAGGATGACCGAGTCCCTTGGTATTGTCGAATTGCCAAGTCTTTCTTTCTCTGACATCATTGGATAGCCCACAGTAGTAAAGCACTGATCGGTCAGTCCTGCACAAGGCTTGACATTCGCAGACCTTTACTGAGACGAAAACTGCTTATTGGCAGATAATTTCAAGCATTATATACTGCACAGACGGGTAGACATATTGATAACCCTTTTGAAAGAAAGTGACATGAAGTTCAAAAAAGAGAACACTCGTTTACTTAGTCAACCCACCACTGAGGTTCAGAGATTAATGTCATTAAGAAGCGAGGAGCACAGTGGAGTTGATACGATAAATAATCAAGAAGAAGACCCGCGAAGAGTAATGAAAGAACAATCGCGTGCGGGTCGCCGTTCTTCAAACCTCTTCAAGGATGATAGTCCCAGCGGCACCACTTCCTTCAATGATTTGCTCGGGTCCATTAGACCAACGTGAAGTTTTTGACAAAACACTGTTATAAATTAACGTTAAGTGTTCAGCTGCCGAAAGACATTTGTTAGATACTTTCTAGGCTTAGCTACGATCTTTTCTTATCCTTATCTTAGTGGACCAAGCATCAGGGACAAATGTCTTGATAGACTAAGGGCACATCAACCCATCACCAGAGGTTCGCTTGAACAGGCCCAGTACCAAATCTTGTCCATTTATTAGTATTATGTACAGAGCGTGTCGTGACGCCATAGTGCTTTGAATGGTGATAATAATAAATGTAGGTCAGATTGGTGGACGATGTCCTTGTAAGCTACCTTAGTAAAGTAAGTTGTTACATGCAACTCCCAGAAACGCCGCGTTCCTAATCACTACCGTTTGTCCCTACTTCCTTCTTCCGGCACTATAACACTCATGCCTTCTCACTCGAACCGGAATCGAAGCCTCAAAGGCACACTCAAGAGTCATCATGCCTTCTTTCGGTTCCTCCAATGTTAGAGGCATGCGCCAGCAAGAACTTACAGCACGTAAGTGTATACTTACACGCCCTCGTCCAAGCTTCGTCCTGGCTCGCCCCAAGCCGGATGCTGGCGTCACCAATCTTGTCTTTATAGATAGTGTAAGGCAGTGGTGGCCCACGACTCGATCCACCGTTGCTTCCAACCCCGTCACCCTGATGTCCCCCTTGACCAGTAGCAGCTCTGCCACTGGACTTTGGCAGGAATGAACCTACAGATTCCGCCCCAATCTCGACAAATTCGCCGAGTTGTCGTAGACACTCGAGGAATGCAACCATGCCAGAATCTATCCGACGGTGAAGGAACATGCGGCCGACTATGAGATCTCCAGAAGAGAAGAGATCGAGCGAAGTGATTTTATTTTGCAGCGGAGGTTGAGAAGGGGGATTAGCAGAGAGAGCGACGGTTACGGATGATTGCGGGGCAGAGGATGATGATGCGAGATAGTCGAGCTTTTCGATCTTAGAAGTGCTTCCCATAGGCTTGATCCTATAGCCTCTGAACGTGAAGCCTAGTTTGTCAGCTACAGTGACAAGCAGCAAACTGGCGGTACCCCAGGCAGCGTTTATCTCAGTCCAGTCCACATTGTTAGGAGGAGGAAGTCGGCCAAGACGTAAACCATTTATAGTGCCGAAATGACCGTCATGACTGATACAAAATGTGTCATTATATACATTCGTGCGTTGAAGGCGCTCAAGCTGCTGAGCATCGTGATCATAGGCGGCATTAAGGGCATCTCGTTCGTTTTGAAAAGATGATAGTGTGAGAGCAAAGGCGTTGCGCGAACGCCAAAATGACTGTTCTTCGGCATCAAGTGCAACAGATTCGGCTTCGAGCTCCGCGATCTCAGCGTCGAGGGAGGCTTTCTCCTTTTCAAGACCAACGAGCTCTGAGAAAGCGCGAGCTTCTGCTTTACCAGACATGGTGAGCGTCGACTGCGCTTTTGAAACATCAGCAGGTGTAGGGACCGTGTTTGTTAGGGACTTCAGGAAAGTTATATATGCGTCGCGTTCTTTGGTTGAAGCGGAAAGGCGGCTTTGAAGAGAAGAGAGTAAGAGATCAGTACACTCGGTGCATATGGGGTGGTCTATGTCAGAGCGAGATGACAGGATCTCGAAGAGCCGGGCTGTGGACTCAATCTGGTGGGATAGTGATTGTTTTGGATCGCTGGATGGGTCTTGCGGCATAGCGCCTGCTTGTTTTGGCTTCATCTTCGCTTCAAGACCATTGACTGTAGGCTGAAGGGAGACGACTTGTGAGTCTGTGAGCATTACAAACGACATCGCGGGATTATCCTTCAATCCGGCCTTTGTCGATGCTGCCATTGCAGCATGGGAACCAAAGCCTTGATGGGCTTGGGGAATGACCCGCTTGAAAACCGGAGCTGCTGCATCTTGAGATATGTGGTCGTAGAAGTCTTTTCTTTCTTGCGGATACGGGGTCCGAGATGTGCTTGCACTTTGATCAGAGGAGTGCCTTGAGGAGCCTGGTGGGGAATCAGTTTTTGTAGCTACAGAAAATTAAAAACAACGTACCTACAAGCAGATCAAATGCTGCAGGGTTCAGATCTTGGAGCGAAGTATCGAGTTTCAGCGGAGTTCGACACTTCTGGCAGTTCATGTTACTGGAGAAATCGCCGGTTCAGATTGTGTTCATGGCTGTACTCCCTTAGTACCGTTACTCCGGCCAAGCCAAGCATGACGCTTTATGCAAATCGCGCTAATTATTATGCAAGTCATGGAACGCGTTGCGGCTTAGCGCGATCTTCAACGAGCCTCCTAGCTCTCGATTTACTCGAATAGCCCTGAACATTCTTCATTCGATGTTGAACTTTATCATACAGCAAATTCAACTCTTGTCAGCTGTCCCTTTCATACCTGTTGCACCACAAAGATGGATCGGCCCCACAAGCGACGTCGCTTCCTTAGCCCAGACATAGACGTGAACGTTTCGAGAGCTCGTAACGATGCGCGGCTCAAGACGACGTTCGAGTCCATCTTCGAAAAGTATGGGAGAGATTTCAGTGGAGTCGGAGACGAAATTGATCTAGAAACGGGAGAGATAATTGTCAACAATGGGCATTTGCTTGGCATGGCGGATGAGAAGCATATGTTTGATAAGCCGAATACTGAAACAGGCTTCGACAGCCCAGAGAGAGGGAAAGAGGCTGGTTGCCAAAGTGACCAACCGATAGGGATTGCGAAAATGCCGGTGGATAGAGCGACCTCTGATGCATCTTGGCTATCCGCTGGTGCTGATAGTCTGATGGAGGATGTCATGGTTGACTGCTTGTCAATGGTCGAGGGCACGGGGAATCAAAGGATAAGACTGCCAGGTATCAACCACGGAACCGGAAAGGGTAGACTACCACCATCAGCCTTCGTCAATGGTCGCCGTAAGCTGTCTGCTGTGGGACGACCTAAACCAAATTCAAGCTCATCGAATACTCGACCTCAACAACACATTGAGGCGACCCCTAAAGAGGAGCCTGCCATCGAGATAGCGTGGTGTGTTCCGCCTTTACCGAAGCCCGCCCCAGGTCTTACAATGCAGCATGTACGGCCCTTGTCGAGGAACCACGAAGCCAATTCAGAAAGGTTTTTGTCGCCACCGGGGTTTCCCCCACGAGCGCCTACAAAGGAGAGGTGCATCATGCCTAGATGGACGCAACAAGAAGACAGTCTATTGCTTGTTTTGTGGTCCGATACGACATTGGGGTGCACTGAGGTCAAGAAACATTTCAAGGAACGTTTTCCACATAGGAGCTTTTTAGCCATCTCAACTCGCTGGTGCAGGAAGCGTCGAAGCAACTCCTGGAAGAGAGTTGGACAAGATGGAACCGCCAAATCCTCAATTGTCGAACGTTCAGCTCGTAAAACCAGAATGATTGAGTCTTCTAGGACCGTGGAGGATCTCCAGCAATTACGTTCTCCTGATCTTCTGGCGAACCGCTTCCCTGAAAATACTGGGACAATGAAAAGAGGCGGAAAATGTACGCCATATGAGACGACAAGGGACCGAACAGACGTTCACCAGGAAATATCTCCAGCGAATGTGCCCGAATTAGGTATCAAGTCTGGTGTGACGCGCCTTACTCAAAGCCTTCAGGAAGACGCTCGCTTTCTCTCTGGTCTTTCTATATCCTCCAGTGGTGCGGAGCGTCTTGGCCAAAGCCTCCAAGAACATGGTCGCTCCATTTCTGATCTCTCTACTACCTCTAAAAGAGAACAACGCATACCTCTGTCCACAGCACAGAAGGCGCCTCGCCCGTTAGGGTCTAGTAGTTTGAGATATTCAAGTGGAGACAGCGTCGCTGAACTTGGTAAAAAGATACGTCCTAAACTCGAGGGAATCGCTGGGGGCTCTGAATCTTCCGCAGCAAGTGCGAGTGACGAACTTTCTAGTTTGTATGCTCATCCTGTTAGCACAGGTCAAAGCAAGACTCACAAAAGCATGAACATTGCTGCTGCGACGAAGGCAGGTCCTACCGAGTATCAGCCCGTCCAACGAATGACAAGCCATATTAGTCGCCCTGAAGGCAATGGTTCAACAGCTATGCCAAGAGATGATGTTCGAAAGCCTTCAAGATTGAAGGATCACATAAGATTGGTACAATTTCATTCAGCTGCTGCTGTTCAAGCTTCTTCAAACGCCAATCGCAGTACTTTGTTACGACCCCAGGCGTCGTCGACTAAGTGTACAGATCCATATATGGATCGTAAGACGCAGCCAAGGACCATGCTATCCCTTTCAGCGAATCACAGAGATGCAGCAAAAAACAAAGCCCCACCGATTTCAAAGAGCAGACTTCTATCAGGGTCGCAGCCCATGGTACGTGCTGCTCAGGCTGCACGTAGGAAGCCCGTGGACAATCCAATAAAGACACCCTTAGTCGCGGCATCCACCCGGAACTATAGATCTCCGAATCACACCGTGAGAGCTGATGAAGCGTCTCGTAATATCAAGTCTTCACCTCCTGCAGAGACAAGAACTTCGCTACTCCAGGGAAAACTATCTACAACGACTCAATTGGAAGTCGAACTGGGTGTTCAAGGTGTGGTACTGGCCTCGGCCAAATCTCTCGCGTCGCACATCATAGATATGAGCGATGACGAGCTCTCCACACCTATCAAGACAGTAGGCACCCCCAATGCACCAAGAGTCATTTCGTCCATCCCAAAGCAGCGCAGGAAGACTTTGAAATGAGGGCCACGTGCCGTACGCTGCTAGTATTGTTCCAGCGGTACCAGGCGATGTTATGATCTTCTTGATCCTTGCCGATTCTTAAGAACACCCTCAGATACTTTTGTCGTTCAGAATCCGCTGTCACAAACAACGCTCCCGTCGGACCAGGCGTAGGTATATCCAGTTATATCCTTTGGTAGCTTGTGGTTACCAATAGCAGTGCGATCAATCATCCAGACCAATGATATCTTCTAGCTTGCTCTTCGTCTCACCCCCAACACTCCCAGCTTTAGCCCAAAATTTCGAAACGTGTTTCGTCCCGGAATCACATAAGACCGTCACGATCCTCTTCCCTTTTCCCATCTTTTTCGCTATTTTCACAGCAGCTACACCTATCCCAGTCAACACAGATGTCCTGTCCGCAACCATAGCAGCACCTGACTCACAGTTGACAGCACTGCTACTCCCCACAAAGATCCCATCCCTCTCTACTAACCACTTCGCCATCCCAAGCGCCTGCTCGTCACTCACCCTCACAACGTCGTCTATGACTTCCCGTCCCGCTCGAAAGTTGTCCGTAACCCTGTTCATGCCTATTCCTTCCACGATGCTATCCACCTGCTCCCGCCGTCTTTGACCCTCCTTCTCCATCTTATCAAATAGCACACCATAATTGACCCAGTTATACAGACCGCTCCCTTGCGGATCCGCGACCACGACCTTGACGGTGGGAATCTTTTCTTTTAAGTACATTCCAACCCCGCTAATCGTTCCGCCTGTGCCTGCGCCAGCTACAAGCACATCCACCTTCTTGCCACACTGGGCTAGAATTTCCGGCCCCGTGCCGGAGCGGTGGGCTTGCCAATTCGCAGGGTTCTCGAACTGATCTGCAAAGTAGCCGCGTCCCTTGCGAGTGGGATCTGCCGTGTGAGCAGCCGCAAGGCTTCGCGCCCAATTGACATAGTGTTGCGGAGATATTATCGGGGCCGGAGGAACAAGGGAAACAGCGGCTCCTAGGGTAGCAAGCAGGGACGCCTTTTCAGGTGTGGTATCCGATGGGAGGACAATATGAGCCAGGTAGCCCCGAGCGCGACAGAGGGTAGCAAGGGAGATTCCTGTCGAGCCAGAGGTGCCTTCATAGATGGTGTCGCCTGAGTAAGGGGTCAAGAGGCTTTGCTCTTCGGCGGTATTGATGATGCTTAGAGCTACTCTATCTTTTGGACTACCACCTCCGCCATTTAGAAACTCGGCTTTTGCGAGAATGTCGCAGCCTGTGGCTTCAGAGAGGGACTTTATGCGGAACAACGGCGTGTTCCCGACACAAGATTCTATGCCCTCGGGTATTCGCTTTTCATTTTCGGTTATGGGGACCTTTTGTGTATGATCTTCTAAGTCTATATGTTCATCCTCATCCTGTAGACCTGCAGCAGCAATCGTACTGACTCTCGTTTTTCTGCGGCGAAAACGGCGTTCGAGGTCAGGGTAAAAATCCTTGAAGCCGAGGGTAAGAAGAACACCGAGGACAAAGGCAGTGGTAAGGGTAACGCGAGGGTGTGAGTCCATGAGATTTGCCAACGTAGCAATTGAGGAGGATTCAAACCTCAAGCGGACAGAGCAATGTCATTGAACGTTTTAACCGCAGTTTAGCCGAGCCCTAAACTCCGTAGAAGCTCGGACCATCAGCCAAGACAAAGACCTCCGCTCTTTGTGACCGGCTCTCTGGTTCATCTCAGGGTCTGCGATGGATTCGCCGCTGATTTCTCATGTGTTTCGGCGTCTGTTCTCTCATCAAATATGTTCAAGGATTCGCTCCCACTCATCGTTGCCCTTCCGAATAGCCAACGCGCCCTATCAAAGGCACTACCAAACAGGTGGAGAAGGGGTCAAGGATGACGACCGACGGCAAAGCCATTGGCAGCAGAGGACGGACCTGTTCCCGCAGGATAAATCTAGAGACTTTGAGAGATACCCAATGGTGACCGCCAACGCGTTGAGGGGTCGAAGGGAAAGGCCGAGGAGGGTGAAGATGCTAGGACGCGACTTTATGGAAGGTATGAAACCATAACTGATGGTCAAAGAACAAACTAATGGCCTATCTAGATGGCTTATACAACCCAAATTACGGCTACTTCTCCAAGCAAGTCGTCATCTTCTCCCCCGGTGAGCCCTTCGACTTCAACTCCATGCCCGACGAACCCCATTTCCACTCCCTCCTGGGCCAACGCTACACCGACTTCGAAAACGCTCTCGACGCCCAACATCCAAACGACACTCGGCAGCTCTGGCACACTCCAACCGAGCTCTTCCGCCCCTACTACGGGGAAGCCATCGCCCGCTACCTCGTCACCAAACACCAGCTCTCCCACCACCCCTACCAGGACCTTATCATCTACGAACTGGGCGCGGGGAACGGAACCCTCATGCTCAACATCCTCGACTACATCCGCGACTTCCACCCCGACGTCTATGACCGCACCAAATTCAAGATTATTGAAATCTCCGCGAACCTCGCTTCCCTACAGATCTCCCAACTCACCCGTTCGGCGTCCTCGAGGGGCCACACCAACCATGTCGAAATCATCAACCGCTCCATCTTCGCCTGGGACACCTATGTCGCCCTCCCGTGCTACTTTCTCGCCCTTGAAGTCTTCGACAACTTCGCGCACGACAGCATCCGCTACGACCCCATCACCGAAGACCCCCTCCAAGGCACCGTCCTTATCGACAACGCCGGCGAATTTTACGAGTTCTACACCAAAAACATCGACCCCGTCGCCGCCCGCTTCCTGCGCGTGCGCAACGCGGCCTGCTCGAGGCCGTACAACCATCCGTTGCGCCAGCCGCGGTTCGTGCGCAGTCTCAAGAGCAAGTTGCCGTTCGCGGGGAATCTGACAGTGCCGGAGTACATCCCTACGAGACTAATGGAGTTCTTCGATATCCTGAGGGAGTATTTCCCGCTGCACCAGCTGGTAACCTCTGATTTCCACTCCCTCCCCGACACCATCGCCGGCATCAACGCGCCTGTTGTTCAAACCCGCTATCAGCGCCGTGTCGTTCCCGTCACTACTCCCTACGTAAGTCCCCCATCCTCCCCAAAACAAAACCTCTTCCCTTCCAAGCCCCCCAACCCCACACAAAACTAACACCCCACCAGGTCCAACAAGGCTACTTCGACATCCTCTTCCCGACCGATTTCAGCGTCATCGAAGACATCTACCGCGCCATCACAGGCAAGCTGACACGCGTGATGAGCCATGAGGAATTCTTGAGGCGCTGGGCCTATGTCGGGGATACGCAGACGCGCAGCGGAGAGAATCCGATGCTCGGGTGGTATAAGAACGCGAGCGTTATGGTGGGTATTTGATGTAGGCGGGGAGAAAGATGGGAATGCGGAAATGGGGATTTAGGGATGCGACGAATACATATAGCGTCAGTATAATATATACATCTTCCTACCTTATATATGATGAACCAGTCAAAGCTACCTAGCTAGCTACCCACTTGTCTCCGAGAAAACCAGATAAACACCCCCTCCCCGCCTTACAAAAATGCAAAACGTCAACACCCCAAAACCCCGATCTAACGAGTTTTTTGCTTTGAAAGACTCCCATCACCACCCACCCACCAATGGTACAGTAAGTACTACATAGAGTAAATCTCCAACACGCGCAGTAGAACCCCTTCCCCCCCCCCCTCCAAAAAAAAAGAAAATTTCTCATACGCGGTTGAGCACTTCCCAAGAAGCAGGTTACACGATTTATTTTCCTTGCACCCACCCACCTACGCAGAAACCAGTCGTACATACTGTAATGGCAAGGTTCGTTCTAGACGGAAGTAGACACGTCGTTTGATAACATACACGCGTGCTTTGCTACTAGGCTCAAACCCCACTTCGGGTCTCCATGGTCTAGGAAGAGACGTTTGGAAAATACTGTATCATGAAAACTCCCCCCTGCAGCTGCATACTCGTCTCCAAACGCCAAAGTGACTACCGCTTCCAGCAGCGCTGAAATCGTACAAGAAAAGTGGTTTAGGGACCCCGACCGAAACTGCTCAAGAACCCATCCGTAATCACCGCCCTGATCCACCACTCGTAGGTTCGCATAGTAATACACCAAACTCAAGAGAACTATTGCGGCCATGTCAACGCCAAATCGGTAACCGATAAACGAAAGAAATAGGATTAAACTCACCTTCCATCGCTTCCCACAAACCGTACACTCGCAAAAGGTCGTCATCGGCTCATCGGCGCTCCTCGTCTGGGCCTGGCTATAGCTCACCTTCTTCTGCCCGCACTTGCCGCACGTCAAACTGGTACTGATACTCCTCTCCGCCTTCGGCATCATCGCCCCGTTCATATTCTGCTTTAGCAGATCCTGCACCTCTGCCATCTTCTCCGCCGATTTGAGCTCGTCGTGCGTCATGACGACGAATTTCTCGGGGGGGATCTCGCCAGACATGACGCGTACGCGGAGGGAGGGGTTGGATTTGTTCTTGAGGTTTTGGAAGAGGGAGCGGACTTTGGATTTGTAGGATTCGTTTGATTCGGGGCCGTAGATTGAGAAGGCAGCGGCTTCGACTGCGACAGCGTGGGACAGAACTTGAGAAGGTGGGACGGTGGAAGTGTGGGCAAGGCCGTTGTATATGAGACCGATGCAATTATCGCGGGTGGATTGATTGGTGCGCTTGATGTCGACTTTGTCTTTTTTGTAGTCGCGCTGGTTGGGTGGAACGGTCAGGGTTGATTTCTCGGGCTGTGGGGCTGGGGAATTCGTGGATGTCGGTGGCGACGATGTTGATTTCTTGGCAGACTGAGACGAGGGACTGCCTTTCGCTTTTTGAATATCATCACGCCACTTCTTGACGATTTCGCTGGCTAGGCGGGCAACTTCGGGGCTCTTGTGCTGTTTAGATTTGTTGACAACAACGCCAATCTTGGTTGAGCGCAGGACGTCTTCCGAAGGGACCACACCGGCTTTCAACTCATTCAAGATACTGAGGATTGCGGCGGCCGGCTCTCCAGCTGCTGTGGCTTTCTGGAGCGCCTTGGACTTTTCGACTATCTGTTTAGTATCCATCTTGTGAGGTTGAGCGAAAGAGAAGAGGATATGCAGCTCGGAAGGGAGGACACAGTTGCGCGAGCTGTTTGCTATATGATTTCCTAGTTATCGGAGCTTCTTGGTGTTTCTGCCTTTTTTTAGAATCTACGCATCGGGGTGTAACCAGGTAACATGTTTGCTCGGTTGTCGTCCACGTACGGATGTTTGTCGGAATCGTTTGGATAGCTTACGATACTGTGTACATCTGTTGTAGTCTTTACTGTCATGAGTTAGCGGCGACAAGACAAATACCTTAGCCTTGCTTGGTAAGCCGACAGTACTCTAGCTCAAGAGTCAGAAGGGGAGTATGTAAGGTAGGTAGGTAGTGAAGCAAAGATTGCGATACGGGGAAGTAAGGGATTCGTTGAACGCCTGGACAACCAGTAGCTGCCCAGGTGCTTCAAGCTCATCGGAACAAGCAGGAGACAAGGGACAGCATCACCGCTGCCTCTGTTAAGGGACAGGACACGGTAAAACAAGTCGTGTGCTTCAACGTTGGGTGGCATGACGTGCAGCACAGAGCCTCAATGCGGGCTCGCAAGACCTTTCCTTTACCCAAGCAACAACTGCAGCAACAGAGAGGACGGAGCACAAGGGAGTGAGTGAGTGAGTGAGTGATTGGACTTACTTGGAAGCTGATGAAGAACGTCTCATACCCAACATACGGAATAGGTGTGATATTATACCTAAGGTAGACAAGGCAGTGCTGGATCACGGTTGGCGACCGGGAGCCCAATGGACCACCATGCATTTAATTAAGGTTTACAATTCACGTGACACTAAGGTACGGAATACATAAGGTAAAGTACCTTAGTCAGTCCTCTCACTCCTCAGTCGTTGCCGAGACACCCCCCCCTGTCATGTCTATCAGTGAACCCCGCTTCATGCCCCACCATTTGATATGTCCTATATGTCCTATTGATCTTGACCGTGGTGCATACCTTACTCCCCAGTATAGTACCTTACCTTACCTTGATTCTAGAAACCCGCCCGTTTACCTTAAGTAGATCTAGATCACGCACAATACCTTGGTTCTCACACCGACCTCAGGTACTTTACCCGTCACGTTTCCACAATGTCTAGCGCCGGGTGCGTTTCCAAACCCCTCCCCCTCAAGTGCTGAACCAAGCTCACGCTTCGCTGCAGACAACAGAGCTCGAAGCAGTACCAGGACAAGAGTTCCAACCCCGGCCAAAAGACCTCCGAGTCTGCGGCCCCGGCCCGTGACAAGCTTGTAGGGGTTGGCCAACCGGGTATGTGTCTACTACCGTATGGATTATAACATTCCCCGACCCAAGAACTCGGTTTGGCTACGGAAAAGCGGTAGTAAGGTGGTATTAAAGTGACTGACAGACGGATATCTTAGGCGATAATAAATCTACTTTCCAGAAACTTTCCGAGTCCCGTACTGCGACGAGCAATGTTCGGAAATAAGTCCCCCGTTCGTCGGGGGAATAGGGGGAGAATTGACCAGCTTATGAATTCATGAGGCCTTGGGGCCATAGGCGCATGGAAGAGATGTTGGAGGGATCTGATATATTGGAGCGGGTGTTGGGATGCGAGACGCTTAGATGACTGATCTTTGTTGGAGGTCCAGGGTAGCAATGGTGCATGATTAATCTACTCGGCCTTGACCGACCTAATGTTTCCAACAATCGCTACAACTTACCGAAAGGGAGTATCCTATCTACCATACGCCACGCTGGAAAGGCTAACCAATGTGAACTAGATGTGAAGTTTTTTAAAGAAATTCCGTACGCTGCTGTCACCCAGTATATCACAGCATTTCCCATCACAGTCCTAATTGTTCTCCTATTCTGTGGCTCTGCTTCCTTCCTCGGCCTCTCGTTCTCGCACCTTGCTTTGATCTGCATGTTTCGCTGGGTCGAACACATATATCGGGAATTCCAGAAATATGGTTCGTTTCAATATTGTGGGTATTCGGACATATAGCGCTGGAGGAAACGGTATTAATATGCTCGTGCGTTTGGTATACCGTGAAAATGATTCCCAGTGGTTGCCACTTTCGTATCGCTTCTTTGCTCCAGGCCGTTCCTGCAGTGTCAGGCCGGACACGAACATAAGGAGAAGAGTTAGGAAGAAGGCTCCAAGTATACTGGCGTATAAAGCTTTATATGCTCCACCACTAACATATCCATATGCTGCTGGTGACACGGCAATCATGAAAATTGCTGGACAGTATTAGCGTGGAGGGCGTATTTCAAGAAAGCTGAATGCTCACAGAACTGCATGATGATCTCTCCAAAGTAATTCGGGTGTCTCGTCCAAGTAAAAAGTCCGATGTCACAAACCTTCCCCTTGTTCTCTGGCTTGCTTCTGAACCGGTATTTCTGAACATCCGAGACACTCTCCATAAAAAAACCAACCGCAAAAAGAATCACTCCAGCAATATCTCGACCTGTCCCAAATCTCGGTTGTTGAAACTTGGTGACATTGGGCGAATTCAGGATAGTAACTGGCAAAGACACCGTCCATACCCACACCATCTGAAAGACCCAAAAGCCTAGGAACGGAAAGAATTTGTCTCTTTTATCGTCGAAGCGATCGTCCTTCCCGGTCTTGATAATGCGGAAAAGGAGGAAGCCCGAGAGTCTGGCACCCCAGAGCATGATGAACAGCGAGTCCACGATTTGACGAGCATTGTGATGGCCTGAAAATGCGAGCGTGATGATAGCTAGAACAACGAAGTTGGTTCCGCCCGCAAAATCTAAGAAAGTTAGTATGCAGAACACACGTGGCTAACGGTCATAAGAGACATGCTCACCTGTGAGCTTGTCGAATTTGAGGGAGAAGGCTATGGAGAAAAAGAAGAGCTGATAGGCGATGGTGATCAACAACGTGATCGCGAGGTAGTAGTCATCCAAGGCGTGAACGACTGACATATTGGTTATAGCGTAGAGACGGAAAACAATGAACGATGTCGCAATTAATAGGCTTGGAAGTAGACCACAGGGCAGTCGCAGAAGATTATAGCTTTTGGACCTTCACCGTCCTTGGGTACCTTCGACAGTCTTACAAGGTCTCGGACTAATTGCACCAGTGTTGTCCATAATTTGCATTTTCGATTTGATATTTATCATACCTTATGGTCCAAAACTGCTTCTGCCTGCGATTTCAATGACGTCTATGATATTTAATTAGCGCCGGAGGAAGAAGTCCCGCTTGTCGGCGACAATAAGCCGCATTCCGTGTCAGCCTTATCAGATGCAGGGTGTCGAGTTCTTTACTTGCTACCGCAGCACAGGACTTGGGTATGTTGACGCACGAACAGGCTGGGGATAAATTATCCAGAAGGTCTGTGGCACGATAATGTATCTGATGAAGCCAAGAACAAGATCAGAGCTTTTACATCATTGCATAGCTCTGGCGGTGATGATGAAACTCGTGATGTGAGGTGAAGCGCCGAAGGAAATCATTTGGTGTTCATGCGCATGAATTGCGAGAAAATAGTGTCTTATCTGGATTCTTGCACGAGCATTGTTTTCTTATAAATCTCCATATATAGCTCTGCCGGTTCCTGGTTGTATTTGGAGATGACCTCGTCGTCTCGTCGTCCTCACGCTCATTAGATCTCCCAGTAAACTTCTTGCACTATCCGTCTTCTTTGACTTGGCATATTCACCTTTTGAGAGGTCTTTCAGCATTTCTGCGTTCAATCACTAGGGCTTCCGTGATCTAGAGAGACTTCGTGGAGATGCGAGTATCCATTTCGGCATCCAGGCTGTGCCTGGGGCTATTCCTATATTACTTGAACCTGTATATTATAGGTGCAGTGGTTATACATGAGCACATCACGTTAGAAATAACACCAGGGCAGTGAGCTTTCAACTCCAATACTCATCAAGATTAATTGCTGATGAGTACAGGATAACGGAGACTTTTCATATAACCGTTGCGGAAACAGTGGGAGCAGTAGCCGAAGTGTCAATGACTATGTCCGAAGCGTCAGTGGAGACAGCCGCGGTTCGTAACAAAGCATGAGAGTACACATGCAGAAGAGATGCTGAAGCAATAAGGCTGAGTCATCTGTCTGCGCGAATTTCACCGTAATAATGAGCAGCAGTGCTGCTCCGACAACAGTTAGTTACACGTCTTGGGAGAATCCTTTCCAGATGACTGACCTTACGAGCAGTCTCTTCCCCAGCTAATGTCTGCGCTTGCCCAAGTTGCCACGCAAAGCTCGCCGGCAACGCCACCCACTATGACTGCAGCACTAGGGAACACCAAGGCCATAGTAGATATAGCACAATCAACGGCTATAGCTACTAGTGAAGCTATTCAACCCTTGGCGTCGTCTCTTCTAAGTCCATGCAATTGTCAATGCATGTGTCCTTCAGCTGGGTTTCCTCTCGCCGCCAATTTGTCGGCAGTGGTAGCCACACCAGAAACCCAGATGTCAACATTCCAAAGTATGGCATCAATGACAGGCGCAGATCAAGCTAGCCTCCAGTCTTCCACAGTGCAGCCTGCAACAACCGGCATTATAATGACACAGCAGGCTGATATGGCTTCTTCAGCGACTTTAGCGACTTCCACACCTGCGGTCACCGCGCTCGCTCACATGGCTAGTCCAGCGGCAGATCTCCCAGCACCACAGCCAGGAGCTGCCAACGCAACGTCTATCACACCATCGCTTAATCCGTTGTCGGGTTCAAGAACGACGATGGCTGCTGAGTTCAATATCAATACGTATTCGTTGAGTAGTGCTGTTACAGCACCTATCGTTCTTGAGATATGAATGCGGTATCAGGATTAATCCTGTCAAAGTAGCCATGAAACCACAATTTTTACAGTTTGATTCAGATATTATTCTCAGGTGGCGTGATGGTTATTGATGTAGGATTCCTTCCTCCCACCGTGTCCAAAACGATACGGGCATTGTTGTCCCCCACTTTCACAGCCTCAAGCCTCGCCTTCTTGGCCTGCCGTTTCTGTTCCCTCTTAGACAATGGTTTGCCTTGTACAGTATCATCTGGTCCAGCCCCATTGTCTAGAGTTTCCGCCTTCCTCTTATTACTGTTTTCCGGTTTTCCTTTGCTGGGTTTTCCGGCGTTTTCGGCGACGCTCTTGGGCTTCTCACCCCCATAAATCACATCAATCACTCCTCTGAAGCTTCTCCGTCTCATCTCCGCTTGCAGAACCACGGCCCTGGCTTCTCTACCTATAGCTTCCACACCCCTCTCCTGGCTTAACCCCCATAGGACTGCCAAATTGACCACATCTGATGGACCCCGACAAGCCAATGCATTTTCTGCCTGGCTGCTTATGACGATGCCGCGTCCTCTGGTGGCTCGTATTAATTGCGTAGCATTGCTGATTAAATTCCGCCTCGAAGCGCCCCCATCGCTAGCCAATACACCTGCCGCGTAGCAGATCTCAAACCTGATGCCTCGTTGTAACGCAATGGAACAAGTCTTGTGCTTGAAGTAGAATGGAAAGCGTGTGCTGAGGTCCAAGGAGATTAAATCGCATTCGAGGGATTGGCAAGCCTGGAGCAGGGCGCGCTCATTGATTGGACGAAGGGCTAGGATATCGTACGTTGATGCGAGAGAGGCCAAACGATGATTTTGAGAAGGATCGGTCAGAACGAGTGTGCAGCGGCGGAGAGTACGAAGTCCTGGGGAATCAGGGATAGGTAACGGGTCGGGGATGGGGCACGTCTAAGATGCTTCAGTTACAATCAAAACGTGGAGATCAACTGGACAAACAAGGTCAGCCGGGATTTTACCCGTCAGGGTGTGGTCGACGGCGACGACATTGTAGCCAACTGTGGACGATTAGCTTCACCTCGGGGCTGAAAGGACGTTGAGGACGATTGACGTACGTTCCGAGAGAAAGGCTAGTGTTCTTTGGTTCTCTGCAAGGTTTGACTTCCATGGAGCACAGAGGTCGTAGAACATCCTCACCCTCCCTTCTTTTCCACCCGTCCCCTCAAAAGGTTGTATCTACTAAGATCGAAGGTGGTCCGAGCTTTCGGGGCGCGGTAACCTTAGCCCGCAGGTTGGGCTTCACCTCGAAATCTGAGGGTTCAACCTTTTGAATTCATCTCCACACCTCACTTCTTCTTCTACGAGTACCTTACCTGCGACTACGTGACCTGCGGGCTGAAATTCACTGGATACCCTCACATCCCACGTGACCGTGATCGACTGGCCATACTACATCAATACCTGCGCACAAGACGTTGAGGCTGTGGGGATTATGGCGCGGGTGTATGCCGATGTCAACCAGCATATGCCAAAGTCATATTGGGAGTATGACACTGTCAATATCTCTTGGGGGGTGCTTGAGAACTACGAAGTCGTAAGGAAGATAGGTTAGTCTTACGCGGCCCGCCTTATCTCCGGAATCTGCAATTCTCATACGTGCGCAGGACGTGGAAAATACTCGGAGGTCTTTGAAGGCATAAACACCGTGAACTATCAGAAATGCGTTATCAAGGTCCTCAAGCCGGTCAAGAAGAAGAAGATCAAGCGAGAGATCAAGATCCTACAGAATTTGTCTGGAGGACCAAATGTGGTGGCGTTACTGGATGTGGTGAGGGACAATGCAAGCAAGACGCCATCGTTGATCTTCGAGTACGTCAACAACACAGACTTCCGGAGCTTATACCCAAAGTTTGTCGATTTCGACGTGAGGTACTACATTTTCGAACTCCTAAAGGTACGTGTTGGATGTGAGGCTACCCTGTGATCAGCATTGCTGACGAAGCTTCAGGCATTAGATTTCTGCCATAGCAAGGGCATTATGCATCGGGATGTCAAGCCCCATAACGTCATGATTGATCATGAGAAACGGAAGGTGGATATTTTTGGCTTCTTCCGTCAGGAATCTTCACTAACTAGCAAGCAGCTGCGACTCATCGACTGGGGGTTGGCAGAGTTTTACCACCAGGGCACAGAATACAACGTCAGAGTGGCTTCAAGATACTTCAAGGGGCCAGAGCTACTGGTCGACTTTCAAGAGTACGACTACTCCCTAGACATGTGGTCGTTAGGCGCCATGTTCGCATCCATGATTTTCCGCAAAGAGCCTTTCTTTCACGGCAACAGCAATTCAGATCAACTCGTCAAGATCGCCAAGGTTCTAGGCACAGATGACTTGTTCGAGTACCTTGATAAATACGATATTGAGCTTGATGCACAGTACGACGATATCCTAGGGAGATTCCCAAAGAAGAATTGGCATGGCTTCGTCAATGCGGAGAACCAACGCTTTGTTAGCAACGACGCTATCGACTTCCTTGATAAATTACTACGTTATGATCACCAGGCAAGTCGAGCTCAGCAGTGCCATCATCGGTGGGCCATGTAAATCATCGCTAATCTCTTAATTAGGAACGCTTAACGGCTAAAGAAGCCATGGCTCATCCATACTTCAGCCCTGTTCGGAACGCAGCTGCTTCGCAAAATCACTCATCTTCAATGACATGAACCCTTGTTGCTGACTTGCGACTTGTCATATTTTCCAGAGAATTCATAATCAGCCCAAGGCTCGAAAGCTAATTGCCTGCGGTCGAACCCAATAAGAATCTCCTCTCCATCAACGACCCAGCCAGTACTTAGTTGCAGAATGCGCCGACTTCTCCACGCGGTCACCGTATTCTCCAGATCAAGCTTACACGGATCGAGTCTATTGATGCCAACCTCAACCAGTCACACCGACGTCCGCTCTAAGATGATCAATGTCTTCTGTAACAAAGACTCTCGAAATTCGAATACTTCAATCTTAGCATAGGCACGAAGTACTCGGTTATGATTCAACGCGAGAACTCATGGCCCTATTTTTTCCTTTGTATATTGCATGTTATCTCAGCGACTTCTCTCGTACAATACCCTATTGTATTACGAAGAAGTTTTTGGAAGTAAATGGTTTTCCTAACAGACCCACGGTTAGCAACGGCTTGGGGGACGACTGGTGACAGAAAGGATTATCTAGCTTTACGTCCTTGAGGGCACCCAAAGCTGTCACCGCGGTCAGGGAGGATTAGCCTCACATAGTAGCAAACTTTCAAAATAACAAATATAGATTATAAAACCATTTGCACCCTGCGATTTCAAAATCGCCTGTTAGCTTGTTGTGGTACTAGCGTACCTGGATATCGAACCGACCTCGACCTGTGAATCATACTTTGAAACCTTTAAGTCAGAATACAAAAACACCATCGGATATAGGGTGTCTGTGTACGATTGAGGGGCTGTTTGACTACATTCAGAAAATTAAGGATCGCATCGCGGTTAATCAGCTCAACATTTAGGACTTCTCAGAATCGGAGCCTCTACTCTCTAGTAGAGAGAATTGTCAAAATTCTTCGGAAGGCGCTTTCATTGCGCCCTCCGCTCTGGAGATACTCTAGGTACTCTGGGAAACCTAGCATGGCCCTTAATGCTGCGTCCCACAACACTGGTATGCGCCCTCAAGCGACTACAAAACATTACTCAAGTTCTAACAAGCGACTACTCTCAGCTGGCGTAAAAACAGGCCCAATATCAGGGCAACCACCTCCCACGTCCTCCGAAACCACATCTGCGCTTTTGGCAGCTGCGAAGGATGATCCAATGGGTCAGCATGAAGGCGGGCAAGACGGGGGAGACAAGGACGCAGAGAAGAAAGTGAAGAGCGAGAAAGACCGTACGGATCCTAGCTAGCTCGACCATGTGTATTGCTAGATATATCCGTTACACAAGCATATCTGACATGTCTCTGTAGTTGAGCGAGAACGTAAAAAAGCGGAGAAGGCAAAGAAGTTTGCGGAGAAGAAGGCCAAAGCTACAGATCCGTCAGCTGGCCCAGCTGCGTCGAAAACAAAAGAGAAGAAGGCCAAGCAGGAGGCTGAGAAGGATGAGCCTCTGCCGGAGTATGTCGAAGAGACTTCACCAGGCCAGAAGAAAAGTTCGTTGAGGTACTCCAAATGTTGGAGTTCACTAATATATACCAGTCCTCAAGCCCCTCGATGACCAATTCCACAAAGCCTACATTCCTAAAGTTGTAGAGTCAGGATGGTACTCATGGTGGGAAAAGGAAGGATTTTTCGAGCCCGAGTTTGGAGAAGATGGTAAGGCGAAGAAAGCGGGCTACTTTTCCATCCCAGAACCACCGCCGAATGTAACAGGTGCTTTGCATATGGGTCATGCGTTACCCAACGCGCTACAAGATTCTTTGATACGGTGGAATCGTATGCGGGGTTTGACCACGCTGTGGCTTCCGGGCTGTGACCATGCCGGTATATCGACACAGAGTGTGGTAGAAAACATGCTTTGGAGGCGGCAGAAGCAAACCAGATATGATCTGGGCCGGCCAAAGTTCATCCAAACGGTCATAGATTGGAAAGAGGAATATCACCAGAAGATTAATACCGTGCTGAAACGGATGGGCGGTTCTTTTGACTGGACTAGGGAAGCCTTCACTATGGATGAGAACCTTTCGGCGGCTGTAACGGAGACATTTGTGCGGCTTCATGAGGAAGGCATAATTTACAGGGCCAATCGTCTTGTTAATTGGTGCGTTAAACTCAATACGGCTCTCTCCAACCTTGAGGTGGACAATAAGGAGCTGGACGGGCGGACTCTGCTCGATGTCCCAGGCTATGAAAGGAAGGTAGAGTTTGGGGTTATCACATATTTCCAGTACGAGATCGAAGGGAGCGACGAGAAAATTGAAGTTGCCACTACCCGACCAGAAACTATGCTGGGGGACAGTGGTATTGCTGTGCACCCTAAGGATGAGCGATATTCACATATCATCGGCAAGAACGCTCGGCACCCCTTTGTCGACAGGCTAATGCCCATATTTGCTGATGACTACGTGGATCCTGAATTTGGTACTGGAGCAGTCAAGATAACCCCCGCACATGACCCCAACGATTTCGCAATCGGCCAAAGACATAGCCTCAAGTTCATCAACATCCTCAATGATAATGGAACCATGAACCACAATACTGGAGACTTTGAGGGCACCAAGCGATTTGATGCACGGTATAAAGTGATCCAAGCCCTCAAATCCAAGGGACTCTACGTCAAATGGGAGAACAATCCTATGAAAGTACCGCTCTGCATCAAGTCAAAAGATGTCATTGAGCCCCTTATGAAGCCGCAATGGTGGATGAGGATGCGAGGGCTTGCAGACGCCGCTATCAAAGCTGTAAAAGACGGAGAAATCGTCATTCGGCCAGAGAATGCAGAGAAGAGCTATTTTCGATGGCTTGAAGGTATCAATGATTGGTGTCTATCGAGGCAGCTTTGGTGGGGTCATCAGGCGCCGGCTTACTTTGTTCAGATCAAAGGGCTGCAAGGAGATGACAGTGACGGCGAGCAATGGGTGACAGGCAGAACGCCGGAGGAAGCAGAGGAGAAGGCCAAGTCCAAGTTCCCTGGAAAGGAATTCACCTTGAGGAGGGATGAGGATGTACTTGATACGTGGTTTTCTTCTGGGCTTTGGCCGTTCTCGACGCTGGGATGGCCCAGAAAGACCCACGATATGGAGACATTGTATCCCACATCTGTACTAGAAACAGGTTGGGATATATTGTTTTTCTGGGTTGCGCGGATGGTCATGCTCGGTATCAAGTTGACAGGGCAAGTTCCGTTTCGAGAAGTTTACTGCCATTCGCTTGTGCGAGACTCGGAAGGAAGGAAGATGTCGAAATCATTAGGGAATGTTATTGATCCGCTTGATGTCATGGAGGGCATCGAGCTTCAGGCCCTACATGACAAGCTCAAGGTCGGCAATCTCGACCCGAAGGAGCTCGCAACTGCAACGAAGTTTCAAAAAGCCTCCTTTCCAGATGGCATTCCTGAGTGTGGTGCTGACGCTCTCCGGTTTTCGTTGGTATCTTATACCACTGGAGGTGGGCAGCATCACTTTTCATCCGAGTACTTCGAAGCTAACATGCACATTTCGTAGGCGGCGACATTAATTTCGATATCAAAGTAATGCACGGCTACCGCAGATTCTGTAACAAAATCTACCAAGCCACCAAATACGTCCTTGGCAAACTCTCCCCTTCCTTCACCCCCATTGCTCTAGACAGCGTCCACAAAAGAACCGGCCACGAATCCCTTTCCGACCGCTGGATCCTTCACAAACTCTCCATCGCCGCCCGCGACATGCATGCTGCCCTTTCTGCCCGCGAATTTTCAACCGCAACAAGCATCACCTACCAGTACTGGTACTCCCACCTTTGCGATACATACATTGAGAATTCGAAGGCGATTATCGCCAGCGGTACAGAGGAGGAACAGAAGAGCGCAAAGGACACGCTTTACACAGCTCTGGAAGGCGGCTTAACAATGATCCACCCCTTCATGCCCTTCCTCACCGAAGAGCTCTGGCAGCGCCTACCCCGCCGCCCCGGTGACACTACCCCTTCCATCGTCAAAGCCGCCTACCCCATCTACATCCCTCAAAACGACGATCCCGCCTCTGAAGAAGCCTACGAGCTCCTCCTCGCCGTCTCAAAAGCCATCCGCTCGCTAACAGCTGAATACGCAATCAAAGACTCCGCCACCCTCTTCATCCAACTTTTCTCCCCCCAATCCCACCATACCTGCTCCACCCAACTCCAGTCCATCCGCTCCCTCAGCGGCAAAGCCACCGCCTCCCCCTCCGCCTCCATTTCCATCCTCGCTGCCACGGACCCCAAACCCACCGGCTGCGTCGTCGCGGCCGTTAACGCGCAGGCGACGGTTTTCTTGCATGTCAAGGGCAAGATCGACATTGACGTGGAGATCGAAAAGGCGAAGGCGAAGTTGCACCGGGCCAGCGAGAGCGTCAGGAGGCAGAGAGGCGTTGTGCACGATGAGGCGTGGCAGAAGAAGGCGGGGGAGGGGGTGCAGGAGATGGAGAGGAGGCGGTTGAGGGATATGGAGGCGGAGGTTAGGGAGTTGGAGGGGAGTTTGGGCGAGTTTGAGAGGTTGAAGTTGGAGTAGGTTGGTTGAGAGTTGGGGGTGGGGGGTTTTGGTGGTGGGGCGGATGAGGGTGATGTGCGATTGGGTTTAGAGAAGCGGGAGGGGAGAGGTAGATCGTTTTCTGCGTAGATGGATAATTTGCCCCATACTTTTTTCCCATCATAGTTTCCAATTACTCATTGAGACACGGTCCAACATGTAACAACACCATTGCTCAAACTTTGGTGGTTTTGTTGGGGGATATGGCTTCTTGGTTAAAGCCTTAAACGTCGCTACGAAAAACTAGTGTGTACACAGAACTCCTAGAACGCTTCGCTTTTACATATTCTTGCCAGACAATCAGCAACAGCCCCCACCCCCACCCCCAACCGTCCAAACCCCCCTCCCTATCCGCTCGCTGATCTCCCACCCGCCCCTTTTAAACTTAACTTCAGCGTCAACTTAGGCTTCGTCGCATCCGCCCCCTCCACCGTCCGCCCCTCCCCAGCACCCGCCACTACCGACGGCTTCTTTGGCGGTTTAAGAAACGGTCGCGGCGCTGGCATGCTACTCGAGCCTTCTTCCCGCTTAAGCACAGGCGGAGGAAGACGTTTCGGGATCGGCGTTGTGCGGATGCGGGCCGTGGGCGTGAAGACGAGAGTGGCCTTGCCGGCTTTGGCGCAGGACCAGTAGCGCGGGTATTTGAGGACGACGACCATGCTTGATTCCGGGGTGTAGAGGAGACTGCAGATTTCGAGGAGTTCGGCGATCTCGCGCAGGGTGAGGGTGGGGGAGGTGATGGCGGTCCAGAAGCCCTGTTTGATGACGGGGTTGGCGCCGATTTCCGCTTTTAGCGCGGCGAGGGCGCCGACGACCGTTTGTTTCCTCGCGAGATCGGCTCGGCGGGCTTCGGTGGAGGATTCTTGCTCGATTATGAGGCCGTCTTGCTGTGTTGTGGCAGCCGATTCCGAGGTTTCGCCTATGGCAATGGCGCCTAGGGTGTTGCCGAAGATGCGAAGCATGTGGTCGCGGACGTAGGGTGAGGGATCGGTGCCTAGGACGAAGAGGAACCAGCGGAGGATGGGGTCCATTTTGAGTGCGCCGAGATCCATGAGGTTGCTGAAGGCATTGAGACGGAGGTCTTCAAGGGTTCCGTCCCGAGTGTATTGCAAAAAGTCTGCTGGTTGGAAATCAGTGACTCCGGTTTTGATCAAGCGTTGCTTGCAGTTGAGGGCTGTCAAGGAAAGAAGATTGTGGTATGATGGTATCCATTCGTCGATGCGTCTGTACCTATCAATCTCATCGAGGCAGGTATTGTAGAATTGCAAGTCATCGTCACTGTCGACCTCCATCTCCAAGGCATCCGGGATGGATACTGGCTTTGAAGAAAGCGCTTCCGCCAATGAAATCATTAAGGTTGTGAGGTAATGGCAGTCAGAGAACTGATAGGGTTAGCATTCTGAGCAAAAAGTAAAAAGATTCTGGACATCTCACCTCATTGTTCGAATTGTCATTAAACCTAAGTTTCTCATGGAGAAATGTAACGACACTCATGGGAGCACGACCAGCCCCGTCCCGCACTTTCGCAACAGCCTGGACAATAGCACTCTGTACATTATAAGCCGTACGGTCTGAGAAGTCATTTGATCGAGGCATTGGTGAGTCAGTGTAGCAAAAGAACTCCTGGAATGCCTTCTCTAGGTGGAATTGTCCTCGCCAGCCAAGTTTCTCCGTGGCGTGTGTTGTCAAGGCCGCTGCGGCGGCCGTCCGGATGCCATGGAAATACCGTCGATCCATTAATGTTCGGACCAGGATAGTCGAGATCAAAGGGTGTTCCTTTTGGGCAGCCATATATTGAACCGACTCCAATTGAGCAACGACATCTCGATCCTGCTGTAACTGTGAAAGGTACATGTATCCAGGCATTACGATAGACATCTTGCAAATCCATTCAAAATCGGCATCCACTCGGATCCACTCGTAGGATTCTTGACTCATTTTGTCTTCATCTTCTTTGCTCCACTCGACTAGTTTCCAGTCCTTGATCTCTTCTTCAGACTGCAGGACATCGCCCAGACAATAGAGAAGAATGTCGTTGTCGCCGTCACCCGTATAATCCATTCCCGAAACAGCGGCGGTTCTCTCCTTTTGGCGCCTACTACGCTTGAGCCGTTTGTACTTTGTATTGTACGGAATCTCGAACTTCGTAAGTGCCTCTTTGATTTCGATAATGTGCTCATATGGAGTCCCGTCGGCTTCATGAATACGGATAGTCATAGGACCCTGCCATTCTTAGTAGAGTATGCAAGTGTGACTTTGACACGACTCACGGTAAAGACAGGTTGAACGGGGCCAGCATAGACATTGTGAATCTCCTCCTTTACATCACGCATGAAGGTTTGCTTTTCCAAGTCACGTTCTGGAAGTTCGCCTTGAGATTGTTGGATAAGCATCTCAACAACGAGTTTCTTCTTATTGAAACGCTGATTTATACGAAATCGTGGACAACCGGCTCCGAAAACCCATTGTGCAAAGAAAACATCCAATTTAGCATGGCCAAGCTTCTCACACGTTTTCATGAAATAATTCGTATCAATGGCACCATTTGCTAGATCGCCTACTTTGGCGTTCAGGAAGACTCTTGATACGATTCGAGAAAGCCCGGATGAGCCACTTGCTTTGGTAAGTCTCCGATCGAGGATAAACAAAATCAACGGTGCTTTGAGTGTCATGAACTCGAGCTCAGATGGGTCAAGAGTTATGAGAGGGCCGGTATCATAAAGGGAAGGTCTTGCGACGTCAAATTCAGAAGTTCGATCCGATGCCCTTTTCTGACGATATCGGTATTCATTATTACCAGAAAGCTTCCTCATAAACATGTCAGTAATGAAGTAGGCTATACCGACCACGACCCAGGTATCCACTGCTTCCTTGGGTATGATATTGATACCCATCCATTGCGTGGCAAGGGCATGGACCAGCTGACGGGTAACTCTGTCTAAAGGCTCGAGAATGTCTTCTGGAAATAGAAGTCGATTGCTACATATCGACAGCGACCCTGTGTGAAGGATGTCCGGAAACAAGTCGTCCACAAAGCAAAGCTTGTAATTAGAAAACGGATAAGAGCCGTATGCCAATGTAAAGAAGTCTATAGCCTGGCGATCTGTCAGTTTTGAAGCCATTCGTATCTGTCCAAGAAGCATAGACCTTTGCCAGAGGCAGACATGTGTTTCTTAGCTCGTCGGCCCTACCGGGCGAGCAAAATCCATGCACTGGAATGGCGTTTTGTCCCAGCTTATCATCTTCATCGCTTTCTCTAAATTCTGCCAAGTCAACATGTTCGAATGGCCCGATTGCGAAGCCAATATGCTGAGGGTCCACTGCAGTCATACAGGTGAAGGACGTAGTCTTCTTTGAAGGGTCTAGAGGATCCGCAATCTGTCACTATTAGCTAGATACCCTTTCGTACTGCTTCATGCGTTACCTCATCGGTTATGTCTCCTGTGCATATAACAGCTAAATCTAGAGCCTTGTCCTCATCACTGAAATGGGTACGACGATCCGTGACAGCTGAAACGTGGGCATTACTGGTACCATTGGACAAGCCATTACTGCCATTCACTTGTATTTGATTGCGCGACTTTGGAAGTTTCTCAAGAGCATCGCCAATTGTTCTTGCGCATTTGATTGAAATCTCCCATGTGCAACGGGAACTTATATCATCGAGGCAAGGAAATAGGCAACATGCAGCACCTGGCGATAAAGAATTTTTGGTATATGCATGAGGATATCGTAGGTCCCCATCTTCCCATCCTACGAAGTGCATGCCCTCACGGATATTTTTCATCATGTACTCCACAACAAGCGTTATTGGAGTAAAGCGCAGGGTCTGGTCGACTACAGCTCGCGGGGCCTGAGCAAGGTCGCTGGCCAAGCTGTCGCCAGAGTCCCTTTTCAACCCACCCAGAGACTTTGTCACTAGTATGTTCTGCGCCTCCACCGAGAGCGGATCCAGCTCATCGATTCTAATGCTCTTAGGCAAGTTGACAACCAGCTCCTCCTCCGGTGGATTCTTTAACTGGCTCTCCAGCTTCTGCCGTAGCATATGATATTGATGAACACCAGCACTCCATGGGAGCGTTGCGCGATTGTAAGGATCTTGGTAAGGTGCGCTGGATGAAGGCTTGCCGTTGACCTTTAGGCTCGTGAGCTCGCATTGTCGGCAATTGAGGCGAATGGTCTTCAGATCTTTAGAGTGAGGATTGACCGTTATCTCTGCCCTGCCCTTCAGGCTTCGTGACAGTATGTCTATGTCGAGTTCCACCTTCTGGTGTGAAATTGAAAATCCCAACCCCGGGGCTTGCGGGTTCGGCAGCTCAACCAAGCCAACCATGTTGCTTTCTTCTAGCTTGCCTGAAGCTCTACCAAGAAGTATCTAGCGATATTACTTCTCTCACTACTTGTGGTGAAACCGCGCCTCATTCTGCGCCGAGCTCGTGGCATAAGCGTTGAGCCCCCAACTAGACCAGTGATAGCGACAGACAGCGAGAGAAAGCTCCTCAGGGATTAGTAAGTTCGTGATAAGTGAAGTCATGACACCTCCCAAATGAGTGTGTTGTGTGACGAGAGAGGATCATGCCTAGTCGGAGATGTGAATGATCGGAAGCCTTGATGTTTTGATTTCCAAGCTTCGAATCGAGTCAAATCTGAGTATGAATTCTGATACATAATGTTGAAGAACTTACAATCACTGCATTTTATGAGCAAGGCTTTCGATATTACAAGACTTTGGCATTACAAGGATGGTCTAACGCTCTAAGTTGAGTCGCTATACTAAGCTCACTACTCTAAGACACAGAAGGTGATACTCGTACACCAACCGCCGAGATATGGCAAAACCGATCCAACGCCTTTGCTCACGAGAGGCTTACCCTGTTATATACAATGTACCGACTGAAGCACTTTCAATTCGGTCTCTCTCGATGCTCTCTGATTTCCCGGTTTGCCCGCCGTCGGTTTCGGGCACTCACATTCAAAGCATCCTGAGTCAGCAGGTCCGAAGGCACTTCAAACTCCCTTTCGACGATATCAGGCAAAGGCTGCCCGAATGCGAATCTTGTCCTTCCTCGTCTATGCTTGCCAAGAGCAGCTGCCCGCAGGTAAGGTTTTGAAAAAAATGAGGTAAAAGGTTTCTCAACCGGCAATGGTAACGCATCGGTTAGGTGTGCCCGATGACTTCTACTCTTCCCAGTTCGTTTTCCGTTCGCTGAACTGGCTTCCCGGTGCAATTGCCTTGCAGCCCAAGCATCGACGTCGTTGTAGTCGGGAGGCTCTCCATCACTGGCTTCAGACATATCTTCATCATCGTCCTCTTCGGTCTTCTGTTCCTTCTCCAGTTTCCGGCGTTTTTCTTCCTCTTTCCAAACCCTGAACTTGTCGAGAAGGCTCTCAACCTCCTGAACGAGATATTCTCTTTTAGGTTCATACAATCTCTTCTCAGAATCCGTGATACCGCTAATACCCATGACCCTGAGCCAGTCATGACCCTTGAGCCCATCTAGTAATCGTTCGAGCTGAACCTTCTCGTGCTGTGCCCTCTCCTTCTCGATATTGCGGAGTTGCTTCTCTTGCCTCTCAGCTCGTCTGTGGGCCTTGAGGTACACCGCATCGGTCATTGGGTCTTCCTGAGGGGCTTTTGTGGGACAATCAATCGAAGAAAAGTCGATCCGTTGCGCGTCATTTAACTTCATCAAGTCCTCCTCGGGTTCCTCTGAAGTCTGAGGTATCCCGTTGACCTTTGCTAGAAAATGGTCGGTATCTGGGTTTTGGTTATTGGAGGCATGGATGAGCGGCGTTGAAAGGTCTAGAGTCGAGGCCGCCGGTTTGAGGGGTACATCTGTGATGTGGACAAGAGTGTCTATAGTCAGGAATTCTGAAATCGTCAGCAGGTGAATTCCAGAGAGATAGCCTTGATTCCTCATAATACCTGTTTCCTTTGGCTCAATGTTGACGAGCTCATCGTAATTGGGAAAGTACAATGCAAGCTCGCTTTTTGATCGCGAACCTCCATCTTGGGACCTCAGACTCCTTTTGTCAACCTTTCGCGCGACTACAGCAGTGTCGAAATCGTTAACAGTACCATTGGGCGTACTTTTAGCGTCAACGATATCAACTCCGGCGTTCTTGACATGTTGTTGCGCGTTTTCTAAATGTGTGTTTCGCAATGTCGAACCTGGAGTCACCAAGCCTTTTGGGGATTTATCAGCAGAAGCCACAGGAGAGTCTGCATCGTGGCCTCGGGCGACAATTCGATTTGAGAGATCTTGGACACGGGTTTTCTGCTTCTTCAGAACAACATTGTCATCATTGAACAGTGCTAAGTCGCGTGTACGTTTTCCGGTTTTTGTGATGTGAGTGGAAGAATTCCGCTGGATGCCGGTCGCAGATAATTCAGTTCTTCGAGAAGCAGAGCGGAGGGATGGCCTTGAGAGAGCGGCCATGATATACTTGAAAGTTTAATATCATATTCTATCGTAGCTCCTTGCAAGTGGGCCATTCATCTCAAGCAATCATCACGAGTTTTAAACCAAGAAGTGATTTTTGTTAAATGTAGACATCTACACGCTTGATCCTAGGCGAACTTTATGACTCGCACCAAAGGCGGCAGCGTCATAACAGAGAGCGGAAAGGGATCGCCTCTCAGGGTTAAAGTATTCACCTTAACTATGTCGGATCAACAGAATCATGGAAGGTGTGGATCTATCTTCGACGAATCGAGCCACAAATGGTTTGCTAGAGATTTCACATGCAGCTCTACGAATTCGATACCAACAAGGTATCTGACATTGATCTCGACATTTGAGGACGCTGAGATATCTACATCTTTGGGATTACGATTACGGTACTACTAGATGACTTGTAGATTCGCACACAAAGTCCAGCTCATTTGTTCCTGGTGGATCGATGCCAACCTCTTATAACTCTTAACTTTACAACCGCTACTCCGTCAGGTATATATGCAACTACCCGTGATAGGCACCTCAGTTGAAACTCTCAACTGAAAATGAATTCCTTTAGCACAGGAGCCGCAGAGAATTCAGGATTCAGTAAGATACAGCTACACCAAATCAGTCAAAGCCGGGAGGATAGAAGAGAAGAGCAACTTCAGAAAATATGCGAGACCAGATTTTCTTTTCTCGAGGAAAGCGGGCTGAAACCTATCTGCTTTTATATCAGCATGAAGCATGTCTTATGCGCGGTGATTGCCCACAGATCATGCTTTTCGGAGGCAGCGGAGGCATAGCAGCTCCGGCGTTTGGGAACGTTGTCAAGAGCTTTTCCCGTAGATCACAAAATTCCGAGTATCTGGTCTTCCATGAGCATGTGAAGCCAGAGCACAAGCAGTGACCGACTAACTGACCTCTTTCTAATCATTATCGAACCGCCCTAAAGGAACTGCCGATCAACATCAGGGACAAAACATACACCCGAACCATACACTGTACTAGAGTAAGGCTTCAGAGAAGGAATGACATGTATGCGAAAGGTGATACTAACATCAAGTGTGTCTATCTTACAATTCCAGACAGTATAGTCACGCAGACTCGGTACGTTTCCTTGAATGACAACATAACGGTCGATAACAACACTCTTCGCCCACAGAGACCCAGTCTGTTCCGACGTCTCTTCCGTATGATCTTCGAGAGTAATAGGGGCGGGTTTGGGGATGTTTACCGAGGTATACGATTCGAATCGACGATGTTGCCAATAGGGGGGCACTATTGATGGAGGAATCCCTGGTAGTTCTTCTGCTGCAGCTTCGTGACGGGGAAGTTCAGACGGTTCTTCGTTCCTCGCAGGATCCATCCATAGGAACTACGACTGCTTCGTTCGCTGCTAGAAATTGTGTCCGATCGGTCGCGACTGCTTACATCGACTTGTGGGAATTACCCAAATTCTGGGCAATTATGAAAGGAGTGACGGGTGCTTGATGAACAACTAACTACTGGGAAAATGGAGCGTTTATGTATGTGTATCTCGATGGAATAAAAACGTTGACGTTTCGTGGGGGTGGGGGAGTATGATACCTTACACAGTAGTACCGTAGCTCCCAACGGGCGAATCAGTAATCTTTCAACTTGCAACGCTTCGGGCTTAGAGGGAGATAAAAAGGTCGTGCGAGGGTTGCAACAGTTGCACTACTTTTCGATGATGGCGTACTAGACGCACTAGATACGGCACTAGACTTGCCCAGCCAATCAGATTCAAGTCTTCGTCTTCGGCTAGACTTCCGATCTTTTCAAGGGTCTCGTAATCCCTGCTTATCGACTGTCCGAATACGGAGAAGGTACAGTCGTTTTTCCTCTCTCAGCCATCCGTTTTCTTCTTCCTTTTCGCTCCTCAAACGCACATCTACTCCGTACTGCACTTTTAATCTTCATTCCTACACTCGCTGTCTTCTTCTTCTTTATACCGTTCAGCTTCACTGTCGTTTTCACGGTCGTCGGAAGAGTGTCGAAGGAGTTTGTGAAGATAAACATCCATGTGTGTACTCCGTCACCCGCACCTCACCTTTCCGGCCCCAACCCCAACCCCACCTATCTCACAAGTTTTTCAACCTCAGAGTCGGGTGCACTGACAGATACTGACGGTTCATCCATCAGATTTCTTCCACGTCGAAAGCAAATTCCGTCCATTCTTCGAGATGTACTGCTCCGTTGCCGTTACCTTAATCGTTGCAAGCCTTGTCAAGCTTGCCGCCACGCAGAGCATTGACCCAAGTACTGTCGATCAAAGCACAAAATGTAGGTAATGGACTTCTAACTATAAGCTGTGGAGGGCTGACCTTGGGGTTTAGCGAAATGGTGTGATAACCAGAAGAGCTCGTGCCCACTTCTGTGCTTGCAACTGCCCAACAGTACCGGGGCACCATCAGACAACAACTGCGATCCTGTAAGCCGATAGGACTTGGTTATATCCTCTCTATAGCTAATGATCGTTGCAGACAACTTTGGTGTATTCATGCGTTTGTAACAATGGGCTATCTCCAAACGTATCTCAATACTCTGAAACGATCCCGTACTTTGAATGTACAACGGCTGCCACTCAATGCGTTAACAACTGTGCCCCCAATGACAGTTCGTGCCAGAGCGCTTGCCGTGATGACCACCCATGTGGCGCTCAGAGCCCGCCTCCGGTCAATACCTCCACCCTCAGCACCATGACAGCCACATCTACCGGAGGCTCGTCCAGTGGAGGCGCTTCGGCTACCACTACGGGGGGCTCCACGGCTTACACTGGCTTTGGCGGCGCTTCCACGGCAACGGCTTCATCAGCTGCCGACAGCAAGACCAGCACTCGCGCTCTTGCCTTGAGTTTCGGGCAAACATACGGCCTGGTCTTTACTTTGGCTGGTGTCTCTGCAGGATTTACATTCCTGCTCTAGACCCCTGCCTGTTCTCGGGTATAACAGGCCGAGGTTATGCGTCGGCCGATCCAAGAACAACTCCGCCGTCGAAGCAATTGTCAAGAGCCGTCATAACACTCCTTGCGGATCAGCAATCACACTTTTTCTCGTCATATTTATCCTCCTCAGTCTCGGCATAGTATAGCGATTTGTCACTCCTTCGATGCATAGCAGTTCAGCGAGCGTTGATAGCTGTAATAGCGGATATTTTGGGAGTGAGCGTGATTTTCCGATAATGATTTGGTGGTTTTGGGATCAGGCTCCTTCATACTGTCCTTTCTGATAGCGAATTAGCGGCATACTTGATTTGAATGGCGTTGCCTCAGTGCTGGGTTGGGAAAATCTACTTTTATTAATAGGGCTTGCAGTATCCTTTCAGCGATCAACGCACCTCCAAAGATTGCAACCGTAGACCGTACTGTGATCCAACTCTGCAGCAAGAGGCAAAAATTTCGGAACATCCTGTATAATATTTTCAAACCAAACGAGAATGGGTATCATCCACAAGTCAAGTCCTGTCTCTCCCCACCCAGAGCCAACCCTACATCCCTTTATCTCCCTACCCCTATCCTCTCATCCCTCGTCGGGCCCATCCTCACAACCCTTGCGTTGTCTCCCGGTAAAGGCTTCAGCTCGTCATTCGGATCCACAACCGCTTTCTTCAGGTCCTCCACCCTAGGGCTGTCAACGTGTTTGTGATCTTCTATGGATCGGCGAGAGCGCTCGTCGTCGAAGGCGGCGACGTCTTCGGAGGTGACGGTTATGGCGGTTGGTTTGCGGCGGAGCATGGTTGGGGTGTTTTGGAGTGTGGGGCGTGGGGCCATGGGAGATGTTGGGGTCAGCTCGTTAGGTAAGCGGTTCAGACAGGCTTGAGCCAATGAGAGGCTTCCGGCAAGTTCCGCTGTTCTAGAGTCATTCGATATTTCGACCTCAAGGTATCCTGCTTTATAGCATTGCTTATTGAATACTCAAGCAATGCACAAATTGAGAGTCCACTCTGCCCTAGGTAGGGGCAGGCCTACTGCGAGTCCCGTGCGCATCGATAACACGATCTTCCCCCTCCGCCAATTCCACATCTCCGCCATCCGCTCCCAAGAGGATGAGACGCAAGGTAGCCCACCTCTTTCTCTGCATCTATCTACCACTCCATCAACAGCATGCTTACAAGTAAACTCACAAAGTAGTACCACAAAACACTCGCCAACAACGCAACCAATCCATCACCCGCCTGACCCAATCACTCTCCAAACAAGCCGCCCCCCTGCCCCTAATCCGTCGAGTAGACCCCCACGGCCGCTCCCCCATAGACGCCCGTAACCTCGCTGCCTCTCCCCCCACCTCGGCAGCCCGGAATTTCAAGCCCGAGCAGCAAAGATCGCTCCGAGAATCCCTCACCAGACAACCCCAACGCCCCCCTCCCAAGCGCCGAGAACCGCAAGAAGCAAGGCATCAGGGCCCGACAAAGCGGCAACCACGCATCCGTGGTGATGAAGACGACTTGTCGCCTACGAGCTTCAGCGCCGACTCGAACGAGGAAATCATGCAATTCGTGCAGGACATGGTTTCCAAAGAGCTTGACGAATTAGCGGCGAGGGGCGAGCCGAGCGAGTATGAGCCGCCGGCGGCGGAGATATCGCTGGAGTCGCTGACGGGGTACGGACCGAGGCTTTCGGTGGGAAAGTTTGGTATGGTTGAGGTCGTTGGTGATCGTGTTCGTGGCGCTGTGGGGAAGCTGGAAAGAGAGAGGGAGAGGAGGGAGGTGCTGTCAAAAGCCTGGACTGAAGGCGAGAATTACAAGTACCGCAGCAAGGACGAGCGAGAAGCCGTCGAGCATCTCGTCCAGAAAGCCCAACGGGGCCCTCAAGGCGAAGGAGAAGAAGACAAAGGCGATCTCTTGACATCAGAGCAGAGAGATCAACTAGTGGAGCGGTTATTCCGGGGCAGCTACACCATTGGCGGGAAGGAAGGAGGCGCGTTTGGAGAGCTGAGGCGGAAGTTGGACGTCAATGGGTCCTATCTGCCTAAGGATGGGGAGAAGTTGGTGAAGAAGGTGAGGGCGCTGATGCCGGGGCAGGGGGGTGAGAAGGGGAAGAGGGCACGGGCTTAAGGGGGAAAAGAGGGCGAGGATTTGAGGGGCAGGGTGTTGTAGTGGAGCAAGGGACCATGCTTGTAGATGGAGTAGAACATAGACAAAGGATTATATAGAGCTCCAAGCCTATTTCATACATAGCTCCGTCGATGCGTTTGTATTTTAGCTTCATCGAAACTAAAGATGATTGCCAACGAACATGCGATCGTATCCAAATGCTAGTCATCTATCCCCTCTAATTCAAATTCCTATCTATTTTTACAACTTCCAACTACTCTTCTGGATATACACTCTCGCGTATTCGCGGAACCCAACCACACGCCTGCTTTCGAACCTTTCCCGCACCATAGAAAGGAACCACCGCAGACGTGCCGGTAGAGAGTGGTAGCCAGATTCGGGCATGTTCCATACGTAGGGCAGTTACACAGCTCCTCGCCCCTGACGTCGCTAGAGGTGGGAGGAAGGTCGAGTAGGGCCCAGCAACATACTCAATCTATATCAGTGTGTTGCGGGGAAATATGTGGACTTTCTGGCTCAAAGAATAGAAGACGCTACACCGATATTTTGGCGCCGTGCACTCAAGGCAGGGAGGATCTGTCCACCTTCTATAGTGTATTGAGTCGCAGATTTGGGCAACTGGGGTTTTGAAGAGGTGGACCACCGAACTTCTGAAGAGCTGCGCTGCGTTCTGAGGGAGAGAATAAATCCCGGTTGGAAAAAGGAAGATGCTGTCGAGTACGTGCCACGTCCACAATATGCGGTATTGCCTTCCTGCCAAAAACGTTAGCTAGCCGCATCTGTAGATTTCAAAGGCACAATTTAGAGGAAATGTAAAGATGTGTTTCAGAGAGAAGATTATATGTCGCCATACTCCGCTCAATCCCCCCTTAATTGCTTCGTGCCGGAGCCAAAACTCATTAGAGGTTGATGGGACTTTGCGAGATGTCCGACTAAGGATGACGATAAGGTGTTTCATCATGTCAAGAAGGGATTGGTAGATCTGATGGTATGTCTGCTTACTCTATGCTCCATCAAACTTATTGCGCCCTTACCACGGCATTCGTACGGCGCAATCGGTATCAACGGTTGTCTTCCAAATCAAGCTTCATGTTCCGATCGTGGGCCACCAGATCTTTCTTCCTTGCTCAGACATCATTGCTCCGGCATGAGAAAAATTAGGAGCCTCAACAGACGTGCCAGCCGCCTCCTCGTCATGGATTATAGGTCTTCGTCCACACGGAGTCTGCGAGGTTCCCGCCTGAGCCGAATCTTTCGTAGAAATCGCAGATACCGCTGGCACTTCACCGTAATCCAATGGTCTGTCATCGACCATAACCTCGTCAAGTTCTCTCACTAGCCTCCGGTGAGTTCGGGCTCGATTCCGTTTCCCAGCCGGATCTGTCCCGTTCCTCTTTCGCTTCTTTTGTGCAGCGTCTGTCCGCATCTCTACCTTTTCGGCGTTTAGGAACATTACGTATTCTTCTTCACCATCCTCGCTGTTGATCAGCTCTTCGCCCGTTGGAGCTAAGGATAAGATTGCCTTGCACGAATCGAGAGCTCCGTCAAGGGAGACCATAGGCTGCTGTTCTGGCTCTATCACTGAGCGACCTTCTGAGACGCAATCGGCAGCCTCGTCCTCTGGCATTGCGTCCTGGTTCTCTCTTCGGAGCTGCCTCTGGCGTACGATTGCGTAGATCTCACTATGCCTAAACATGGCAATCTGCTCGTCCGTCAAGGTGCGCTTCACACCGTCAGGGTAGTGTCCAAGGCCGTCATCGTTCTCCAAAAGGTTCTCTTCTTGCACTTCGTTATGTTGGGAAGTGTCGGAAGTTGACAGATATGCCGCAGTGGAGGTGGATCCACCGAAGATGCGTGCTTGGAAAGCATTAAGATCTTCCTACCTCTCACCAAAATTAGTGACTGGAAGACCCTACGTTTTTAATCACGGAGAGCGTACATACTTGCGTGACCGCTGGAATATTTAGATCAGAAGTCATTGCAAGAGCTCTGGAAAATTGTCCCAGTAAGTCATTGAGAAACAGAGATGGACTGTACTTTGACGTCGCCAGGTCACATGATCCGGTTATACCCGGAGCTAATATCTAGCCTTAACGCCAATCGGGCTTCCAATCCATCCACCACAGCAGTTGATCATCTGTTTATGTAAGAGTGTGCATAAGCAGGTTGAACCAGATTCGATCGTGTTCGAAGTGGCAGTCCGAATAGGAACAATTTAGAAGCAGTTCAAAGCAGACTATGCAACTCCTACAGTACACCTAGTTTGCAAGGCTTTAGCTATTGATCCATTCATTTGTTCTTTCTCCTCATTGCTCACTTTCGCAAAATGCTTTTGCGTCCCCATGCGCTGGGACTCAGAATCCTAAATGTATGGTGACTGCTCTATTGTAGCATGGCCACAATTGCTTTGGGGCACTTTTGTGATTCCCTATCTTAATGTAGTTCAAAGAAGCCGAACACCTGGTCATCCAGTATCCTGATAGGGCATTTCCTATCTTAAACGTTCCGTATCATGTTGTCGCATAGCTTTCTCGGCTCTCTTACCATAGCCTTCCTCTTCAGCTTGTCCATCTTCATCTTTGCATCCTCCTCGTCGACTCTGCCGCGGGCGCTGTCTGGAGACCAATTGCGCGTACCGGCGAACCCAAACTCGTCATCAAATACGTCCTCCTAGCCCCATCTTCATCCCCACGAAATGGCATTAACAAAATCAAAACTCGTGGAAAGTACCTCTACCTCACAAACAGCGATCAGGCGCTCGTCGCACGCATTCCAACTTACTCGGATGGCACGCCCGCAGGTAGCGCTATATTACACGCCAAGGACACCAAAACCGATATTTCGTCCTCTTAAGCTCAGCCATCGCCCTCACCGCTCACAAGATTGGAAACACGCTTTGTTCCGTGCCGCCGGAGGAAGGCCGGAAGATGGTTGTTGTGGGCTACTCCAATATATCAGATATACTAGTGGGGTCGATAGCTGTTGCTGTGGGAAGGATGGGCGCTGGTATGAAGGGTTTGAATATCACGTCTACACGGGATTGGCGGAATATATTGGGTGAAACTGAACTGCGGGAAAAGATGTAACTATGTTTGGTATTGCTGATCAGGTTTGGTTGAGGCCAAGGGTAGTATAAAGAGCTGGCGGGGCTTGAAGGGACTACGGGAGAGTCGCCTGGGGCAGATATAACATCTCGTTTTACCTCTAAAAGGTCCTCCAAAGTAAATACACAAGGGATAGTAAAGACTGATAACGGTTAACCTGACGGACCCAAGAGACATGACTATAGAAAACAACGGTGAAGCCTAGTATACATCACAACTCGCTTAGATAATCCTGTGCACAAGCCAATCATTAATCGACCGAAGCTTGCAGTACCATCCCAACCCAGCTCCCAGTCCACCGGATCCTGCAGACACCTTTTGTACAACCTTTCCCCTAATGATCCCTGACAAACGCGACTAAACGCTCTGACGATAAACCGCATAAGCGCCTTCTCGCTGCTTCTTCTTACATCGAAACGATATTTTAGACGTGCTCTACCGCGTTTAATATAACACTAGACTTCCATTCTGGCAACATCGTCGGCCTGAGCGGCTGCACATCATCCATTAAATAGCTTTGGTGCACCTCGTCTTGCACGTAGATGTGCGTACTGGTACTGTTTTGGTGTAGCTGAACTGGGCTGTGGGTTCGAATCGGTTGCCTGTCTTCCTCGTGGTTGGATCTCCGCTGTTGACTCTGCGAATGCGATTTGTATGGCCTCTTAAACTGATGACTTGCCAGGCTCAGGGCACCTCTAAAGAGAGGGCGTAAGGTGGGAAGGCAAGCGCAGATGAGAGCGACGGCGGGCTCGACAACACTCCAGATTATGAATGTGATGCTATGTGCTATGCAGAAGAGGATAAGTTAGTAAAGTGGGAATACCGTTCTTTAGGTTTGTATCAAACTTACGGTTGAAGGTTTTCGCGTTCGGTATATGTACTATTCGAGCGGTGCTCACAGCGCAGCCACTAGAGACTCGTCAATTCGCAGCGAAGATGGGATTGGAAAAACTAGGATGGACCTACATAAGACCAAGCAGAAAGACCCCAGAGACAGCAATTTTCTGCTTCTTTGATATTTGGAGAACCCAAATCATAGGCAATGGCATTATCAATATGGTAAAGTCGATGAAGACGTTGATGATTCCAGAGATCTGGGCGCCTTGAGCCGACGGATTACATTTTGTTGGGTCCTTCCACAAAAAGCCAAGGGGATATGGCAGACATTGCCAAAAAAACTTGATGAACAGATACGCAAAATAGCCTACAACCATGACAGTATTGACCCACCAGCAGATTCGAAACCAGAGGATTCTAAGGGAGAATATACGGCGATATAACAAAAGAATCGAGGCCTTTGCAAGGGATATGGCCGCAGAGTAGGTAACCTGACTCGCCAATTGCACCTAGGCCCACGATTAATATCATATTCGAAGTTATGCAACCTGCAAGCAGGTCTTAGGATCGATACCTTTGCGATAGCCACTGTATTGCGAGGTACGAGCGCTGTGGAATCTCTTGCTATCCCGTAATGGGCGACTGTAATTATATCAGCGAGATTCCTCCTCGGCTGTCTAGTGTTTATAAGAGTCGCATACGGCAGAGCTGCTCGATCGCGAGCCCGACAATCGTCAACTCAATTGGCTTGAGTATGCCGCAATGTACAAGACCTTAGGAGGTTACTGTTACCAGCGCGACCAGGGTCGCATAATCGTCTACCTCAATCCTGGCTTTCAACATCCACCTTGCTAGAAAACGCCCACCTACTGCTGCCGAGCACAACACTACCACCATGCAAGCAATACCAATGATTGTAGAAGTCTGGTCATCATTTGGGGGATTGGACTGGCCTTGAGGAGCGGAAAGGGACATTTGGGCCGGAAAGGTAAAGAGAGATCAGATATCTAGAGGAACAGAGAAAAGAGCACGAAGGCCTGGCAAGCTTTTGCCTTACGACAGCCGTACATCTTGAAATCCATGGCAAGAAAGGGTTACACAGTTCTTTGACATACTAAGGAAAATTCGGCACGCACAGCGGGACAAGGATTCATTGAGCAAGCACACAAAAAACGGTTGAAAGCACGCACAGTCCTGCAGTAAATGAGCATTCTCTACGACACAAGATGTAGAATTGTGGTGCGGGCTTTGGGTGGTGAACAATCCTTGGCTCGCTTGCGAAGTTGCGATTTTGAAAGGCAGAGAAAACTAAGCTTCAAACGATCGGCGCGGGGGGGTTGCATCTTCTCCAAGTGTGTAGCAATTTGGAGCGACGAATGATTTGACCACCGATTTTCTCAGCAACAACTAGAACAAGATCTTTTTCTCGCCACTATGATAATGCGTCGCTGACAGGTACAGAGCGGGCACGACACTGCGGGCCTGCGGCAGATAAAGTAGCATGTGCTTGCAATGCCTGCGAGACATAATTTCAAAGTCCAGTCCCAAAATTCAATGTGGCACACCGTTGTGCCAATGGCCCGTTCCATCGTTCCATGTACCTTTAATTCGGTTCGTGGTACCCTAGCAAACACCCTAAGGTACTTTACTGTATGAAATTATGCTACCCTAGGCTCTTTAAAATGCATCTGATTTCTTCAGCTGCTCGATCGGCCCATGCATCGGAAAAGCTCCGATACAAAGTACTCTGGCCCCTTTCAGCTTCATGAATGGTAAGCAAGCCAGCGCCTCCTCGGCGGAAGAAACGAAAGGCGACAAGCAAATAGGAAGAGATCGCCAGATATCTCAATCCGGACTCTCGTCGCACCAGGCCTTATCTATGTCATCTGAAATGGATAGCTCCTTATTGGACCTGCAGAGGTTCTTACAGTATCGTTAGAAGTATATATCCCTTGTTTAGACGATATTACTCCGTCGACTACAGAGAGCAAGGGTTTTAAAAAGCAGAAAATCTCTACTTTGTGGGTTACTGCGACAAGCATTACACAAGATCAATGGGCAGCTGGCTTGGCCCGAAAGTGATGTCTTTTCAGACAGGGACAGATTAAGACCGCGAATCGTGATATATCAAGGTACCTCAGCTAGTACACAGAACGACCAGAAGCCCAGACCTTGTGCCCAATATAGGCTGTGGTACAGCTTCGTGGGTTCGTTTGGTTGACGTAGAGCAAATGGTGAGAGGTGAGAGTTTACCCCATTCACAATTTGATCAAATACTTTGGTTACTTTGGTTACAAAATACTCATTACTCGACTGTCTGGCTTGACGCCTTGACAAACAGAGTATAAAAAAATCCCACGACTTGTCGACTTGATAACGCATCTTACAAATTTGAATAAGAAGAAATAATATCAACAAGCTGTATAATTGACTACTAGCAGCTTTCCACTGACGCGGCTGAAAGCTTTAAGATACAGATCTCTCTGGAAAGACCCCTCCCGACTGAATACTAAGGCTGCCAGGGCAGGCTTCATTATCAAAACGTCACAGAACGGCCCACTTGCCTTGCCCATCCTCCTCTTGTGGCTCCCCTATCGCCATCATATGAGCATATTCAGCATAAGCCCTGACTTCCCCGCCCGTATCTGGACGCCATCTAAAACCCACCACAAATATCGGTAGCACTTGGTCAGCCTCTCCGAGAATCCACTCCTCCCCGCCGTTCGCCACATGACTATGCGCTCCATCCTTCAAGTGTGCAGCCTCCCTCAACCCTTCCCCCAACCTCGCGTTCGCCGCTCTCCCTAATACAGTGGCGCAAATGATGATCTGCTTACAAGCTACGCCAAAGGTAAGACCGTGACGGGAGGGGGTCTCCCAGCTAGAGTACGTTAGCGCAAGGTGTGGGTTTGGGGAGGTGTAGATACCCGGTCCATACGTTTGCCCTGCACCTATCTTGATCTTTTCTCCCGTAGCGGGGTGCCTTGAACCAGGTATGAGGAAGCCGTGAGCGGTAATTTCAGAGATAATGGCGGCGCGGGTGCCGTGGTAGCTGATTGGGGTTTGGGCAATATGGCTGGCTAGGATTGACTTTTGGGTGTCAATGCCAGCGTTTGTGTGATGGTACGAAGAGAGAGCGCTGGCTTGGAGGTCTGGCAAGGGCAAGGAACATGATTCGTTGCGGATCGCTTCTTGCTTGGCAATGAAGCGTGAGTGGAATTCTGGCCGGATCACAGACTCGATGCGCACGACTCGCCAGCCATACTTACTCGCCGGATTCTGGTCCGAAGCTTTGTTGGTAAGCAGGCTCAGGTTGTGATAAGGATTCGGCAGACGGAAGGTCATTGACTCTTCAACAAGATAGCGAGTGGGAGATAGGTGGAACTCTGTGGCCTTCGCTTTCCAGGTTTTTTCCTGCCATGACCCAAGTGAGTCAATTTCTTTCCGGAATGCTGTTTCTGATTCCGACTGGCTATGGCGGTCGTCCGAGACCTGGATCAACTTTCCTTGGTCTGCCTTCGAAACTGTGAGCTCGGTTTCAGTAGTCCCCCCTTTTATCGAAAAGTCCGGTATGATGGGAACATACTTTGTTCTGCCTTCTTGATAGCTCGTTAGCTCGTGTACGAATTGGGCCAGCTCTGGGTGAGGGATATCTGCGAATCGATAAACTCTCACCATATCGAGAGAATGACTATATATGAGGGGAAAACGAAAAGGGAATTCCTTGGCTGCACGCTCGAATGATTCGAATGGCGTGATGTAGAAATAGGAATGCCCTCAAGAATCTTTGAAGCGGTAAAACCATCTAAGTTCTGGGGTAATCTTGGAAGGTTACATTTGTATAGTGCCACACAAAGCCCATTGTGCGCCGATCTACTAGGCTGTTACTCAACAAAGATGTTGCAATGCGCTTTGAAAGTGTAACACGGACAAAGCCGTTGTACTCAACATTGCTGCAGAGGTACTTGACGGTCCGACGAACAAAGCCTTAGCAGGTCTTGATTCCCCTACAGCCACATGGCGGCGAGCGTATGGAAGCGACGATACGAAACTGTGCATGTGAATCTGAAGCCCGCTCTCTAATTGCAACGCTGATTCGCGCCAATGATTTAGTTCGACCTGGAGTGAAGGGTTCCAGAGGTTGCAGAGCAAGCATACCGGTTGACAATGGAACAGTGAGCTTCCTAAATTCGACGAACCATCCTTTGAAGATGAGACAGGAAGCTGTGTTCTTGCCAATCTTCGATAGGTTTCATCTACTTTCCATGCTACTTTCCGTGCCAGCACAGCATCAAGACCTTTGGCTAAACAGCCTTGAAATCAAAACGGCTTCTCTACCGAATCCCAGATATATATATATACCCATTATATACACCCCAAACTTAGGATTGATGATTGCCGTTTTCGTTCGGGAAAGGGAGCGGGGCTGCTTTAGAGGGAGCACCAAGGGAGCATGGGGGAGCACTGAGGGAGCATGGGGAAGCATCGGGAGCCTGATATGGCTCCGCCAGTATCGGCTTCAGCTGCCCTCGTTTTTTGTTAAAGCTCTGCTGCTTAAACTTCGCCACTTCCCACACGAGACTTGTTGCAACGAAGCCAATCTGCGCAGAGGTAATTACTTACTCCCCTAATATTATCATACATCAATTTTTATGATCAATCTTAGAAAATAAACTATATCTTCTAGAGATTATTTTGATATTTTAGTCATCGAATTGAAACATGAGTTTTTCTATTCAGTAGTATTGTAGAGTATATTATTAATTATTCTATATTTGAAGTTCACTACGAGTATGAAGACAAGAAAGAGTGCAGATTGTCAAACGACACGAGATTAGAACAGAATGAAGCATAATAATGTACAACCACAGCGATCACTCAAAGTAGAATGTGTTCTTATTCGCTCAGCTCTGTCGCTACATTAAATTTTTTAATCTCTTCTAATGTCAAGCCTGTCGTATATTTTTGCTTCATTGCGTCTGTAAAGCAGACATGACAGAAATGATCTTCTTCGTAAGAATTACTGTAGCAGCAGAACGATGTCTCCATTCTTGACAGTATCAGTGAGAGTAAACGTCTTGAATACCATAGGGAGCACTCAGGGAGCATCAAAGGAGCAGTATAATCATAGAGAGGAGAGCTGTCCTAATCTGGGGATGAGAAGTTTACAACCCGGCGTGGCTTTACCTATCTCCAATATACAACAGGCGCTTCGGGCATATGCCACATGTCTTGTAAGGAGTACCCGAGATGCCGTTCCAAATCCGTCTCGCGAGAATCATGGTCATGGAGTTGCCCATTTATATAACTACTGGTTACGAGTACATAGCCGCGCGGTAGTGAGGACAGCATTCCACTGCTCCCAAAATCGATTCCACAAACGTAGGTACCGGTTTCTTATCCCCAAGCGCTCCATTGTCGCTAGAGGTAGAAGAACTACCTACTTCGTAGCATTCCTGGACACGGAACCCTCCTAGTATGTATGTAGGCTTTGCCAATTTACTCGTTGCGAAAGCTTGCAACTTGCCGCTACAAGCCTTCCAACTACCTACGAGAATTCTTACAAACTTGCCGGAAGACTTGGCGACTTTGGCAACTTACCCGCTGTGAAGGGTCTATAACTTCATTGTATACTTGTTGTAAGTGTAAGCTTACTGTAAACGCTCGTTGTATACTACAATAGCGGGTAGTTACCAAGCAGGCAACAAAAGGTGACGGAGTACAGTAGTATGTGGGCATGTGGTGTCCCGAAATGAAATCTGTGCCGATCCCGTTCCGTTTGGTAAAAAGAGGCGAATCCAAGTCACGGGCTGTGCCCTGATGATATCCGTAGCCCCCACTAAGGTACCTACCTACATACCGTAAGCTCGTCCCTCCTAAGCGAGGGACGAGCTTAGTGGGGGCTACGGATATATCCCGTTATTATAGCTCCCTCAGCGCTCATAGCTCAGGCACAGTTGGCACTTGGCCATTCAAGTATGTCTGATAAGCGCTGAGCTCTGGAGATTTTACCATCTGTCAATTGTTGGATTTTCAGATAGTGATTCGCCTGCGCGTTGCATGCAAAGCTAATTGGTTGTTTACAAGTATATGGGCAGGACAATGTTCTTGATCATCCGTGCTTTACCTGCCCTTCCCCGTTTTGCTGTGAATTTGGAGCCATAATAATCTTTGTTTGGGCGTCACTATCGATCGGTTGCAGTCCATCTCTGAGCGTTCCATAGCAACCTTGCTCGGCCGAGCCTGCGACTAAAATCCCAAGACATCATGGCTCCTCTCGACGCCTACCTGTTTTGCTTTTTGGCCATCTTCTCGTCCTTCGTCAGCGCGGATTCCTCAACCATCAACCTGTTCAATCCCGGCGTGGGGCTCGAGCCTCTCTACGCATCCGTGGTCGGCTCCGTACGTCTTCCAAAAAATGCCCGTCCCGAAAACTTCCACTGACAAGCACACAAGGATGCCACTGCCACCACCTACGAGATGAAATGTGTACCGACCCTGCCATCTAGTGTCTGCGTTCTCCCTACGACCCCGTTCCCTTTCGTCGAGGGCCCAAAGACGGTCTCCTGGGTCATGGCCAAGGGCACCGGCGCGTACAGCGGCTTGACAGTCACGTGCACTAAAGAAGGCACAACCCGAGCTGTATGCGTCTCATTCGGCGATTTTGTGTTCGGAGGGTCGAGCACATACACCCAATCCTCCCTTGAAACCGGCGATATATTCGGGTTGACGCCCGTGACGGTCACCGCGGGCTTGAAGCTTCTGGGAAGCGGCACCCCGTCCTCTTCGTCGGCTTCCGCGGCCGCTTCCGCAACTAGCACCACCGGCACGCCTACAGTCTCTACAGGTATGAGTACAACCGGGAGCTCCACTGCCTCGGGAAGCCAAGTGACTGCGGCCACGGCATCGAGCGCTAGCGCTGCATCGTCCAAGGCTTCATCCGGTCCGGCGATGCCAAAGGCTACAATGAATATTGGTGTATTGGCCGCCGCCGCGATGGCGGTTGCATTGTTATAGAACTATGCGTCGATGATGTGTCTAAATAACGGAGAACCTGGTTCAAGGAGCAGCTGATGGGCGTTTGGATTTATGACGGGACTGCGACGATGTATGACTTTTGCTTGCTCTCGCTATGGCTATGAGGGGTATGAGGTTCTTCCAGCAACTTCAAAAAAAGTCCAGCGCGGAGAGTGAAGCAAGAGGAAGAGAAAAAGGTCGAAGTGCATCTGGCCTGGGAGCTTTTCTTCATTCAAGACGTTGTCAGATAAGCAAACTGTAAAATAGAGCTGTTCTGTATATCTTGAATTTCAAGTGAGAGAGTGTATTGTTCAACAACAAGTCAATGTCTCTTGTTGTTGAATCATGTGTGTATCTGATTTACTGTGGTTGAACAAGCTAGAAACTCAGACTAGTTTCGCAAGAAGATTGTAATCTGTTTTGAATCATTCGCATTATAATCAGTGTGAACAAATGAATTCAAAGTCACAGATCAATCTTTTAAAGGTGTAAAACTTTGCTGTGAAGCTACAAGATAGTCTATGCCGTTAAGTTGACTAGAAATATCACTTGAGTTGTGATAGAATTTGGAAACTTGATTTGAGCGAAGTGAAAGATAGACAGAACGATTAATATGATCACTGACCTCTCTAAAATGTTGTAAGAACTTCGTAGTGTAGATTGTGCTGTTCTGCTCTGTAGAAAATATGTCTGAGTTCTGAGAGAAGATTGATGCAGACTCTCGTGATAACTTCACTACGATCCGAAGAAAACAGCTACCAATTAGCGTCGGAACTAACAGGATCAACGGCTAGGGTAGCCTGATACTTCAACCTCTGCTCGATTTCTGACAGCTCGAACTAACCTTTCCTTTGATGGCTAGTGGTTCAAAGTGTGAAGGGCGGGGTTCCAAGATAATGCCCGGAGTCATGTGATTGCCCGGACGTGCTGAGATATGAAGCTAAAGTACCTTATCACGCTTAGGTACCTTACCTTTTACTTTCGTCTAAGAAGCTGCCGTGCCTGCATACTGAAAACGCCAAACTGCGGGGCTTACCTACCACAACATCGACGAGTGCCAGCTTCAACGGAGGTCAAAGGACAGGTAAAAAGAATATCTATAGTAATACAGGTAAGGGAGGTTTCCCCGTCGTGTGCGCGCCAATATCATACATCCTGGGTGTACCTTGGAGGGGGGGCAAGGTTGATTTGCTTATTCTCTTGGTCACTTGCAATGAAGACCAACTAGAAGACATGCGGCTGGTTCATGAGTTGGCATTAATCAGACTACCGAAGCTTGCGGTTAACGAGCGAAGAAACACTTCGTGTCTAGTCTCGGCGCTCGCTTTACCTGACAGGCCGAGAGGCTGTTTACAATGATTGGAACATATAAGACCAAGGACACTTCGCCGTTTCCAGATGCAATCGAACTCCCGGAATCGACAGAAAGACGAAATCGAATTTGCATAAGTCTACTCAGCAGACAATATGGGCTCCGTTGACCAACAAGACCTCCATGTTCTCATCATAGGCGCAGGTATCACAGGCGCATCGATAGCTCAAGGACTCAAACAAGTACTTGAGAAGCCTAGTACATTCCTTAAGCGCCCGAGATCATCAAGGGCTAATCGTTATCCAAGGCCGGCATACGATTCACCATCTTCGATGCAGAACTGGCAAGAAGCGCTGGTCGCACCCGCGATTGGACTATATCATTGCATTGGGCGCTCCCGCTTCTAAAGAGACTGCTCCCTGGGGACCTTTCTGCCCGCATGAATGAAGCGAAGTGTGATACTTCCCACCAAAATGGCGAGGACGAGACCATCTACCTCTACAACAGCAAAACGGGTGAACGGTTGAAAGAGGTCTGCGCGCCAGGCATGCTGCGTATCTCCAGGAGAAAGCTACGAGCCTTATGCAGTAGCGATCTTCCCGTCATGTTTGGCAAAATACTCACCACTGTAACCTACAACACAAGCGGTGCGGCCGTCACAGCACACTTTGCTGATGGTTCGTCCTATTCCGGTGATATCGTCATAGGCGCCGATGGTCCAGGATCGAAAGTTCGGGAACTCTTGCTGGGAGTGGAGAAATCCAAAAACACCCCATTAGGTCTGGTATTCAACAGTACTATTGTCCATTACAATGATGCCGAAAAAGCAAAGCACGTTCGCAGCGCCAGCCCTACCTTCGCAATTGGTTACCATCCAGATGGAATGCTCCACACCATCGCGAGTAAGTCCCCCTTACCTCGCCTCACCCCTCACCCACTCGCAAACTCACAACACCCCGACCAGCCCAAGAAGTCCCCGACCCCCTCCGCCCCGAAACCTGGACCTTCCAACTCGGCACCTCCCAGGTCGGGCCCCCAGAAGACTACGGCACCGACAGCGCAAGCCGCCTAGCCGCAATCCAAAAGGCAGCCCTCAAACTCGCGGAGCCGTTCCGCTCCGCCAACCTGTGGGTCCCAGAGGGCACGAATACGTGGCGCGACAATCACTCCTACTGGGTCCCCACCCCCTGGGACAACCACAGCGGCCGCATGACCCTGGCCGGAGACGCCGGGCACCCTATGCCTCCCCGTAAGCCCCCCCCCCCCCACCCCAAATTGCTCACAAAATACCCAAATCCCAAAGCGACAGACCAACCCCACTAACACCCCGACAGACCGCGGCCAAGGCCTCAACCACAGCATCGTCGACGCGCACCACATCGTCGCCGCCATCTCCGAGGTCCAGAGCGGACAGGCAGAGCTGCCAGAAGCGGTGTCGGCGTATGACAAGGAAATGGTGACGAGGTGCGCCGAGGAGGTCCGGTTGTCGGTGGAGACGGGGTTGATGGTGCATGATTGGCCAAGGTTGATGGAGTCGGGGATTATGAAGCATGGGCTTGGGAAGATGAGTTGAGGGTCTTTTCTGTCCGGGGGAACTCGGAAAGGGGGGGGGGTGTAATAGTCTATTATAGCGGATTGTAGTCTGTGTAGTACATACTCACGCAATCCACTCCATCATCCCTACGTAACCCCTGCAATCAAGAACCCAGGACGTGTCCTGTTTCAAGCCTACTCTATGCAACATGCCGCTCCAACCACCGCTCCCACTCCGCCACCGAAAACCCGCTCTCGATCCCACTCTCCACCACCCCGTCAAACACCACCGTCGGCGTCACATGCACCCCGACCAGCCGATTCGCCTTCACCATCACCTTCACGTCATCCGTAACCCGATTCCCCGAATTCAATCCCCCGTCTTCATCCGGCTTGTCCGAAATTTCCAACAGGCGATAAACTTCCTCTTCGTCCGCGCCGACGCCTGCGGCGAGTTTCGCCAGCCGCTTGTACGTGTCGTTGCGAGTCTCGGTGACGACGCTGGCGTCGAAGAAGGATTTCTGGTGTTCGAAGAGCTGGGCGCTGAAGGCCCAGAAGTGGGATGGGGAGAGGCGGAGCACGGCGGCGGCGGCTTCGTGGCAGAGGGTGCTGCTGGGGTGCTAGTCGCCATATTAGAGGGTTGACGTTGCTTCGGTTCAGCTTTGGATTACCCAGGGTTGGATTTGTTGGCGAAAGATGAAGCGGACTGGGTATTCGAGGGACGGGAGGACGGAGGTGTAGAGGGTGCGGAACATTTTGGCGGAGAACTGGGGGCTTGTCAGGAGGAACGACAACTTGGGCCCGGAACAAAGGCAAGGGAGAAGGAGGTTAGGAGGAAGTACGGGGCAAACGTAATCGAGATCTGCGGAGGAGAAGGCGAGGTTAGTAGAGATGAAGTGAATGGGGGTTGGCGAGATGGATTACAAAGTTCGAGAGTGTGGACGGCTTGGGAAGATCTCGGCCATGCTTGGCCGGCAAACTTGGGCGCGAGGGCCATTGTAGGTAGAGCGAGTTGGGGATCTGGTTGATGCTGATAGGATTGTGAAAAAAGTAGTTTCAGCAGACCAGAAAGGGGTGGTTGAGGCGTTGAGCAAGAAACGGTGAACAAGGACGAAAGCAGACAAAAGGCATGGCAGGAGGGGTTCTAGGAGTGATCCATGGTGGGGCATCTTAAAGACCACGGAACTTTGTAGGCCCGCGTTGGTACCTGGAACGGCGGCCCAACTAGCGGTCATCAAGAGCTTCAATGAAGAGATCGACGGATCCCTCACATGAGAGTGGACGATTTGGCTGAATGGACGTATCGAGCAAGTACTGCAACCTTGCGTACAGCAACCAATCCGTTTTTCTCGGCTCGGAACTCGTGTTCCTCATACCCATGGTAGGTTCTGCTATTGCTAGATACAGAGTAGAGAGCAATGGAGCAACATATTGCACTCTCGGCGGGAGCTCAGGAAGCAACGAGTGGAGGCGCACACTATGTACACTTCGGCGGTTTTTTTTGGCACTTGTCGAAGCTTACTATCGTATGTTGATAGACGGAGGAACGGTGTCGAGGGTCAGGAGGAGTCAGGATAGCGTTAGTGTGCTACTGGGGGCTGGTAGTTGATTGGCCGTCTATGCAAAAATCAGTAAGGTAAATTGTTCTGGTAGCTTAGGTGGGCTTACTTGAACAACAGAATATGTGGTTCTGGCTCGTGAACTTCGTAATGCTCCCACCCAAGACTCTTTGGAAAAACCACACTTAGCAACTGAACGCGATCATGGGAACGTTCGAGATTGGGAGATATACCTGGGTGATGCCAAGTCCTCTCCATTCTTCCTCCCACAACAGCTTCAGCGTACCTCTTGAGGGGTCGAAGTAATCCTTCGGTATCCTTTTCAACATTTCCTTAGGAAGCTGCACATGTCGATATTCATATTCATCGTCAGAGTACCTGTAGCAAGTTTCAGAAAGCTTATTCGAGAGCAACGCCAACTCGAGGTATTCCGCCAACGGCTCACAGAGCTTACCTCGACGAGTAGTGGATGGAATCTATGAACTCATCGAGGCGATCTCTCTCTGCCTCAGTGAGCATACGAGGCACTTTGTTTCTTCTGTCGTGGTCTAACGAAGCCATCGTGTATGCCAACCGAGCAATAATCTTTTCTCCTTGCGGTGGGCCACACAGGACGTGGGGTTCAGCACGCGATCACCCGCGCAAACCCTTACGGGCTCGATTAGAGTGGTACAAGAAGACTGATGAGCTGAGTTGTGATAGGGGCAGTGCTTCCGGGCTCTTCTACAACTGTTCCCTGTATGGTGTAACAGGTTTGATCGTTGTAGGGTCGCAGGTCCTTCGTGGAGGGCAAGGTTGCAGGCGGATCCGGCTATGATGTAGCCTCTTTCAGGATGCCAAATACATCAGAGCTCACAGAACATAGAAGCAAAAGCATGGACTTTGCAAATACAGGTTGAAAAGGCTGAGTAACACAAGAAGACGGATATCTGTGAATGGAGAATCACGAGTAAACAAACGGACCGTGGCTTCCACTTCAGCATGCATTACATGTCAGGGTTCGTCAATTTTAGCTGAAGGCTTAGTGCACAAATGATCTCTAACTATATCCGGATAGCGTATTTCAAGTTCCGGTGATCTTTGAATCTCGGAGACGTTGTTATTCGCTGAGAAATCTACAAGAGTCGCATAATTCGCGAGGCTTTTGCGTGTATTCTACTGTCAATTGAGTATACCGATGGTTGCGCGCTTCTACGTGCAGCTTTTGCGATAGCGGACGATTTCGTTCGCGTTGGTTGGGTTCTTTCGACCAAACCCCAAACCAGGTCAAGGCCAGCTCAATCAAAAGCGTGAAACTCGTTGACTCGATAGCAAGAGCGCAAGCTGGCCTCCACCTCTTAACCATTTGTATACCTAGTCGCTGGGTTGCGCAGCCGGTGCGCGATCGTACCGCCTCCAGGATGAGTTCAAAGCGAAAGGCGGCCTCGGGGTTGACCGCTACTGCAGGAGGAGAAGATGGTGATTCCCCTGCTGCAAAGAGGAGAAAGGTACCGGTACGTGAATGACTTGTTGTTGCTCGGTAATCGTGCATTGCTTGTGTGTTGGTGATGTCGAGGGGTTAAGGAAGTTCCTGTCAGGGGCATCCATTTTGCATTTCGCTAGGTTGGAGCGGCCTCCGAAAGCTCTGGCACCTCTGAACTTCACCTTGCCCTCAATTGCATTACCACACTACATTATCCCCACTATAGATACCTCATACCGACCAGAAGCTTTCAAAGTCGAACGCAATGACTGACCTATATCCCTGGGAAGGTTTCGGAAACCCCAGAGACCACTACGGAGGTAGGTCTTGGCTTCTTGAAGCAGATCAAAGAGACTCGCGACAAGCGGTAAGTACAGCAGCAACCGCTTCACTCAAATATACAAATGAAGGCATCCACTTACGATTTTCTCCCTTAGCACCCGACTCATAGCGACGCATTTCTTGACCTTACCTGATAAGGTATACCATTCAATGCTCCTATAGTCCAAAGAATCATACCTTACTAGATCGCGTTTGACAGAGAGCCATACCGGAATACTACCTGCAAGTTGGTCTCCCAATGGCCTTGGACATGATCGAGGTCAGTTGTATTTATTTCACACTTCCCCAAAGCGCCAAAAAGGCTTAGAAGGCAGTTGTCGAGTGGTAAACCAGACGTCATGTTCTACTCGTAGCCAGTAGGTCAAGGCTTCCCGCTAACAGATGTATGATACCAACAGGGAAAGTTGAATCGCAGGGAATACCCAAATCTGACGATATTAGAGTGCGATTTGAGGCGCATGGTGAGTAACGCAAAGTCGTTCAATGAGAAATCTTCAGAGGTGTTCTCGGATGCCGAAAAGGTCCGCAAACTGGTTGTTAGCTGGATGACCCAGAATAACCCAGCCTACGACGATCCATCGTACACCCCGTTCGCAACTCTAGTACCTGTAGGATGGCAAGATCGAGTCCAGATTTTGGACCTGGAAGAGGTCCACGATATAGATGCCGAGGGTGAGACCGACCCGGAAGAGGCCGCAGAGACTACAGAGCGTCCAACTACAGGTGCGCCGACAACATCCGCCAACGTGAGCACTCGCAGAGCAAGTTCGACACCTGAGGTCCAGGATGCTGAAGGCGCGGGAGAAGGGTTCGAGGGGAATACGTTTCAACAAGCGCAAGAAAAAATCATGACTGAGATGATCAATCTCAAGAACGAGGAGTTCGTTCTCACGGCTTCCACCAATGGTTACATGCTAATCGGGTAGCAGTGATCAACTTCTTTCTGGACCGTTCATAAACCTCCCTTCTCGCGAGCTCAGGGATTATTATAGGATCATAAAACATCCCGTGTGCCTAAAGAGTGCACAGAAGGCGGTGCGGGGAATCAAGGGCAGGGAAAAGCCCACTGGAGCAACGCTTCTAAGGAGCTGGCAGGCATTCGAAGACGAAGTCAGCTATGTTTGGAACAACGCTCGCGAGTACAATGAAGATGGGAGCGAAATATCAGAGTGGGCGAGCAAGCTCGAGGTATGAGACTCCCCTGATCGCAGAGTCAATCGATTTGATACGAGTGTCAGGCATATTTCAAACGACGTCTGGCGGAGGCGAAACGTGTGGTAGTAGAACCATCGCAACCCAAGGTAAAGCTCAGGTTGTCTGCCAAGTCTCCGGAGCCTGCTCCTAAGATTACTCTCCGATTTGGCCAGAAATCAAATGGTTCTACTGGTGTCGCAATCGACAGCGATGCTCTTAAGCGTCAGCAGGACCTTGTCAAAGCTGGCACAAACGGTCAAGGCGCGGTAACCACTAATGGAACGCCTCACCCTGGTCCACGCAACCCCTTTGGAAGCTCGCATTCTGGTTCAGGAGCCGCCCCTATTCCAACACTTCACAGATTATCCCAAGAAAGGGCCAGAAGTAGCTCCGCGGAGAACCCAGCAAGCTCAATGAATGGTGTGAAGAGCGAAGGAACCGGAAAATCACCAGCCCTTAGTGCAGTGCAGCTGAACAGAGATTTGGATGAAGCCAGACAAAGCCCTAATGCTGCAGCTTCGACAATGCCACCGCCGTCTAGTGTCACGCCACGCCTACCGAGTGGCAGTCCACACCCCCAAGCAACTACGATGAACACCCATAACTCGAATATTCACGCTATGCCCTTCGATCCCCGCTGGAGGCAGCCAGGAAAAGGTGAGAAGCGCCGTCAATGGGCATTTAAAACAATTCTAACTTCTCTAGATGCTAGCGATGCTCTCATTACAAATCTTAGCATTGCTACTCATCCTGGCCTCAAGCTAGAAAAACACTTCCATTTGGATATTCCGCCCTCGCCAACGACTTCCCAGCAGTCGGTGACCATTACATTACCAAAAACACACTATTTTTTGAGGATCACACCAACAATCGCAACCAGTCTTACCCATCGGCCACACAGAATTTTTGTTACTGTGGGCACTGTGAGACTAAACCCTATGCCGCAAAGGCTTGAGGAAACCGATCAAAGGCGACCACTATACGAAGCCCGAGTTGTCCCAGGGGTGAATCGCATTGAGGTAGAGGTGGTTGCCGGTCCACCAAGGGGTGCCCCCAAGGTAGGATCGGGGCAGGAAATTGAGATTGAGAAGACCACAGTATTTGCGAACGTCTTGAAAGACTGAAGATGCAGCAATGGATGGCTGTAATGGGTAGCATTACTATCATGAGTTTTCATGGCATGTCGAGGTCTCGAGCGTGGCGTCTAAGGATATGTTGCATCTGCAGGAAGCTTGGTTCCGATGAATACCGTACTCACGTATCTTAGCGTAGAGACCCTGTACTAAAAGATTTGGCATTTCGGAGAAGTCTTATTGGAAACGCTGTGTAAACAAATCCCTCCGAGCTAAATCTCAGACTGGAGAGAAGTACGGATACCATGCTTGAGCTCTTGATCATGGTACTCGTATTATTTGCCCTTGGTAGCTCAACTCTACTAGCGCCTCATTAAGCGAGACGAAATTCGCAGAAAATAATTTCCTAGCCTAATCCTCGCCCAGAAGACACTCGCTGTCACTCATATCTTCTCTTTCACTGAACACCTTACTCAGTAATAAGTCAACATGGCTGACGAAGTATACGAAGGGGCGATTGGGATCGATCTCGGTATGACCAAATCAGCTCTGAACGCCATGAGCCCAAGCTGATCCCGTCTCCAGGTACCACATATTCCTGCGTCGCCAATTATGAAGGAACGAATGTTGAAATCAGTACGTCCAGCGCAAATCGAAGCCGGTTTGCTCCGTTGAAGCCACCCACTAATACCTCACTGTTCAGTTGCCAATGAGCAGGGGAGCTTCACGACACCATCATTCGTCTCCTTTACCGATGAGGAACGTTTGATTGGCGAAGCCGCGAAGAACCAGGCTGCTATGAATCCCGTAAATACTATTTTCGATATTAAGTATGTTCTTTCCCGTGAAATCGAGATCGCCTGGCGTATATGAGCCAAAACTTACCTATCAACAGGCGTCTCATTGGACGAAGGTTTGATGACCCTACGGTTAAGAAAGATATCGAGTCATGGCCATTCAAGGTTGTCGACCAAGGCGGAAACCCAATGGTACAGGTGGAATATTTGAAGGAAACCAAGACATTCTCCCCACAGGAGATTTCGTCAATGGTCTTGATGAAGGTAGGAAATTCCATGAAGACTTTGGCTCTGCGTTACTGAGTTACGTTGTAGATGAAAGAGGTCGCAGAAGTTAAGCTTGGAAAGAAAGTCAAGAAAGCCGTCATTACAGTACCAGCATACTTTAACGACAACCAGCGTCAAGCAACCAAGGACGCAGGAGCCATAGCAGATCTACAAGTTCTACGCATCATCAACGAACCTACGGCTGCGGCAATTGCCTACGGTCTCGGATCAGGGAAATCCGAGAAGGAGAGGAACGTCTTGATCTACGATCTTGGTGGAGGTACTTTCGATGTTTCTCTTCTACACATTCAAGGTGGTGTTTTCACGGTCAAGGCAACGGCCGGTGATACCCATCTTGGCGGTCAGGACTTTGATACCAACCTGCTAGATCATTTCAAGAAAGAATTCCAGCGCAAGACGAAGAAGGATCTCTCTGGAGATGCCCGTGCACTCCGTCGTCTACGGACAGCTTGCGAGCGCGCTAAGCGCACACTTTCCAATGGCACACAAACTACGGTCGAAATTGACTCTCTCTTCGATGGTGAAGATTTCAACGCTCAAATTACCCGTGCGCGTTTCGAGGATCTCAATGCAAAGGCCTTTAACGGCACCATTGACCCCGTTCAACAAGTTCTGAAGGATGCTTCCTTGGACAAGAGCAAGGTTGACGAAATCGTCCTGGTCGGTGGTTCTACGCGTATTCCTAGGATACAGAAGCTTCTCAGTGACTTCTTCGATGGCAAGAAGCTCGAGAAGAGCATCAACCCCGATGAGGCTGTTGCCTACGGTGCTGCTGTACAAGCTGGGATCCTTTCTGGCAAAGCCACCTCGGCTGACACTGCTGATCTTCTACTTCTTGACGTCGTTCCCTTATCTCTTGGTGTTGCCATGGAGGGCAATATATTCGCCCCCGTTGTCCCTCGTGGTCAAACAGTTCCTACTATCAAGAAGCGTACGTTTACCACTGTTGCAGATAACCAACAGACCGTGCAATTTCCAGTTTTCCAGGGCGAGCGTGTCAACTGCGAAGACAATACTTCATTGGGAGAGTTCACTCTAGCACCCATCCCCCCCATGAAGGCTGGTGACGCTGTCCTTGAAGTCGTCTTCGAAGTCGACGTCAACGGTATTCTTAAGGTCACTGCTACCGAGAAGACCTCTGGCCGGAGTGCAAATATCACCATCTCAAATTCCGTTGGCAAGCTGTCGTCGACGGAGATCGAGACTATGATTGAAGGTATGCGTTCTACCATGTAAATCCATAGGAGTATACTAATTGCTACAGACGCGGCCAAATTTAAGAACAGCGATGACGCTTTCAGCAAGAAGTTTGAAGCTAGGCAACAATTGGAATCCTACATCTCACGTGTTGAGGAGATTGTTTCAGATCCAACCATGTCGCTCAAGCTCAAGCGTGGAACGAAGGAGAAGATTGAGACCGCTCTCAGCGACGCCATGGCCCAGTTGGAGGTCGAGGACTCCGCCTCAGACGACCTGAAGAAGAAGGAATTAGCGTTGAAGCGACTTGTGACCAAGGCTATGTCCACGCGTTAAAAGCGTCCTGATCTAGACGAGCCGACTTTGGTAACGATTTCTATGACCTGTCCCAGCGAGTCGTTTAAGAGTGTACTCAAAAAGTTCGTATTGGCAAGGTTGGCGGAACTCGTATGTTCTTACATGCGCTATTTGTATCATTTGTGAGCCTGGGATCGTCTGTTGAGACAATTTATTCGCATGTTCGAGGACGGTGTTAGGTCGAATAGATTGAACGCGAACATAGAGCCATGCCTTCTATGGCAGTGATAAATTGAGACAAGCCCCTTTTTGAAACCCGCCCATCAGTCCATTTCAGGAGCTCAAGCGAGAAGAGTAGCCCTAGGCACTAGCATACTTGATCCCTGCAAGCTTCTGGAGGCTCTTTTCCCAATCCACATCTGCTGTACACGTCAAAAACGCATAAACAATGCCTCCAAAGCTGCCATCCGCATTTGCTAGCGGCATCGTACGAGCTCCATCTCAATTGACCCGCCACAGAATCTCCCCATGGACCTGCTCAACATGCCAAACCGTCTCCGTCCTCCGCTCTCCCCACCCCCCTAACCCCCGCCGCGCCTTCACAACCACCCCCCCCCTCCCCAAAAAATCCAGCAACAGCAACAGCAGCAGCAGCAAACAAGCCCCCAAACGCACTACCGCCGCCGCCACGCCCAACACCGCCAAAAGCGACCCTCTCGACTTCTCCGTCTTCGAAGCCGACATCAAGCGCACCCTCGACGGCCTCAAACACGACCTGGGCAGGATCCGCGCGGGCGGGCTCGACGCCGAGAAGATCGAGAACGTGCGCGTGAAGCTCGGCCCCGGGGGCCGGGGGGAGGTGGTGCGGGTGGGGGAGGTGGCGCAGGTGGTGCAGCGGGGAAGGGTGATGGTTATTATGGTTGGGGAGGGTGAGGTAGGGTTTTTATTTATTTATTTATTTATCTCTGGCTCCTTTCTTTCCATTCCCATTCCCATTCCCAGAGCGGGGGAATTGTTTCCTTTTACTGTCAAAATAAAACGGCGATCCTAGCTAACACACAGTAACAAAGCACCTCAAACCCGTCACCACAGCCCTCACCGCCGCCCTCTCCATCACGCCCTCCACCCCGCCCTCCTCCGCGCCCCTCCTCGAGCTCCACCTCCCCATCCCCCCCACGACGGCCGAGTCGCGCGCCGAGGCCCAGAAGGAAGCTGCGAGCCGCGGGGAGGCGGCGCTGGCGGCGCTGAGGGAGGCGAGGGGCGCGCAGAAGAAGAAGCTGAGGGCGATGGGGTTGGCCAAGGTGGTGGGGCCGGATGAGATGTTTAAGGCTGAGAAGGAGCTGGAGAGGGTGAATGAGGCGGGGGTGGGGGAGTGTAGGCGGGTGGTGGAGGAGAGGCGGAGGGCGGTTGGGCGGTGATTAGCTGGGCGGGGGCCGGGGGGAGGGGAGGGGTGGTGTTTTAGTGGAGATGCCCGGGGGGGAGATGTTGGAGCTGTAGGTATGTGTGTGGGGTTCCTAAATGGGTGGTTCGGTATGTAGATGGGAGTACTGGGGTTTCTAATTGTCTGTGCAAGCCCTAGATGCTGCTTCACTACCAAGCGTCTTGCAAGATAAGTAAAGTACCCCCATCTCTGCGCATTGCACCGTCGCCAAGGTTCACCCCCTTCTTCCTTCTCGCTCCGCCTGGAGGCTGCATCACTTCCAACCATTTTGCAAGACAACGACTCCTCTCTACTTTGCAAGGTTCATCCCCCTTCCTCCCCCCTCCCCTTTCCCAATACAAAAACCCTCCCCATCTTCTCCCCAAGCCCCTCCCCTTTCCCCACCCCGTCCCGCTCCTTCCCCGCACTCTCGCTCTTCTCCCCCCGATGCACAGCCCTGTGCAGCCCCTGCATCGCTTTACTCTTCTGCTTCATGCGGCCGTAGCCCTCAACGCCGTAAAGGATGGCGTAGGATTTGGGGACGTTGATGTGGGAGAGGTCGACACCGCGGGATTTGAGGCTGCGGATGAAGGCGCGGAAGTTGGAGGCGGGGGGGCGGTAGTGGCCGCTGGTGGGTTGGATGCCTGTGGGGGTTAGGATGTGGATTCACTTGTTGAAGGGGGATGGTGGCGGGTGGGTGGATGATATTGTGACTGGGTATTGAAAGGGACAGTAGACAATGGAATATAGTCTGAGGACATGTACATACTACGGATCTGACCAGCTTTGATCTTGATAAGCCCGGCGGCAGAGATGCGAGAGCCATGGAGGAAAGAGGAGTGTTGAAAGGCGCCGCGTTGCTTCATGCCAACGTATAAATTGTTCGATGTGTCGGCAACCTATCATGTTCCAAAGGATTTCATCAGCCTATGGTGACGGAACTTTTCTTAGAGTATGTATGTTAACGCTTACGAAGATCCATTTGCTCTGCTTCTTGGCCGGCTTCTTGAGGAGATGCTCAAACATCGCCGCAGGCGCAATCTGCTTTGATCTTTTAAAGCGCCGTGCTCCTTTCAAGTCTTCATTGGCAGAGCCTGCATCGCTCGCTTTTCTACCGTTCTCATCCGAACTTTCGTTGCTGCTTCCCTCACTCGATGAATGATCTGGCCGCGCTGAATCTGTCGCTTCGCCCGCAAATGGTGAGAATGCAGGCGTCTCGTCTCCCATGGGAACAATGCCGTTTACCGAGTCTCTCCATTCCGCAGTTGTATCGACCCGCAGTCCGTTCTTTTCCCAGCATAACCTGCCTTCTTCATCCACCATGACTAAATAGTTCATTCTCTCTTCTCGATTGAGAAATCGGACCTGCTCCTTATCCAAGCGTTCTCTTGGACAACTCTCCAAGCTTATGTCTCGGCCGCCGCCGTAATCCAGCCAGTAGAAGAAATTCTCGCGGGTATTACTATTCTTCCATTCGGCATGGTATTTGCGTAGGTTGCTACCTGCTCCGAGAATGAACAAAGCCTATAAGACTGGTATAGGTCGAGCAATCCAATTACCATATCTATGCTTGACATCAATCATCTCAAGGAAGTACTGAAGATCCATCATCTTCGCTGACTTGATCCGCTCTTGTTTCTCTTCCCAGCGCTTGCGCCGGCGAGTCTCCTTCTGCGCCTTGGACGCCTCATCGCTCATAGATGTGGATGAAGTCAACGAACCGTCTCCATCGTCGTCTGCTGCGCGACTGGCTATCTTGGCGGCTTGGCGCCATTTTTGGTGAGGCTCGGAGGTCGCGCGTGCTAAGGTAGGAGTATCAATCTGCTGGATGTTGGAGGAGCGAGGTCGAGGGGTGGTGAGCTCTCTGTACTGGGCTTCTTTGATGGCCTGGTCAATGAAACCCGAGTCAGCTGTGTTGCCGCAATTTGATATTTGGAGCTGCTCATACTTCGATCCATCTTGTCGAAGGATCTAGTGTAAGACCTCCCAATTGCCGACGATCTCGATGACCTCTGTACGTCCGCTGGACTGTTCGAGCTGCGGCAGACTCTCTCCTGCTAGTCTCACAATCGCTCGTAGGTTTATTTTGCTCGTTTGTGTTATGTCCCTTATCCTCTTGAATCTCCGCAATTGATGTCATGTTTAAAAGACTACGTCAAGCGACAACGATGAATAACTTTCACAATCATAAGAATTGTGGAAACCACTAACGTCTCGTAGAATGGCAAGGCGCTTGACTCAGTTCCAAATGCGACCCCTGGCATGGTCAATTATTTTTGGTCTTTATGTTTTTTTACGTCTTTTGAGCAAAAGCCTGGCCTTATGGAGTACTTATGGAGTACTTAAGGAGTATTTTTAGACAAGTCGTAGGATTTCCTGCGTAGGTAGGTATGACTAGATAGATAGTGGGGAATATTTTGTAGATTATGAGGCATATGCTTCTCCCAGTTTTGGGCGTATCTAACCCTCTTCCTATGCTGTCTATAAGAACTCCATGCCAATCGGTTTTGAGAACATACTCCAAAATATATGAAATAGAGAATCGAGCGGTCTTTATAGTTTTGTCACCAATCTTTTTTATACATATATTATTCCCACTTATTTACATGGGTAATCAAGACCTCTGCCATCAGCGAACACTTCCCTCCATTTGGAAGCGGATATTGAAGAGTGAGAGGCGACGCTTTGTTGAGATTGGCCATCTTCTTCATCCCTTCAGATAGCCATATTAGGAGGGTGATTGGCGAGAATACTTGTAAGACGAGATCATTAAAGTTCTCGGACAGATTGACCATGAGAAGCATTGTCGTTCTTCATTAGGACATATTTTTGAGCCCCCCAGGAACACCCAGAAGTTTTGGGTGCTTGCCTTGTTCCAACCAAAACAATGGAGATATTTTTTTATGTCATCTCCACACGGTTGAAAACCCGTCGAGTCACCCAAAGCGCTGCGCCACCGTAAATCTGGTACATTCCCGGCATGTTTGGATGATGATAGCATCCAGCATGAACGTGTTCCGTTAGTTCCCTTTGATCTTCTAGTCTATAGAACAATTCGAGGTCGAAGGAACCAGCCTTGTAAAGGCCTAAGACCTGGGTATCCACTGCGGCAAGAAGAGCTCTCTGGAGCTTGCCACGTCCGAAGGTTTCCAAAAGTTGCCGCTGTTTTTCTAGCACTGATACTATCAAGCAAAGTTTCTAGTAGTGTTGGATGCGAGTTCACAGGCAGACATGAATGCGTTTCCGAAAAGTATAGGCATTAAGAGCTTCGTGATATCTGAACAAGATAATCTCTCTCGATTTTCTTTCATGGCTCGTGCGGTCAAGATCGCGCACTTAATCGACTTCTGACTCTGTATATTATTCAGTGAACTTTCTTCACTTCCTCACTGCGAGATGAACCCCGGCGCTTCGCTGTTGTCTCGCTACAGTTCGATATGTCTAAAGTTCGATGTGTAGAACTTCATATGAGGAGAGTTCATCTAGAGTGATGAGATAAGAAAGGAAGACTTGTCTGGTGATCACTCTATTAGTTACTGATATTGACGTTCAGTCTGCGTTCGACGAAAAGGTAGCAATGCAAATCAAGTCGATAATGAAATAAGTGAATGAGATAGAGTCTTTCTTCTTTAATACATAGGAATTTGTTCGAAGAATTTCCTCAAGACTTCTGCCGATAAAGTCGAACAGTATCACTTTACTAAATTCATAAGTACCTTCGACAGTCTCATGCCTTGAAGAACACATTAGCATTTAAACACTTCATATTAATTCTCTGAAGCTGCGAATCTGGGCAAGCTCGTGGAAGCAATCCATGCCGCCTCGTTGCGTAACATACAGCTCCGGCTTCTTCCAGATACTCTGACTTTTGCATGGTGCCATACGCCTCGACTTTTCGTCAAGGCTAACCTCGGAAAGAAGGACTTGTGTAGCAGTGAGAGAAAAAACGAAATACGGTACGCGTTACTCAGGGCAGTTTATATGCAGCAACTAACCCATGTATCGCTTAATTTGAGCGAAATATTAAAAAACCGCCCTGAGTACCGTACCGTATGCTTCGTAGTACTCCGTAAAGTAACTTACTACGTACTCCGTGCGGGAGGTACAACAGTACGGAGTAACTGTAAAAAAAGGCCGACGTTCGAGGCCTCCTGTGCTTGATGCTGTCCTGTCGGGTAGTGGCCGAAAGCCCCCAAAAGCAGGTTTTTTACCGGCCCAAGTAGCTAATTTTCCGGTTAGCCGAAGTACTTATTCCGTACTAGTAGTACAGTAGTCCCACTTGACTGTTCGGGATTTGAGCGTTTCTTTGTCGATTGATATTAATCAGGGCCGTGAAAACGATCTGCTGTTATTTCCAGATATACTGTATAGTCAGAACGACAGTGACACGTTTACCCATCTTCGGTGATGGCTCTGGGTATAACCGTTTGATCTTGCTCTTTGTTGAAAACCCCAGAAGGGTTTTAGAGTCCGGAACCCCTGGACTTCTTCGACTGGTCTGATAGGTCGTCGAGAAGCCATCTAGGGTTACCTCCATATGCACGCCTGCATCATCATAGCTACGTAGTCAACGTTGCTCCAGTGTTTCGAAACCCCCCCAACGGCTCCAGCCACTCTGCGCCATCCTCTCATTGGCTGCCGGGTAGTCTAAGAGCCCCCCTTTTGCTTCGGAGTCACTGACGCAATGTCCAATCTAAACGCGCAAAGAGCTCCAGCCCCCGCCCTTTTCCTGTTTAGACAGCCACAGCAGCCTTCTGTCGCGCATCCAAGTTGTTGCTGCAAGTGACGTAGTATTCGCAAGGCCTTCCTGTCTCCTGTGTAATGGCAGCTATATTATAGTTAGTTAGTCCCAGCCACCCCCCTTATATTTTGAATTTAAACCCACACGAACAAAACTCCACCCCACCAGTTTTGCTCAATCTGCTCTTTGTATATGACAAGCGAGAACCCTCGTTCTTCTGCTTCTTACGCGTATTATTCCTTTCCTCCTACCCCAAATAGAGACTCTCTACCCGGAAGTTCGAATCCGAGTCCGCAATCACCACCCCCAAAGACTCCCAGTCAAAGCGAGAAATCCAATTCCGACACTCCCTCTCCACAAACCGCTCGCACATCTAAAAGCATGGCTCCTTCACCCGCGGCTGGTAAGGGAGCGCCCAACGCCCCCAAAACACCCACAAAGCCAGGTAAAAACCCTGCGTCAAGTGCAACGTCAAAACTTGGCCAATCAACAAGTGCTGCCGATACACCTAAAAACACCGCCAAATCGGCCACTAATACCCCTAAATCATCTACCAAGGGCGCAACAGACAAGGCGAAATCTTCCGCCCCTAAATCGACTTCGTCTCCAAAGCTACCGCCCAGACCAAAGGAGGCTGAGGGAGCAACCGATAAGGCCAAAGAGTCCGCTCCCAAGGCTCCCGATACCGCAGAAGAGACTAAAGAAAAAGCCGAAGACACTTTTGAAGATACGGGCAAAAAGATTGGTCTTAAAGACAACGATCCTGCTGAGGAAGCCGATACCGAAGACGCCGATGATACCCCTGTAGGCAAGGTTAGCCAGGCGGGCAACGAAACTGGTGCTGAAGATGAGAGCACCGCGTCCCAAGCTGATAACGAAGGTGACGACGACGCCCAAGATACAGGCGCCGGCGCGCAAGAAACTGCCGAAGATGCAGGCGAAGACACCGAAGTTCCAGACACCGACGACGCGGCAGAGACCGCTGACGGCGCCAAAGGTACAGCCGAAGATGCAGTAGACGGTGTTGCAGCCAAGGCAGGCGGCGCGAAAACCGCCGCTGGCAAAGCCACTGATGGCGATGTCAAAGGTGCTGCTGATGACACTGCCGACGAAGCACAAGATACTGCTGGCGAAGCTAAGGAAGGTGCTGAAGATGCAGCTGGTGAAGTTCAAGAAGATACTGAAGATGCAGCTGGTGACGTTCAAGAAGATACTGAAGATGCAGCTGGTGACGCCAAAGAAGGTGTTGAAGATGCAGCTGACGAAGCTGGTGGAGATCTAGAAGATGCCGCTCCAGAGCCGGTCAACGAGGCTGATGAAGCTGTTGACGGTGCCAAGGACACTGCCGAAGACGCTGCGGACAAGGCCCCCGTCGACCTTTCAGTACTCAAGGACCTCGAGGTTGGTGAAGACGGACAGATTCTGGATAAAGACGGTGAGCCAATAGGACAGTTAGACGAAGGCTCTCCGGAGGATCTCGCCGGTAAGACTATCGGCGATGATGGTGAAATTCTTGACGAAGACGGCGATGTCATCGGCCGAGCTAGTGTCCTACCCGAGAGAGCACAGCAACTCGCTGATCAAGCTGATGATGAGCTTCCAGATGTCGGTGTTCTCGATGGCCTAGAGGTTGGTGAAGATGGCAACATTATGGGCGCCGATGGTACACCGTTAGGCAAACTAGTGGAGGGTGACCCGAAGGACTTGAAGGGCTTGAAGCTGAACGAGAAGGGAGAGATAGTCGACGAAGATGGTGATGTTGTAGGAAGGGCTGAGGTCATTCCTGGCGATGCCGATAATGCAGTGGACGACGCGAAAGACCAACTTCCAGACGTTGACGCTCTCGAAGGTCTCGAAGTTGGTGAAGGTGGAGAGATTATGGCCGAAGATGGCACCCCGCTGGGCAAAATTGTTGAGGGTGACACGGAAGATCTCGTCGGCCAGAAGATTAACGACAAGGGCGAGGTACTTGATGACGAAGGTAATGTCATCGGCAAAGCAGAAATTGTCCCCGGTGAGGCTGCCGATAAATTGGTCGAAAGTGCCCGCGGACTTCAGCCAGATCTCTCAATTCTCCAGGGAAAGAAGATCAACAAGAAGGGTAGCATTCTCGACGAAGATGGTGAACAAATTGGGAAGCTCACTGAGGACTCTGATTTGAAGCAATGCGTAGGCAAGATTCCCAACGAAAACGGCGAGATCCTTAATAAGAAAGGCGAGGTCGTCGGTAAAGTCGAGGTTGTTCCTGGAGAAGCCGCCGACGAAGCCATGAAGGCCCTTCACCCAGAATTACTCGAGGAAGCACAAGAAACCGCTGACGACGCTACCCCAGAAGATGAGCTACCCGATCTCTCAGAACTGGAAGGTCTCAAGGTCAACAAAAAAGGTGAGGTACTGAATGAGGATGGGGAGCCGATCGCGAGGCTGACAGAGGGTGAACTTGCTGATGTCGCTGGCAAGAAGCTCAACGCCCAGGGAGAGGTCCTTGACAAGAACGGCAACGTCATAGGCAGAGTTGAGATGATCCCCCAAGCTGGTGAAGAGGCTGGCGAAGAGGCTGGCGAAGGCGCTGAGGAGGGTGTCGATGGTGTGCCTGAGACCGCCCTACCAGATTTGTCCATTTTGGATGGTCTTAAGGTGAATAAGAAGGGTGAGGTCGTCAACGAGGACGGTGACCCCGTTGCCAAGCTTTCCGAGGGTGAGCTTGCAAACTGCATCGGCAAGAAGAGTAATGCAAAGGGAGAAATCCTCGACAGTGAAGGCAATGTCATTGGCAAACTCGAACTTATCGGCAAAGCAGCCGAAGAGGCAGCCGAGGCTGCTAAGGAAGCCGGCCCCGATATGTCCAGCTTAGAAGGCCTCAAAGTCAACAAGAAGGGTGATGTCATTAATGAGGATGGTGACGTCGTTGCCAAACTTTCCGAGGGCGAACTTTCTGATGTGGCCGGGAAGAAGATCAACGCAAAGGGTGAAATCGTGGACGGTGAAGGTAATGTTATCGGCAAAGTCGAGCTCGTTTCTGATGAGCCAGAAGAGGAAGAGTCAGGCCTACCACCTTTGTCAATATTGGAAGGCTTGAAGTGCAACAAATCTGGCAAGATTGTCACTGACGATGGTAAGCCTGTTGGTGAGCTTATCGAAGGTGACGCCAAGAAGCTGGCCAAAAGCGGGACAGAGTGCGATGCTGAAGGCCAGTTCTGGGACGGCAAGGGACACGTCATTGGCAAAGCGCAAACACTTCCCCAGGAAGACGATGAAGATGACTCGCCCTTCGCAGGCCTGGAGGGTCTCATTGTTGTCAAAGATGGTTTCGTCGAAGACGTTAACGAGAACAAGGTTGGTGTACTTACAGAAGGTGACCCCAAGAAATTGGTCGGCCGTACTGTGGACGAAGATGGAGACGTTCTTGATAAACGCGGTAACGTCATCGGACATGCCGAACGCTACGAAGAGCCCGAAGAACCCGAAGAAGAAAAACCAGATCTATCCGTCTTGAAGGGATTGACCTTGAACAAGCAAGGCAATGTCATTGGCAACGAGGGAGTGCCTATCGCCCGACTCGTCGAAGGCAACGCCAAGGAGCTTGCTGGCAGACAGTGTGATGAGGAAGGCCAAATCTGGAATGACTCTGGCAAGGTCGTTGGACGTTGCGAACTTATCCCGGAAAATGAGCGCGAAGCTAAACCGGAGGGTCCTTTCGCAGGGCTGGAGGGCTGTGTTGTAGTGAAAGAGGGTATGGTGGAGGACGAAGATGGGAATGTTGTGGGGCAGGTTGTCGAAGGCGATCCCAAGAGATTGATCGGCCGAGCAGTTGACGAGGACGGAGACATCATCGATAAGTATGGTAACGTCAAGGGTCATGCTGAGCCATACGAGGAGCCCGAAGAAGAAAAGCCAGATCTATCCATCTTGAAGGGGTTGACTTTGAACAAGCAAGGCAATGTCATTGGCAACGAGGGAGTGCCTATTGCCCGACTCGTCGAAGGCAACGTCAAGGAGCTTGCTGGCAGACAGTGTGACGAGGAAGGCCAAATCTGGAATGACTCTGGCAAGGTCGTTGGACGTTGCGAGCTTATCCCGGAAAATGAGCGCGAAGCTAAACCGGAGGGTCCTTTCGCAGGACTGGAGGGCTGTGTTGTAGTGAAAGAGGGTATGGTGGAGGACGAAGATGGGAATGTTGTGGGACAGGTTGTCGAAGGCGATCCCAAGAGATTGATCGGCCGAGCAGTTGACGAGGACGGAGACATCATCGATAAGTATGGTAACGTCAAGGGTCATGCCGAGCCATACGAGGAGCCCGAAGAGGAGGCTGTCGACTTGTCAACACTCGAAGGCAAGACCGTCAATAAGGTTGGAAATGTCGTCGATGAACATGGCACAATTTTTGGCCGTGTTGCGGAAGGAGACCCTAAAGCATTAGCTGGAAAGATGGTTGACGGACAAGGCCAAATCTGGGGCAGCAACGGAAAGGTCGTTGGCAGGGCAGAACTCATCCCAGGAGGTGTACCTCAGAAACCAGAAGGAGCATTCGCAGGCTTTGAAAATCTCGTCGTCGCCAAGGACGGCTTGGTTACAGATTCAAATGGTCAAGTCGTCGGTAAAGTTATCGAGGGTGATCCCGAGAAACTCCTTGGTCGTAAAGTCGACGAGGATGGTGACATCCTTGACACATCTGGCAACCCTATCGGCAAGGCGGAGCGATACACAGAACCAGAAAAGGAGAGACACATCAACCCGATGTCAGGTCACAAGGTCAATAAGGATGGTGAAGTTCGCGATGAAAATGGTGAACTGCTAGGCAGAGTCACTGACGGTCATATTCCATCCCTCATCGGTATGGAGGTCGATGATAACGGATATGTCGTTGATAACGATGGCAACAAAGTCGGTGAATGTACATTGATCGAAAATATTCCGGAGCCAGAGGAAGAGGAAGAGGGCCCAACGGAAGAGGAGCTTGCAGAGATGAAGAAACAAGAGGAAGATAGGGAGGTTGCAAAGAAGATGAACTACATCCTGCAACAAACCCTAGACAAAATGGAACCGCTCTGCAAGAACATCACTGAGGTAAGCATATGCAGTTCAGTTTCAAACTCCTATCATGCTAACAAGACAACAGCGTGTCGAACGTGCAGACCGAACACCAAAGGAGGAGCTTGACGAAGAGCAGCTTGTTCAAGACGTAAGGCCTATGATCGAGGAAGGTAGCCGCATTCTGCAGGAGTGCAATGGCGCCATCCGAGGTCTTGACCCAGATGGACACGTTGCTGCAAATGCCAAGGCACGCGCTGCAAGTGGAGAAGCTACCAAGGAAGAGTATGCCGTTGCCGAGTCACTAAAGACTTTGACAGCGACCGTCGTTACTACAATCGAAAACGCAAAGAAGAAGATCAACGACATGCCACATGCCAAGAAGGAGCTCAGCCCCTTGTGGGGTCTCTTGACCGAGCCGCTCTTCCAGATCCTTGCCGCCGTCGGTCTGCTACTAAGCGGTGTCCTCGGGCTTGTTGGCAAGCTGCTTGGTGGTCTGGGTCTGGGTGGTCTCGTCAATGGGCTACTTGGTGGCTTAGGTATCGACAAGCTACTTGGCAGTATCACCAAATCGCTAGGCATCCCAGGTCTCGGAGGAAAGAAGTGATGAGCCATTTTTTGCCTAATTGTTGGAAATTGATGTATACTTTCTCTTGATAGCGTTGGGTCCACAAAAGGACTTCTGTTGTTGTGTTACTTGTGTAGCGTTTATTTCTTTAGCCTGAGGCCTCCATGTACATTAAGCTAATACCGAGTGCCACTCAAGTTCGTGTTGTTTGTTTGACTGATGCAATTGCACGGTGAAGGAGCATTGCTGCAGCCCGTTCGTTGGGCTCAACGATGTATGTTTTGCCTGATAGTCAAATTGATCAATATGCTGGAAGTCAGGGATAACGGGCCTGACAGTGTCGTTACGATCGTGGGTCGAAGGAGGGATGGAAAAGTCTTGAAGGTAATTTATCAAAGACGGCAACCTTCCTTCCATATTACCAAACAGGCATGGTTGTGACGTAGCAAAATTATAATGGTAACATCACGGCGTTACGTTATCCTACGTTTACTTAGGTGGTTACCTACTGATCTTTGAATATGAATCGAGTTTCCCATCTTATGTCACCTCTAAATCCCTCCACTGCAAATGCGGCTATGCTGCCCAACCTGTAAAGCAGACGACAGCCCTTCCCAAACAGATGCAACTATGCAACGAATCACTCGATCAACAGCACGATTCGCGTAGCTCACCATATACTCATGAAGCCAACGTTCCTGCCATGGCCTTTCAATCCCCTTTCCGAGAGAATCCCCCAACCGAGGCCTGCTTTTCCACTGCTGGTGCACTGGCACCGGCAACGACTTTCCCATTTACCGTGCTCTGGTTGGGAGCAGCTTGGCTGGTTATCGTCAGGCAGTTTATGCCCAGGTAGGTGCAGATGCTATTGATCACTAGGAGCGCCCAACGAAAGTATACGATCAGGGCAAAGGCTAAGTACGCCCTCAGATACCATAGCTCGACGTGCGCGCTTACGGCTGGTAGGCCTATTCTTGGTAAATTACCTAGGACAGCACCTCCTATTAGAGGTACTAGCATGACGGTCCAGTAAGGAAACGGCTGCCGTGTCAGATGAGCAAGTATGATCTTGGTTGTCATACGCCCAAAGACAAATGACATCGTCACACAGAAAAGCACTAGTCTATTGTCGCGCATGAGGGTCGAGTATGGCGAGTAGAGCCATGCACCGATGGCTCCGGTATAGACAGCCATAGGTGTCCACTCCAGGAACACTGGAGCAACAGGGAGACCATGTGCCCGACGAGCCTTCACAACATTGTATACACATGCCGGAAGGTGGGCGACAAAGAACGAAAACAGTAGAATTGGGATCCATAGATCTATAAGAGAGGATGAGCCAAAAATTTCGGGCTGGTCGACAAGATCAGTAATGGGTCGAGTCCAGATATGAGGTCCATAGTAGCCAGATAGTATCATTAACGTGCATGCTAGAATTAACCCCTCTGCCGTTATAATGTCAGCGTACGTACAAGAAATGAGAACGTGCAGAACTACCTGTGGGTCCGTTGAAGTATCCGAGATACAGGGTGTGTGTGTGATAGGTCTCCCAGGTTGAGAAGAACATAGGTAGACATGGTATTAGAGCGGTGAAGACACCCTTCCGAGAAGGCCCTAGGCCCATCACAGCCGTCTCACACAAGCTTGCCAGTGTACAATTCAAAGAGTCGATTCCATGGCTACGACATTGTTAACGCTGGATCCGTCGGTCGTGTAGCTGGAGGGGCCGTACTCAAAAAGCTCTCCTAGCCCACTTGATTGTCCTGTTCTTCGTGCTTGCTTGCCATCAATATTGTCCATAGTCGAGTACCTGTCTCCGCAGATCAAGTCAGCTCCAATGTCGCAGAGCCCGATTTCCCCATCTTCTCACATCCACAACCCGAAAGCAAAGCTATAGTACAACCATGGCGGACCCTAGGGCGCCGTTTAGTACCCAGAGTAAGAATCCGCCGCAGAACGACTTAAGAAATGAGCTATCCTACCGGCCCTATTAAATCTGGCATGAATATCTCGAGGCATATAACATTGGCTAGAATGAAGAAGAATCCCAGAAGTGTCACCATATTGGGCGCCAGCCATAATGGTAGTAGCTCGACGGCAGCATTCCACTGTGTGTTTTGGGTAATCAGTGCCTAAGTCTAGATCGAAAGGAAAGTGTTGAAGGTACGTAATGCCGCAAGATATATTTCGAAATGAGAGATTTATCCACGCTCGAGTACTTGTAGGACTTGAGATGCACAAGTGCCTCTTCTGAGACACACTCATGCGCAGCCGTACCTGCCAGTACTCTGAGATCAGCGTCTGTTACGGTAGGTAGCAAAGAATCGCTTGGGGGTCCGGATCCATGGGATGCTTGAGCTATCATACTTTTCTTCATACTGCCTATTTCTGACGGGTTCTTGGTATTTGCCAAGTCTTTGTACAGGGGAAGAAGGGGCGTTCAACGAATATGAAGCAATTCAAGCCATCTCCTTCGTTGCAGACCAGCTTCTCGGCACGTTACAGACTTCCACGGAGAAATCGGTAGCACTAATCGCTGTACGGAATACTTGTAGGGGCAGGGGAACAAACATGGCCGTTAGTTAACCGAGCCCGCAGACGCGCCAGGGGCAAGAAAATAATAAGTGAGAGTTTGTCGCGAGAGATTCCGCCCCCTTTTCCCACCTCTCCTCGACTTCGACTTATGCAAAACACACTCAATTAATTACTAATTGATCTTACTTAGCTCAAAGTGATATAGAGTCAGACCATACAGTGTGACAGTATATAAATGTAGCTCTGAGAGTTGCATAGATTTATCAAGGCCTGTCTTACATGCCTCTCGCTGCTGACGACAAATGATTCTACGAGTATACCGAAGGCCTTTCAGATTATCTGATTGTACCTTCGTGGAACATGATGTGCTATCGCAAAGGCTACAGTTTTCATCTTCTATGCTAATCTACTTTCTATGTTCATCGAAAAAATTCGACTCCATTCTCTACGCATCATCGGCCTACGTGTCGATGATTCCACCTGATAGTTTTTTCTTTGACGAAAGAGGCACGACAATGACGCCGTTCCCAATTTTGACCTTTACAGTATCCACAGAGACTTGAAATCCCGCTGACTGTTCTACGGATACACTGTTGAGCGTCAGAACCATGTCTTGAGATGGGGCTTTGAGCATCCATCCGATGCTAATATGGAAGTTAGGGGACATATCCAGATCTTTGTCGCTTGATAGCCCTTTCCGGGAGTGCGATCCAGTAGACGAACCTTTCTCCCGCGCTGTCTTCCCGGTGACGCTCCGTTGGCTCAACTTTCGGGAACCATCATCCATCCCAGGTGGGAGTTGTTCGGTATAGAGCGGTGGCTGTTTGAAGGCCTTTGCAGTCTCATTGGAGACTCGGAGAAGCTTGTTCAGCTCGTTTCCAGGAGGCTTTTGAACCTGCATTACCAAGAACCACCGAGTGTTCTCATAGTTAGCGACCCAACCGAGACCCCTGGCGGATATCTCGAGTCTGGTCATATTCTGTCAGAACAAAACTATTTGCAGACCTGGAAATCAACATACGGACGTATACCAGATTTGCTGATCGCAAGAGTCAGAGCATCAATAAAAGGCTGACGTTCATGAGCGAGAAGTACAATCGGCCGTGAAAGACTTATGTGAAGGGGCAACTCTGCACCAAGTTCACTAATCAACAAACTATGAAAACGACCCGCTGAAGGTTGTGGATGGTTGATGCTGGCTAGCAAGCTATGTAGACGGCTTGACTCTTCTTTTGAAGGATGCCCTCCTACCCATCAGCTATCTCGACCAGTAGCGAAGCCTGGAAGCCAAACATGAGACTCACACTCTATATACACATGGGTCGGCCATTGCCCTTCAACATGTGGGGCAGCTCGCAGGCGCCCGTCATGTAAGCTTGGGTCGTCGTTGTTGCTGGTTCTTGATGTTGAAGCATAGAGATCACGGAAGGTTTTTGGCAATGGCGGTAGACCAGGGTTCGGGTCACTGGCGCCCTTGCTCTTCAATGAATCGCTGTCACCAGCGTTTCCTGTAGTCTCTGGATGTGCCCTCCCTTGTGTTTCATTCGAGTCGTCCGAGTCAGGATAGTCAACCAGTGCCATCAGTAAGCCGGACAACGATGACTGGCGAGAGATAGAGTGGTCTTGTGGTACTGTCTTAGTGTACGTATAGCTTGCAAGGCCCCACTTTTAAGGTTTAGATCGGTAAGCGGCACAGGTGACGTTGGCGTTGCAGCCGCGTGGCTTTGGTTTCTTGATACGAGTTCGTGTATATAACTTATCTCTATTACTTCTTCCTCTAGCCTTAGCGAACATATTCTCATTCACACCTAACCTACCTACACAGCATAGTTAGTTCCTATAGCTGCTGACAAATTCCTAAGGTGCATCAGTCTTTAGATATATTTGGTATCCAGACCATGACAGCGCACGACAAGCAATGGGTATGACGATAACATCACTCGTTAGACAAGACTCCCTCACAGTTGATACCTTGATCAGGCTTCAAAGTACCTACTCGACCCGCTCAATGCTCCAGAGCCAAGCCAAGAAACTGGCCCGGGAACCCACTATAGTTCCACATTCGACCCTCTACCCAGCCATCAGCCTACAGCAAGTTCGTCTGGTGAGACACAAAGGTCTTCTATGCACGTCCGAAACACAATTACGAACAGACAAAATGGATATTCCTCGCCGTCCAATGCGGCCAGTTCCCGCCGGGACAAACCTCCCAGTCGCCGCCACGAAGCATACTCTGCCTTCAGTGGTGATTCCGGCGTCTCTAATCGGCTAAGCCAATTATCTACCCAAATCCCAACTTCCACCGGTGGTTCTACTCGAGGTCAACGCAGAAATGGCTCTCCCTCATCTCGCTTCAATGGTGATCCATCGTACCGACCTCTTGAGATGATCAAGCGAGACACCAAGCTCGCGAACCGCGCCCCACACCTCCGCAAGAAGAATCACGTGGGCCCGGATGTCATCGATAGCCTAGACAATATTGGGCCAGGGGCTTACCATCACGAAGGTCCTTACGATGCGACCTTACTTGCCAGAAACACCTCTTCCACATTCAGTCCTGTCGAGGCCGTCAGAGCTTCAAATGAAGAGGCGCTAAAAGCTACACCCAAAGAGAAAATCCAAGACAGCATTGAGAAACATCGGCCATTGGATGGGGTGGCGATCGTTCCGCCAGGTAAGGCGTTTCCATCACTTTGAGCGCCGAGAACAGATAAACTGACTGATGCTGACTATAGGATTGACTGATTCGATGGGGCGCAAATACGAGTATGAAGAAGGCGCAGATATGAATATTGAGAATGGAGGTAACTACAAGCGCTGGCCCGGCGTGGTACGTTGGATTACTGATCCCGAACATTAATTTTTACTAATGTTTTGGGTAGCAATACCACCCCAATGACCTAAAGGGCAAAGGTGAGCCGTCATACTCAATAGAGAAAGCCCTGAAGGAGCACAAAAACCATCGCCGTGGTATTGCCGACGGCGATTCCGGTATCGAGATGGCCCCTCGCCGTCCTATTACTTCTGGCGCGGAAGCACGACCTACAAGCGACGGACAGAAGTATAGCGAATGGGAAGGCAATATGCGTCGTAGTTCATCGCTTCGAAGAGCTGGCGGCTCACTAAGGAAGCGTATCGGAAGTCTCGGGAGAAAAGACATTAATCATGAAATCGACTCCTGAACGATGTCAGTCGAGATTGATGGTTCAAGGATAGACGGCGGGCAGTGGTTGTCATGGCGTTCGAAGGGTCAACCTACAACCAGAGTCTTGAGGCACTGTACACAATGGCTCTCATTTACAATTGCAATGGGCCTTCCATGAAACATAAAGCAAGAAAAATAAGTAATCTCGTTAATTCTACTTTGATAATTAATTAACTCACGCGCTTTGCGGGCCTACTGTAACAGGTACGGCCGCGATTAACGCAAAAATGATGCTAATATTAGAGTTTCCGCGGTTCACTACGATGATATAGCAGTAGGTAGGAGAGGCCAGATATTGCTACAGCAGTCTGTGCTTTCACTTTGATTGTTTATGATACCTTTCGCTGTGTACACAATCCCTTCACATTCTTGAAACAATTTAGGAGAATTGAACGCCCTTTGTTCAGACTGTCAAAGCCTGTTTCCCGCTTCCTTTCCTTACCCTTCAAAGCTGCATCCGCTTACCAATAGAACCAACTGAACCAACTTTTCCAATAAAAATCCCCGAATTCCTTGAAGGAGATCGTGAAACATAGCAACACTGGCAAGGCTTGTTGAAATAGCATCACTTGTCTGCATCCTCAGTGCCTCCGACCGCTAGCAACATGCGGTCCGCCGCAAAGGGGTTTTACTTAGCAGTCTTTGCCCTGCTAGGACCTGCTCACGCTTTAAGTGACCCAGCGGGAAATTGGAAACCAACTGCTTCAGAAACTTGCGCTGTAGGCTCTGTTGCCGTCTTCTGAAAGCTCATCGACTCACTATAGACCAGATTGACCCCAAAGCCATAGTCTCCGACGCATGTGCCTCTTACTCTGCTCTCGATTCGCTCAACAAGGCCCTCTCACCTTCCCTTAAAGCGATAACCCAATCTACCGACTTCTTCGCCTACTACCGTCTCAACCTATTTGACAAAACATGTCCGGTCCGCGCCTGGGACGACGAAACAGGGACATGCGGCAACATAGCTTGCAAGGTCGACACGCTTGAAGATGAGAAAGACATACCTCTCGTGTGGAGAGCAAAAGAGCTTAGCAAATTAGAAGGACCCAAAGCAGCACACCCGGGGCGGTTGTTGCAGCAAGAACGAGGCAGTCGAAGACCGCTGCAGGGAACACTAGGTGACAACGTTGGAGAAAGCTGCGTGGTGGAATATGACGATGAATGTGATGACCGGGATTACTGTGTTCCAGAAGACGAAAGCGCAACCGCAAAAGGCGACTATGTCAGTCTAGTAGAGAACCCTGAGCGTTTCACCGGCTACGCAGGGGCCAACGTCTGGGACTCCATCTACCGAGAAAACTGCTTCTCCAAAGACATTTCCGCAACTACCCTTACCGGCAACCCACAACCCCTGGGCATCTTCCAAGCCGCCAACGACCTCCGCACCGTCATCCAAGCCGGCTCCCCTTCCTTGGATCTCTCCCTGGACGACGAATGCCTTGAAAAGCGTGTATTCTATCGCATCATAAGCGGCATGCACGCCTCTATCACCACCCACATCTGTAACGACTACCTCAATCAAACTACTGGGACCTGGGGCCCCAATCTCCAATGCTACCAGGATCGGCTAGCCACCCACCCAGAACGTATTTCAAACCTCTACTTCAACTACGCCCTTCTCCTCCGCGCCGTCACAAAACTCCGCACCTACCTCAAAAACTATACTTTTTGCTCTGGTGACGCTATGCAGGATTCCAGTACTCGCACCGCCGTCCTTGCTCTTGCGGACGCCGCGGCAAAGCAACCCCGTATCTTTGACGAGAACACCATGTTCCAGAATCCTCACGACACGCAACTGAAAGAGGACTTCCGCAACCGGTTCAGGAACGTGAGTAGCCTAATGGATTGTGTGGGTTGCGACAAGTGCCGGCTTTGGGGGAAGCTCCAAACCGTCGGTTATGGCACAGCACTCAAGGTGTTGTTCGAGTACGATGAGACGAAGAATGGGGAGAATCCTCCATTACGCAGGACAGAGCTCGTAGCGCTAGTAAATACCCTAGACCGCGTTTCCAACAGCCTGACAGCTCTTGGCCGGCTTCAGGAAATGACGCTTCCAAAACAATCGTTGCCTATACCGGAAAATACCAAGTCAGAAACCCCTCTCTACGACGAAGACGAAGAGGATATCCGTCACCTCTATCCTGATGACTCGGAAGAAGAAACTGTCTGGGAAAGCATCATGGCTGAGCTCACTCTTGTATGGCGTACCTATTTGTATGTACTAAGAAGCTGGATTGAGCTCCCCGGGAAACTTGGAAGGATTTTTGCGATTGAGGCAAGTCGACTATGGGCGTTTTGGCTGGGAATGCCGATGGCGAGGAGGGAGTGGGAGGTCAGTAGGCCGGGGAGGGAGGATTTGTAGATACGGACATATAGATACCTGTTATAGATGTTCCACAGGGCATTTGGGGGCAATTTAGCGAGGAGTTCGGGCGCGCATGTGGGAAAGCATATCGAAAAGCACGGTTGTTTTGAGCTGGATAGAGGCCGTAATAGTGATCCCTCCAAGTACATGAACGCGCACTGAGTATCTCTTTTCCATAAAAGCTTGCAGTGAACAAGGGGAAACGGTCAGGTCAAGACTCAGCCGTTAGTAAGAATCTCTCACATAGGAGGACCTAGCAAAAGAAAAAGATTGGCCGAACGAGCAAAATTTCCATATGGGTATACTCCCAAAGGGTCAATCGTTGAAGCAGGCTTCTAAGTTGTAGCGGGCAATTCAGATGCACATATCGAAACTCATGGTTAAAAGCATCATTAGTTGTGGCTAGACATAGATCGTACTAACGATCTGTTCATCATAGCGAAACGCAGACGGGGGTATTGAGCAAGCCCGCAGAGAACAAAAGAAATAGCCAAGTGATTACTTAGCCAATGGTACAAATCCCCACACCGGAGGATCCAGCAAGAGGAAGGGACGGCCCGGTGAATGGTTTCCCAAGTGGGCACACCCCCAGTGGGGTGCCCACCACGTGACCCGGCCAGGGGAAGAAGTCTTCAAGGAGTCTTTGTAGACTCCTCCTTCTCCCCCTCCCCTTCCTCCATCTTCGCCCCCTCCCCCGCTTTCCCTCCGCCCATCTCGACACGCGCGTACCACGCGCCGCCCACGAGGGTGAGGGCAATGCCTGTGATCCATTAGCTCATGTCTTCAAATAGATAACAGCAGTGCTTACCCAGAGCGTTGATCCACCCAACCTTCAAGTCCCAGAAGAGGATGGCAAGCAAGACCGTTAGGATCTGCTTGATATTGGCCGCCACCGTCATCGTGAGGGCTCCAGCCTTCTTGTTCGCCGAGAAGCTTGCTATATTCAGCCCGAAGGCCATGAGTCCGTTGACCAGGATGATGAGAATAGCGGCGTTGGAAAACTTGTCTGGCGCGTGCGTAAACGCGTGGAATCCCGCAATTTCGCCATTGAGATAGGCCATAACGAGCGACTGCAGGAAGGCGAGCGGAGACATGCGGTACAGGAGCTCGAGCGCGCTGAGGTGAATGCCGGCGGTCTGGATACGGTTCGTGACGACGGTTTTAAGCGCTGCGAGAACGGTGCCGAGCAAAGTCATGACAAAGCCGAGGCGCGTATAGTAATAGTCGCCGTAGGTGGCGAGACCGACGCCCACAATGATGGGGAGGAGGGAGACGTAGATGTCGAGGGGGTATGTGGAGCGGTAGAAAACGCGGTAGATGGCGATGATGAAAATCGGAGCCGTGGCGCGCAGGACTTGGTGGAACGGAATAGTCACCATATGACTAATTTTGAGGTTAGGGGTATTGTAGGGTGAGAGCTTGGGGTGAGAACTCACAGGGAGAGGTTAGAGACGGCGATATTAGCCGTGTACAAGAGCGAGAACAGCAACAGGACAGAGCTGTCCTTGGATGTGATGGGTGTCAGATTGAAGTAACCGCATGAAAGTAACACGGCGGTTCCAAGTGCCCCAGCTGCAGCGTGAAGAGCGGTCAAAAGGAATGGGAACGGGAACTGCAGCGTGGTCCGTTAGTCTCAACTTCTAGATAGTCTCTTGGAGAATCAACAGAGCAATTATGGCTGAGCAGCAAAATCACAAACGATCTGACTTCCGCAACTCTTTCTTGTGATTTTGAGTTTTTGGGGGAGGGAATGGCGCACGCGACGAACTGACTGAACGACAGATTGAACGCAGAGAACAAGCAGCGAGATAATCGCGTAGCCTAAGTCTTGGTGGCGAAGTCGACGACATGATAAGATTTTGCACAGCCATCGAGCTCAAGAAGGAAATAGGGGAACTATTAGATTGGTGGAAAGACCTACTTTAATCATCACCGCCTTGTTGTAGAGGGTCAAGCCCAGGTTAAAGAAGAAGTAAACCGCAAGGTACTTCATCTTCATAGCGGTAGAAACGTAAACGCTGCCATCAATTACACCAGCTGAAGTCATGGTGGCGGTAGAGTTGGTAATGTCGGATGTCGCGTCTTTACCTGCGATTTCGTGGAGATCGTTCATAAACTTGATCGTCTCGGCTGAGGTATGTGGGATAGGTGAACCAAGAGTGGGTGATCCGGAACGCGTTTGAGCTGGTGTCGCTGTTGGTGAGCGTTCATAAAACTGCAGAGTAGAGCCTGAGATTTCTCCTGTAGACTGAGGCATACTTGTTCTAGGATTTCTCTGACGGAGTTCTACACCACCGGTGGCCGACATGATTAGCTGTAGTTCAATGTTTCTTGGGGTGTATCTATGTCGCTTTGAGATTGGGTGGTTGAGCGTGGGTTTGTGTGGACAGAAACATCAGGGAAATCGGGTAAAAGCGGAAATTTGAGCACTGACCGCGCCTTAAACACAAATTGGACACTTACAGGTTGTTCAGTGCAATAAAAAGTATTTGAAAACGGCGATTTGTACGTTACAACAGGTGTGTTGTGATTCTGTAGGCGGTGATGAACGGTGATGGTGAGGAATTGGGATGGGGTTGGCGAAGCCTGAATATCAGTATTTCTGTGGATACCGGGAGCTAGACTAGCCGTCATTTTGGAGAGCTGACAATGGTAGAACACAGGGCATCTAGGAAAGATATAGTAAGCATTGGGATGTATATAGAGCGGAGGCATTACCATACAATCACTTGGAAGTAAGTGGGACTGAAGAGAGGCAAAGAGCAGGACTGTCAACCACGCCCTCCTGCTTCGTCCTTTTGAGATTACTCTATGGGGATGGAGCCTGTACTGCCATGTAGAGGAACAACGCAGTCTTCAAGGCACCAAAGCTTCAGTCTGGACCCTTAGCGATGTCTCCCATAGGGTTGGGCGGCAGGCAGAGGGTAGGATGATACTCTGGCCAAAAAAAAGACAGCAGAGTTGTACAGCGAGATGTGATACTTTCGAGAATGACGTCAAAATCTTGACAAATCTCTAGCATACCAGCAACCCAACGAATTTCCCAGGTGCAAAGATCAGAATACGAAGAAGTAAGGGCATAGTGTAATTGAAGGAACAGTGTCAAAGGAACAGATGTCCAGGGTTAATTGTGGTTGAACAAAGTAAGGGAATTTACTCACAACGCAGTGGCGGTCAAGTCAAATACACTGCCCTGACCGGATAAGTTCCTGAGCCGAGCCAAAGGAGAGCCGAGCCAAAGGAGAGACGTCAGAGGGAACCAAGTGAATCGGATTGCATGAGCAAGTCACGATACTTATTCATACGATTTCTGGGTTCCCAGAGCCGTGAAACCCCTCAACACCGTAGCTATGCATGCAACATCAATACGCTCATAGTGAAAACCAACACAATCACGCACTAAAAAGAAGATCAGTTACCGCCCCTGGGACCTTGCTTCCGCTGCTGAAATCGTCGTATACCAATGCCAATAACCACCCATCTCGAATCTCCAGGATGGTACGCGGCCTGCACATCTAACACACACACGGCCTTTGAACCCGCTAATTCTATGAGACCCGAGACCATGAACGTGCCTCGCTCTGGAGGAGTGGATGGCGGGTGCCACGTTTTTGCAAGAGTGCGTTTGAATGCCATCAGGGCAGAACTCATGTCTTCCCCTGGCTGTGGAATAGATGGTAAAGGAGGGAACACCCCCGCTGAGTCGGACGAAGCCGCTTTTGACGACGACTTGGTGGGCATTATCTCAGGAGACTTAGTTTCGGAGCCGGAAGTCTTCTCGATTCCTGCACCACTGTGGGACTCCTGCTTGTTCGTACTTTTCGCCAGTTTTTGAAAATCAACAAAGCCGGCTGGAGCCTGAGAGCCTTGCTTTTCCGGCTCTGACTTTATGCCAAGAAATTGCTTGGCCCTAGCCACCTGCAACGACAGTATAGTTGTGTAGCTTGCCCAAAATGATGATGCCATCGGTGTTGGCCAAAGAGCCGTCTGAAGCCGGGAGTATTGAATTGGAGATACTGGTCTTGTTGTCCAGGCGACATAATCGGGTGTGATTTCTAACCTATAAGTACTTTAATCAAGGGCTCCGGACATAGAACTAGGGGCACTCTTACCCTGACCGCTCATACTCCGGAGGTGGGCCATCAGGGAAGTCTATATCTAACCAGTACTTATGCGGCTCGATTGGCGGCCCTAGTATTTTTTGAAAAGCCTTCATATTGGCTGTACGATGACCTACAAGCCCGGCTAGCTCGTCTTGCTTTTTGTTAGTCCCCCCCAATGTAGACCAATTTTCAAACAGTGCTTACTCCGTAAAAATAAACCCCTTTTTCTATCATTCGCAAAATCTATAAAGCTCTGCCATTCTGGGTCGCTGCCCTTGTAGAATGTTTGCGGACGTTGACGTGCAAATCCCAAGGGAATGAAACGGGCGTCTTCAGGCATTATGTCTGGTACCTGAACGTCATCTTCGTCCTCCGCCTTATCTCCGCCCTCATCTTCTGCTAGTTCCTGCCCATCTATGGCTGTAATTTGTTTATCTTCTCCTTTACTACCCTCGTGTTGTGGGAGGGACTTGTCTTCCACCTCATCCGTTATCATAAAATAATAGAACACCGCAAAGAGTGACGCGTTAATGAAAACGGACTGCAAGCGCCTAGGAGAGCCATGTCAGCCGCCCTGGTCTATGGAGAGGAACAAGCTGCGGAAAGTATACTTCGTTGTGAATATAGGGCGGCTGAAGCGCACACGTTGCACGATGATTGGACCATCATGTTTAAGCAGAGAACGATGAGAATAAGACAATCGGCGGCTGAAAGATGAGAAGGGTCGGAGAGTTCTGAACATGGGGTGGTGTGGGGCAAGGCCCGCCACCTAGCTGGCGAGCTCTTGCGCGGTCTTATGAAGCAGATTCGCGAGGATATTGAAACGAGCTGTGTGCGTGACTAGCGGTAGGATAGCTCGAAATTGTTCTGGAGTTCTGAATCAGTCCAACGCTGTAATAGGGATCCGGACACTGTGACACTGGGAAATCTACAAGACAGCCCTAAGTAAACTTCTAGCGTTTTCGGCAGCCCAAACGTTATTCCAAGTCTAGACAGTTCGTGGTTAGATCAAGTACGCTTTATCATGCCTGCTATCACCACATCATCGATCAAGCTCAAGGATATTAATCGCCATCTTTTCTAAACAGGTTCAACATGAGGGTGCTCGCTGGCCTGGTCTGGGCAAGTGCAGCTCTTCAGACTTACGCCACTTCGCCCGAAGCCTCTGTCTATTTCTTTGACAAGAATACAGAGCCCTCGGATGCGCAGCCGCCTTCGGTGCCTCCAAGCACAGCAAGATTATTACTCGCCCAACGATTAGAACTCTCACAATACCACAGTCTGAAAGACGCTGATGGCTCTACAATACGACAACTGAATGCGCTTGGGGGGACACAAAAGCAGATCTTTCTGAATGGAGAGCAAGACGAGACGCTTATGAAGCTCCTTATTATTGTTGAAGGCTGTCAGGATCCGAAAGGTTCTTCGCGAATACGTAGTACTGAGGGGTTATTGAATTAGTCCTGACAGCTTATACTAGACATCCTCGATCGCATTACCGCAGGGCCTGCCTTCACCATTACACAACCGCCATCTCCCTCACAGAATCTACAGCTAGCCTTGGACCTACTTGCTCAAGACAGGCATAGACGATCAGATATAGGTTGCAGCGGCTCTTTTGACTTACCTAAGGAAAAACATATCCAGGGTGGTACGAGCGGAGGAGATGAGGTCAGCCGACCTTACAAACACACGAGAAAGACTGCTAATAGTCATTCGTGTAGGGATCTAAAGAATGCAGCTTAAGCGGCTACATGAGTAGCCACACAGAAGATGATCCTACCGGAAACACCGAGTATCTAGCCAATTGCCCTAATCATGGGCGTACCACGATCTTACATATATCTTCTTTACTAGTAGGATCTGCGTCGCCCCGCCACAAACGCGAGGCTAACAACGTTCCAGGGACTTCTTGAGGGAGACAGACAAGCCTACGTCAGAACCACCGAATACCTAAGAAGGGCCTTTATGAACCTTCGACTCATGCCCAACGCCCCAGAAACGACCATCGTCGTCATGCCTCCCCACTCAACTGAAACTAAGCGAACAGGCTACGGCTCCTACTACATGCCTAGCAAACCGCTCCATGCTCGCCAATTCCAACCCGAAGAGCCCCTCTCCGCCCCAGAACCCATCTCAACATCCAAAACCCCCTCCCACCCCAGCCATCTACAACCCCTCGCCACCTCCGCCCCTCATAAAGGCCCCCTCCCAGTTTGCCACACTTCCCCCGAAGAAGCCATAATCGCCACGAACAACTGCTCCTCCCACGGCACCGTCTACAAGAAGTACAGCCCGCCAAATCCCGAGGAGAAGGGATTCGAATGCTACGCCTGTAAATGCAACAAAACAGTCATCACGAACGATGATGGCACGACCAAGACGATATACTGGGGCGGACCGGCGTGCCAGAAGAAGGATGTCAGTGTGCCGTTTCTCTTGCTGGCCGGGTTCACGATTGCCATGCTAGCGACGGTGAGTTGGGCGATCGGGTTGCTGTTTAGCATTGGGCAGGAGGACTTGCCGAGCGTGATTGGAGCGGGGGTGGCTGGACCGAGGGCGCAGAAGTAGGTGTTGTTTTTAGGGAATTGGGGAATTTGTAGAGTTAGGGGCTCATATCGGCGCTTTTGTATATCGTTGTGACGACTGATAGGAATCTGAAATACTAAGCATCACGCTTCTTGTCCTCCAGCATTTTCTACACCATGAACATTCATTTCATGACGTGAAACCCTTGTATCCCCACCCCCTTATCTTCCCCTACCCCCCCAACAGCTCCCCACTACCCCCTACCCACTTTCCCCCTTCCTCCCCATCCCCTTCCTCAACCTCTTCGCCTCCTTCTCCCCAATCTCCTCCCTCCACACCTCCTCCACCCCGCCCTTCCTCTTCTCCCCTGTCTTCTTCACACTCCTCACACTGACCGTCACCTCCCCTCTCTTCTTCTTCTCGCTGCGCTGGACCTGTTGTTCGGCGTCGGCCCAGTCGGCCGCGGCGGTGCCGCTTTCGATTTCGTATCTATGGTACGGTACTTTTGTTAGAACGCGATTTTCTTAGGATTCAAAGGTGGGAGGGGAAGTACTTGTCTAGGGGTAGGGCATCGATCAACGCCCTCTGCTTTTCTTTCAGTTCTAGGTCGACGGCTTCGCCGCCCTCGCGCAGCTCGTCGTTCAGGTCCGTAGCCAGTGGCTTGAAGTCGCCTCCTCCCTCAACTCCGTCCATGACTTCCTCCCTGGTAGTCGTCGCAGGAGCCGGCATGGTTTCTGCCAGAGCTCCTTCCACCAGCGAGCGGAAGTGCGCAGACGCTTTTCGGACAATCTTGACGAACATGGCGAGTAGCTGGCTCGATGGTAGACCGAGCTCTTTCTCTACGTCGTCGAGGATTTTGCGCTGTAGGCCTATGGCTAGCAGGATTGAAGATTGTACGCCTGTGAGTGAGAGAGCTGGGGAAAGCCGCGCGGTGAAGTAGAGGGTAGCGATTTGCGGTATCAAATCAAGGACAACGTGGTAGTCGAGCATGTTGCTCGCGTAGCTGTCGAGCCGCTTCAGATCAAACGGCGAGAACAGCTTATCAAGATCTTGCTTCGTGAGGGGGGGTGCCGCGCTCTCTGGATCGAGCTTCGAACCCGCATTGGCGGACTCGTTGATGCTGAGTGCGAGAACGGAGGGGAATGCGCGGAATTGGAAGGATAGCAAGGAGAGGAAGCGCTTATGGAAGTCGCGCGTGAAGGCGCCTAGCCAGGCGGGGTCGTTGGTGCTGGTGGAGAGAGCGCGTAGCATGATGCAGGTGTGCTCGCCTGTGAGGTCGTTGGGCGTTTGACGTAGGTAGACCGGGGCAAAGGAGGCGCGTTTCCAGAATTTGTGCAAGGGGGGGGTAAGCCCGAAGGACACGCCTATGTAATCTAGGCCATTGGGGCGGCGCTCAGAGAGTTTGGAGAAGAGAGGGGGCATGCTGTGGATGTCGCGGACTTTGATATTGTCGGAGAGGAGGGTGGATTGTTCTAGTTCAGTGTCGGTAACGCGTACCATGGAGTCGGATTGAGGGGGTTCGGTTTCCGAGAGAGAGGTGAATTTGCCTTCGTAGAAGTCCGTGAGAAGAGTGAGGGCGCGGCTGCCATAGCCCATGCCGATGTATTCGGGGTCTGTGGCGATGCGAACGATACGAGCGCCGGAGAGACGGGCGAATTCTTCGTCTTGGAATTGTTGGCTGACGAGCCAGGGGATTAGGTCGCCCCCTGCTCGTTGGCCACGGCTTAGGCTATTTAGTACGCTTTGTCTGCTGATTTGACCTTCTAAAGCAACTTGAACCACGCACAGTGGTTCTGGTAAGCGGGGACTGTCGTTGTCGATGGGAGGGACGAGAACGAAAAGTTGATGGGCAGGGGCGTCGCTCATAAGTTGCAGGTCGTTTGGCGAGTTCTTGTAGTGACTTGCAACATACAGAGCGATCATTTGTTGAAGGAACTTCTCGGAGACTGGGTGAAATGAAAAAAGGGTATCTCGATTAACATGTAAGAGCTCGCATTTCGAAGGGTGAGGACATCCTTGGGTATTTATTTTTGGTGAAGGCAGAGTCGCATCCAGGCAAAGTACCTTATTCAGCCATTTTTCGACCGAGTCACCTTGAGCGTACCGAATAGGCTCTGATAGAGTGATTTCTCTCAGAGCTCGGCCTCTGGCGTGTATTTTCTCCCCATTGCTTTGAACTACATCTCCATCGCCAGCACCGTTGGCCTTGGCGCCTCCCCTTGATTGTTCACGTAATTGTTGTATCAGTTTCAAGGATAGAGATCGACCTGTCCCCTCGTAACCATTAATGGTCGATGCCATAAAAACGAGATACGGGCCCATCAGCTTCCGAACAAGCGGAAGTGGTATTGCAGCTGCCTCGTCGATGACAAGAAGCTCTGCCTGCCCTAAAGTGTAAGCATCTTGAGGCTGAATGTACTGTATTGTCTGTCTGTGTTGTCGGTGGACATTGACTCGCACAATTGCCTTGTTGAAGTCTGGGTTAGTCGACTGGATAATCGTATAGTCGAGATGATCTTGGTAGTTAAGAGCATCGAAGCCTTTAAAAATGAACTCGAAGAGTGTTTTCAGGTTCTCCGGGCTAGGTGAAGTAATGAAGATGTTGCTATATCCATGTGCTATAGCAGCTGCAATCGCCACCCCTAAAGCTGCAGACTTCCCTCTCCCACGCGCTGCCGTCAGAGTCACAGTGCTCCTCAGCGTCTTCTCAGCGATAGCATCCACAAATGTCAAAAGCGCCTTAGCTTGGTCAACGGTTTTGGCAAGTGGGATAAGGGAGCCAACGGGCTGTGAGTCGGCCAGGCTCTCCTTGATACCTTCAAGCTCCTTCCTGGCTGGAGTTTTTCCTTCTGCTTCTGGATCCGCAGGAGGGAGTGGTTTCACGTTCTTACCCCCCGAGATAGGTAGGACGTTCAACTCATCATCCACAAAGAGGCAAGACTCGCAACTACCCAGCGATAGTACGAAACGTTCATTGAATCGTGCAGTAACATCATCGTGTGCCTCTGTCCTGTATCTTGAATGTATGTCCATTGATAAGGTATACAACTGTTTCAGACTCTTCATGCCCTTCAAGAGTAAAAGAACTAGCCCTCCACCTTCTACTGTCTCAATTGTTCTTGCCAGCAGGTTTGGGGTGATAGCTTCGAAATCCTGTAATATGCACATACCAAAAGTATTTCCGAGAATTTTCTCGGTTTCTTTATAGTATACGTATCGTATATTATGTAAAGTCAAGAATAACTCGAACGGATCCTCAGTATTAGCTTCACGGATGCCACGCTTGATCTCTTTCTTGATTTTATTCTCTCGCTTCTTCCGATGGCTATAATAAAAGAAGGTTACCAAACATTTTACATCAGCGAGATACAAGGATATGCGTACCTTGTGAAGCCCAGTAGGTCTTTCTTATATGCCCATAGCACAGATTTGTTCTGCTTGATATCTACACTTGACATGATGTAGTGCAAGTGAACAATCACATCTTTAGCCCTATCACCAACAACAACAATAAAGCTACGCTTCTTTTCCTAGATTTACATTATGTTAGTATCAGATAATAATTCTGGAATTTAGAGTCCAGAAGTAGGCTGACCTGAATTCCATTTCGAATGAGAGCGGGAATCCGCGAGTCCCTAATGAATGGTAAGAATATAATATCATCCTGAAGATGGGGGGATATGTAAGAAGCACATACACTGCTTTTCGCGGCATGTTCTTGTGCGCACTATCTCCCCCAATGCCTCGATTATCAACAATATATTATCAAATTAGCAAAAAGAACAGGTAATAGTCCCGGTAGCTCATCCAGTCATGATTGTTCTAGACAACTTAGTGGCCTATAGGAATCAAGATATATTCTCCTTTCTTTGGTTTTAAGACTTCTAAGCTTCGTCGCCTGCGCTCGACCATCCAATAGCCAATCCACTCATATCAAAGCGTGCAAGATGCCTTAGTTTCTGGGTATTTCCAGAAACATAGAGAATTTGAAATTGAAGTTGCTGTGTTATCAGAATTTCGACCTGGGCGTGCTGGGTTGGAATTTAGGGTTATATATAAGCTCATGGACTAGCGGCGGGAAGCTACAGCTGCCGCTGAGCTAGCACCTAGTCAAGCTACCTTACTCTCTATCAAGGCGACGTTTTCTGTGTTCGTCGCTCATAAGCTCATAACGTGTCTGGAAGGTTAAATTTATTGCGTTCAGGTCAGTATATGGAACAATAAGCATGTTGGATCATGAAAAACGGTTACTGATGGGATGTGTAGCTTACTATATCTCTATTTGCTCATGCTTCATTTCGACAGGTCTTGGGCAAGGCCATGCTCCTTTCCCTAGCGTATTGAACCCCCCAAACTCTTGGAGGTGCTGTAGCCTGACCGCTGACTGCTTTGCAGTTTGCTTATTGCTTCAACATGCATCATTTCTTTGTCTTATGAGCATTCGCCGGTTTATGGTAATTCCCTTAACCTGGAGCCTCGGCGAACCCTAGTCCCATTGGCTAACCATGCAACCTGAATAGTACGGCCGACCCAATCCTCCACTGTTCTTTTTCTTGTTTCTGGCATTTGCATCTTTTTTTTGCGGAAAACGATACCCAAGCTCTTTCTCTCTACCTCAAACATCCATGATGACACTCTGCCACTGCAGACCCGATATTCCCGGCCTACGTCTGGGGATGCCTCCCCCAAAATCTCCATAACTGTTGAAACTCTTATTGCCGGAATAAACCGGTCTTTCTTCGTTTCTTTACTTGTTGCTATCTGTCTTCGAGTGGAAATATTTAGGCTGGTCCTAGATCAACAGCAATGCAAAATCCCTGGGTTGGAAGTGCGCATCCCCTTTCCCATGACCGAGTCTACCATTATTGACCCTGCGTCAGGGCTTCGTGCCGCTCATCCTGGCCTTTAAAGATTATCGATATGTTCAGCGCGATAAAACACCGGACGAAAGTTTTCCTGGCAATAGTGTGCGTAGATCATGGCTACACAAAGCTCTCAATGGGCCGGCGAAATACATTTTACCGGCTACATTTTTGGGCTATGGCAATTTCCTGGCAGCTTCTGTTGTAGCTGAGCCTCGTTCTACGTACATCTGTCAATTCGCTTGGTATGCCAGAAGCATTGTGCCAGTCATGCAATTCGTCGAAGTCAGTCTTGATTGCTACATATTGATTAGCATTGCTACGCTCCTCAAGTCTCGCAGGACTGCTGCAGCCCCAAAGTCCAATATGGTCCCTGTGACAGTGGCCTTGCTTCTTATTGTGAGTGCTGAAACAGGATTGAACCATGAATAGAACGATGTGATTAACTATCGACCTAAAGGTTTCAGCCATAGTGATGTTCGTTGGTGGCTTTATTGCTTTTATTTTTCACCCAGGTTATTGGGATTGGACATTCGCCATTGACCGAAAATACATCACAAGCTTGGCTTTCCATACATTAATTGCTACCCTCATGGTTGTATCTGGGTTTCGATCGGTAAGTCTGCCATCCAAAGTGCCCTTAGTAATCCTAATCCCCAATAGTTACGATATTACAACATTCTGCATCTCGCGACGGTTACTGAATTCGTCTGCGTATACTCCTCAAGCCTCGTATCTGCAGTGGCCAACAAGGACCCCTTTCCACCCCCTGCTCCAATATCAAATATCGTATCTCTCGTTTTGATCTTCCTCGGCGCCGCACTATTTGTGCATGTAGCATCTAACTCTGAAACCTCGCTATTTTTCAAGCCTACGCAACGACTGTTCCCTCGGATACCCATATCTGTCAATGTTTTGCTAGTCATCTTGTTTACAGTACGCGCCTGTTTGTTCTTTCCGCGGAATCTTGTAGTCGATTTCCACCCTATTGATTTACTCATCCGCAACGCCAGTAAGGAGTCCGAAGCCTGGGCGACACAAGCCTTAGCAAGTACGACCCTCGACGAAGCTGTAGCAGAGTACCGACGTCGCTACCGTCGTCTCCCTCCTCCAAGTTTTGACTTGTGGTATGACTTCGCAGTAGTCAGATCGTCTATGGTCATCGACGACTATGATAGCATGCAGGAGAATTTACTGCCATTCTGGGACCTCGAACCCAAGGAGATCCGGCTACGTACTCGTAAAATCCTTGCGAATCCCTGGAATGAGGTTGCGGAGGTTACTATACGCGGTGGTGGTGCATCCCTCGGAAAGAATCTCGTCCCAACGCATCGGTGGATGGAAGATGGAATATTAGCAATGCTGCGGGAATTCGTCCACTTGCTACCTGATATGGACTTGGCGTTCAACATTCATGACGAGCCAAGGGTAGCTATACCCTACGAATTTCTGCAAAAGATTCGAAGCAGTGGCATGAATTCAGGAATGCACGAGGGAAATGTCTCCAAAAGCTTCAGCAAGCATCGGGAACTGTCATGGCGGACCGCGAATGCAACCATTGCAGGCAGACACCGCAAGCCGACGCTCCCCTTCGAAGACCACTCCTTCCAAGGCGGAACCAATAGCTTCTACCGCTACGGCTCCATTGCCTGCCCCTCAACCTCGCCGGCTCGCCAAACCTACATTTGGCATCCCAGCACCCACTGCACCACCTGCGCATCTCCCCACTCTCATGGTCTCTTTCTCAGCAATTGGGCTCTCTCTGCCTCCCCCTGCCACCAACCCGACCTCGCCAACCTCCATGGCTTCTACCTCTCCCCTTCCTCCCTTAAAAATACGCACGATCTTCTCCCCGTCTTTTCCCAGAGTAAAACCCACGGGTACGCAGACATCCTTTACCCAAGTGCTTGGAATTATATCGATAAAGTCCTTTACAACGCCACCCCAGCCCAGGATCCCCCTTTTGCAGAAAAAGAAAACACGTTCTTCTGGCGCGGCGCCACCTCCGAAGGTGTCTCCCGCTACGGCAACTGGAAAGGCATGGCGCGCCAGCGTCTCGTGCACCTTGTTAACAACCACACTTTCCCCACCACGATGCTCCTCCCCCATCCTTCGATCCCAGGAAAATATTCCTACCAAACCGTCCCCGCCTCCGACTTCCCAGCCCTCAATCTAAGTCACGACATCGCCTTCGTGGACAACATCACCCGCTGCTGGGATTTCGACTGCGACGTGCAGACCGCCGAGTTCGGCCTAGCAAGCAAATCGGATTTTCAGCAGCATTGGCGCTACAGGTACCTGCTGGATATGGATGGCGCGGGTTTCAGCGGGCGCTTTCTCCCTTTTCTGCAGTCAAGGAGCCTCCCTTTCAAATCAGCCCTGTTCCGGGAATGGTACGATAGCCGCCTCACGGCCTGGACCCATTTCGTGCCCCTCGACCTGCGCTGGCAGGGGCTCTGGAGCACTCTGGCCTACTTTTCTGGGACGGGCGGGGCGAGCAGCGCGAGTGGCGCGAGCGGGACTGATGGCGGGAACAAAAAATCCAAAACAAGCAAATACCCACCCCTAAAGCCGCACAAAGAAGTCGGAGAGAAAATTGCAGAGGAAGGGAGGAGGTGGGCGAGGAAGGTGCTTAGGAAGGAGGATATGGAGATTTATATGTTTAGGCTGTTGTTGGAGTGGGGGAGGCTGACGGATGATGGGAGGGAGGGAATTGGGTTTGTGGTGTGAAGGAGGGAGGGAAGAAGGAGGAGGGGCGGAGGGGAGTGGGAAGACTGTTTCCGTGATGTTTGGATTGTGGTCGTTGGATACAATTTGCTTTGATTGGTTTTTGGCGTTGGATGTTTGTCATTCAGTACCGCTCCATCTTCTTATTTTCTGTTTCGACGTTCCGCGAATCCTGGCAACCTTGTAGTTACTGTTAGACTGAGGATCTACCTTACATTCCTTCTTACCCATGTAGGAATCACCAACTCATCAATCGAAATTTCTCGGCCTCCATATCTCGATTACACCCAGCAGATACGGATTCGAACTGCTAGTACCTCGAACCTTTCTCTCACGCCACTTCTCTCCCTTCCTTTTCTCCTTCATGTCCCTCTCATTCCCATCCGCCACCACCACCACCGCCACCTTCCATCAAGCACCAACTCTGCCCAAGTAAACACCGCATCTTCCGTTTAGTCGAGTTGTGTCCATGGAAGCGGTGTGGGGTGGGTGGGTGGGTGGGTGAGCTGAAAGTGAGAACATGGAATGACAGATGCGATATGGGCATGAACGATATACGGCCCGGAAGGGATGGACACCGGGCGGGGTGGAAGGATGGGTGGAAAGGATGGTGCAGAGCGGATACAGGGGTAGGAGGGGTAGAGACGAGGATGGAGATTGGGGGACGGAGAGAGAGAGAGAGCGGATATATGTAGGGCATGAGCGAGCGAGCGAGCAGAATGGGAAAGGCTGAGATGGGGAGGGGGGGGGGGGGGGTGAGATGAGTTAGGGCGTAGAGTGAGTGAGTGAGTGAGTGAGAAAGTGGTTATATCGTTAGGGAATATGTTTGGAAGCAGTTGTGTTTTAGTTGGTTGTATATTCTGCCATCAGGCCCTGAGTGTACTCCACTCCTTCTTTCCTTGTCGTTTTTACTGCATCAGATCTATCTGAAGCATACTCGTTAAAGCCCCTTTACGAATTTTGATATTTTTCTTAGTCGATGTTTCGGAAATGGAAAATAAGGAATGTGTATGGATATTGTTGTTTTCTTTCCGGAAATTGTTGCAGCTGGGTTGAGGTTGTTATGGACGAGGGAAAATGATAGGGAAGATGGGATTGGGGGGGGTTTATGATGGTAGTAGGAGAAAGGGGTGGAGATGGTTTGGAGTAAGAGAGAGGGATCAATGGATCGTTGTAATCATGTGGATATTGGCTTGTCTGGAATATCCGTCTGTTCCGCAGTCTTCGAACTCATTGTTGGAGCGTCTACACTTCCCCCCAACGTGCAACCGTCACCATGTCGTTTTTCTCGAAGATTCTGTAGGAGTGCGATCGAAGATGAACAGGCAACGACCATTCCACATCTAGCAGGTGGAGCACGAAGCATCGCGGGGCCATGTGATATACTGATAGGTATCTATCGTGCTTGCTCTCTATCGCAAGGCTTTCTCGCACCTTCGGTGTTCTCCACTCGATATCTTTGTCTATTATGGCCAAGGGATGCTGCTATCTATCCTGGCTTTCTGCGAGGGTTGGAATCATACGCTAGTCATTGTTGTGAGGGAAAATACCCAAGGGCTGGTTTGGCTTTTCCCGGGCCATGCATAGAAGGTTTGTCAACATGCTTATGCTTGAAATGGTGTTTGAGGCCAGTATAATCTCTGTTAGAAGGTATGAGACCATACACTACCCTTTCTGGCCATAGTAAGACAAGGTACCCAAAGGATGGTTTCCTTTCGGGGGGCCGAGGACCAAAACCTTCCTCTCCATGTTGATGCTCGCAAGGTTGTTCATGGTCTGTGCCTTTGGGGGCCGCCCGCTAGAAATGTCTTTGCATATTCTTAAAGCAACTCTATATCCTAGACCCGATTGGCGGTTTTGGGGGCCGAAGGGCTAGGTGTTTCTTAACAGGATTCCTGTGTAATTTCGATTCTTGAGGACCTTGGCCGTGGCTTCGTTCTGGGGAAACTTTCCCTGCATTGACTCACTGCTATTTTGGACTTTAAACAATTCTTCTCACTGCATGCAGAGATGTGTTTTGAGCCGCTGACGCTGATTGGGAATCCTCCCGTGATTTCAGGAGCTTGTTCCGTCGTTCTGCGGTGAGATTGGTTTGGAACTGATTGGGACGTATTTCTAAATATTCTCCCACAATAAGCCTTTAGGCTGTTCTGAAGATTCGAAGCACCTGATGCCAGGATGGGAGAAGATGCACTATCTTGACAACTAGAAAAGCTAATCGTAAACCGCCATGGGCGTATAGGAAATTGTCAGGGCAGGGAAATGGGTAGAGTATGGTGAATGATCTGATATATCCGGTCTGCGGTCATCGTCGATGACAACAATATGCTTTGAGAACATTTCGATAGGTCTTGGAAGAGTTTCTGACATTGGTAGTGAGGCTGACAGTAAGGCTTTCTTACGAATATGTATGCCGTGCCACTGGTGATAAGCGAAAGAAGCGTGAACCGAGGTACAGAAACCGAGCAGCAGTAGAATAGTAACAACGTGGGTGAACGGACCGCAGAGGGGGGTGTGCACATTGGCAGCGGAAAGATGCCTGTGGACAACATGGACTCGAATGTGTTGCACCTTGAGTCTAAGCTTGATTCATCCTCGAAATTTTGGAGGACATGGGCGCCGTGTGCCGTAGGTTTTTGTTTTTGGGATTTGTGGATCAAATCTCCCGAATTTCACCCTGAGGCTGTTCTCAATACACTGTAGAACGATCTCTCGACACTGTATAGAAATCAACCCAAAGCCTCTGACGTTGATTGGAGCTCTTCCATTGATTTTCCGCAAGGTGTCTTTGGACTTCTGAATTCTTTGCGCTTTTCGTCTTGAACGCATTCCCGCTTTTTCCCGTGCTTGGCTCTGATCTGAGCTCCTGAATATCTTCGCTTTGAATCTTTAGTCGAAAAGCCATGCCAATAACTGTATGGCTGCCACGATGTCTCGGGGAATTTTTGATTGGTTATTGAAAAGTGTCTTTTTGCTAGATACCCGAAGGCTTTTTTAGACTTGAAACGTAATGGTTCGGGCCCTAGTATGGAGGATGGATTGTTCCCATTTGTATGCACATGCATCCGTGACCCTCTTTATTATAACGCGGAACGAAACATAGGTCTGAATTCTCCATAATGCACGCTCAAAATATGACATAGATGTAACATTTCTGTCTCGCCGTCTCGGGCTTTCGATGCCCATCATGCTTTGAACAACTCGCGTCTGTTTCCCTTATTCTAGTCTCATCACTTACAGACCTAGGCTGGCCAGTGGCCAGGGGCTAACTTTATCGGTTAGCCTTTTCCAAATAGCCACTTCTCCTACCCCCTTCGACTGCACTTTTCATCACCTCTGGCATACCATTTGCATCTCTCGATATCAATTACGATAGCTATTCCCTTTACTCCTTTTCCCCCCTGCTTCATATCTGTTACTATGTCTCGCTTATTCACAACCCTCGAGCATCTTCCTCAACACCCCAACCAATGTCCCGTTTTCCAATGCCGCGGCTACTCGCTCTTTGTCCCCTAACTGCCGGTTTACCTGTTCTGCTGTACTGTGTGTGCCCTCTTTGATTCTAACATCTACTCTAAATCTTGGTGGAAGGGCCTGTTCAAGGCGCACACGCACACCTAACCCAATGACAGTTGCTAGCGAGCAATGCGTAATCGTAGGGGTGACAAGCACGGTGAGGGTGGTAAGATTAGTTGTGGGAGATGTGGTAAGGTGGATGTCAGGTAGGTTAACAACGGACAAAGAGCCGAGGGTCAGAGGGTGTTCAGGGTCGGCGATGGGGGCAATGAGATCTACGATAGTGGTTAGATGGATGTGTCGAAGACAGAACAAGCTTCAAGTGGATAGGTGGAGAAGCAGTTACGACATGCAGTTTAGAGCTCATGTTTCAAGTAAGAAAATGAGGAGGCAATACCATAAATCTCTTGCTCATCAATGGGATCGACCGAGTCATCTCCGGAATCCGAATTGTCTGGATCGGATGTAGCTGGCGAGAATGGATCTGGAAGGTACGCAGACGCAGGTACGGTGCTTGCAAACAGACCCAGTGGAGACTTGCTGGAAGTCTGAGATGAAAGTTGCCTTCGACGGCTTGGGAGGTCAGAAGCGTTCCGAATGGTGGGGTTAGCGTTGAGGATTTCAGACATCGTCTTGTGAGACTTTCGTAAGACAGATATGGAAACCAAGAAGGTCTTGGATGTGGTTATACGCGCGCGAGTAATGCGGTGTTGCTGGCGAAGAGAAGATGCTAAAATTGGAAAATGCTCGCTAATCGATAGGCAGATGCCGACATCATCTTTTCGGCTTCGTAAGGCTTCCCCCGGCTAACACTCTTCCTCGGTTCGGACCATCATATTAATTAATACATATGCATGTTGTTACACCAACAGCCATTGTAATTTACCATATGCATCCCATATGCATGCAGCCTGTCAAGCCTCGAACGAGTTGGTGTGAATTTGGTATGACTTGGTGGGTGGACCAACTGAGATTACCTGAGGTTGCCCATAGCCTCCCTAGCAAATCACAGAAACATGGTGCACGGTATTGTATATGTGGGCGGAATCTCGTTGGAAGGCTGCCCCCAATGCCCCCCACGCCGGTACCTGGAGCTAATCCACAATGTACTGTGTAGGTAGATAAGATCGAAGGACCTCTTGGTGAACCGATTTAGACCTCAGACACTGTGGTTGAGCTTTCCGTTCCACAAACGCTACACAGAGACAGTGAACGATATTTGGTTCTGCTGATATGCCTTGCCTCCAGATCTACATCGGATTGAAGCATCCAACGGGCAGATGCAGCGGCCTGCGATAGCAATGAAATGACAATGGCTACGGTAAATCACTAACGAGAACTGTATAACTTTCATCATGGCGAGAGTACCTAAGCGTGCTAAGGTACTTGATCCTAGTACTACACACATACGGTACATGCAGAAGTCCCTGGGCCATGCACACGGTTGGTGGCGTATGGGCTTAAGCGATCTCCCTTTCTTCTGTTCTTCTCCAGATGATTGCGTTTCTAGAACTACAATGACCCAGGTTTCTCGAACCTATCCAGGTCTGAATCGACAGATGCCGTTCCGCTGGGGATAATAGGTGTGGCACGCCTACCTTAGGGCTCTCCCATTGTGGTTTCTCATTGGTTATGTAGACTTGGGATCCGTCTATTCTTATCCTCGGCATCACCTGTCAAAGACAGAATCCTACATTCTGCTCCGTATACCAGAGCCCATCAGGAGCCTCCAAGACACGGGCGTAGTCTATGAGACGAGACCAGGCACGCCAGGATGATCTGTCTGGGAACCGAGGCGGTATGTACCACTGAGAATGCTTTGTTATCAATCATTCAATGAGACAGCTGCCACAATATAACTGCATTATTGTACTGGGAGCAGGTCTGTACCAACCGACATGACTGGTTATATTTATTACAACACTTTGACCTATGTGATTACCTGCAGAACATTGCGACGGCAAGACTAAGGTAGGTAGGAGGTGGATGATCCACCAGGGATAACAATAAGGTACGGAACAGTCCAGGGGGTTTCCTGGTGTCTTGATTTCTTACTAGGCTTTTGGCGCTTGATTGATACAATACAAAGGACATTACGGAAGTACCTCACTTGTGTTCCCGTCACGGCTTGCATCCTGCCATCCTGCCCAGGCAGACTTGGTTGGGTGTCAGCCAAGAACTGCGACGGACATGGATTGTTTCTTACTCCACCTCAGCGTTCCTTGTCTGGCCCACACAACGCTGATGTGACCGTTACGGGTCCATATTGGTAGTAGCGACAGCAGATGTATGAGCTGATCATCAGCCATCGGTCAGCCTGTCAAGGGAACAATGGATACCTGAGCAGACAGGTCTCTCCTTTGTGGTAGTGCCTGGGTGTGATTTAGTTGCACTGCCTGCCCAATACATGAAAGCATCAATCAACGTGTACAATAATAAATATTGTTATGTTCTATGATTTAGTTGAAACACTCTCGCAACAACCTCCTTTACCGAACAGCCGTACAGTACACCTGGAGTAGTAGTGGCCTGGATATAGCGGTCAGTCAATTCGAACAGCTTCGATAACAGAACTGCTACACTACTACGACATACCCCGCGCCCGTGCAAACATTAAGTACCAAGAGCGCATTCCCATCATCGCCCACATCCTCGGTGAGCCCGGACTTTCTTCATTGCGTATTGTATGCCCATATCATTTGGTGATATCCTCTTGCGACAAGTGCTGGAGAGAGTTACTTGACTCTTGAAACCCCCCAACCGGCTTCCCCGGCTGCTGCATTCCGGCACATAGAATATCACAACCTTCAACAAGCCACCGCCCAACTGCATACCTACGCGCACCACCAACTTCACTCCCTGGACTCTTGATTGACTCGCCGGACCCCACCGTTACAATTCAAGAGATAAGATAGCGACAATATCGTATGCCAAAAGAGAAAGGGATATATATACGCGGGTCTTTAACTGCCTTACCGGACTCCTTCCAAAAGAGGATTTCATCCGGATCCTGTACCTTACATTGGTCCTGGGAACCAAGCTGCTTAAATTTATCCGTATCATTCATCGTCATATGCATGTTCGTATATCAACGTCTGATTTGTCTCACTCCTTCGATAACCCTCTAACACGACATAGTATTCTCGATCCTTCAACATATACGCGAGAGACAGGCCTCATCTAGCTGCCCTCAGGAACGGTCAATAAGCTTCAGCTTTCTCCTCAAATATTAGGCATCCCTGTCCTACTTTTCAAACCATAAAGAGCTTCCATACAAGCCTCTCCTAGCCATACGATAGCTTCGACGAACCTCATCTTATTCAAGCTCGATCTCTCCTCCCTTTCTGTCTTGGGCATCTGTCCAGTTAGGCAGTACGCGAGCTTCGATATCAATATATCTCTACAGTCCATGTTTCCAGTACATGCCAGTACCTTCTCGGCGGAAAGACTATTAAGTCCGTGTGTGAAATCAGAAGCGCAACAGCTTGTGGATGAACAGTAGCCCCGGAAGCCGGGCTCTGCTGCCACGCACAGCAAATATGCAAACATTCTCCTTCGCGCCTCCCAATCTGGGGCTTGGTGACAACAAGAAAAGTATGTTGTTTTCATGAGATTATAGCTATCTGGTGTGGCATTGCATGCTAACAGATACCTAGACTATGTCTTCGTTGACGAACACAATCGTCATAAAAGACTCAAAGGTACGTGCGCCAGAAGAAATATGCAGAGTGCCCTTATGCTAATATCCGCTGTAGTTATGAGAGCTTGCGAAGGCTGCAGAAGAAGGAAAATCAAATGCGACGCTGCTACGACCAATGCATGGCCTTGTGCGGCATGTGTACGACTCAAGCTGCACTGCGTACCTCCTACGGTGAATTATGACCGTACCCACTCGGGGAGTGGCCATATTTCTGGACTCGAACGTGTGCTGGATTTCGATAACTCAAGTGGGAGCGGTGAGGATGACTATGGTCAGCATGTGAACGCACCCCAAGTATATGAATTAGGAAACCCTCAAGGGCAGATGCATGTACCCCAAACACCATACAACGATGCCCTTGGAGTTTTCCACACTCCACCATATTCCGACAGAGCTATTAGCCAGCACGAATTCAGTACTTACGAGGAGGTACCACCAATGCCTGCACATTTTACGGATCACACTGCCTTTCAGACATCCACAGCTCCCTCAATGGCTCCTACTGGCGGTGTCGCTATCTGGCCCGATGAGCAGCAACCCGTAGTTGAGCTCAGTGATGTTATGGGAGAGCTTAAGATCAACGAGAATGGTATAGGTACGTGACAAGACTCGTGACAGGATCTGCTTCTGCATGACTGACTCTGTTAGCTCCGTACATCTCACAGCAAAAGAAAAGTCTTGCCGAGGCGCCTGCACTGGAAGAGTTTGAAGTGAAGCTACCTTCTACTATCACGGGCTCCGGTTCCACCGTCAGAATTCCACCGGAGCTCATGCCCTCAGAAGAGCAATGTATGGAATGGTTTGACATATTCTTCACGCACATACATCCCTATGTACCGGTTATCAGCAAGCCATATTTTTATCAGCAGTGGCGCACGAATCGGCGATCAATCTCACCTCTGATCTTGGAAGCGATTTTTGCTTGTGCAGGAAGAATGTCTGACGATCCTGCACAAGGTGCACAGTGGTTAGCCTTGGCTTCAAGTAAGCACGGAGACAAGAAGCCAGGCCCAAAAACTCACTGACAAGCAATACAGAGCACGAAGACTGCTTCATGGATGTTCCAAGGTTGAGTACTATCCAAGCGCTGTTGTTACTTTTGAAAGCGCGAGAGTCAGCCCCAAAACGAGGGTATTACTATAGGTCTTGGATGACCGTTAAAACCCTCGTTACGATGGCGAAAGACCTCGAGCTTCACCAACACTACAGCGAGCATCAGCAGGGTCGTGACTGTGGATCAGATCCTACGGAGTGTTTGATCAAGACACGGATTTGGCAAAACATCTTTGTTTGCGAGATGATGATTGGTGGTCCACAAGGTAACATTCCGGTGACTTTCTTATTGAAGCTTCAAGACTTCTGACTTCACATAGGCCGCACGGATATGGATGTTGATCCCGAGACTGTCGACTTCAGCATTGAACGGCCATCACCCAGTATTGATGCATCCGACTACCAAGTGTCTAGGCAATTCACGTATCTCGTGCGAAATTTAAAGAATGTACGAAACATGAGCGACTTAGTCACGAAGATCAAGAAACAGAAAGACTGGGCGTCAGACCCAACCTTCATCAACCTGAACCCGGCTGTTATGAAATGGCTCGATGATCTTCCAAGCGATCTTCGAGTCACCTTCCCTGAGGGTGACGCACCTCCTTGGCTCCCAAATCATTTCGTCGGGAACATGCACGCATACTACCATCTCAACATCATTATGCTTCATCGACCACAACTGATGTCTTCTAACTCATTCTCCACCGGCGGTAACTGGAAGAAACACATGACTCTCTGCTATAATTCCGCCAAGGCTATGTGCAGATTACAAGCAGCTGTCCTGCAAACATTTGGACTATCGGGGCTGTTGTGCATGCAGCGCGGCATCAATTTCGTAATCTACTCTATCCTAACTTGCACAATGATCCACCTTGTAAGTCATTTTATTTCATTGAAGACTCTTAGGTCCACTCTAATCAAATTCAGGTTGCTATCACCTCACCAGACCCGGACTTTAACAGCGATGCAAGAGAATACTTTACCCGACACATGCGCATTCTCGAAAAATGCACTTCTGCATGGCCGATGCCAGAGATGCAAACGCAGATCGATGCTCTGCGAGAAGCTTTTTCCGCTGATACAACCAAGGCGTTTGAATTAAAAGGTAGTTTCCCATATGGGAGCCCTGGTTCAGCATTGAGGACGAGTCCTCCCCTCGATATTAAATACCAACATCAAACTCTCAGCTGCGAACCATCTCGCGAGCAGACTCATCAGATTCAGTACAATGCGCGGCCTTTGACGCCCCCAATGACGGCAGGCCTCGATGGTTGTAAAGACAGACCGCTAGCGATGATGGCCAACGGGCAACAACAGCCAATGAGGATGGCCTCCAGTTCAATTGGAAACGATCAACTGCAGTGGAACCCTACCAGGATCTTTGAGTATGGGCCTGAAAAGAAACCTAAGGTAACGCCAGAGACTGACAAGACTAACAGTCAATGGAACACCGCATTCGGTAATACAAGTACTATCACGACATCAACGACGACTCCGATGCCTGAGCCGTCGCCACCGCTGTATTCCGCACAACCAATATTATCGCAAGACCTACCTCATTTGCAAGATGCAATGCAGCAAAACTCATACTCGTTATCAACTAGTATGGCGCCGTTATCACAACTCCCGCCTCAATCGATGTCAACACGCCGTACACCATCGTACTCAAGTGCTGGGCCAAACTTTGTAACGCCCGGCATGTGGCGAGACACTGTTGCGAGTACTTATGATCCTGCTGGATTGAAACGACGATGGGATATGGAAACTTCTTTTATCATTGATCCTATGCAAAACAAGCGTTTAAGATGAAAGCGAGTCATTCAAAAGTTCCAATGGTGTTCAAGACCGTCATGAATGATACGAGAAGAGGAATAATGAAGTGGTGGATGTATCACTAATTGGGTTCCTGGCGTTTGATAGTGTTTGAGGTTAAGCCTTCACTATAGTGTGGAGGTTTTGATTAAGAAGCAATATGTATACTATTTACCACGCTGCATATTTGTCCTATTTCTTATCTTTTATGTCGCTTCTCATCCAGAGTATCACTGGCCTCAACGTTTAGTGAGATTCAGAGCTGATTTATGCACTTGGAAAGAACACATTATCGTCATTGATAGCAATCTGAATCGAGACAGAAGGTGGGAATGAAAGATTCATGAGCTTGGCTAGCAGTTCTTCTGAATAGTTCAGTTATCTTTGCCGGCACCAGGAAAAAGCACAGATGGGCAGCGATACGAATAATACAGAATAGCGAACAGGCATTCCCAGATCGAGTCTTCCGCTGGGCTGAACTCTGATGATATCTCAACTAGCCCAGAGGAGGTCAAGTCCTGTAGGTATGCCAAAGGCTACCTTTGATCAACCACTTGAGACTCCCACTACTCAAATGGTATTTTCTCCTGCCAGAAGGGTTTTCTGCTCATCTGCCAGCTCCAGTCCCGGTGACATGGGTTTCCACCTCCTAGACTGCGAATATCACCATCACCTATCCCTGTCCCCACCAATACGCTCCAGTGCCTGTTGAAAACCCGCTCGTTAGCACATTATGCCAGTAACCCAGCGCTGTCGCCGTAAGCGCAAGAAAACCTCTACGTACCTCCAGCATAACCACTGAGTTCCCTCGAATGACCTTCACACCATTTATTAGTTTTTCTCCGACACGGTCGCTATATCTGAAGACGGTCTCGTACCACCATCCCAATCCTCACTTTCTCCCCTCCCGCTTTCTCCTCGACTGCGTCGTCTAGCACGATGTTCAGGAACACCTGGTCGCTTAATATCAGCATACCACCCACAGGAGAATTAATTTCTATCCAGGCACAGCAATGGGAGGGAATCCACACACATCGTATCCTCGTAGAACGCCGATGACTTTTCGACTGCCGTTTAGTTGCACGAAGAGTCGCTTGTCGAGATACTAGTGGGTAACAGTTAGCAGGCGGGCAATCGAGGGGATGATATTGTCTATAGGTTGGAATACCTTTTTCAGCTCGGGTTGAGCTTGAGGCATGTTGAGGTTTGTCGTGGAGGCCCGTCTGGGTTCCTATTGATGGAGGTTTGTGTGAGTAAGGATATGCGGAGCGCGCTAGTGCGGCTCTTCGTATTTATGTATGCCGCCAACACGATAAAAGCTACATGTGCCTACCTTAGTCTAGCAGTGGAACAAGTCGGCAACCTGCAGGGCCCAGTGTATTGATGAAACGCGTATCGATCATTTTACTTCGTTGAGTAACCTCTCTAACGGCAGTATGCGATCTTCTTTCGCCGCAAGGCGCAAACCTCGACGAGTAGGACAGGATGACGAAGATGATGGCGGTGGGGACGTTCAAATGCAAGTGGCACCAAACGACGAGCAAGGTGTGTCTCAATCCGTCGCTTTATAATGCGTTATTCTAATCTATATGGCCTCAGACAACTGACCGCTTGCCTAGACCGCCCCAGGAGTATGATTCGCGCATCCAAAGGATCGACCAAACCAAGGAAGAGCTCCTCACTTCGATCATCTTTTGGACCAGGGGGAACGTCCATGCTTGATGACGACGATGATGCACCCGCTGTAGTCTTTACCCCCAAGAAATCGAATCTCAGCAGACAAGCCGTTGAGAAGAACGCTCTCCGGAAGTCCTTGGCGCCTTCGCTCTCATCAGAGCATCTCCCTTTCCGCCAGACGGAGGAGCGACCTAGCTACAGCAAGAATTACCTAGACGAACTCAAGACATCGACTCCGTCAACTCCAAAGGACCTGAAATCACTCTCCGATGTGGAGGATGGACAGAGCAAAGCACTTGATCTAGCCGCGAAGTTCGGGTCAGACCCAGAACTGCAACAAGATTCTGCTATTCCTACGGATGCAGAGATTCGAGAGAAGAAAGAACGGCGAGCGCGTCTAGCTAAAGAGGAAGAGTATATCAACCTAAGTGATGACGACGAGAGCAACGAAATCTCCCTCCTCCCTCAAAAGCAAAAACCCGAGACCCGCCTCGTCCGGGACGATGAAGACATTGCTGAAGGCTTCGACGAGTTTGTCGATGATGGGCGTGTAGCACTGGGGAAGAAAGCAGAGCGGGAGCAGAAAAGAAGACAGGAGGCTCAGATGCGAGAGCTCATCAACGAAGCAGAAGGATCTTCGGATGAGGATGCCGATGATTCCGAAGCCGAGCGCAAAGCTGCTTACGAAGCCGCGCAGACACGAGCTGGCATGGACGGACTACGTAAGGAAGACCCCTACGCTCGACCCCGGCGTCCAAAAACCCCACCGAAGATAACCCCACTGCCAACTTTAACGGCATGTCTGGAGCGCCTACAGGCCAGTTTAGCGAGTATGCAGTACACGAAGATGCAGAAGATCAAGCGTATGGAGGAGCTGCAACGTGAGAAGGCAGATATTGCGGTTCGAGAAGAAGAGATACAGAGGCTGCTGAAAGAGGCAGGAGAGAACTACGAAAAGCTGAGGGCTGAGGCCGGACTTGCCGAGGGTGAACACCGGAACGGGCAGAGGATGATTGGGGATGGGACAAGTACGCCCGGCAGAGGGCTAGAGAGTCTGGGAAATACACCGATTGCGTCGGAAGGGATGAGTCCTTGATACGCTTGGTCAAGGTGTCTTCTCCATAGGAATTCCAAGATCAAATGCCCGCTGTTTAAGGATGAGGCTACGAAAACACTTCAGCAAGCCCCCTTCCACTCGATCCTGCCTGTTCACCACGACAGACTGTGGTCATACAAGCAAGCTTTACAGTGGCAAGGGCCAAGTTCTACACCACCGAGCCTCATTACTACCGCAGACCACGGCTCGGGGCTTTTCTACAAGCAAAGGATCTTCTCTCCACCACCGCACATGCACAGCAAGCCGACTGCAGCCCCATCCGCCAAAGACACAACGAAGATTTCTTCAAGGACGTGAGAACAGTAACACATCCACGGATACATCCAGCCTCGATATGCCGCCTACGATATTCTGCAACATGCTTCCGGTTATTCGACTGTTGGGCTACCTCTACAAACCCCCTCACTATCTATAAAGTAACCACACCAAACCCCCGTCTAAACCAACCACTCCATCCAAACATCTCCCCACTTCCTCCATCCCTAAACCATCTATACATAACCACACCCCAGCTATCCCGATTATCCTGAGCAACGTATCAAACGTGATAGGCAAGATGTGTATGTGAATATGCTGGACTGGTGTCATACGGTTGAGCAGAATAGGGCAGTATACCTGGGGGAGGGATGGACGCGGGGGAAGTGTGGGATTTTTGGGCGGGGTGTTGGTGGTTGGGGGATAGGGCTAGTTGGAGCGTATAGCTAGTGAGGATTAGGTCGGATGGGAGGTTCGGGATGTGGGGGTTTTGGGAGGAATGGGGGTTTGGGGAGGGGAGGGTGTTCGAAGGCAAGGATGGGGAGAATAAACACTTTCTCTAACCCCTACATGTGACGGTGCTCAGGCCCCCTAAACCTGATATGCAGCTGTGCCTACACCAACCAATCTGCACTGCAATTTTTGCGTGTGGAGCTAGACGATGAAAAACCCATCTCTCAGCATCTCCTTTTTGTTATAGTTGTCACCACGTTATGTGGCTCTGTGGCTCTGTCGCCTTCAAAGTTCTCTGTTTCAATTGCCTTGGACGATGTGGTAGTAGTCTTGCAAGCCCTGGTTGGTAGTGAGCGATACGTACCAAATTCTTGGATTGGTGGTTTTTGATCGTAGCGATGATGGCTGTGATGGAACGGATGCTGCTTGTAGCGGATCCGGAAGATCCGTTGATTGATTGTGATGCTCCTCTGGCGTACAGTATTTGTAGATCAGTGCTGTGGATGTGTGTGTGTGTGGGGGGGTTCTTCTAGAGAGAAGTGGTTTTGCTTTCTTTTCTCGAGCGTTCGGGTTGGTGAAATGGATCTTCCGAGGGGGATCAATCGGTCGTTGGTGGTGGTGGTGCCTCATGGGCGTGTTTCAAGAGGCTGATGGCTCTGGATGGCTCTTGTCTGTATCACGTTGTTCTCTCTCACTTTGACTTGAACTGGCGAGTTTGCAGACGGGATGGATTCATGACTTGTGCCAAGGTTTCTAATCGGAGGGCATGGAATGATGGATACACCTTAAATAAATCCTGCACTTAGCCATGAGGTGGTACTAGTCCGTAGCACCACCTAGAGAGGGAGCTTCTGCTGGAGCTGATCTCGTATGTCATCTTTCGGTTGTGAGAGTGCTCGTCAGTGACATTGCCACGTATGCAACCGTTCAGTGAAAGACGGGTTATCTCGAAAAGCACCTCCAGGTATTCTCGAAACCAAAACCGGTCACAAATAATTCCCCCTCGCAAACCTATCCCCGAAATCCTTCGCCCGGCTCAACATCTCCCTCTTCTGCGCATGCCCAATCTTCATCCCCAACCCCACATCCTTCTCCTTATCAAACGCCCGCGCGCTCGGATCATCTTCCTTTTCTTTCGGCCCAGCATTTTTGTGCTCGGCGTACAGACTCGTATTCCGGTTCTTCTCATTATACTCCCGAATCCGCCTCTCCGTCTCCCTAGCCTCCGCTCCTGCGCCTTTCTGCCTATCATCATCCGACGGCCCCAGCTGCGCCGGCTTTTTCACCCCCATCACCTCATCCTCCAGCCTCTGACGTTTTTGCTCCGGCGTCTCGGTCCAGAGGGCATTGTCCCCGCTGCCGCCTTTCGGAGCAGGGGCTTTGGAGCCTTTACCCGTATTGAATTTGCGGTTACGCAGTTTAGTTGGGTCGACGCGCGCTGTCCAGTCGTCTTGTTTGGGCGGCACCAACATCCATTCTTCGCGTTGGGGCTTCTTGGATGTTGCAAGGGCGGCGGCGGCGGCTTCGGAGGCGAGGGCGTCGCGGCGGCGGGATTCGGCTGTTGGGGAGGTTTGGCCGGGTGGGGGGAGGGAGGGGCCAAAGGCGCCGTCGTCCTCGTCGCTGCTGCTGGCAGATTGGGAGTCTGGCGTAGTGGATGGAAGTTCCGATAGAGGAGCTGGTGGAAGGGTAGGGCCTAGTACTCGTCGGCGTTTGGAGCCACATTCGTTGCTTGAGGAGGATGAGCTGCGTGCGCGAGTAGGTGAGGTGGGTGCGGGGCCTGGTGTCTCCTCCTCCTCCTCCTCCTCCTCCTCCTCCTCCTCCTCTTCTTCTTGCTGCCGCTTGCGCTTGGCGAGGAGATGGGGTGGGAGTTCTGGGCCTACGGTGGACATGATGTTAATATATCAAGAGCGATTTGCCAAGTGTGGTGCTTTACTGATGTCCTGCACAAAACCGCAGAGTCTCCGGCAAGTCCCGTCGTCTCGCATGCCGCGCCTAGCCCTAAGCTACAAGGCAGTGAATAGGTACTCTTGCAACGGATCGATCTAAGTACTCTGGAGTCTCACCTGCATATAAAGCGCCTTTGTTCACATTATCCGAACTCCTGCATTGCTCATTGAGACTTCTATGGAACCAGGAACCCAGGTGATACTGCTACAGAAGCTCCAATGCTAGGTATTGAAAAGAGATGTGGGCTTGCAGACGGCTCCGATGAGCAGTGTACAAGAGGAGGCCAACAGTGGTCATGTACAGTTGACCGACGATGAGAAAAGTGAGGAGGAGAAAACCAATACGAATATTGAGCAGGATAATGACGAGATAGCGTCTTTCGGAACGCTCGAAGAGCCTGGCGACCATGAACATGAAGGGGAGAGCCTGACACCCAATGGCGCTTTTTTACTAGACCCTGGTAGCCAGATCCTAGAGACTCGAGGGGAAGAATCTGAAAACTCTGACCTGCCTTCCCACCGGGCTCTTGAGAGGCCATCAAGTGCTGATGGATCTCTTTCAATCCCGGACGATACACCGTCTATACAGGTACACCCACGGCATCAGACTTTATACATCACATTAATCACCTCTCTAGGGTTCTTTAGCGTCCTCTCCAAGTCGAAGCGCACATCCATCGAGCTATGGCCGAAGTCCTACGCCCTCTTTGCGCCCATTCGATAGACGTTTTCAAGCGCAACTATCCCCATCTCCATTAAACTCCCCTCGAGCTTCGTCGCCTGCCTTTCTCAATATACACTCTCGTCAGTCTTCTACGGCCAGCCGCCCTATTCAAGGTATATCCAATACGGACTCTCCTCAAGCGGCCTGGGAGGTTGTGAGATGGACAAAGCTGAGGAAGATCAGTGGGCAGGCATTCTCAGAAATCGGGAGGCGGAACTTTGGCCGACCTACGTGCATTGCAGTTGCGGCATTGATTGCTTTGGGTACCTCAAAGGGCATTATACTAGTGTTCGATTACAGTCAAAATCTGAAATCGATTGTTGGACCAGGAACAAAAGGTAGGGTGCGTTTCTCTGGTTTGAATCACAAACGTCGCTGATTCTACCTTTCAGCTGTCGAATCTGGAGCTGTCACATCCATCAGTATCTCGGCCGATTATTCGACCATTGCAGGCGGACATGCTTCCGGCAGCATTTTTACATGGGACGTATCGAGGCCCGCAAAACCCTTTTTGCATGTTCCGCCCGTGGATAGACGGCGAACTGCAAACGTTGATGGCCATGCTCCAGAGGCTGCAATCTTGCATATTGGGTTTCTCGGAACAAGGCATACAGCATTAGTCTCTGCGGACGATAAGGGAATGGCCTTTTCTCATCTCGCTACTAGGGGTATGGGCGTTGTTGCGCGGGCCGTACGAACCACACGAATACTTGGACGATACCCCGATAACAACATAGCTACTGCTCGACATAGAAAACCTAGTAGTGTGTTAGCTTTCTCACCATTACCGCTGGGGAACGCCGAGCATGCCGCTGATACAATGGGACTAGTGGCCATGCTCACCCCGTATCTGCTCGTAATTGTCTCAACAACTCCGGTAGCACAGACTCAGTACAAGACACCCAGGTCCAAGGACCTGGCTGCTCATGGGACAATGAGCGCTGCTCTAGCTTGGTTCCCAAGTATCAAGCTTAAGGCCAATCCAACTACTGCGGAGGCGTCATCGAGAGCCAAACTCGTTTATTGCTGGTCAAATATACTTACTGTACTGGAAGTGGTTGAGGTAGAGCCGTTAGAATCCAGTGCCCAGGCAGAACCACCTAGTCTTCAATTCCGGCCGCGAAGTAGGTGGAAAGCTGAAGAAGCAATCGTTGGTATACAGTGGCTCAGTCGTTCTGTGCTGGCAGTTCTCACAGTTACCCAACAGCTGATCATACTAGAAGATTATTCCCTTCAGGTGACTGATTCATCCGACCTCATCCAGAAATATATATACCACATAGATCTGTTCTCACAGCAGCTCAGTCAGCTCGTCGATCAACTGGACGAAGAAGATGCTTCGATGCATGGAGTTGTTGCTGATGCGTTTTACATGAGCTTCCGAGCTTACAAAGGGAGGCTGTTCTTATTGGGGTATAACGAGGTTTCTATAGGCACTTTGTCTAATTGGGCTGATCGTTTGCTTGCATTGATGGAAGAGGGAAATTTCATTGGAGCAATCCAGCTTGCAACGTCGTACTACAAAGGCCAAGGTGACAAAGTAACGGTCGCGCTGCCAGAGGATGACACATCGAGACATAAGGTCGTGCAAGAAAAGCTGTCAGAAATGATGTCCGCGTCACTCAAATACGCTTTTGGCAAGAACAAGGAAGCTAAAACAGGACGCATCGAGCAGGTTCAGCTTGAGGAGCTCGCCAATGCATGTATCGCAGCATGCATTAGCATGGATGATATGGACTTCTTGTTTGAAGACGCTTACGCATGGTACCAAGATGGCAATATCGAAGGTATCTTTTTGGAGACCCTCGAATCATACATCTTAGATCGTGAGATTGAGGTGATGCCTCCTTCCGTCATCAAAGATTTGGTAGCCCATTACACCGGCAAAGGACTCGAAAAGCGTCTTGAGTCGATGATCTGCCAACTAGACCCACGAATGATGGATATTGATCAAATAACAAACCTTTGCAAAAGAAACAACCTCTACGACGCTCTTTTTCATGTCTGGAACCAGGCTCTAGACGACTATACTAGCCTTTTGATAGACCTTTTAGACCTCGCTGAACAGCCAAAAGATGTTGAGGCAGAAATGGATCCACTGTCGAGAGGACTACAATTAGCCAGTGCTTCCAAAATCTTCCCCTATCTTTCTTACGTGCTTACTAGCCGGATTTACCCAACCGGAAAAGAAATGTCAAAGGAGAGAGCGACCATGGCCAAGGCCGATATTTATCACTTCCTTTTCTCAGGCCGCGGTGATGGACGTCCTAACTCTGGAAGTTCCACAGCGCGTGATGGCGTAGAGCCTTCGTTCCCAAACCTCCGAAGAATCCTCCATTTCGATGCACCAAGTTTCCTCAGCATGCTCAACGAAGCGTTCGAGGACAGTTTCTTGAACGGATCACAGAGTCAGACCACCAACGATCCAGCTCAGCGTTTGACCGAAGGCCAGACCTTTGGCCTGTCAGTCAGTCGGCAAAGGATTGTTAGTATCCTTATTGAAGTCATGACGCCTCCAACGTATGGACCAGAAGATACTGTCTACCTGCACATGTTCATTGCTCGTAATCTGCCCAAATTCCCACAATTCATCCTTCTCCCCGGTCATGTCCTTCATCGTGTACTCATTGGCTTATGTCAATTTCCTAGTGAGGATATTGCCGAGGACTGCCAGCTCAGTGTCGAGTATCTTCTGTCAATGTACCAACCTCCGGATCTACCACTATTAATACCGTTGCTCTGGGAAGCGCGGTTTTATCGTGTGCTGAAGTCTATTTACAAGGCAGACAAGCAATACGCAAAGCTTCTACAAACATGTTTCGAGGATCACGAAAACCAAGATGCAGTATTTGATTGCATTGGCGATTGTCTAAGGCCTAGGTCTGGGCTGGATGAGAGACAAATCCGCGAGGTTTGGGCGGTCATCGCTGATCATGCTCAAGAGCTTGTGGCAGCGGACGTTTGTAAAGCGGCATCCACTATAGAAGATTATGTCCCGGATCTGCACGGGGCGATGCTGCAAGTACTTGAAGGGGACGAAGCTGGCCAATTCCATTACCTGCAAACTATCCTCGAGCCGCCAAAGCAGAGCACCGAGGAAAACCCAAAGCCTCCCCGACGTGCCAGCAACCGTAGTTTCATCGAGCAATACGTGCGACTTCTTTGTAGCTACGATCGACATCATGTAAGCGACTATATCGAGCAGCTCAAGACTGGAGATCTCCGACTGGACGAAGTTCTCCCTGCATTGGAACAAAGCGGTGTAATCGACGCAGCAGTGGTCCTGATGGCCAGAGAAGGCAGAGTTCGAGAGGCTATTCGTCGACTCACTGAACACCTCAGTACGCTGGAAGCCGCACTACTTGGTCTCCTGGATGGTGTCTCGGATGGTCCTGACCTTGGCAGCACTGTGGAAGCGGTCAACGACTTGATCGCATCGGTGCAGAAATACGTTCGAGTTGGAGTATGGTTATGTAGGGGTCAGTCAAGATCTGCTCAGCAAAGCAAAGCCCAAATCCAGCACACCAAGCGGGGAAAGTCCGTTGATGATGACCTCTCAGCAGACGAGGACCTGTGGTTGGATCTTATTGGGGCTGTGGTGGGTGTGACGAAAAATGTCAGCGAGGTACTCGAAAACGGATCCGACACAGACGCCGACGGAAGAGGCCAGTTGCCGCGACATCCTCGCTCGACTCTACTTGAATCGTCAAAGTTGATTAGAGACCTCCGCACGGTTGTGCAGGAAACATTCACGGCGCTGCTAGCAACGACTAGTGCTCCCCTCACACATGATGCACGTCGAACAGACGTGTCTTTCTTACGGATATTTCGGGCGTTCCTCAGTCGGGCGTCGCTGTCTTCGCCATCATTATCAAACCTTCGCGCTGTCCTCGGGGCCATCTTCTCAGCTTACTCGTATGAGGAATCGTTACTGGCGCTAGCTAATCGGCTACTAGACAAAGATTTGTTCGTGCATGTGGCAGAGGCCGATGGATTACGGAGAAGAGGATGGAGGCCGTTGGGCCAACTGTGTGAAGGCTGCGGGCGGAGAGTGTGGGGTCCCGGCGCTGGTGCCTATATTTGGGACGCTTGGCAGCAAAGGAACGAAGCAGACGAAACGAGGGCACATGGAAAACAATCAGGAGCTACGGCACAGGAGCGACGAACAGGAATAGTGGGCCATAATGGCAAAGGCAAAGCAGCGATGGGAGACGGTCGCGACGAGTTGGAAGCAACGGCGGCGCGGAAAGTAATCTCGGAGTTGAAGCCGCCACAGAGCAAACGGGGGGAGATGGCAATTAGCAAAGCTTCTTCTGACGACCGGGCGGAGATGCTGGAGGAAGACATGGGCGCGTTGGTCATTTTCACATGCAGGCACCTCTTCCACCGGGCATGCTTGCACCAGATGCAGGAAACAGTGAAAGGGGAGTCGGAGCCTGATCCCGGGGGCAGGCACTTGGACTGCCCGCTGTGCCCCGATGAAGCATGAGTATCCAACAAGAAGATTTCCGAATCAGGAATTGCGTGATGGTTTCGCCCCTACGTGAAGAAACTCTGCCTGAACCATGCGACTTCTGGCTTCGTCGTCCAAGTACGTCGTCGGTAATGTTTTCCTGCCTCTTCCTGACTGTACTACTGTATACCTACTTTCCCGTTGCAGGATGCGGCAAGTCTTGAAGTCGTAGTGGATACGACGGTGGGATGGAAGACGAACATGATACATCACTATCAGAGGTGGTGGTTGAAACATGGTTGTGCTAGACTACTACTTAGTACGGTCCTGTGCATCCTTCAATCTCTGCATCATTCATCATCATCATCATCATTATTCATCATTCATCAGCGATCAAACACCCGACTGCCGCGGTATCAGGACTGACCCCACCTTGAGGTGAAGTCGACATGCCCTGGTTCTGCTGGGCCCGAAAGGTATTAGCGCTGTTTTTACCGCCGTACGGAAGATAAGGTTAGGGTACTCTCTACCTTACTTACTGCAGGCGTCTAAAGTCCAATCAACAACAACATGGTAATATCCGGTCGGTTAGTGGTACAGTATGTGTACCTTCGTACCACCGATTCCAACTTGAAGAACAATAAAGAATTAAAAGATCCTCGATCCTACGCACGTCTCCCTTATCATTTGCACTCCAACATTGTTGATCAACCTCTAACATGATCAAGTCGGCTACTTTACCTTACCTTCGCTCTTGTACCGTGCACTGGCCGACCACTGGATCTCGGCACATGTTCGCAATCCGTTAGCTCTCCCGCTGCGTCTCATACTTTACTTCAATCGGCTAGAGTACGTCCGTATGTAGAAGAAGTGTGAGTGCCAGGATGATGGTTGGGTCGCGCATGAAACGACAACCCACTGATGCTCCTTCTTCTTCCAACCAAACAAACGCTGCATCTGTCTGATGCCTTCTAAAGGTGATTCCCCCCCCGGATCTGGATCTACAACACGGAAGTACCTAGAAAGTAGATACAACCTAATCAAACGCCGGTGAGTGGCCAAGGCCCCCCACGTAAGCCAATGTTCTTTAATTTCTCTCAAACATCCTTCCTTGCCGCCATGCCTGGTCAGAGCCTCTCGAGCCCTGGCTGTCTCCCGACCCCCATGTTACCGCGAACCAGGCCCGGTCGACAGCACCCATGCATCCTGGATGTGACTTGAGCAACTTGAAGTTGAGGTGCTTGCTTGTAGAGCCATGGACGAATCACACCCCCCGTGGCAGACTGAACTGCTATCTCCACCACCAGGGTGGTGGGTGGGATGGCCTGGCCTGACCTGAACCAGTTCTCCTCCTTTCCCATGCTGTCGCTGAGCGCCTGCTTTGGTTTCAATGATTTTTATAATACGAGGGCGTCTCCCGCTCCATCTCTTCTAGTTTCTGTTCAACCTCTTTTTGGTCTTTCCACTGCTGGTCATTTGGAAGTATTTCACAAGAATTCTCTTGTAGCCATTCGTTCATTCATTACCGTTATGCATTTCTCTACACTCCTTGCTGCCGGCGGACTGGTCCGTTTGGCGTCTGCTGCCTACTCACTGGCCGATGACTTCAGTGGGGACGGCTTTTTCAACGGCTTCAATTTTGAAACGGCATGTTTCTCTTCGTGTCGTGGCATGGGCTACGCTAAATTCGGTGATAGGAGACTGATCCCACAAACGGATACGTCAACTACCTCTCCAAGCAGGAGGCGCAAACCGCAAAGCTGTGGGATGTCACCAATGGTGTCGTCAATATGCGCGTGGACTCCACCAACGTGGCTTCTGGCCGGGGCCGAGACAGTGTCCGCG
>JAABUS010000375.1_pt1 | contig 113916 bp, 109 predicted proteins | sample 5560161 | NCBI WGS metagenome assembly JAABUS01 (sample SAMN10711885, study PRJNA513376) | rock metagenome | isolation source: Antarctica rocks | place: Antarctica: Victoria Land, Trio Nunatak nord | collected 2016-01-04
TTAATCATTCAACCTGACCGTGCGGCTGCCGTGCGATCGCTCCTCTCCCAATGCTCATGATCGGTCAGCCGGGCCTCGACCGAGCCGCTGGAGTGGCCGACCGGCTGCGGTTCGGGGGGATCGTCAAGATCTGCGGACTGCGACGTCCGGACGACGCGGTGATCGCCGCAACGGTCGGCGCCGATCTGATTGGCTTCATCTTTGCCCCGGCGCGGCGCCAGGTGACGGCGCAGGTCGCGCGGGAGGCGGTAGCCGCCGCACGGGAGGCAGTCGCGGGCGGTGGACCACTGGCCGTTGGCGTGTTCGTCGATGCCACGACGGACGAGATGAACCGGATCGCCGATGCGGCCGATCTCGACCTGCTCCAGCTGCATGGACATGAGTTGCCGAAGTCGTTGGCGCGGCTGGAGCGACCAGTGATGAAGGCTTTCCGGCCCCGAACCGATGTATCCGCACCTCAGCTTGAACGTGAGATTGGCGTCTACTCGGCTGTGTTCACTCCGCCGGCGGTCTATCTGATCGACGGTTTCAGCGAGCGGGCTGCCGGTGGGGAAGGCATTCGCGCCGATTGGTTGCTGGCAGCCCGGATGTCTCAGTTGTTCCCGGTGATGCTTGCCGGCGGGCTCGACGCGGCGAACGTCGATGCGGCGATCGAGGCGGTCGGCCCGCATGGTGTCGACGTCAGCAGCGGCGTGGAGCACGACGGTGAAAAAGATCCTGCATTGATCGAAACGTTTGTCACGACCGCGAAGATCGCGTTTCTCCGGCGCTCCGCGCTTGCGTCGCCACAGGACCGCCGATCCGACTAGGTGTTGTGGAACCCCTTCAGCCCGCCACACCCTTGTGTGCGACGCGGTTAGGATTGTTCGTTATCACCGACCAGGGCCCGATTGGTTGCTCCATCAATAAGTTCGCGAAACCATCGGTGCTCGTCACCTGTCTCCTGAGCGACCGTCTTGCCGCGTGGCGGGAGGGTGGTGGCGACACGGTAGATTCCCGCGTCCCGAGTCAGGAAGCCGTAGTCGACCAGCTCGCGCCGCAGCGTGGCGGCATCCTCGTGGGCTTCACCCAGGATCGCGTTGACTTCCTTCTCGGGATAGTCACGTCCGGGATCGAACCAGCCGACCAGATACTGAAGGACGATCACCCGCTTTTTCCGCTGGGCCGGGATTTGTTTGAGCCGGCGACCATCGAAGAAGTCGCGGAGGACCTTGCCTGAGTCACTGTGTGTCGAGGCCCGACCTGCCCCAGAGGCGTCATCAGTCCTGGCGACGGTCTCGGCTGCCATTCCAGCGTCCCGCAGTGCCTGAAGGTTCAGGGAATAGTGGTGGCGTTGGGCGTCGGGCGTCATCTCGACGAAGCCTGCTTCCCGGAGCCTGGTCAGGTGATGGCTGATGGTTGGTGGAGAGACGCCGAGCAAGTCGCTGAGCTCAACCCCGGTATGGGCACGTTTGGCGAGCGCGCCCAGAATCTGAAGTCTCGTTGGCTCGGCCAGCGCCTTGAACATCCCGGCGATTCTGGCAACGGGCAGCTCCGGTGGTCCATCGGGCGCCATGGCAACTCCCTTCTTCGATATGCATGTTATTAGATGATTATCGAATAAGGGGAGGATGTCAATCCCCGCTGACGTGGCAGCGCCAAGGGTCCGCTTCATCCTGCATCGACCTTCGATGGTGATAGGATGCCCCGTCATCGGAGTGCCGCCAGGTTGGGGTGCCTCCGTGGCCGGCGGCGTCGCGACACTCACGTAGTGACCGTCGCACTCGTCACCGGCACCGACGTGGGACAGGGAGACGCGGCAGCACGGAGCATTTCCGCTGAGGTTGATGTCGCGCCAATCATCGGCGGCATGCGGACCGGCACGCTCAGGGGTCGAGCGGTACATCATCTGAGGTTGAGGTCGCGCCAATGATCGACGCCATGCGGACCGGCGTGGTCAGGGGTCGAGCGGAACATCATCCCACGAAACACCGAAGCCGCAGACCCAGTTAAGTGCCCGGAGACGATGCTCCGTGACGCTGACGGCGTCCGCCCGCGTCGCGCCGGGAAGCTCGCGGTATGATGATTCCGAGACCGCGAAGTCTCTTGCCACCGGCGCTGGCAGGAGACCGGCCCTATGGGCCTCACGCGCGACCTCACCGATCGCGGCGATCGTCTCATCGACCGTCGTGGCGTCACCGCTGGCGAGGATCTCATCCATCTCAGCGCGCCATGCCCACAGTTCGGCACGTTCCCGCTCACGGGCGATGGTTGTCTCATCCCGGAGCCGGGCCTGGCTCGTGAAGCCGCGGGACTCGTCCCATGGCGATGGTATGAGCTCGAACAACGGTCCTGGCTCCGCCGTCGTGGGGTAGCCTGGCATGGAGTCAAGCAGTCCCAGCGCCCACGCCAAGGCGACGAACGCCTCGCTCTGCCAGGAGAGGCACGCGGCAACGTCAGCGCCGAGGCGTCCCACCGGCGTTTGGATGGTCTCCCATTCGTTCGGCGATACCGCCCCGGCGAGGCCCTCGTGCTGCAGCCAGGCGGCAAGGTCGAACCGCTCGGCCTGACGTTCATCGAGGGCCGCGGTATCCTCTCCTGATTCGAGAAACGCCCGGCGACAGACCGCACCGATGCAAACCATCCGGACGGCAACGTCGTGGGCCGTCCGAAGCTCGATATCGAGCTCGTCAACGCCAGGTGGTTCGTCGAATCGATCAGTCATGGCCGGGTCGCGGCGTCGCCGCCGCACCTTGAGCCGCGCCGGTTCCTAGACATTGAAGAGATAGTTGATGATATCGCCGTCCTGGACCAGGTAGGTTTTCCCTTCTCGCCGGAACGTTCCAGCCTTTTTGGTCTCGGTCAGGCCACCGGCGGCGATCAGGTCGTCGTAGCCGACCACTTCAGCACGGATAAAACCGCGCTGAATGTCGGAATGGATCGTTCCTGACGCCTCAACAGCCGGGGTATTGCGGCGGATAGTCCAGGCACGGCACTCATCCGGTCCAACCGTGAAAAAGGGGATCAACCCGAGCAGTTCGAACGACAGGCGGATCGTCCGATCGCGACTCGATTCCGTGATCCCCAGGTCGGCCATGAAGACGGCCGCATCGGTGTCGTCGAGGCGACCGATCTCCATCTCGATCTGACCAGCCAGGGCATCGATGGCGACGCCCGATCGAGCAAACGTCTCCTGAGCCTGGCCGACCAACCGATCACCTTGCTCACCAAGCTGGTCTTCGCCCAGGTTCAGAAGCACGAGCAGCGGCTTCGCGGTCAAAAATCCGAACCCACGCAACACTTTGGCATCGTCCGGGTCGAGTGTGTCAACGACCTCGCGAAGTGGCGTATCGGCGTCGAGCGCCGCCTTCAGCCTCGTCATGACTACCTGCTCGCGCTCGGTCGCTTCCCGCTCGCGCCCGTGGAGTTTGGGAAGTTGGTTGGCGATGCGCTGCAGCCGCTTCTCAACCAGCGCGAGATCGCTAAATAGCAGCTCCAGACTGAGCGTCTCGATGTCCCGGAGCGGATCGACCGTCTCTTCGGTATGCGGAACGTCGGGATCGGCGAAGGCGCGGACGACATGAACCAGGGCATCTGCCTGGCTGAGGTGCCCCAGCAGCTGACCGCTCATTCCCCGCTCGGCGATCCCCTTGGCGATGCCCGCGACATCGAGATACTGAACGTCGGCAGCGACCTTCCGCTGCGGCTGAAACATCTCGGTCAACCGGTCCAGGCGGGGATCAGGGACCTTGACCGTGGCCAGGTTTGGATCGTCTTCGTTGCCACCGAAGGTGCCGGTCGCCGCTTCCGCCCGGGTCAGGGCATTGAACACGGTCGTCTTGCCCGAGGCTGGTAGTCCGATAATGACTAATGTCGTCGCCAAGTTGCGTCCCTGTCTTCCCTCGTACTTGCGTGGCACTCTGCGTACCGGCAAACCGGCCCATTATGGGAGGTGCGAGCTATCGGGCGCCAGCACCGCCGACTCTTGCGAGGGCGATGCCCGCGCCAACCGGTCCGCGGCGGGTTCGTCCGCTCCCCCAGGGAAGTGGATCGTCGCCCTATGAACGCCCATGACTGGAATGGCCGCCGCGTGGAACACGCTGGAGCTGCCCTGTCGCCTCCGCCGCGATCAAAAAGAGGAGATGCGCCAGGAGGTATGGACGCGGTGATGGCGACAGCTCCGTCTGGTCAGCCCGCTCCGGGAAGTGTCCGGAATGATCGGCGGTGGCGACGCCGAGGTGGAAATAGCGACGGGCATCGTCATGGGCCCCGCCATTGGCCAGAGCCGCGGCGAGCCAGAACAGCTCGACCGGACGCACCGTGTTCCTGGTGGCGGCCGCATGCTCGTGCGACCGGTGCAGCGATCCTTCTCCCGTGTTGCCGATCATCATCTGCTCGGCGATGCGGGCGGCCTGCAGACCCGTTCCCTCGCGATCGAAGGGCCAGCCCAGGCTGAAGATGGCGAACAGCGGCTCCTCGCCCGGACCCAGGTTCTCCGCGTTGCATCGATGTCGAAACGTTTGCTCGGTGGCCGCGGCGGCCGCCGACTGGACCAGATCGGCAACCCGGGTCCACTCGTGGATGTCGAGCGCCGCTCCAGCAGCGGAAAGCGCCGCGGCGACCGCGGCCAGCTCAGCCGCGCGCAGTGCGCCTGTCGGTTGCGTCTGGCGACGAAACGAGCCCAGGTCTGCGTCCCAGCGAATCGCCAGGGACGACGCGAGGGAGCGGGTGGCCCGCTCGGTGACGGGCGACATGGGGCCAGCGGGGCCGTCACAGACCGCGTAGAGCAGGAGCGCCGTCCCGAACAGATCCGGGGTGTCATCGGACGACGGTCCGTGGAGATGGTAGCTCCGGTGAAGCAGGCCGTCGTCGTCAAACCCCGCCGCCCGGTCGACGAGCCATCGGAGCAGGGGCGTCCGCACGTCGCGACCGAGGGTCGCCATCGCGAGGATCGCGGCCGCTGCATCGAGTCCGGGCCGGCAGCGCATCGTGTCCCGGGCGGCCGCAGGATAGAACGGCAGATGCGCGGGCGCCTCGACGAGGGCGCCATTCGGCAAGAGGCAGTCGGCAAAGACCCGGGTCGTTGTCCCGACGAGCGCAACCAGGTCGCCGGTCTCGCTCCCTGATTCCTCGTCGGCCTCTGGAATCGCGCCGCCAGGTCCTGCGTTGCCGCCGCGGCCGGGTGTCAATGGATCATCCTTCACTAATCCCTCGCATTCGATGGCATGCGGCAAGCAGCAACGACATCCCGGACGCCCGACGGATGAAGTGGCGACGCGGCATGCGTTCAGGACGGCCGTCATCGTCCGTTGAATCGCTCGGGACTGAACGGGTCACCACCGAGTTCCCCGTTGGCCCACAATCGACGGGCTCGCGACGTGATTCCCCCTGGGGCGGCGCGGGGTGGCGCCAGGGAGGACCGGACCTTCCCGATCAGAACCCGAAGGCATCCACCGTCTTAGCCCCGCCGCCGGGGATCGAGGGCGTCGCGGAGTCCGTCGCCGAAGAAGTTGAGCCCCATCACCACACTCATGATGGCGATACCCGGCACCGCGGCATACCACCAGTACTGCAGTCCCTTGTCGGCGCCCTGCTTGATCATCGCACCCCATTCGGCGTCCGGCGGGACCGCACCGAGGCCGATGAAGCTGAGACCGGCGGTCAGGACGATCGCCGCCCCGACATCGAGCGTCGCTTTGACGATCAGGGGAGCATCGGTGCTGGGAAGAATATGGCGGAACAGCACCCGCCAGCGGGAGGCGCCGACCGACTCGGCGGCGGTGACGAACTCATTGGCGCGGACGGAAAGGACCTGCCCGCGCATCAGCCGCGCATACTCCGGCCAGAGGACGATCCCGACCGCGAGCAGGGCGTTGCCGAGACCCGGACCACCGCGCGCCGCGGTGATCGCCATGGCGAGGATGATCGATGGAAACGAGAGAATCGCGTCGGCCGCCCGCATAATGATGCTGTCGGCAAAGCCGCCAACGTAGCCAGCGACCGCCCCGAGCACGCTGCCGAAGGTGCCCGTCAGCAAGATGACCAGAATACCGGCCGGCACCGAGATCCGCGCACCGTAGATGACGCGGCTGACCATGTCCCGCCCGAGATCATCGGTTCCGAGGATGTGGCTCCCACCTGGTGGGCGAAGCTTGACCGAGAGGGCTTGCTGGTTCGGGTCCTGAATCGGCAGGATCGGCGCCAGTGCGCCGAGCAGGAGCCAGAGAATGATGACCGTCAAGCCGGCGAGCGCGATTGGCTTTCCACGAAGGGTCCGAAACGCATCACCGAGCGGCGTGCGCCGTTTGCGGAATCCGGCGACATCGAGCGCGGCGGCGCCGGAGCCGGGAATCGAGCTTTGGGCGGCGGTGCGGCTCGTCATGGAGGCCATTATGCCTTCCAGATGGGACGGCGTCCCATCGCGCGGGCTGATTGGAAGGCCGACCCCTGGCTGGCGCCGATCATGAGGCGCGAATCCGCGGATCGAGAATCCCGTAGAGGACGTCGACCGCGAGGTTGACCAGCACATAGATGACGGCGACTACTAATGTCACCCCAAGAAGCCCCGGGTAGTCGAGTTTGAGCGCCGCCGTCACCGCGAAGCCGCCGATGCCCGGCCAGGAGAAGATCGTTTCGGTCAGGACGGCGCCTGCCAGCAGGCTCGCGAATGTCAGCCCAAACACCGTAACGGTCGGAATCAGGGCGTTGCGCAGGGCGTGCCCTGCCACGACCCGCCGCTCGACCAGCCCCTTCGAGCGAGCCGTGCGGACATAGTCGTCGCTCAGCGCCGCCAGCAACGATGACCGCAGCATGCGGGCGATGATGCCCATAGCATAGGCGCCCAGCACCACGGAGGGGAGGATAATGCGCTTGATCGCCGCCTGGAAGATGTCCCACTGCCCCCGGAGCAGGGCATCAAGGGTGACCATGCCGGTGATTGTCTGTGGCGGACGCATGCCGACATCGAGGCGTCCCGGACCCGGGAGCCAGTGCAGCCGGTAGAAGAAGACATACAGCAGCAGCAGCCCAAGCCAGAAGACGGGTACCGAGGTGCCGATGAGCGTGATAAAGCGGGCAAGGTGATCGGGCCAGCGGTCATGCCGGATCGCGGAGACGATGCCCAGGGGTACGCCAATAGCGATTGCCAGCGTCATCGCCACCAGTGTCAGCTCAATCGTTGCCGGGACCCGCTGCCTCAACTCGTCAGCGACCGGGCGCCGCTTCGAGATCGACTCTCCCAGGTCGCCGTGGACGAGGTTGCGGACATAGTAGGCATATTGAAGCGGGAGAGGGCGGTCGAGACCCCACCGTTTCTCAAGGGTGGCCCTGACCTCTGGGTTGTCCGCCTGGCGGTCGCTGATGATCGCGGTGATCGGATCGCCCGGCACGGCGTGGGTGAGCAGGAAGGTCGCCACGCTGACGATGGCAAGGACAACCATCGAGAGGACGAGCCGCCGCGCGATATAGCTCCATAACCCCATGGCGTTTCCTGCGATGTCGCGCCGGTGGCTCCAATCTGGAAGGTCGTTTCAGGCGCCGTCCTCGACCGAAGAAGGCTCCGCGTCCGGTCGACCGATATCACTCAGTCGGCCGATCGGGGCGCCGGTGCAGGCGTGACCCGATGCGTGATTGGCGCATCGGGTCGCCCCTGCTATTGGCCGCGCTACGCCGATTTCGAGGCTCCTCGCAGCTGCAGCATATAGATAGAGTGGGTCGAGACGCCCTGTACCGCCTTAGACGCGGCCTTCTGGTCGACTGGTTGGTAGAGAACCAGGAATGGCGCGTCCTCGATCAGCGCCTTGAGGACATTGGCGTAGAGCGTCTCCCGCTTCGCGGGGTCGGACTCGGCAATGCCTTCGTCGAGCCACGTATCCACTTGGGGATTGGAGTAGCCGACGCGCTTGGCGGCGGCAGTGTCGGTTCGGCCGAACGGCTCGGCGTAGGAGTGGATGTCGGGGAAATCCGGCGTCCAGCCCGACAGCGTGAATTGGAGCTTCCCTTCGCGATACTCCTGCAACCGGGTAGCTGGATCAGCCGGCTTCAGTTTTACCGTCAGCCCGTCAATCTGCTGGAGATCGGACTGGAGCTTCGTCGCGAGCGTTTCGAGGTCGACGCCGCCCTCCCCCTGACCGCCGGCGTTAAAGCTGAGGGTCAGTTCGACCGGGCCGACGCCGGCTCCGTCGAATAACTCCTGGGCTTTGGCCAGGTCCTGCTTATAGCCCAGGTCATGGACCGATTCGGTCCCGATCAGCGGCTCGGGCGCGACGGTCGCGGGTTTGATCCCCGCCCCCTTAAGGATGTCGTTGACGATGCCGTCGTAGTCGATCGCATAGCCGATCGCCTGACGAACTTCTTTCTTTGCCAGCGGTCCGCCTGGATCTTCCCGGTTGTTGAGGGCGAGGTACTCGTGGGCCAGCGTTGGACCACTGATGACCTGCAGGTTCGGGTCCTGTTTGACGCTCTCCGCGGCGTCGGGGTCGAGCGAGTAGGCGATATCGGCCTCACCCGCCTGAACCGCCTGGAGCTGCGAGTTCGGATCCTCGATGTTACGCCAGATAATCCGGTCGAGCTTCGGCGCTTCGCCCCAGTACCCGGTGTGCTTCTCAAGCACCACTTCACTCCCGGTATCCCACGCGGTCAGCTTGTACGGTCCGCTGCCGACCGCGTTTCCCTCGTTGATCCAGTCCAGGCCCTTGTCAGTCTTGTCGGCGTCCTCGGCATCGGTGCCGCCATGCTCCTTGAGGAGCTTGCTGTCGACGATTGCCAGCGGCATCGACGAGAGGATCGGCACGAGCGCCGCGTTCGGTGCCTTGAGGGTGAGCTTGATCGTCGAGGCATCAACCGCTTCAACGCTCTCCCAGTAATCGGTGGCGAGGAAGGCGCCCTGGAACTTGATGTTCTTGAGCCGGGTCCACGAGAAGACCACGTCATCCGCGGTGAAGTCGTTGCCGCTGTGGAACTTGACGCCGGTTCGGAGCTTGATGGTCGCTTCTTTGCCGTCGGTGGACACCTCCGGCATGTCAGCGGCGAGCAACGGCGTGAACTGGTCGGGTTTGGTCGAGTCGAGAAGCTCGTAGAGCGGCTCAACGGTCAGGTTCATCGCCGCACCGGGGTTGATCTCGTAGAAGTTCCCCGGATCGAGGGTCAACCAGGGCGCCGCGACCAGCGCATCGGCGATGACGAGCGTATTGGCATCTGCCTGAAACCGCGATGACACCTTACGATCCGGTGACGCCGGGGCGGCAGACGCGGTCCTTGCGAGGAGCGCTGAGATCGCCGGCGCACTCAATCCGAGGGCCGCCGCCCGCTGAACCAGCTCGCGCCTGGTCAAGGAGCCGTCGCTGAGACGTCGTGCCAACGCTTCGACCGGTGTTTGATCCTCGTTCATCGTGCCTCCTCTATGACGAATGCCCACATCGCCGATCGACACCCGGACGGTTCATCCGGGCCAAAGGACGCAGGTGGGAGATCGCGACGCTGACCACTGGATCGAATGAGCAACGATCATAGCACGGTGGTCGGCCGATCCCTGCCCCTCCCTGGTCACGTTGCACAACCTCGGCTGGTTGTCCCGCCCGGGGACGGGCAGAGATGCCATTCCCCGGGCAGACCGCAGTCGCGCTACGCGCTCTTCGTGGCGTAGCGGAGTTGAATGTTGTAGAGGAAGTGGAGCTTGACCCCCTTCACGGCGGCGCTGGCCGGTTTTCGGTCGGTCGGCTGGTAGAGCACGATGAAGGGTGCATCGTCAATGATCGCGCGCTGGACAGCGATGTAGAGCTCCTTCTTCTTTGCCGGATCAGTCTCGGTAATGATCTTGTCGAGTGTCTCGTCAACCGTGGCGTTCTTGTAGCCGACCCGCTTGGCGACACCCTGGTCCGACCGGCCGAACGGCTCAATGTAGCTTTGAATGTCCGGGTAATCGGGACCCCACGGCGCCAGCGTGAACTGGAGCGCGCTCGCCCGGTACTGCTCGATCCAGGTGTTGGCGTCCATCGGATCGAGCTTGATCGTGAGCCCTTTGATCGCCTGAAGATCGGACTGAAGCTTGGTCGCCAGCGTCTCCTCGCTGAGACCGCTCGGCCCTTCGCCATCAGCGCGATAGCTGAGCGTCACCTCGGCGGCGTCGCTTCCGGCGGCATCGAACGACTTCTGGGCGGCGGTCAAGTCGACCGTGTAGGCCTCCGGCGCAAGCTCTTCGGAACCTGCCATCGGAATCGGGACGACCGTCGGCGGTCGGATCGCGGCACCGGCCAGCAGCCCGTCGATGATGCCGTCGTAATCGATCGCCCGGGCGATCGCCTGGCGAAGCTCTTTCTTCGCCAGCGGCCCACCCGGCGTCTCCTGCGTATGGAGTGCGAGGTAGTGCAGCGAGATCGTCTGACCTTCGAGCAGCTGCAGCGTTGAGTCGCTTTTCACCTGATCGACCGCGTCCGGATCGAGCGAGAAGGCAATGTCGGCCTCGCCCCCCTGGATCGCCTGAAGTTGCTCGTTGGCGCCGACGATGTTGCGCCAGATCAGCCGGTCGAAGGCTGGCGCGTCGCCCCAGTACTCCTCGTTCCGCTCGATAATCACCTCAGTATTTGGGTCGTACTGCGTCAGCATGTACGGTCCGGTGCCGAGCGATCCTTCCTGGAACGCCGCGCCCGCGGGATCGCCCGAGGCCGGCGGCGTGGCATCGCTGCCGCCATTCTCCATAACCTGCTTGCTGTCGACCACGGCGAGCGGAGTCGAGGTAAGGATCGCCACCAGCGCCGGGTTGGGCGCCTCAAGGGTGAACTTCAGCGTCGAGGGATCGACCGCCTCGACCGACGTCCAGTACTCGGCAAGATAGGAGGGGTTGCCTTTGAGATTCTTTGTCCGGTTGAGGGAGAAGACCCAATCGTCGGCGGTCATCTTGTTGCCGGTCGTGTGGAAGGTGACCCCCGACCGGACCTTGATCGTGACCTCGGTGCCGTCGGCGGAGACTTCAGGCGTGCCGTCGGCCAGGAGTGGCTGGAAGTCGTCCGGCTTCGAGGAGTCGGGCAGATGGTAAAGGGTCTCATAGACCACATTCATCAGCGCGCCGGGGTTGATCTCGTAGAACTGACCAGGGTCGAGCCCCAGCCAGAGACCGCCCTGCGACATGTTGTCGGCGATGACCAGGGTTTCTTCGTCCGTCTGCAAGCGGCCAGCTAGGTGTCGTGCGTCGCCCCCCGGAGCCGCGGCCACCGCCGACCCCGCCAGAGCGGCAAGCGCCGGTACCCCCAGACTCGCGGCCGCACCGCGAGCGATGAGCTGACGCCGGTTCAAACGGTCGGCCAGATAACGCCGCAAAAAGTCCGCACTCTGCTCGTTTGCCATGATGCCCTCTCACGATGTGTCCGCGATCCAACCAGACCGCGGAAGGCGTCTCCTCAGTCTCTTTGTGTCCCGAGTGTCGTCGCAGTATTCGCCAGGGGTTGCCAGCCGTCAAATCGGTCGCAAACGCGCCCGGGTTGGTCGCGACCTTCCCCGTCGCCCGATCTCCATGATGAGACGGTCGCCCACGACCTGACGTCCCCGAACTGGCGCCGGGGCGGCCACCTTTCAGGCGGCCGCCCCGGCGCGACGAACTACTGTCCGGCGACCGAACGCGCAGCGCGGTGGAGGGTCAGGCGGACCTGGTGGCGACCGACGACGATCTGATCGCCGTAGGCGCCGTCCGCCGCAATGGCGCCACCCGGACCCTCGACCAGCTCCGGTTCGACGGCGTCGGACGCGCCGGCACTCTCGTGGCGCTGGATCGAGACGGCGAGGGTTTCGGCGCGGACGTAGTCCTCGTGCGCCGAGATCGCGCCAATCACCTCCGGATCGGCGTCATAGGCGACGACGATGACATCTTCAATCCGATAGCCCGCCTGTTTTCGTGCATCCTGGACACCCCGGACGAAGTCTCGGGCCAGCCCCTCCCTGATCAGGTCAGGTGTCAGCGAGGTATCCAGGACAACGGTCGTGGTCGGACCCTGCGCTGCGGCATAGCCCGACCGTTTGACCAAATCGACCAACACCTCGACTGGCGCCAGCTCCACGCTGCTGCCGTCATCGAGCTGCAGATGGACTGGCTTGCCCGCGGCGATGCGGCTGGCGACCGACGACACCTCCTCCTGGCCCAGCGCCTGACGAATCAACCCGAGACGCTTGCCGTATTTCGGTCCCAGTACGCTGAGATTGGGTCTGATGTCGTAGGCGACGACCTCACCAAGATCGGTCAACGGCTGGACGTCTTTGACGTTCAGCTCGTCCAGCACCTGGTCTTTCAAGCGAACCACCGCCTCCATCACCGCCGGGTCGCGGGCGTAAACAAGGATCGCCGGAAGTGGCTGACGAACCTTCACCCCCGCCTCGGTGCGAGCGGCACGACCGACGCCGACCACTTCGAGGACGGCGGCCATGTCGCGGGAAAGAGCTTCATCGACCAGGTCCGGATTCGCCTCCGGGAAGTCGGTCAGGTGGATCGACGCTGCGGCGGTTGGATCAAAGGTGCGAACCAGGTTCTGATACAGCGCCTCGGCGAGGAAGGGCGTGAATGGCGCCAACAGGCCCGCCAGCGTGGTCAGACACTCATACAGCGTCTGGTAGGCGATCGATTTGTCGCGGTCGGTCTCAGACTTCCAGAAGCGGCGCCGGTTGCGGCGGATATACCAGTTCGACAGCTCGTCGACGACGAACGCTTCGATCGCCGAAGCGGCGAGGTTCGGCTCGTAGGCATCGAGGCGGCGGCGCACGTCGATGATCAGCTGGTGCAGCCGCGACAAGATCCAGCGGTCGAGCAGCGTGCGGTCGGCACCACCGGGATCACCGATCGGCTGAGACGGATCGAACCCGTCGAGGCGCGCGTAGGTGACGAAAAAGGAATAGGAGTTCCAGAGTGGCAGGATGAAGCGGCGGCGGACCTCGTCGCAGATGTTCGGGCCGAAATTCATATTCGCGCTGGGATTAACCGTCGAGAAGAGCCACCGCATCACGTCGACGCCGTATTGCTCGGCGGCGTCGTCGAACCAGATCGCGTTTCCCTTACTTTTGTGCATCTCGGCGCCGCGCTCGTCGCGCATCAGCGCGTAGGAGAAGACGGTCTTGAATGGTGCCTCGCCGGTGATGACCGCGCTCTGGGCCAGCAGCGAGTAGAACCAGTTCCGAAACTGACCCGGGAAACTCTCGCTGATCATGTCGGCCGGGAACCACTCCGCCCAATAGTCGCGATTGTGCCGGTAGTGCAGGGTGGAGAAGGCGACGATCCCCGCGTCGAGCCAGGGATTGCCGACATCGGCCACCCGGCTCGTGGTCGCGCCGCAGCCAGCACAGCGAATCTTGACCGCGTCGATCCACGGGCGGTGAGGCGTGTGACCGTCAAAGAGTTCCCACCCCTCAACCGCCCGCTCCCGCAACTCGGCCTCACTTCCGATCACGTCGAAGTCGCCGCACTCGGCGCACTCGTAGATCGGCAGCGCCAGACCCCAATAGCGTTTCTTGGAGATCATCCAGTCGTCCATGTGCGCGAGCCAGTCGAGCTCGCGGTCGCGCCCGAACCCGGGTATCCAGGTGATGTCGCGGGTGGCATCCATCATCGGCTGGCGCAGCTGCTCCATCGCGATGAACCATTCATCGACCAGGCGAAAGACCAGGTCGGTGCCGCACCGCCAGCACACGGGATAGCGGTGCTTGTACTGCTCCCCGCGATACAGGAGACCTTTGGCTTCCAGGGCTCCCATGATCGACGTCGCGACCTCGTGGACATAGCCGCCGGTGAGGGGCCCATAGCCATCGACATAGACGCCGAACTCATTGATCGGGGCGATCGTCGGTAGGTCGTGCAGCTTCGAGAGGGCGAAGTCGTCCTTGCCGCAGCCTGGCGCGATATGGACGATCCCCGTACCCTCGGCGGCGTCGACCTGATCCCAGGGAATGATGCGGTGGACAATGCCCTCGGCAACTGGCAGCTCGTCGAACGGGCCGCGATAGGGCCGGCCAACCATTTCGTGCCCAAGCACCTCGCCGAGCACCGTGTGCTCGCCGCGAAGGGCGGTTTTGGCTGCTTCTTTCGCTAGGTAGTAGACGGCGCCAGCCTGCTCCACCCGAACATAGGTCAGATCCGGGTGGACCGCCGCAGCCACGTTGGCCGGAAGTGTCCAGGGGGTGGTGGTCCAGATGAGGAGGGAGGCGTCGGGCTCGTCGAGCAAGGGAAAACGGGCAAAGACCGCGAGGTGGGTCCGCTCCTGATAGCCTTCGGTGACGATCTCGTGCTCGGAGATGCCGGTGCCGCAGCGAGGGCACCACGGCATGACATCGTGCCCCTTATAGATCCATCCCTTCTCATGGCAGCTCTTCAGCATCTGCCAGATGGTGTAGTTGTTCTCGTCGGACATGGTGAAGTAGGAGTCGTCCCAGTTCATCCAGTAGCCGAGACGGATCGACTGCTTCGTGATGCGGTCGGCGAACGTCCAGACCCGCTGCTTGCAGCGCTCGACGAAGGCATCGACGCCGAAGGCCTCGATGTCGCGTTTACTCTTGAGCCCAAGTTCCTTCTCAACCTCGACCTCGACCCAGAGGCCCTGGCAGTCGAACCCGTTTTGGAACCGTTGCCGCTCGCCGAGCATCGCGTGGTATCGCTGGAACAGGTCCTTATAGGTCCGGCCCCAGGCGTGGTGGACCCCCATCGGGTTGTTTGCGGTGATCGGACCATCGAGGAACGAGTAGCGGCGCTCCGAGCGATCGTTGCGATGGAGGTACTGCTCGACAATCCCCTCGGTTTCCCAACGCGCGAGCAGATCGCGCTCAAGGGCCGGAAAGTCGACCTTGGCGGACACCTCGTCAAACCCTGCCATCGTTGTTCCTCGCTCTCGTTACGATTCCGCGCTTCCGAGGAGTTTAGGCAGCCAGCGTTCGTCTGGCTGCGCTGCGGAAACAAAAAGCCCGTCCTCGCGCTGAGGACGGGCGAACCCGCGGTACCACCTCGGTTGACCCGCGCGTTCGCGCTGAGCCCACTCGTCGGTACGCCGCCGCGCGACGCACCCGCCGCGATAACGGGCAGCACCCGGTCGAGCCTACTGAGCGATCGATCGCCGTTCGGGCAACAGCTCCGGAACGATAGTCATTCGCATGCGCGGACGTCCCGGCTTTCATCGACCCGGGCTTGCTGAGCGGCGCGATGCGGCGACCATGTCTCCGTTCAACGCTGGACGTTATTCACCTGGTGCGAGCGTAGCACGCGGTTGACCGTGCTTCAACGGCCCGCCTGGCGCGCCGCTTGATCGCATTGTTAACCCGGCCGAAGTGCGGGTGACTGCTCGTCGCCCGCGGCGCCGGGGGGACGAATAACGTGCCTGACATGATCGGGCCGGTTGGAGATGATGCCATCGACCCGGCACTCCACCATCCGTTGCATCTCCTCCTCCTCGTCTACGGTCCAGGCGTTGACCTGTTTGCCGACCCGGTGAACCCCGTCGACCAGGTGTTTGGTCACCAGGTGGTGATGAAGCATCGTCTCACTGGCGCCGAGGAGACTCAGCGCACGCGGGAGCCCGAGCGGCATCAGCTGGTGAAGGCTACCGCGCGCTATCCGGTGACCCGGCGCGGACGGCACCGCACGGGACCAGTCTCTTATGGAAAGTCCGATCCGCATCGCCGGGAAGGCAGCGTGCAGTCGGCGCAGCGTGATCGCATAGGTGGTCGAGATCGACGACTCGTCGGCGAGACGATGGCGACGGATTGCCACCGCGACCTCAGCCTCATATCCTGGCCGTTTGACGTCGAGCATCAGCGGCGCTCGGCTCTGAACCATCTCGACGAGATCATCGAGCGTCACCAGATCCGGCATCACCCGGGCCAACTCGGCCGTCGAGAGTGTCGCTACCTCGACTCGCGTCCCGCCCGGGGTGACAACCGCCTCGTCGTGGACGAGCACGATTGTCCCGTCGCGAGCCTGCCGGAGGTCGCATTCGACCCGATCAACACCGATTTGGAGTGCCCGCTCAAAAGATGGGAGGCTGTTTCCCGGAAAGTCAGCGCCGGCGCCGCCATGCCCGACGACCTCGATCGGGCGATCAGACACCGGACACCCACGTCTTGACGCGCCGGTAGACGGTGGTGAGTCCGATCAGGTAGGTCGTCCCCAGCAGGTAGGAGGCGGAGACATCAGAGGCCCAGTGGTGACCGAGATAGATCCGGCTTGGTCCGACCAACCCGAGAAGCGCTATCAGGGCACCGACGATCGTCCGGCGGAGTCGCGCCGGTCGGATGAGGCTGGCAAGGAGATAGCTGAGAAATCCGTAGACGCCCATGTAGTTAAGGACATGCCCGCTCGGAAAGCTCGAGCCGCCGATGCGTGCGATCGCGACCGCGATCTCGGGGTGATTGGGACGCGGTCGTCGCATCACGCGTTTAACGGTGAATGAGATGCCGCCGGTCCCCCAGGCGAGAGCCTGAAACAGCGCTTCCAGCGGAAAGCCAAGGACGAGCCAGCCCGACGCGAGAAGCGGGGGCAGCAGGCGGCTCTGGGGTGGAAAGCCGGGCCAGGAGACGGCCTCCATGAGACGTTTGAACCGGGGCGACCGTCGCCGCTGGAGCGCGATCGTGATGCGGTGGTCGGTGCGAGCGCTGTGACCGCCGCGGACAAGGGTGAAGAGGACCACGAACAGCCCGAGAGCGGCGATGGCAATCGCCAGATCTCTTCGACCACGCGCCAGAGCAACGCGCGGCGGCACCGTCTGCTGGCCCGTCGTCGCCGGACTGGTCGCTCGCACATGTTCAACCCATTGGAGGCCACGGCGGTTAGCCGTCATCGGAAAGCCCTTTCCTGACCCGGCGTGGGCGTCACCCTCGCGGCACGATTGCCCATTTTCCCTGTGGAGATGATCGACCGAGCAGAGGTCAACCATGTTAGCCTTCCGGATCGGGCCAACAGCGATCGTTCGACGGCGCTCATTAGGATGATCGATGCTCGTCCCACCATTCCCGTTCCGCCGTGCAGGTGCCGCCACCCATAGAATCACGATTCACCCGCTCATGCCGGCCTCGGTGGTCGTCGCCGCTGCATTTGCGTTGGCGCCGTGGCCGCTGGAGCAGAAGGCCCACGCGGTGCTGCACGGCCTCTGCACCCAGCGGCCGAGCCATTCACTGCTCTTCGATGGACGCGCGCTGCCGTTCGACGCTCGGATGACCGGCATCTATGCGGGGTTTCTCATTGCCAGTCTCTATCTCCTGGCGCGTGGACGAATCCGGGCGCAGCAATTGCCGTCGATCCCGGTCATGGCGATGGGCGCCTTCTTCGTCGGCGCCATGGCCATTGATGGCGCAAACTCCTTTCTTGTCGACGCCGGAATCGGGCCGTTGTATCAACCCGCCAACTGGCTACGGCTGCTCACCGGGCTCCTGACAGGGACGGTCCTTGCGCCGATCGTTGTCTATCTGCTGGCGACGACGCTGTGGCGACCGGCTCGCGACCGTGTGTCGGTCCTTCAAAGCGGCGGCGAGTTGGTGCTGATGGCACTGCTGACTGGCCCACTCGCGCTGCTCCTCCTCGCTGGCGCCAGCTGGCTCTTCGTGCCGATGACCGTCTTGCTGATCGTTGCGGCGCTCCTGATGGTGACCGCTATCATGCTGGTGGCAGTGGTGCTCGTCCGGCATGGCGACGGCGCCTTCAGCGATCCCGATCAGGTCCGGTGGCCATCGGTCGCCGCCTTCGTCCTGGCGCTCGTTCTCCTGGCGATCCTCGGTAGCGGACGGTTTCTTCTCGAGCGGCTCGCCGACGCGCCAGCCCTGACGTAGTCAGCATGGCGGTTGTCGCCGCTATGCTAGACTCCCCGTCCCAGAGGCACGGTGGGAATGGACTGGCGATGCCCTCGCCGGGTCATCGGTCTGTGACGCTTCAAGGGACCGTTCTGCCGCAACAGCTGACGAAGGATGATCGATGCGCGTCGTGCGCAATATTGGCCATGTCAAGCGGCGTAAGCGCCTGGCGAAGTGGAGCGCACTCGCCGGCTTCGCCATGCTCGGCTCGACCTTCTGGCTCGCCCTCAACCCCAAGTACATCATCATCGCGTACCTTCCCCTGCTGGCGGGGACGATGATCTTTCACTACGGCATGCAGCAGGTCTCTCGGTGGAACCGCAATCCGCGAAACGATGTGCTGCTCGATCAACGCCTCCAGCATCTCGGGAATTCGTACTCGCTGATTCATTACCCGCAGCTTGGCAAACGAACCGTCGATCATCTGCTTGTTCACCCGGCAGGAGTCCTCATCCTGACGGTGCGTGAGCTGCCAGGGAAGGTGACGTTTCGCCGTGGGCGGTGGCGCAAGAGCGGCGGCGGTGTCGGCAGGCTATTCGGGATGGGTGGTCCCCAGCTCGGGAGCCCGACCGCGGAAACCGATGTGTCGGTGAAGACGGTCGAGCAGTTCCTCGCCGGTGCCGGCCAGCAGACCGACGTTGACGGTGTCATCGTCTTTCTGAACCCGCTTGCCGAGCTCGATGTGGAAGAACCGGATTACCCGGTGACGAACGGTGAAGGACTGTCCGACTTCATCCGTTCCCTGGCTCCCGAGTCAGGCACCCGGACCGGTGATACACGGGCGATCGCGGACCTTCTTTCTCGCGGCGACGAGCTGGAGCAACCGGTTCAGGCGCCACGACGCCGGCCAGTCCGGAAGCGAGCTGCCTGACGTGAGTCCTCGTGCAGTGGCCACCGACGACGGAGCGGTACAGCTGGCACCCGAGCTGGCTGCGCCAGGCGGCTGGCCGGTTTGGGGGCATGACGACGCGGTTCGCCATCTTCGCTCCGCGTACGTCGATGATTGCCTCGGCCATGCCTATCTCTTCTCCGGTCTGAACGGCGTTGGGAAAACGACGCTCGCCCTGGCGCTGGCTCAGGCCCTCTGCTGCCAGTCCAACGACCGGCCAGATCGGAGCGTCGCCTGCGGCGCCTGCCTCGGCTGTCGCAAAGTCGCGCGGGGAACCCATCCTGATGTCGAGATCGTCGGCCTGGCGAGTCAGGCAGCAATGTCGGACAAGCCGGGCTCCAAGAATACGACGCTGAGCATCGACTCGGCGCGCCATATCCGGTCGGCGATCGCGTTACGCCCGATGGAAGCCGAATGGCGCGTCGTGATCATCGACAACGCCGAGACGCTGCAAGAATCCGCGCAGGAAGCCCTGCTCAAGACGCTTGAAGAGCCACCCGGCTTTGTGGTCCTCCTGCTGCTTGCGACTGATGCCGAGTTGCTCCAGCCGACGATTCGATCTCGATGCCACGTCATCGACCTGCGTCCCGTCGCGCGGGTCGCGATCGAGGGGCTGCTGGTGGCGCGAAGGGTCGATGGGTCGACAGCAGTCGATGTGGCCGCACTCGCCGGAGGGCGACCTGGTTGGGCGGTTCGGGCCTCAGCGAATCCTCATTTGATCGAACAACAGCGGGAGGCGGTCGACCGCGCCCTCGGCTGGGTGGCGGACACGCCATACGACAGGGTGGTAGCGGCGTTTCGGCTAGGCGATTCGTTCTCGAAGCGGCGTGATGCGGTCTTTGCCGATCTCGACGCGCTCCTTGGCATCTGGCGCGACCTTCTATTGGTCGGCGCCGACCTTCCTCATTACCTGACCTACCGCGGATTTGCGGAACGACTGACCGAATTGGCGCAGGGCTGGACGCTCGCCGATCTTCACCGGGGGGTACGGGCGGTGCAGCAGTGCATCGCCGACCTTGAAGCGAACGTCCGGCCGCGTCTCGCGATGGAAGCGATGGTACTCCAATGGCCGATACCGTCGGGTCGCCGCTGAGCAACCCGTCTCCGCACTCATCTGCCGCATTGCCGCTCTTCGAGCCGCCAGCCACTATCGATGAAGCCCGCGCCAAGGCGAGAGAACGCTTTCGGACGCGGTATCAGGCGGGTGAAAGCGTTGGCGGCTGTCAGTGCCATGACGCTGACGAGCCGTTTGCGGCCACGCCCCGCGAAGATCAGGAGCCGGCCGCGCGAGTTGCGGGCGTGCGGTTTCGGGATTCGGGTCGGACCTTCTTCTTTGGGGCGGATGAGACCACCCTAGAGGTGGGTGACTGGGTGGTTGTAGAAACGGCGCGCGGTCGCGAAGCAGGCCGCGTCGTCATTGCGCCCCATCAGGTCCGGCTCAACCTGCTGCAGGGGGAGCTGACACCGATCCTCCGGAAGCTGGACGGCGGTGATATTCAGCGATTGGATGCCTTGAAGGGATCAGCGGCCGACGCCGTGAAGACCTTCGGGGGCGTTATCCGGAGGCGGGGTCTTCCGTTGAAGCCGATTAGCGCGGAGTACGGCTTTGATGGGTCATCCGTCGTGCTGAACTATGGCGCGGGAGAACGGGATCGTACGGACCTTCGCGAACTGACCCGCGAGCTGGCGGATACGCTGCGCTGCCGCGTCGAGCTCCGGCAGGTTGGACCGCGCGACGAAGCCCGGTTGCTCGGGGGGCTGGGACGCTGCGGGCGGACGCTCTGCTGCTCCTCCTGGTTGCCAGTCTATCCCGAGATCTCGATGAATCTCGCCAAGACGCAGGACCTGCCTCTGAACCCAAGCAAGGTTTCCGGCGTCTGCGGACGGCTTCTGTGCTGCCTCTCCTATGAGAACGAGCAGTACAAGCAGATGAAGGCGGTGATGCCTCGGCTGGGACAGCAGATCGAGACGCCAGGTGGCACCGGGATGGTGATCTCGATGCAGGTGTTGAAGGAACTGGTGACCGTTCGACTTGACACTGACCAGTCCACCGCCACGTTCCCGGCAGCCGACCTCGGTCTCGGGAGCGGTCAGGCACGTGCCGCCGATCCCGCTACGACACTTCGAACCGGTACGGTTGGTGATGGCGAACCGACGACAGGCGACGAACTGGCACGTCCATCCTCGTTGATCAGTGACGGGACCGGCGAAGGAGACATGGGACGACGACGGCGACGAGGTGGTCGCGGCCCGCGACGCGATGACGCGCCGTCAGGGTCTTCAACGCCTGGGTCGTCGTCACCCGACTGAACGAGGGACAGGGAGAAGGGGAGGTTGTGGCGCTCTACCTGGTCGTCCATACACCGCGCGAGGAAGCGATTGACGCCGTGCATCCGCCGTCGCGCCTCGCCGAGTTGGCTGCTGACTCCGTCGGAAGCACTGGGCCGCCGCGATGGATCAAGGCATGGTCTCCGGACCTTCATGACGATCGCATCTTCTCGCTCTGGGAAGCGGAGGATGCCGCAGAGATTGAGCGCGTCCTCCACGATTACGGCTTTCTCAACGACCGCGAAGCGCAACCCCTTCGTGTCCATGAGTGGGGACCCGACGACGTGCTTACCGATCCATCCGCGTAAGCCATCGCCGGTCTTGCCGCGATCAGCGATACTACCCTCCCGTCATTGCTTTCTCCTGGAGCATCGCGGCGGCGGGCCGGGCGCGACGGGGCTGCTCTGACGCGAATCGATTCGACATTTGGAAGGGGTCTAGGGTTATGGTAGCGACGGTCTCCGTCGGGCAGCGGGTAAAACGTCTCGACGCGCCGCAGAAGCTCACCGGTCAGGAGCGGTTCTCCGCTGATTTGCGCGTGCCTGGACTGCTCCACGCCCGTCCGGTGGGCAGCGCCTATGCCCACGCGCGGATTCGCGGTGTTGATGCGGCGGCGGCTCTCGCCTTACCGGGTGTGGTGGCCGTGCTCACGGCTGATGACCTCCCACTCCAGCGAGCGGAGAACGGGCAACCGGCGAAGACCCCGATCGCCTCGGGTGAGGCTCTCTACGCCGGACACACGATCGCGCTGGTTCTGGCCGAGACCGAGTCGGCGGCGGAAGATGGTGCCGCGGCGGTCGAGGTCGATTACGAACCGCTCGACGTCCTCTCACAACTCGATGCGGCCATGGCGGCCGGTGCGCCCCAGATGAGCGAGCAGCAATCGCTCGGCAATGACGAAGAAGCGAGCATGCATAACTCTGATGCCGCGCAGGCGGCAGAAGAGGATGACGAAGAGTTGCCGCCCAACGTGTCGAACAGCATTCACTTCTCACGCGGCTCGATCGAGCAAGGGTTGGCGGAAGCGGACGAGGTCGTTGACCTGACGTTCGATTCGCTGACGGTCCATCAGGGATACATGGAGACGCAGACCTGCCTGGTCTCTTTTGAGCCACTTGGCGATCTGACGGTCTACACCAGCACCCAGGCGGCGTTTCACTGCCGCAACCGCGTTGCGGAAGCCATCGGACTGCCGGTCCACCGCGTCAATGTCGTGCCGATGCCGGTCGGGGGTGGATTTGGCGGGAAATTTGTCCTGATCGAGCCGCTGGTCGCCGCCGCCGCGGTCGCGGCCGGCCGGTCGGTGCTCCTGCAGTACACGCGAATGGAAGACTTTGCGGCCGGAAACCCGGCTCCGGAGTGCCGTATCCAGCTCAAGGTGGGAGCGAAGCGGGACGGCACGCTGACGGCGCTCCAGTCTCATCTGGTCTTCGGAACGGGCTCGGCCGCGGGGTCGCCGCTGCAGATCGCGGCCATCCTGATGGGCGGCTATTACCGCTTCCCGCATCTTGAGATTCGCGGCTACGAAGTGCTGACCCACAAGCCGGGGGCAGGAGCCTACCGGGCACCAGGCGCTCAGCAGGGGACCTTTGCGATCGAGTCGGTGATGGATGAGCTCGCTCGGCGGCTCGATCTCGACCCGCTCGCAATGCGGCTTCAGAACTGCGTTGTGGATGGGGACGAGCGACCGAACGGCAATGCGTGGCCCAGGATCGGTCTGAAGGAGTGCCTGGAGGCATTGCAGGCGCATCCGCTGTGGCAACATCGAGCCGAGTCCCGTGCCCGCGGTCGGGGCGTCGGGATCGCGGTCGGTGGGTGGCCGGGCGGAGTCGAGCCAGCCACTTCAACGTGCCGTCTCGATTCTGACGGCAAGCTGACGGTGGTGCTGGGATCGGTCGACCTCAACGGCACGAACACGACCTTCGCGCAGATCGCCGCCGAAACCTTCGGCATGCCTGCTGAGGACATCCAGGTGACGACCGCGCCGACCGACATGGCACCCTACGCCGGGGGCACGGGCGGATCGAAGATCACCTATACCGTTGGACCGGCGGTCCAGAAGTCGGCCGAGGACGCTCGCCGTCAGATCCTGAACATCGCCGCCCAGCACCTCGAAGCGTCAGCGGATGACCTTGAGATCGAAGAGGGCATGGTCCGGGTCAAGGGAGTGCCGACCTCCGGGGTGAGCTTGAAACAGGTTGCTTCGATGAGCATGAGCTTTGGCGGCAAGTACGAGCCCGTGTTCGGTCGCGGGTCGTCCGCCATCACCGAGAGCGCTCCGGGGTTCGCCGCTCATCTGGCGGAGGTCGAAGTCGATGAAATGACCGGAGAGACGAAGGTCTGCCACTACGTGGCGGTTCAGGATGTCGGCTTTGCCATCAATCCGGCCGCGGTCGAAGGGCAAATATGCGGCGGCGTGGCGCAGGGCATCGGCTGGGCACTGTACGAGGGGATGTCATACGATCCGGACGGACAGCTGGTGACGGCCAGCCTGATGGACTACGTGCTTCCCAAGGCGGAGATGATCCCGCCGATCGATGTGATCCTGGTCGAGGTCCCATCGTCCCACGGCGCCTATGGCTCCAAGGGCGTCGGAGAGCCACCGGCGATCCCCGGGCCGGCCACGATCGCGAACGCGATTCGCGACGCGGCGTCGATCCGCGTGACGCAGATTCCGATCAAGCCAGAGGTCGTTGCCGAACAGCTCTGGGCCCGGGACGGGACCGCAACGCCCGGCGTGTAACCGGCACCCAGCCATGATGATCCGGTAGGCAAGCCAGAGACGGCAGACATGAGAGCGGCGGACGATTGTATCGTCCGCCGCTCTCGTCTCCACTCAGGAACGATCGATGCGGTGGCCCGACCAGCCGGTTCAGTGGCAAGGGAAGTCGGCAGAGTGGCGGGTCTGCCCGGGGACGCACTGCCAGGCGGTCTCTTTGGACGACGACCTTTGTAGCTGATCGGCCGTCGCGCATGGGGCGACATAGCGGCGGGCCGCTGCTCGAAGGCAAAGAAAGGTCCCGACCAATGCTTGGGGTCCGCATCCGCTCTTGCGAGCTTCTTCGAACTTCCGCCCATCGCTCGGGACTGAGGTCAGCATAGCAGGTGTTGACAGATTGTCAATACTTCGGTCGACAGTCGTTTTGCCGACCGGGTTTTGGCATCATTCCCTTCTCGCAGCTGCTCAGATCCGGTTCGTCAAACGGTCCAACGTTACCAGTAGAGACGCCCTCTCGTGGGACGCAATGATCGCGATGGGGGTGGGGGCGGCTGGTGCGCGAGGCGTCGCAGTGCTGGCCAGTATCCTGCCATTGAGCGGGCATGATGAACGCCGTCGGGACGTCCTCGGCATCTACGATGCGCGACAGGCTGCCCGTGGCGGAGCTGGCCAACACCAGCGCGCGGCGCTCGGTGTGTTGCTGGATGCCTGAAGATGCAGAGACGTTATGAGCGCAGTGGATAGGCCGCGGGAATCATGCTGCTCGAACTAGCGATTCACGACTTCGCCATCATCGAACAGGTTCGTGTGTGCTTTGCAGGCGGGTACACCGCGCTCACCGGGGAAACCGGCGCCGGAAAGTCGATTCTGATCGATGCGATTGGCGTCGTACTTGGCGATCGGGTCGGCTCCGATGTCGTCCGCACCGGAGCGAAGGCGGCGCGGATCGAAGCCATCTTCGACGCTTCGGTGGGCACCAAACGGCAAGAATTTCGGGCGCTGCTCACCGAACTCGGGATTGAGACAGACGAGGAGGCGCTCATCCTGAGCCGTGAGATCGCGGCGAGCGGGCGGAGCACCGCCCGACTCAATGGCCGGGCGGTGCCGTCCAGCGTGCTGGCGCGCGTCGGTTCCCATCTCGTCGATATTCATGGGCAGAGCGATCACCTTTCGTTGCTCCGACCGGCGGAACACCTCGATATGCTCGATCGCTTTGCCGGGCTCCTCGGGCTTCGGGGGGACGTTGCCGCGTCAGTACGTGAGCTACGAGCCGTCCGGCGACGAATCAACGACCTTCAGACCAATGCAAGTGAGCGGGAGCGCCATGCTGATCTCCTTCGTTTCCAGGTGGAGGAGATCGAGGGATCAGGTCTGCGCGAGGGCGAAGAAGAGGAGTTGCTGGCCGAGCGGATGGTTTTGATCAATGCGGAGCGCATCGCCGTCGACGCGGCCAGCGCCTATGCGCTGATCGCCGGCGATGACATCGACGACTCCACCGCTGCCCTCCCGGTCCGATCCGCACTTCAGCAGGCCGGTACCCACCTTGCCGACATCGTGGCGGTTGATCCAGCGATGGCGCCGATCGGGGAGCGCCTGAGCGAGGTGATCTTCGGCCTCGAAGACATCGCCGCCGAGATCCGAGACTACCGTGATGAAGCCGAGGCGGACCCGGCCCGCCTGGCGGTCGTCGAGGATCGTCTGGACGACCTCAAACGACTCCAACGGAAGTACGGTGACTCGGTCGAGGAGGTGATCGCTTTTAGGCAACGCGCCGCCACCGAGCTCGAAGCGATGAGCGGCGCGGAGGAGAACGTCGAGGCGCTCCGCGGTCGGGAAGCGTCCTTCGTCGCCGCGGTAACGGATGGTGCCGGACGGCTTTCAAGCGATCGAAAAGTCGCGGGCGAGCGACTTGGCGCGGCGGTTGAACGGGCGATCGGCGAGCTGAACATGGGGCGGGCACGATTCGCGGTCGGGGTGACTCATCGCCCGGACCCGGATGGCATCGTACCGCCTGGCGACGATCCCCAGACCGAGCGGGTCGCCGTAGACGAGACCGGCATCGATCGGGTCGAATTCCTGATTGCCCCCAACGCCGGTGAAACGTTGAAACCGCTGGGACGCATCGCCTCTGGCGGTGAAACGGCGCGGGTGATGCTGGCCCTCAAATCGGTCCTGGCCGAAACCGACGATACCCCGACGCTGATCTTCGACGAGGTGGATGTCGGGGTGGGAGCACGCTCCGGACAGGTCGTTGGCGAAAAGCTCTGGCGCCTGTCGACCGGTCACCAGGTGCTGGTGATCACGCACCTGCCGCAGATTGCCGCCTTTGCGAGCGTTCACTTCCGAATCGGCAAGGGGGAGCGCGCCGGCCGGATCGTTTCCAGCGTCGAGGCGATCGACGGTGAAGAGCGGGTCGACGAGCTGGCCGCTATGCTCGATGGCTTACCAGTGACCGAGGCATCGAGGACCAACGCGGCGGCGATGCTCGATCGCGTCACGACGTGGAAGACGACTGCCGCTGGAGGGTGAGGGGCACCCTCGCTGAAACGCGGGCTGGCCTCATTCTGCGCGTACGAAGTGGCCCGAACACGGTGCTGTCACGATGAACGGGCCGGTGTCGTTAATCGTGGAGCTGTCCCGCCAGCGTGGTCCCGATCGTTCGCACGCGGTGCCTCGTCACGGCCGGATCGGGCTAGCCTGCCCCTCGTCGGAGTCGGACCACGTTCCACGAAAGTCTCGGAAGATGCGCCGCGAGCAGTCCTTCGTCCATCGCGGCGTCGCCTCCCGCGTGAGGCACGACCTCAGCCGGGCGATCGGCGGTGTTCACCGCCTTCGGATCGGAGTGCTCCAGCACCAGATGCTCTATGACCTGGAGGGGAGCGAGGCCGCGCAGATCACCTTCGAGGAGCAGCTGATCGTGCTGGTCGCGGTTAACCGCGAAGATGGTCAGCTCGTTCGCTTCGGCGTCGAGGGTAGCCACGGCCTCCACGAGTGGTACATCGCCGAAGGTGTCGTTGGGATAGGTTGCTGACGTCACCTGGAGGTTGAGCACCGTGCCGCGGCCGAAGCGGGCGGCGTGCATGAAGGGGAAGAAGATGGTTTCTCGCCACGCCGGGCCACCGTTGATGGTCGTGATCGGCGCAATGACGTTGACGAGCTGGGCGAGGCAGGCAATCTTGACGCGGTCGGCATGCTTGAGAAGGGAGATCAGCATGCACCCCACGACCAGCGCATCCACGACGGTATAGGTCTCCTCCAGCAGCGGCGGTCCGATCTGCCAGGGTCGCCGCGAGGTGGTCTCCGCGTCGGCCGCGGTGGAGTGATACCAGACGTTCCATTCGTCAAAGGAGAGGGAGAGTTGCTTCGCCGATCGCTTCTTGGCCCGGACGAAGTCGCAGGTTGCCGCGACCGCGTCGATATAGCGGTCCATGCCAAGCGACTGGGCGAGAAAGGTGCCCAGATCGTCGTCGTCGTTCCGATAGTAGGTATGGAGGGAGATGTAATCGATGTCATCGTAGGTATGCTCAAGGACGGTCGCTTCCCACTGAGGAAAGGTCGGCATCGTGCTATGTGAACTGCCGCAGGCGACGAGCTCGATGGTGGGATCGACCAGTTTCATCGCGATGGCCGTCTGACTGGCCAGGCGGCCGTACTCATCGGCCGTCTTATGGCCGATCTGCCACCGTCCGTCCATCTCGTTGCCGAGGCACCAGAGGTTGATGCCGTACGGTTGCTCAATCCCGTGATTCCGGCGGAGATCGCTCCAGGCGGTGCCCCCCGGATGGTTGCAGTACTCGACGAGCTCGCGAGCGGCGTCGATGCCGGCCGTGCCGAGATTGACGGCGAGGTCGACATCCACCCCGGCCCGCGACGCCCAGGTCAAGAACTCATTGATGCCGATCAGGTTGGGCTCGGTCGACCGCCATGCCAGATCGAGACGGGTCGGTCGCGACTCGACGGGACCGACGCCATCGCGCCAGTCGTACGCGGAGACGAAGTTGCCCCCGGGATATCGAACGATCGAGACACCCAGCTCCCGGACCAGATCCAGCACGTCGTTGCGAAAGCCGTCGGCGCCGGACGTTGGATGGCCCGGCTCGTAGATACCACCGTAGACCGCACGGCCCAGATGCTCGATGAACGAGCCATAGAGCCGCCGATCGACAACGCCAATGGCGAAATCACGATGAGCCACAAAGCGCGCGGTCTTCACGGAGGTGGTCATCCCCTGCAACGCGGTGAACTCTTTAAAACGTTCCGCCAGACAGCGTCTCGATCGGCGGTGCCCGGGCCGGCGATCGTGGGTCGAATGGCGTCATCGCGGGCGTCGCCCGCGGTTGATTCTCCGCGTCTGCCGATGTCGGAAAGCGTCTGGCTCAGCGAGCGTCGTCTGCCATGGACGGGCCGGGGGTGGCAGCACGGGATCGATCATCGAGCGGTCGGTACCGGCTGTCAATGAGGACGTCGCCGTCAGGTGAGCACGGTGGTCCGGAAGGCGACTGGTATACTGCCGGCCAGCATGGTGGCCCCATTGTCCCCCGTTCGACCGGCCACCGCGACGAGCATGGACTGATCGTCTCAGGACGAATTAAACGAGGAGCAGCGCGATGTCGGTCAACATGAAGATGATCCAGCAGATGCAGAATCGGATGGCCAAAATTCAGCAGGAGCTTGAGGAGACCATCGTTGAAGGAAGCGCGGGTGGGGGGGCGGTCACCGCGCGGGTGTCCGGTTCGCGCACCTTTCAGGGCATCAAGATTGACCCGAGTGCCGTCGACGCCGAAGAGGTCGAAATGCTCGAAGACCTGATAACGGTGGCGGTCCGGGATGCGATGGAGAAGGCGACGACCCTCTCCGAGGAAAAGATGGGCGCGCTGACCGGCGGTCTCAAGATCCCCGGGCTGTAGGCTGCCGAATACCGGGCTCAACCCGTGCGCGGTGCGGAGTCGACCATGCGTGAGTCGCTCTTGTTCTGGTGCCGCTCGTGAGCGCTAACGGGCCGTTGGTGCTGTACCTCGGCGATGTCTTGCGCCTGCGTAAGCCCCACCCATGCGGTGACTATGAATGGACAGTGGTGCGCCTGGGCGCGGACATCGGGCTGCGGTGCCATGGGTGCGATCATAAAGTGCTCCTGCCACGGCGAGTCATCGAGAAGCGACTCAAGGCCTTCGTCAGTCGCGGTGCCGCGCCAGATCGTGATGACCTGCCGGCAGACGCGCCGGGAGTTCCCTCACTGGTCACGCGGTGAACTTTGAGTGCGCGGGCGGTGAATGACGCTTCAGCCGCTGATCGGCCGGCCGAGCCTCTTGAGACCGAGCCCGAACCGAGCCAGCCGCGACGGCTGCCCCGCATCATCCGACCGGCCCGAGAAGGCTCCTTTCGGGCCGTGCTCAAGAATGGGCCGTTTCTGCGGCTCTGGGTCGCCCAGGCGGCGTCGCAGACCGCCAGTAACATGGTCAACTTCGCGCTCCTGCTGCGGGTGCGCACCATCGTCGAGGTACACGATCTCGCCCAGGCCAGCACCGCGATCAGTCTCGTGATCCTCGCTTTTTCCCTCCCATCGGTGCTGTTCGGTCCCATAGCCGGGGTTGTCGCCGATCGGTTCGACAAGCGGCTGCTGATGTCGGCGGTCAACGTTCTGCGGGCGATCGCCGTTGTCCTGTTTCTCGTCATTCGACCCGCGTGGCACGTCGAGACGATCCTGGCCGCGTACTACCTCGTCACCTTTCTGTTTGGCATTGCGGGGCAATTCTTCGCCCCGGCGGAGGGCGCCATCATCCCGGCGCTCGTCCCTCGGCACCAACTGATGAGCGCCAATGCGCTCTTTAACCTTACCTTCACCGCGGCACAGCTCCTGGGTTTCGCCACGGTCGGTCCCGTTCTCGCCAAATTGATCGGCATCGACAATCTCTTCCTGCTGACGGTGGTCGTCTTTCTCGCCTGCTCTGCCCTCGTTATCACGCTGCCGTCGCTGGCGCCAGCGCCCCGCGCGGCGGACGGCAACGGTCATGCTGCTGGCCGTCTGGTGGCCGACATCAAAGAGGGACTTGTTTTCATCCTGCAGGACCCGACCCTGATGAAAGCGATCGGTCACCTGACGCTGGCAGCGACGACGTTTCTGATGGTAGCGGCGCTCGGACCAGAGTTCATTACCCAGGTGATCGGTTTGCCGAAGGAGGACATCGGCTACATCGTCGCGCCCGCGGGACTCGGCGTCTTTGGCGGCGTGGCGCTGGTGGGGAGGCTGGTCAGGCGTTTCTCGCGGGAGGCGGTGATCGACTGGGCGATTACGCTGGCCGGAGTCATGTTGCTGTTGCTCGCGGTCAGCCACGATCTACTCGGTCTCTTCTGGCTCAACCGGGATGCCCCGGTGGTCATCTCCACGGCGGTCGCGGGCGGGCTGGCGGCTCTGCTCGGAGTCTGCAACGCCTGTATCCTGATCCCCGCTCAGACCGTGCTCCAGGAGCGGTCCCATGAGCACATCCGGGCGCGCGTCTACGCGACGTTTTTCACGATCTCCAACACCGTGTCGTTCATTCCGATCTTCTTTGCCGCGGCATCGGCCGACCTCTTTGGGGTGGTCCAGGTGCTGTCAACGGTCGCATTGCTGCTGGCGGGATTCGGCGTGCTCAGCACGCTGCAGCGTCGGGCCGCGGAGGCGTCGCGCTGGGAGCGGGTCCGGACCCGCCACCGGGAAGGACCGGAGGCGTTCCTGCCGCATGACCGCACCTGACAACCAGCGTCGACCAACTGATCGAGCGGATGAGCCGGCCGGTAGGCTCTCCGACGGGGCTGATCCGGCGCTCGGTTCGATCACTGACGAGACGGTGACACTACCGGTCAGCGGTCGAACGTATCATCTGCTACGGCCGGGTGATGCCGACCTCCTTCTCGACCGCGTCCAGGGCGACCCTGAGCAAAATTTGCCCTACTGGTCCGAGCTATGGCCGAGTGGCATCGCGCTGGCCGATGCAATCGTGGGCGAACCCGACCGTGTTCGTGGCGAGCGCGTGTTCGAGATTGGCAGCGGCCTCGGCATCACCGCGATTGCGGCGGCCTCCGAGGGGGCTGTGGTGACGGTCAGCGACTATGCCGCTGAATCGCTGCTGCTCTGCCAGGAGAACGTCCGGCGGAATACGAGCGCGGTGATAGCGGCGGTTCGCTTCAACTGGCGGCTCCCCGACCAGCGGTTCTGGCATGACGCCGGCGCTCCATCCCCGGTCGTGCTGGCGGCGGACGTTCTCTACGAGAAGCGCGACATCGCGCCGCTCCTCGCGCTGATCGAGCGCCTGGTCGCTCCGGGCGGCTTGCTTTGGCTCGCCGAACCGGGTCGCGCCGTGGCGTCGACGTTTCTTGGGCTGGCACGGGATCAAGGCTGGGACGGGCCATCGGTCGAGCACCATGGTCCGTGGCCCGACCCGAACGATGCGGGGGTGGCGGTGTCAGTGCATCAGCTCCGGCGCAGGTAGCGATGACCGGTCGCCACAAAGATCATTCAACTCCGACCCGGAGCAGACCGCAACAATAGAGAGTGAAGCGACACCGTCGTTCGAGTCTGCGGGCGCGCTGAGAATGCTAGAGGCGCTGTGCCGCGAGTGCGGCGTTCAACCTCGATGACGGGGTCTGGGTCGGCTCCGTCACTGGCGTGTCGCCGCGTGCTCTGGTCTGCTTAAGCTTCTCAGCCAGGGCGACGGTTGCTGCACCGAGAGCGGCGAATGACTTCAGATCGTGATACAGCGGCCAGGAGCCCGCCGTGGAGGTCAATCTCGATTCGGCTGTGGTTGTGCTGCGAGCAGAACGATTGAGCACGCAGCGACATCTCCCTCGGCGGGCACCCTCCTTTCTTGGGGTAGAGCCGTCAGATACCAGGGATCAAGCAGCTCTGGAAGCGATTTCGGCGACCGTCCACAGCGGGCGCCGGGGGCAGGAGGTGCGGGTAATGACCATGGACAAGCGACGTTTACCCCCACCCCGGCCGATCACGGTCGATTGGTCCGCCCTGAAACGGTCGCTGGTGTCCACCCGGTGGGGCCCCACCATCCCGCCTCCCTCAGGAACCAGGACGCCTGGCTCCAGTCAGACATCAATGTGCTTCACCTGCGGCCGCGACCATCCCTTCACCCCGGCGACAGCGGGTGGCATGCCACGATCGCGGTCAGATGTGTCACCAGCGACCCCACTGACGCTCAGGATGATGATTGCTCCGTCAACGTCACGATGAATCGTGCCGTCGCCGGGGTCCGGCCCGGCCTCACGACGATCACGTCGATCTGCCAATTCCCGGGCATGCCCAGGGAAACGTCTCTGGCCTCATAACGGCCGGGGGCGACCTCCGCGGCCAGATAGCCCGAGACGCCGTGGCTCATCGCCGGCATCTGGACCAGCACCGTTGTCGCCGCTCCCCGTAGTGGCCGGCCATCGTCATATCGTGTCCGGAATCTGAGAGTCTGAGGCCCCGCTCGGGGGTCGCTGATGGCGAGCGTGACCAAGACACCGGCGGAGGTGACGGGAGTACCGACGCCGACATTGGATGGGGTGGGTGATCGAGACGGGGCGCTCTGTAGAAGGGCCACCTGCGTTTCCAGTGTCGCGACCCGGGTCTCCAGAGCCGCGACGGTCTGACCTGGTGGTGACTCACTAACGGGAAACGATCGCGGCGTGAAAGAAAGACCGGCGCCGGTGATGAGGGCGGCAAGGGTCGTGGCCAATGCTCGCATGGGCCGGCGACCGTCCCGGTCCGCTAGCGGATCGCGACGAAGGTCCCGTCGACAGAACCGATGTAGAGATCGTTGCCCTCGACCGCCGGGGAGGCATCAATCTTGGACATCAGATCGTACCTCCAGCGCTGCTTCCCGGTCGTAACGTCAACGGCGTTGACAAAGCCGTCGAGCCCACCGACAAAGACCGTCCCGTGCGCCACCCCTGGCGAGGAAAAGATCTCAGCGCCAGTCGCGAACGTCCAGCGTTTCTTCCCGGTGGTCGCGTCGAGCGCGTACAGAATGCCGTCGTCGCAGCCGACAAAGATGGTCCCGCCGGTCACGGCCTGCGATGACGAGATGCGTTGTCCGGCCTGGAACTGCCAGATCACGCCACCACCCTCAGCGTCGAGGGCGTAGAGATCCCCCGCGCCGCCTCCGACATAGACGACCCGGGCGGCGGTCGCCGCTGATGATAGAACACCATTGACGATCTCCCGGTTCCAGGCTTTGGCGCCGGTTTCCTCGTCGAGCGCGACGAAGGTGCCGAAGGTATTCCCGATGAACACCTTGCCCGCTCCAGCGGTGGGCGAGGCGTAGATCTCTGCGCCAGTGGGGAAGCGCCACAGTTCATCGCCGGTGCTGGTATTGATAGCGTAGAGGTTGCCATCCCAACTCCCGATGTAGACCACGTCGCCGTCGATCGCGGGAGAACCAATGAAGTCCCCCGCCGAGAACTGCCATTGCTTCTTGCCGTTGTCGGCGTCAAGCGCGCAGAGCTTGCCATCGAGGCTGCCGACAAATACGACGCCGTTTGCAACAGCTGCCGACGACACCACATCGTCACCGGTGTGAAAACGCCAGCGCTCGTCGCCCGTCTTCGCATCGAGCGCATAGACATTGTCGTCATAGCTGCCCACGACGACGGTGCCACCAGCAATAACAGGCGATGCGAAGATGTCGGCGCCGGCCATAAAACGTCACCGTCGAGAAGGTGTTGTGGCAGGGCCGGTCCCCGGTTGCTCGCCGGTGCGGGCCGGATTGCCACGAAACATGCGGAGGTGAATCGGCGATCCCAGGCTCAGGACCGCGCTGAGAACGTCTTCCGAGGCCATCGTGGATTGAGGCGGCGGGGTGGCGGCTGCACGAAGCGCCGCCCCGCCGTGCTCCGACGCTGCCAGCATCAGCAGGACCGCGATGGCTCCAGTCTTCCAGTATCGAGGGAACCTGCTCATCGTCACGCCCCCTATCTCCGGCGATCATGGTGTCCAACACCAGCGCAACCGCACCCCTGGCTTCCCGGTTGCGGGTCGTCACGGCGGGTCGTTGGAATCGCATACGGCACGATCGGAGGCCTCAACAGTCGAGCGAACCGTTGGCGCGCGACGTGGTCCGTGGGTGTCCGGCGCTCGATGCTACAGTACTAAAGTACCGGATCAGTCAAGAGGGTCGGCGGCTTCCCGGTGAGCATCGGGGCAGCGCCTGCGAACGAGAGGACGGTACGTTGTGGTGAACGGGAATCCGTTCAATTAACTGTCCATCGTTCCGCGGGTATCGCTGGCGCTCGCTGGTGGATTGCTGCTTTTCGGCTCGATCGACACAACAGCGTCGGGAGCTTCCAACGTGAAGGAGGCGTCCGTAACGCTTGAGGAGCGGAACGACTCCGGTTTCAATGGCAGCGCAACGCTGTAGAGGCAGGGCGACCGGACCGTCGTCAGTATCCGGGTGGACGGCGCCATGGGCGATCATCCCACGCATATCAACCAGGGCACGTGCGACGACCTAGACCCCAATCCACAGTACCCGCTTAATAATGTCGATTTACGGACCACCGACCTGACGGGCCTCAGCGACACGACGGTCGACGTCACGCTCAGCGAGCTTCTCGACACCGATCACCTGATCTTAATCCATAAGTCGAGGGACGACATCGGGACCTAGTACGCTTGCGGCAACATCGTAGCCGGACCGGGGAAGACAGCGGCAGTGGGGGGACAGGATAGCGCCACCAGTCCACTTGGTACCCTCGGCAGCGGTCCGCTTAATCGTCACGATCGAGGACTGCCGATCGCGCTCATCGGCCTCACCCTGCTGGCCTTCGTCGCGAGCGCCGCTGTGGCGGTACGCAGGCCACGAACGCCGTACCAGTCATGGCGCCGCGTCCCGGCAGCTGATGCGCTCCTCGGCGCCACGACGGTCCCCTGTCGAGCGCCTTTGTCGAGGCGGAACGACGACCGTGGGCGGCACCGTTCGACCATCTGCGTTCATGGCGTCCCGGTGGACACACGGGGAGCGGGTGGCGGTCTACCAGCGGGTCGTGCTGAGGAGGTGGGAGTACCCGGTGAACGCTCACGGAGCCGCCAGTGACGCGTAGGGGGAACCGTGCCGCGGCGGAACGGCCGCGGTCACAGTGGAGACCTCATTGGCGCGCGCTGGCCGTGGTGACGGTCGCCGCGGCGATCGGTTTCTGTTCGTTGCTTGCCACGTCAGCTCAGAGCTCGCAGGCGGAGGAGCGCGGTCCGCGCCCGGTGGCGATGCAGATCGATACGATCATGATCGATTCCCTGGTTGAAACCGGGGAGGTCGTCGACGGCGCGCTCGAAAATCCTTCTGGACCGTGGGTGGTCCGGTGGTACCGTGAGACGGCGCGTCACGGCGAATCGGGAAATATCGTGATGGCCGGGCAGGTCGATTACTGGGACGTGGGACCGGCCGTTTTCTCCAATGTCGGTCAGCTCGTTTCAGGGGACCATATCCGACTCACCGGGGACGACGGGACGTCGTACTCCTACACCGTTGACTGGACCACGAGCTTTCCAGGCTCCAACCTGACAGCCAAACAGCTTCGGACGACCGTCGGCCCGACCAAGAAACCCAGTCTAACCTTGATCACCTGCAGCGGACCGTTGGATGATGCCCGCGGCGTGTACGAGGCACGATTGATCGTCCGAGCGGCGCAGGACGGGTCGTGAATTGACCCGACAGGCCGACCCACCTCGATACGCTCGAACACTGACAACCAGCGCAGGCCGCCCAGCCGGTCACAACGACGTGCCGTCACGTGTGCGCTGACGTTAGTACTCTCCGGGCGATACCTGGTCAGGGGTACACCGCTCACGGGCCCGCTGATGCCACAGCAGCGTCCGTCGACGCCCTCCACCGGGGCAGCGGCGAGGGACCTAGGCCATCGCGGAGGATCTTGTATGAGGCCGGGAGCGGTCCTGTCTGACGCGATGTCGTGGGCCTAACACGCTCTTCAGCCGTGGCGCGGCAACATGGCCGGCGCCGCCTCGTCGTGTGAGAGAGGAATGATCGCCGTGTGCAATCCAGACAGCGATGAAAGGAGCTGACCTCATGGGGGGCATCTACCTGGTTCAGGAGAGCGGAGGGCTGGTTGAGATGCGGGAGCAGCCGTACCACTCAGAGGATGTCTTGCAGGGGTTGCTCTCCGATTATCCAAATTTGCTCGCCGGCGATCAGATCGATCGTGGCCGGCGACGACAACCGCTCCTCACTTCCCGGGAGGCCGCGGTTCCGGTCGAGGAGGGCGGTGCCGGGCGCTGGTCGCTCGACCATCTCTTTCTCGACCAGGACGCCGTACCGACGCTCGTAGAAGTCAAGCGCAGCACCGACACCCGGATCCGGCGCGAGGTCGTCGGCCAGATGCTCGACTACGCCGCCAACGGCATTGTCTATTGGCCAGCTGAGGTCATGCGTGAGCAGTTCGAAGCCACGAGTCAGACTCGTGGCTTCGACCCGGCGGACGTGCTGGCGGCGTTTCTCGGTACCGACCGCGAACCCGTGGAGTTCTGGCAGTTGGCCAAACAGAACCTCCAGGCGGGTAAGGTGCGCCTGGTCTTCGTCGCCGATTACATCCCGCCCGAACTCCAACGCGTGGTCGAGTTCCTGAACGGCCAGATGGATCCGGCGGAGGTGCTCGCCGTCGAGATCAAGCAATACGTCGAGCAATCGCAGCAAGCCCTCGTCCCCCGTCTGGTCGGCAGAACCGCGGCTGCTCAGCAGAAGAAGCGGGTCGCCAGTGACAGCAGCAGCATGTGGGATGAGGCCTCGTTCTTTCCGGAGCTCGAGGCACGCTTCGGAATCGAAGTGTCGACTGCCGCCCGCGCGATCCTGGACTGGAGCGAGGAGCGGAGTCTACCGGTGCAGTGGCGAGCGGGCGGCACTTTCGGCTCCTTCTCGCCAATGGTAGACCCTGCCGGCAGGATCGATTCCTCGGTCAAGGTCCGAATCGATGGCCGCGTCTCCATTGAGTTCGCCGAGCTCGCCAAGCGGCCACCCTTCACAGACGAGGGCATGTGCCTATCACTCCTGCAGCGGCTGAACGAGGTGCCCGGCATCATGCTACCGCCGGCCGCCATCACGCGGTACCCGAGCATCCAGCTCGCCACGCTCGTCGACCCGCTGGCGACACGCCAGTTCCTTGATGTGCTCGATTGGCTCCGGGAGCAACTCTTGGAGGTCCACGCCTGACGTTTTCAAGTGGTCGAACCGAAGACCGGGCAGTTGCCGAACTAAGGGAAAGACACGTCAATGCCCGAAGGGATAACCCCTCGGACATTGATTCTTGGCGTCGTCACGCCATTATCTTTGGTGAGCCGCGAAGGACTCGAACCTTCAACCCGCTGATTAAGAGTCCGAGTGAGAGCCGTCCACGTCGGTTCACTGCCGTCCATTCCAGGCGTGGTTGGGCGGAATATGGCCGCATTTTGTCCGCACCTGTCCGCACTTGATCACCCGGTTGGCTGTATGGCTGGCTGTATTTCTTGTCGTCTGATCGCTAATCATCGGCGGGAGCGATCTTCGCAGTGGCCATCACTGAGTTTACCTAACGTGACACCGACCGCGGCTATCTAAGGCCGAGAGGTACGGTGGAGGTCGGCGCCGACCACCGAAGGTGACAGGGCGGCGTGGATCGAGGGATCAGGCGCCCCGCATATACCACCTGTAGTAGTAACGAGTGATAAAAACGGTCTTCACCACTAGATATGGTAGACTGGCGATGTACGGACTCATTGAACGTACACCGCCCCGGGCGGATTGCCCAGGACCGTCAAGACCAAGGAGAGACGATCGCTAATGGAGGACCTTCTGCTCCGCATTGACGAGGCGTCACGTGCGACCCGCATCGGTCGAAGCAAGCTCTATGAGCTAGTCGCGGCTGGGGAAATTCCGAGCATCACCATAGGAAAGTCACGCCGCATCCCAGCGGCCGCCCTTCGGCAGTGGGTTGAGGATCGGATCGTCGAGTCGCAATCCGCAGCAGCGCAGGACGCGCCAGCTACACACTGATCACGGGCGAGACCAGAAGCAGCATAAAACAATGGCGCCGTCTCCGGGCAAGGAGACGGCGCTCATCAACACCCTACCAGCCACCAACCAGTAAGTGCGGGCAGTGTACCGCAAGGACATCTCCTTATGACGTACTCCCCTGTACCGTTCTCGCGCATCCCGTCCCCGGACTTCTCCGCCCTCTCCGAATACAAGCGGCTCCCTGTGTCGCGGCTTGAACGAGAGCTGGCGCGGCTTGAAGACTACATCCCCATGGTGGAAAACCCGGACGCGGTCACTGCACTCACCCGAACCCATGCAGAGATAGCCAAGTATCTCGGCGTAATGCAGGCAAAGAAGGCCGCCCTGCTCAGTGAGCGCCGCCGGCTCGCGCAGGAAGCCAAAGGTGACTGGCTCGCCCTTGATGCCGGGGACACGGATCGATGATGGCATCGCAGCACAGCATGAGGGCCATCCTCCTCGACGCCGAAGTCACCTACCGCGAACTCGGCAACCCCGAACTGGCCGATGTCATCGACTGGCTCGGCTACGCGGTGGCCGATCTCTACGATGACACGCACAGCTATATCAGCATCACTCGGCTCAAGGCGGCCCGAGATGAATGGGCACGGCGCGAACGCCTCCACGCCGCGGGTCACGGTGTTCCGAGCCCGAGCGATGCACGGTACCAACAGATCAAAGACCTCGCGCAGCAGGTGAAGGCCGCATATCCGATTCTCGGCATCTTCTCAGATGCGGGATACCACCTCGAACGCCAAGGAAAAGATGAGTACGCCGGGGCGTGCTTAGTCTGTGCCGGGCGCGACCGATTTATCGTCTTCACGGACCCGCCAGCGGGTCGCTACTGGTGTCGGCAATGCGGATTGCGCGGCGACGTGATTCGCGCCGCCCGCAGCCTCCTTCCCGATCGCTACCCCGACTTCACCACGACCGTCCTCCGATTGGCCAAAGAGATTGACCTCGATGTACCCGAGGACCAACCCACGCCCAAGCAGGCACCGGGTCTGCGCACGGGGCGCCAGGTCATCACGCTCGCGCCGGGAGGGCGTCGCCGCGCCGTCACATTGACCAAGGCGGTGCCCAGTGGCGTCTAAGCTGGCATATGACATTCCCATCGGGGAGCGGACGTATCGCGTCGAAGAACCGCTCCAGCGAGACGGGCTCCGGGCCACCGTGTCACTCCTCGACCTCAGTGGCGCCCCGATCCACACTGATCGCCTCAACCTCGACCGAGCGAAGGACCGATCTCGGTTCGCGGCCGAGGCACACGTCGATCCCGGCGACCTCCTGCAGGTCTGGAACGATGTCCTCAATTATCTAAGCGCCAGCCCAACAGCCGACCCCCCGACCGCCGTCGCTGACGCAACGACCCAGCAGGCCGCGCGAGCGCTCCTTGAGGCACCGGACCTGCTCGACCGTGCCGCGGGGGTCATTGGCGCCCTGGGGTATGCCGGCGATGTGACACTGCCGAAGCTCGTTTACCTGACCTATGTTAGTCGCTTACTCCAACGACCGATCAACCTGGTCGTCGGGGGACCGAGCGCCGCCGGCAAATCGTTTCTGGTTGCGCTGGTCGCCAAACTCTTTCCCGCCGAGGCCACCTATGCCCTCAACGGGATGAGCGAAAAGCTCCTGGCGTATACCGAGGCCGATTTGCAACACCGGGTCCTCATCATCGGCGAGGCAGCCAGCCTCCACCGCGATGGCATTGGTGCCTCCCTCCTGCGCTCCATCGCCTGGGAAGGCAACGTCGTCTACGAGACGGTGGAGAGCACGGCGGAGGGCCTCAAACCCCGCCGCATCGAGAAGCCAGGGCCGACCGGGTTTGTCACGACCACTACCAAGAGCGTGGAGCCGGAGCTGGAGACCCGGGTGCTCACCGTGCAGGTACCGGATACCAAAGAGGCCACCCGCGTTATCCTCCTGGCCACGGCGGCCCGCGCCAATGGCATGTCGCCCGACGCGCCCGATCTTGCCGCCTGGCATGAGGCGCAACGCTACCTCGCCAGCGAGGGCGAGCGGGCCGTCACCATCCCCTTCTCGGAGATACTCGGAAGCGGGTTCAATGCCGACCTCATCCGCAGCCGGCGCGACTTCCCGCAACTCCTCTCCCTCATCCAGGCTCATGCCCTCCTCTTCCAGCGCCAGCGAGGACGTGATGGCCATGGGCGAGTCGTCGCCGACGAGCGCGATTATCGCGCCATCTTCGAGTTGGCCAAACCGGTCTTCGGGGCCATTGCCGCGGAAGGCGTGACCCCGACCGTGCGCGAGACGGTTGAGCGGGTGCGTGCGTTGTGTCCCCACGAGGAGTCGCCGCCGGTAATGGTGACCGAGGTGGCGTCCGCGCTGAACATCGACAAGAGTGCAGCGAGCCGCCGAGTGAGGGCGGCCATCAAGGGCGAGTTTCTGGTGAACGAGGAGACCCGGCGCGGTCGCCCCCTCAGACTCCGCCCAGGTGACCCCTTGCCGCAGGAGCGAGCGGCTCTACCCGATCCGGATACTGTCTTCGCGGACGATCCCTTTGATGACCCCTTGGGCAACCGTGCAACCGTGCAACCGTCCCTCGAAACATCGCCAACGGACGGGGAAAAACCGGGTTGCAGGGACGGTTTCTCGAATCTCGACCACTGCAACCGCGAGGCGTCCACGGTTGCATCCGCCTCGCGACCGATGCAACCGGGCGTGCAACCGTCGGTGCGGCGCGACGGCGCGGAAAACAGCCGAGCAACTGATCGCGGTTGCACGGTTGATCGGTTGACCGACGAGGAGCGAGGTGCTGGCAGCGTACCCGCTGCACCACCTCGAACCGCGCCGTCTGCCTATGGGCCATGCCTCACGTGTGGCGCCCCACTCGCACCAGGGCGGAACTATCACTGTTCGGTCTGCGTGCCCGATCGATCCGCGAGTGTCGCGTGAGCGCCCCGTCGTTGCGGCCGGGGAGTAATCGCTGCCAGTGTGCGGCATGTGGCCGTTTCTTCGGCAGCGTGAGTGGCGCGGATAGGCATCAACGTCTCATCGACGGTCAGGTGATCTGTCGTGACCCTGCCAGCCTGGGCATGGTCCAGCGCGACGGCTGGTGGGTCCGCTCGCCCATGCCCCGGATTGCTGTCACCACACGCGCAGAACGCGCGAAACCCCCGGCCCTGGGAGGTCAGGGCCTTACCCCCGAGAGCGACGCATCCTCGCCGCACCTCGGTCCAGCAGGGGATCACTCGCTTGACCGACACCCGGGGGCGGCGATAATGCCGCCCCACGCCCTGGCCGCGCCATGCTGCCAGCGGGCCGTCGCAGGCGAGCGGGGTCGGTCACGTGAATATTCCCGAGTTTCAAGCCAAATGGTCGAACGTGACCTTGACCGAGCGGTCGGCGTCGCAGTCACACTTCCTCGATCTCTGCGCCCTGTTTGGCGTGACACCGCCGGTCGAGGCCGACCCGACCGGCGCCTGGTTCACCTTCGAGAAAGGGGCAACCAAAGCCAGCGGCGGCAAGGGATGGGCTGACGTCTGGCGTAAGGGGTTCTTCGCCTGGGAATACAAGGGACATCACGCCGACCTCGCGGCCGCCTATCGCCAGCTCCAGCTCTACCTCGACGACCTGGAGAACCCGCCGCTGCTGGTCGTCTGCGATCTCGACCGCTTCGTGATCCGCACCCACTTCACCGGCACCCCGACCGAGACCTACCGCTTCGACCTCGCCGGCCTTTCCGATCCGGCGAACTTCCGCGTGCTGGGGGCCGTCTTCACTGATCCCGCCTCCCTCCGCCCGCGCCGCACGGCGGCCGCCGTCACCGAAGATGCCGCGCGACGGTTCGGCGCCCTCGCCGGCGCCCTCCACACGCGAGGCGTGGCGCCGGAGGCCGCGGCGCACTTCCTGGTCCAACTGCTCTTCTGCCTGTTCGCCGAGGATGTGGGCCTGTTGCCGAAGGGACTCTTCGGCGAGGTGCTGGCCGGCTCGGCGAAGCGACCGGAGCGCTTCCCGGTGCGGGTCGGGCTGCTGCTGACGGCGATGCGCGACGGCGGCGACTTTGGCGCGGCCGAGCTGCGCCGCTTCAATGGCGGCCTGTTTTCCCGCGTCGAGCCGATCGCCCTGACCGGCACCGAACTGGCCGACCTGGCGGCGGCAGCCGGGCTGGACTGGAGTAGTGTCGAGCCGGCGATCTTCGGGACGTTATTCGAGCGCTCGCTGGACCCGGAGAAACGGGCGCAGCTTGGAGCCCACTACACCGGGCGGAAAGATATCGAGCGGGTGGTCGAGCCGGTGCTGATGGCGCCGCTGAGGCGGCGGTGGGCGACGGTGCGAGCTGAGGCCGAGAAGTTGGCGGCGGCGGTCGAGGCGGCGCCGACCGTGCAAACGCGGCGGAACCGGCAGGCGGCGCTCAATGCGGCCCTGGCGAGCTTCCGTGAAGAGGTGCGGCAGGTGCGGGTGCTCGACCCGGCCTGCGGCTCGGGCAACTTCTTGTATGTGGCGCTGGCGGCGCTGCTCGATCTGGAAAAGGAAGTGCTGGTCTTCGGCGCCGCCCACGGGTTACCGCTCGGCTATCCGCTGGTGGGACCGGCGCAACTGGCGGGGTTGGAGATCAACGCCTACGCGCGGGAACTGGCCCAGGCGGTCATCTGGATCGGCTACCTCCAATGGCTGGGGGCCAATGGTTTCCCGCCCGGTTCCCGTGATCCGGTGCTGGAGCCGTTGGAGACGATCCGACTGCAAGACGCGCTGCTCGATCCGAGCGATCCGGAACATGTGAAAGAGGCGGTGTGGCCCGAGGCGGATGTGATTATCGGGAATCCGCCGTTTCTTGGCAGAAGGCGACTGCGCGAACAGCTCGGTGACGCCTACGTTAGGCCGCTGTTCGACATCTTCGGTGATCGGATTCGGAACGAGTCCGATCTCTGTTGCTACTTCTTTGAGAAGGCACGAGGGGAGATTGCGGGCGGCCGCACTAGACGGGCTGGTCTGCTGGCTACGAGCACCATTAAACAGGTGCAGAATCGACAGGTACTGGAACGGATCGCCGACGGCGGCGGCATCTTCATGGCCTGGGACGATGAGCCCTGGGTTCTGGAGGGCGCGGCCGTTCGAATTGCGATCATTGGGTTTGATGACGGCACCGAGCACAACCGGGTCCTCGATGGAAAGCCCGTCTCACGGATCGCGGCTGATCTATCAGCGACCGCGGTAGACGTGCTCGCCGCGCGTCCGCTCCGGGAGAATGCCGGCTTGGCATTTCAGGGAGATACAAAAGGCGGACCGTTCGAGATTCCCGCTGAGTTGGCAGAGCGTTGGCTGGAATTGCCGAGTAATCCGAAGGGACGGCGGAATAGCGACGTGATACGTCCCTGGGCTAACGGCCTGGACATTTCAAACCGCTCACGGCACATGTGGATCGTCGATTTCGGCACTTATTTGCCCGAGCACGAGGCTGCACTATACGAAGCCCCATTCGAGTACGCGCGGCGGGAGGTTAAACCGCTTCGGGATAAGAACAATCGTGAGCACTACCGCCGTATGTGGTGGATTCATGTCGAACCCCGACCAGGCATGCGCTCCGCGCTTGACGGGTTGCCCCGTTTCATCGCGACGGTCCGGGTGAGCAAACATCGGTTCTTTGTGTGGTTGCCGGGCGGAACCATCCCGGACAATCGCCTGGCCGCCGTGACCAGAGCCGATGACTATATGTTCGGCGTATTGCATTCCCGCGCCCACGAGGTCTGGTCGCTGCGGCTTGGAGCACGGCACGGCGGGGAGAGGCCGACGTACACGCCGACGACCTGCTTTGAAACGTTCCCGCTGCCCTGGCCGCCGGGGCAGGAAGCGTGGCGCGATCCAGGATTACACGCGATCGCCAACGCGGCGCGGGAGTTGGACGAGCGACGACGGGCCTGGCTCGACCCGGAGGGCGCGACCGAGGCAGAGCTGAAGAAACGCACCCTGACCAACCTCTACAACGTGCGGCCCACCTGGCTGGCGAACCTCCACGTCGCTCTCGACCGTGCCGTCTGGGCCGCCTACGGCTGGGACGACCCCGATCCGGAGGTGACTGAGGACGATGTGATCCTGGCGCGTTTGTTGGCGCTCAATGGGGAGCGGGCTGGGTCCCCCTGACGGTAACGGACCGACCGGCATTGAGGGCGTGACCACGGCGGCTCTCCGAGAGGGAAGACGGATGAGACCCGGCGACCACCATGACGACCCCGATGGTGGATATTCGCACCCGACTCAGGATCGCCGATTCTGCCCGTGGTGCGGTGCTCGGGTTGAGCCAAGGCGCCCTTTCTGCTCGTCGTGTGGTCGAGCGACGGATGGGAGGTCGAGAGCCCCAATTATTCCACGTGCCCTCGGAATGCTGAAGCGAGTTGGCAGCTGGGTCGGAGGCGTTCTCGTCGTCGGACTTCTCCTGCTGTGGAGTGCCGGTTCGCTGTCTGATGAGATCGACGGTTGGCGTTCTCTCTTCCGCACGAACGACCCGTCGCACGAGCGACTTCAAGCGACAACCGCGGCGACTGATCCCTGTGTTGGATACACCACCTGGTTTCAGCGTCTCAACGATCGGGTGCTCTCGTTGATCCAGATAGAGCAGTCAACGCCGCCTGACGGTACTGAGGAAGACTTCAGCGCACGGATCGCGGCGATGCAGGAGCTGATTGATTGGCTGAAGGACGCGCCGTCGCCACCGGCAGCCGAGGAGTACCGGTAGGACGCCGCAGCGCAATGGCAGGTTGTGATGCGGCAGTACGAGGCAATGCAAGGGGATGACTACGATGCAGCGGTTCAGATCGCCAATGAAATTCCAGATGTCACGCGCCGAGCAAACAAATCACGGGATCAAATGTTCGAGCAGTGCTCCTTCTAAAACACCTCCGTCCCAGTTCCAAACCACGTGGCTCGAATAACGTTCGCTCGCGCCGACCCCACGCCGCGCGTTTGGTTCACGAGCAGCGGTGAATCGTCACTGCTAAGCACGGGTAAGGGGAAACCGCATAACGTTATTACGTGCTGCATGTGAAGGAATCGCCCGTACAGGAAGGGAGCGGCTTTGGTGCCGGACTGGTGTGGCTCACACGCGGCGGCGGCGCAGATAAGCGACCAGCTCGTCATCGGTCAGCGCGGTTACATCCACCGCTGGCAGGTCGGGGTCATTCGCGTGTTCCTCCGCCATCACCGGCCCAGGACCGACACCTGCCAGGGACGAGAGGAACTCCACCGCCGCAAGGCGCGTCCGCCCCGGTTGCGTGGGGTCGTCTCGCAACGCGATCGCCGTGTCGATATTGCGGCCAATCTGGGCTGCGAGGAGCGCGGCAGCCGAGTTTCGGCGAACGCCTCGCCAATGCGGTCGCGGCCTACCCGGCGACGATGGCCCAGGCGAACGCCGCTCTATCTGAGCAACTCGGGGTGCCGAACGTCGATTACCGCTCACTGCCGCCGCCGGTGCAGGCTGCCGCCGCCGGCATGGTCCAGGGACTCGGCACAGAAGAGGTGCGCATCGCCGAGGACTACCTGATGTGGGCCACCCAGCGGCAGGTGCAGGGACTCGATGCCTCTCAGAGCGCCTATCTGCGCGAGCAAGGGTGGAAGCAGGACCAGACCAGCATCTACGCCGATATGGGGACCTGGGGCATGCACGCGGCGCCGGGGGTGAACGGGGTCACCCCCGGTGCTGCCTACCCGGTCTATCCGACCTACCGACCATAGGAGCGGCATCCATGCCACCACCATACTCCGAGGAAGCCCGCCGCTTCTTGCGGAGCATCATGCCGGAAGTGGTGATCAGCCTGATGGGCTTTGCCTACGGATTCCAGGAGGACGGATAGCCCTCGACCCTTTCGAAGGTAGATCGGCGCCGGGCGGGCGAGTCGCTCATCGGCGCGGGGTGGGTCACGCGAGGGGAACTGGACACCTTGACCATTCCCGAGGCGATTACCCGATTTGGTATCCTCAATCTGACCGGTCTCTCTGACCGGGAGCCGGTGCAGATCGAGGTGCCGCCGGTCGCCACGATGAGCAAAGACGAGATTCGCAAGCTGACCGCGGAACAGATGCGCGATGCTGTCGAGCACCCGGTCAGGGAGTTAGAGCGCACCAAGTTGCTTGCACTGGCACGGAACCTGCACCGGGGCAGTACGCGTAAAAAGTGCACCAAGCGACGTTACCGCTCGGACCTCATGTACAGGAGGTAACACGGTGGAAGCGAAACTTAACCGACGAACACTCAGCAGGACAGCCGGAGTGCTGGCTGGAGGGGTGGTCATCGCCCGTCTGGCCCCCACGTCGGCACAGGAGTCGACACCCGCGGCAAGTTCGGTCGCTAGCCCGGTTGCCTCGCCTGCGGCGAACATGGGCACCATCACCGGTCTCGTGACCGATGACACAACCGGTGAGCCGCTGGCGGATGTCTATATCACTGTCGGCTGGGAGACCTTCAGGCTAGCCACGATTACCGACGCCGATGGACGCTACACCGTTGCCAATGTGCCGACGGGCGAATCGGCACCGGTGTTGGGTTTTCATGATGCCGGATATCGGTATCACAACAGCGAGTTCGACGACAAGATCGATATTGTCCTGGAGCCTGGTGAGACGTACACCTTCGACTTCTCGCTTATCCCGCTTAACGAGCCGGCTGGTGAGCCACAGCTCTCTAACGCAACGATCAGCCCCGACCGTGTATCGCCCCGAGAGCAGGTCGCCTTTGAAGTCACGGCCAAAGGCGGCGAAGGCGGCCTCTCCGCCGAGGTGATCGCGGCGAACCCCCAGTTAGGACGGATGATTCTGATGGAGTCGGTCGGCGGCGATCGCTTCCGTGCGACGGTCACGATCTCGCCCGAGACTCCGCCGGGTGAGTACGCATTAGCCTTCTTTGCGGCGAGTAACGCGTGCTATGTCAATAGCGAGTTCCCGATGGTCACGTTGAGCATCGGTCGTGGGGCGGCGACGCCGGGGGCGGCCTCCCCCGTTGCGGCTGGGCAATAGGGCCAGGCGCAGACTGAGGTCACGGTAGAGATGGTCGACATCGACTTTAACCCCAACGAGTTTTCCATCCCCGCCGAAAAGGACGTCACGGTGACGCTGCCAAACAATGAGGCAACGATCCACAACTTCAACATCGACGGCAAGAACAACCCAACCAACCCCGATATCCACTCTGGCGATGTGCCGGCGGGAGAGGAGACGGCCGTTACGATCAACCTACCGGCCGGGGACGAGTACTACTCCTGCTCGATCGCCGGGCATGAGGCGGCCGGCATGTTCGGCACCATCCACGTCGCGTAGCCCCGGGTGGTGCTCCGTGGGCACGGGTGACGTGGCTTTGGCGAGACCACCGTACTGGCCACCCGCGCGCGGCCTGGAGATCGGTCCGAGGATTCGGGTTCGGTGCTCGGGGCAGGGTCGCCTCCTCCCGTCGAGGTTAGAACGGCCAGCGGCGCAGGCGCGGCATAGCGCGGACGATCACGCCATCCAACCCCCACACCCGCCCCGCCGGCACGAGGGCCAATATAACTAGCGGTACGTATTCATGCGGCTGCTCAAACAGCCACCGGTTACTGGAGACGTAGACGAGCGCAAGGAAAATCTGCTGCCCCAGGTCAATACCAGCGCCCAGTCGAGTGGCCAGTCCCAGGATCAGGAGTGCGCCCGCGCCGAGTTCCATCAACGTCACCACCCATTGGAACACGCCCCAGTGCTTCAGCACGACATCGTTGACGGCGCGCTTCAGGCCCGGCACGCCGGTCCCCTTGGCCGAGTCCTTGCTGATCTGACGCTTATTCACCTCGAAGTCGAGGATGCCACGCGCCCCATCGCGGGTGATGAGATTGGCGTGGTACACCCCGATGTCGATCTGGCCCCACGAGGCGTCGAGCTTGGCGAGACCGTTGGCGAAGACAATCAGACCGAAGAAGATCCGAATCACCGCCATGCCCCGAGCGAACAGCACGGGATCGAGTCGTGGCGCGAGGGGGCTGTCATCGGTGGCGGTTGTAGCAGTCATGGCGCCTCTCGTTCATTCGTCGTGCGGCGTCGATGCTTTCCATGCGTTCCATCCCCGGATCGCGGCGGTTGTGAGCGCGATCGCGTGACCTGCGCCGTTATCCGTCCCTTTCTCGAAGTCGTCACCGTCCTGGGCCATCTGGTTAGTGACCAGGGCGAAGCAGATCACCGGACGGCTCCGTGCCTGGGCGAACGCATACAACCCCGCCACTTCCATCTCCACTGCCTGCAGACCATCCGCCCTCGCCGCGACAATCGCCGAGTGGGTCTCCCGGAAAGGTGCGTCGGTGGTCCAGGTACCACCCCGGACCGCGTCGATCCCCGAGCGCCGCAGTTCGCCGGCGACAGCCGCCAGTAGCCGGGCATCGCCTTCGACGTAGCGGCCCGTCGGCAGGTAGGCGTGGCTCGTCCCCTCGCCGCGCAACGCGCGGTCCACCAGGATGGTTTTCGGCAGCGACCGGTCGGGGTCGAGCCGGCCCGCGGAGCTCACGCTCACCACCAACCGACACCCCGATGCGACGAGTTCCTCGGCGACGAGGACGGCAAACGGCGCACCGACGGCATTCCCGACCACGCCAAGAGGTATCGCATCCACCTCGGTCACCCACAGCTCCGTGTGATAGCAGGCCCAGGTGTCGGAGCGGCGGCCGCGGCCGGTCTGCTGCAGGAAGCGGACCACATCGCCGTCCGGATCGAGCAGGCAGACGCCGGGCGTCGAGCCGGCCGCGAGCGACCGCTGTCGCCGTGCTTCGCGCAGCAGGCCCTCCGGCCGGAAGACGGAAGGCTCGGCATGGTCATCTCGCAGGAGGGCCACCGGCACCGGCAGCCCCTGTTCACACCCCATCTGCCCTGATCCCCTCCCATCATCTCCCGGTGGCTCGCGTGCGGCGCTAGCCCACGAGGCCCGGGAGCACGTCGACCCAGATGCCGAAGGCGGCGATGGCGAGCAGCAACGCGCCGGATAGGCGGCCCAGCGCCTGAGAGTTCCCCGCCAGCCAGCGGGTGCTGCCGCGCCGCACCGGCGCCGCGACCAGCGGCAGCGCGACCAAGGGCCAGCCGAAGCCGAGGCCGAAGGTGACGAAGTAGAGCAGGCTCTCGCCCAGCTCAGCGGCGCTGCCCACCCCGAGCACGAAGGCGCCGATGACGACCGGCCCAGTGCACGGCAGCGTCATCGGGGCCAGCAGCCCGCCGTAGAGGAACGCTGTCGCGTAGGGGTTCGCGCGCATCGGCGCGTGCGTGGTCGCCAGCCCCGCGAAGGGGTTTCGGCCGAGGATCATGGCGATGCCGAGGGCGATGACGATCCCATAGATCACCGGCAGCAGCCAGGGCAGGACGCGGCCGAACGACTGCCCGAGGGCGAACAGGACGAAGCCGAGGGCGATCATCGTGGCGAGCACACCGGCCAGGACGGCGGCGCCGAGAAGCGCGCCGCCCCGGCGGACGCGGCCACTCTGCGCGCTCGCCGTCAGGAAGGCGATCAGGCCCGGGTAGAGCGGGAGCAGGCAGACGTTGCCGAGGATCGCGGCATTCCCGAGCAGGAAGGCCCCAAGGTACTGGCTCACGATGCCGCCGGGTGCGCGGCCTCCTCGAGCAGGGTCAGCAGATCGTTCGGCGCCGTGCCACCGGTGCGCAACTCGCCGACCGTGCCGTCCGGCGCGATGATCAGGTGCGGCGTCGCCGACGGGACGGCGACCTCCCGGCCGAGGTCGCCGGCCATCGCTTGCAGCATCGCGGCCGGCATGACAGCGAAGACGAACGGGAAGTTGTTGTCTGCGGCGTACGCCGCCAGGGTTTCCCGTGGCAGACCGACCTCGCTGCTGAGCGCGACGAACACGACGTCCCCGCGCTCCACCTCGGGGATCGAGGCGGCGGCCTCCTTCGCGCGGGCCAGCTGGTCTCGGCACGGGGGGCACCACGTTGCCAGAGTCTCGACGTAGACGGTCTTGCCGGCAAAATCCGCCAGGGTGAAGGGCTCGCCGGAGCAGGCATCGGTCAGTTCGGCGGTCAGCCAGGCGGGGGCGGCCTCGGCCACCGGCGTCCGGGCGGCATCACCGGCCACCGGCGTGGCCGCGAGCGGCGCTAACCACCGGGCACTGGCGCACGCGGGCGGGGACTCCTGCCCGGTGGCGACTACCGGACCCGGCAAGGGAACCATCCAGGCGAGGGCGAGCATGGTCATCAACGCGAACCGCAGAATCATGTGCGACCACCCTCCAAAGCGAACGACAGGGCATCGACCGGCCGGGCGTCCCCGTGCCGAGGGGATAGTACGGCGAATGCCGGATTGCGGCCAGAGAAGGGCCTACGCGGCGCCTGGGGTGAGCCCACGGTAACAGGTGCGGCGCGGGTTCCACTGCCCCATCCCGTTCTTCCGATTCAACCGCACGCAGGGACTCAAGTGCACAGAGTCGCCTCTGGTGTAAAGCCGGGGCCACGGTGATCGCGTCCTCGGTGATGGTCACCAGGTCAGCTCACGACGCACCGAGGGTGCTCGTTGGCTCTTCCGGGCGACCTGCGCCCTCCTGCACCGTCGTGGCCACCAGCATCCGCGCGACCGCCAGCGCCAGCGCTTCTTCCTCCGTGGATCCCTGACCGCGGGTGCTGCGGGTCCCGCTCATTGCTGTGGAGGGGTAGTTGCGCTGGCCCTCTGGCCAGTTGGCCACGTTCAAGGCCCGGAATCGTCGCCACGGCCCATACCCAGCGGGAAGACCCGGCACGGCCTCGACGGAGCACTGCCAGCCCCGCCGCGGTCATCGCCTCCAACTCCATGAGGGCAGAGCCGTCCGGCCCGCGGGGGGATCCCATGCGCGGCAAGGATAGCCTCGACGTCCCTGGCCTTCACCATGGCTCAGTCCCGCCGGTTGTGTCTCCACCAGGGCGCTTGTCCCACTTCGGCGCCTTCCGCGTCACCGCGTGTGCTCAGTTTGACACTGCGCTGGCCATCCGGATGACCGCGACCGGCGGGGGCGTGGCCCTAGCATCGTGGAGGTGGGGCGACTGGCTTCGCCGAGACGACGAAGACGAGGAGGATAACGATGAGCCACGCGACGACTCGCGGACGAGGCGTGCCGGCCGCCCTGGCGCTGGCACTGGCGGCATTCTTCGCCGTGACGGCGCTGGTGGGCGCCGAGACGAAGGTCACCTATCCCAAGAGCTCCAACGAAAGCGAGGAGAGCTTTGCGGCGAGCTGCGGCGAGCTGCGGCGCCAGCGGCGGTCAACTGATCGAAATCCTGGGTGCGTTCGATATGGTCATGGAGAGTAGCTGCACGTTCGATGACGGCGGGGTGAACACATGCAACTGGTGGACGGACACCTGCTCCTCGGAATGGCCTCGCTCCACCGGCCCGCGCGGCGACATTGGTCCTGGCGGCGTCATCGTCTTTGATCCCGTGTTCGATGTCGAGCCAGCCGATCCAGCATCGGTCAAGGTCGGTGGCATTGCCATCCCGACCGGTGGCACGATGGCAAACGTCGTCGATTCGGGTGACCTGTCGACGCCGATCCTCACAGTTGGGACGATGGAAACCTCGCCGGATGCAGCGCCGGTGGCCAAGGCTGCGCAGCCAGCGGCAGTCAGCCTGTCAGGTGAACCCGTCGTCGACGACATCGCTCCGGAGGAGATCGTCACCGTGGCGAACGTCGAGGCTCCGGTGCTCGACAAAGACGCCTTCAAGACTGGATGCCAGGAGGGCGGTGGCTCCCACGTCGAGAATCCGGATGGCTCGTTCCAGTGCAATCTGCGGGATGGTGGAGTAATCACCTGTCCCAACACTCCCTCGCCATGCACCTCCACTCCGCCGTCGAGAATCGGGCCGTCCATCCACCCACGGGACCTCCCCTTGGACGTGGTGGAGGCCACGGACGACGGCGTGGTGGCGCCGAGGGATCCCGTCCCACCGGTTGCCGAGCCGATGGCCGAGCCCGTGGTCGCCGCGGAGGTGGTCGAGGAAGCGGTCGAGACCGAGGGCGCAGCCCCAGACGAGAACCAGATCGACCCGTCGGTCAACGAGCAGCCGTAGCGATCCGGCGTCCAAGGGGGGTGGCGCAACACCACACGGCAACAGGGCGGAGGGACTCCCTCCGCCCTGTTCGTCCGTCGGCGGCGACCGCGGGGAAGTTTGCTGTCGGATCCTCGGTGATCGTGGCGCGGATCACCGCTCCCACAGGCGCGGCCACCATGGGTGGGTGCCCTGACGCGCTTCGGCGCGTTCCGCCTCATCTGAACCTGCTGCGTGTCGTGTCATGATGCCTCCGCCGCGGTGGTCTCCGCCGCCGGTCCTCGCCGCCGCCGAAGCACACGTCCCGGAACTCGCCAGCGAGGACGTGCGCATCGCGCGGGAGTACCTCGTGTGGGCCGCCGATCGCCAGGCTCGCGGGGAGGACAGATCACAGGCTGCCTATCTCCGGGCACAAGGGTGGAAGGCGAACAGTGGCGGCATCTCTGGCGACATGGAGTCCTGGGGCATGACCGCCGCTGGTCCGGTCTCGATCGCTTCTACGGGTGGCAGCCTCCCGGTCTACCCCAGGTCCGCGCCGGAGGCGGGGAATCGCAACGCACCACAATCTGGATGTGGTATCTACAGAGTGATAAGCACTATATGTAGTGTTTGTCACCGCGAAGCGCCACAAGGGGTGGGACGATGCCAGCGCACCGATCCACGACAGGACCGCCGCGTTCGCCGGAGACGTGGACACTGCTTCGCACCTTTATCCCAGAAGGGGTGATTTATCTCATGCGGACGGCCTACGGCCTTGGCGACGATGGCCAGCCAAAGACGGTCAGGAAGGCCGACCGTCGCCGTGCTGGGGAAGCGTTGGTCGCCTTCGGCATCGCCACCCGCGAGGAGCTCGACACGCGGCCCTATGCGGAGACGATGCACCGGGTAAGGGAGCGACTCCGTCGTCGGGGCTTTCCCGCTTAGGTCCGGCGCCGCCGGAGATAGGCGACCAGATCATCATCCGAGAGCGCGGTCATGTCCAGGGGTTGCAGATCGGGGTCGTCGGACCGGTCATCGGTGATGACGGCGTCTGGACCGATCCCAGCCAGGCTACTCAGAAACTGCGCCGCCGCGAGCCGGGTTCGTCCATGCTGCGCCACATCATCCCGCAGGGCGATCGCGGTGCGAATGTTGGCGTCGATCTGGCTGGTCACCAGGAGGGACGCATGGCGGCGAACGCGGAGGGTGGCCTGTCGCTCCTCGCGGGCGATCCGCTCGGCCCAGTTCTCCGAGCGGCTCCAGCTAAAGATGGTGCCTTCGGAGATGCCCAGATGCTCCGCCAGTTTTCGCAACGATCGGTCCTGCATCGACCAGTAGGCGAGGAAAGCCGTCTCTCGGTCGATGGGATGGGGAAGCAGCTCATGCGCTCGTGCACTCATAGGGGCAAGTTTAACATCTGACCTCGGCCCATTCAGACAACGTGGGACAGCATGGAATCAGGCGATGTGGGTCCCCTACTACCCACTTGAATACTCACCCCGTGCCTAATGTGCCCCCCTACCACTAACCAACTCCCTGACCAATCACCAGCCATCCCGCTTCGCTGGATAGGGCGAAAGGGAGGGGCTACTCGCAGCCGATCCCATCTCGATCACGGTCGAACCCGTGCGGGTCAGGCGGCAACACCGTGAACCGGCGGACCGCGACTTGACCACAAGCAAGGTCTGGCGGGTCAACCCCTGATCGACGCGGGCTGGATTACGCGGAGGGAATTGGAGTGCCTGAGTTGTGTCGAAGCGATCACCCGAGCACGGGAGCGGTTGCGCACGGGGCTTTCGTGATGGGTGATCGCGCCGTGCGGTACCGGTCGGAGACGCGGGAGCTAGGGCGTGTCCGCAAACCCGACGCGGGCCGATGGGCAAGATCACCTGCCCTGGCCGCCGACGGTCTAGACCGGAGCCTAGGGGCGCACCGCCTCGACGATACTGTATGGCGTGTCGGTCGGGTGGACGGTGACGCGCTCGAGCCGGGCCGACTTGAGCAGGGCCCGGTACTCCGCCTCGTCCCGCTCTTGCGCCCCGAAGAGCACCAGCATCAGCAGGTCGCGCTGCTTGGTCCGGTCGTAGGCATCGCCGGGCTGCACCACTTGCTCGACGATCCACGCCCGTGCGCCCGGCGCCATCGCCCGGTGACACGCCCGCAGGATCGCGGTCGCTTCCTCGTCCGGCCAGTCGTGGACGACCTGGGCCAGGACGTAAGCGTCGCCGCCGGTCGGGACAGCGTCGAAGAAGTCGCCGCCGACGAGGTCGCAGCGGTCGCGGACGCCGGCGGCGCTCAGGAACGCCTCCGCCCCCGGAAGCACTTCCGGACGGTCGAACAGGACGCCGCGCAGGCCGGGGATCGCCATCAAAGCGGCGGCGAGGAGCCGCCCCTGGCCGCCGCCGACATCGACAAGGGTGCTGAGCCTGGAGAGGTCGCGGGCGGCCAGCAACGCCCGGGCCCGCACGTCCGCGCCGGCGGTCATCGCCGCGTCGAAAAGCGCTTGCTCCGCCGGGTGCGCGGCCAGGTAGTCCCAGAGGCTTCGGCCGTGGACGTGGGGGAAGGCCGGTCGGCCGGTGCGCACCGCCTCGGGCAACCCTTCCCACGCCCGCTCGACGTAGGGGGCGTGGATGGCCAGGGCGTAAGGTCGGACCGAACCCGGCACGTCGGACCGCAGCATCTCGCCGCGGGGAGTCAGGCGCGCCCGCCCCTCGCCGTCGGTCGCGCACAGGTCGAGGGCGGACAGCGTCCGCAGGAACCGGGCGAGGGTTGAGGCGTGAGCCCCGGTCGCCTCGGCAAGCTCGGCGGGGGTGCGCGGCCCGGAGGCGAGGTGGTCGGCCAGGCCGAGAACGGCCATGGCGCGGACGGCGTGGGAGGCCCAGGCGGCGTTGAGCAGCTGCTGCACCGCCTCCCGCGGGGGCATCCCTTCGGTTCCCAACACTATGGCGTCCTCCCGTCGTGGGCCAGCGTAGCGTCCCCGCCACCCGGTGGGTCCCTATCCTACAGCCAAAGCAGGATGGCGGCGACGGTCAGCATGGCCAGGTAGTTGGCGGCGCGTTTCTCGTACCGGGTGGCGATCCGGCACCATTGTTTCAGCCGATTGATGAGCCGCTCCACGACGGTGCGCTTGCGGTACGCGCCTCGGTCGAACGCCGAGTCCGGGGCCTCGTCGGCCTGGCCGCTTCACCGCACCGCGTTCCATCAGGGCCGGTAGCACCGGCTGCTCGTGTCGCTCCCGTCTCGACGCTCAGCCACACCCGCCAGTCGTGGTTTTGGTCCGGATCGGCCATGACCCCGATCTCGACCCAGCCATCGGCGCCGACACTCGCCAGCACAGGAGCGGGCATCCTAATCCGACCGACCGACAAATCGCCACATACGCGCGCGAGGCGAGGGAGGCCGAATCCTGCCGCCCCACCCATCTCCACCACGATCAAACCGCAGATGTTGAACGCGCTGAGAAAGTCATCCCGGCCACGTACCCATATGCGGGAACATCCGGCGGGAGAGGCACCGGGACCCCTCCCACCCATTCACACACACATTCACCACTAAAGTCCTGCCGTCAGCACCCATTCCCCGCCATTCAGGCTCTACGGGGGTAGGGGGAGGGGTTAGTTATCGGCGTCGTTGGCCAGACGCAGCGTGTCGATGAGCCGGGTGAGGGTGACCAGGTCCACGGCGGTGAAGGCGGAGACATCGAGGGTAGGCAATGGAGCGAGGGCCGCGATTGCGTCGGTGATGATGCCGCCCGCGCGGTCGTCGAGCCAGGGGCGCAGCTCCGGGCACCGACGCTCCAGTTCGACGGCGAGGGTGATCAGCTCGGTCGAGGGGTTCATCGGCTCCGGCTCTGGGTGCGGACCAGCTTCAGCCGCCCTTCCATCCTGTCCCGCATCTGCTCCGGGGTCATGGCCCGGATCTCCTCCCGGCTCAGGATGGCGGCGCGTTCCGGCTCCAGAGCAACGGGCTGGGCGGGACGGGCACCGAAGCCCGCCCGATCGAGCAGACCGAGGCAGGCATTGACCCGGGCGGGTTCGGCCTTCGCTTCGCCCCGCGCCACGGCGCGGAGGTGCTGGGCGCCTTCCCCGGCGCCGGCGATCAGGTCGGTAATGATGGCCTGCTGGATGGCGGGGGCAAGCGCGGTCAGGTCGGTGCGTACCTTGACCGCCCATTCGCCGTCTTTCGCCCAGCGCTGGACGGTCCGCTCGTCGAGCCCTGGATGGAATTCTTGAAGCGCCGTGGTGACACTTGAGGCGTTGCGCCCATGCTTGAAGGCCCAGAGCTGATAGGCTAGTTCCCGCGCCTCGTCGGTGTAACGGGTGCCGTGATGCGACTCTAGAGCCAGTGTCGCAATGTCATCGTGGTCGTCGTTCATATCTCCGTCTTCTTACCAGACAAGCCCATTGTCCATGCCCTCTTGTGCCAGGCGGCGAGCAACCGGATCGTCTATGGTCATGCTATCCATGACGCAGAGGCCTGACTCACCTCGCCAAACAATTTCAGCCTCAGTCCAGAGTGATCGCCGGTGAATGTCACTGTACTGCGCGGTAACAACTGCCATACGAAAGGTACGTTGACCGCGAATCCAATGATCCGGAGCGTCCTCGGCACTCGCCTCCGGGTCTACCGACAAGAATCGAAGCAGTGGGCTTTTTGATTTCGCAGTTAAGGCACCGAGCTCGTACAGCATAATGATTCCGTGGCGCCCTTCAATCGGGCGGGTTGGAGGGTCCAATGCTTCAAGTTTGTACACACCGCGGCGGACCTTCACATGGACATTGAGCGCGACACCACTCCCATCATTGGTCACCTGTATCGCGAAGGCGCCCGGTGGACCGGGAATGGCAGGGCTAATCTTGAACGTGATGATGGGCCGTGTTGATGCCATGATCTGCTCGTCGGCCGTCTGAACAAGCTGGCGCGTCTCCTCCACGAGCCGCCGGGTAAGCAGTACATACGAGACGGCAGCTAAAGCAGCTGCTGCGGTGACTGCGCCAGAATGATGATCTGCGAAGTGGCGCAGCCGCGGCCAGGTAAGTACCACCGACGCGAGGAGCAGCCAAGAACCCCACCAAGAAAACACCCGGGACCATGTATGCGGTGGGTGCTCACTGATGCGAAGCGAGAGCCACCGTCTTAAGTGGCCGGCGCTCCTCCTCCATCTCGGGATATTCGCCATCACGGATGCGCGATCCCGCGAAGTGCACAACTCAATGTCTTGTCCAAGTGTCCTCAAATACCGATGAACGGCGTGCTACGATGAGACTTCCTCACCCGACGTTGACCCGACGGGTGGAGGGTTGCCGGGGAAAGCCGCGTGCCTAGGACTGATCTAGGCTGCGGCTTTTCCCTTGTCATCCTCCAAGCCCCAGTCAATCAACTCCTCTGCCGCCACATCAAGCACCAACGCTAACCGCCGCACCGTGCCAATGCGAGGCCGCTGCAAGCCATTCTCTAACCGGTTGACGGTTGCCTCTGTGGTCCCCGCCCGCTCGGCTAGCTCGGCCTGCGTCAGCATGCGGCGGCGCCGCACCTCGCGCAGCTTCGATGGGATCAGGTCCATACCCGCACCTCGTGTTCATTTACAACATCGCACGTCATCTTGTAGCTAATGATAGTCAAATCCTAGCCTATTGACAAGATACTACGATTGAGCTATGATAAAGCTATCGGAGGACGGCAACCCTCCGCCGGCATATCGGGTCAGTCGTCGAGAAGGAGAGACGCAGATGCAGCCGTCGATCACCCGCCGCCCTGTTCGCCCCACCACCCCCGCCGATCTGTGGCGGCTCGCCGAGCAGGGACGCGCTAACGGTGTCCGCCTCTTTCAGGAGTGCGTCAGCGGCGAACGCTTCGCCACCAGCGCCAGCCAGCCGGGCACCCTCTACCGCCTGAGCGCCCACGCCTGCACCTGCGAGGGCTTCACCTACGCCGGGCGCTGCCAGCATCACAGCCTGCTCCTCGCCGAGCTGGGCTGGCTGCCCGACGTGACGGATGACACGGACCCCGAGCCGCCCGCCACACCGGCCCTGGCCGAGCGCCGCGTCCGCGCCGAGCAGGCGCGGGAGCGTCTCGCCGCGCGGGCTGCCGATCCTGGCGCCGCCGATCGCGCCCTCGCCGCCACCAATGCCGCCCGCCTCGCCCGCATGGCCGCCGGCGTCAGCGTCGCCGCCTAGCTCCCGCTGGCCGGTGGGGAGACTCTCCACCGGCCACTTTCCACCCGATCCGATCACGATCAAAGGAGCCACCTGCCATGATCTATGCAGCGACCCAGGAAGCCCGCGAAGCGCAGTACCGCGCCCGCATCATTGAGATTGCCAGCCGGGGCGATCTGATCACCGGCCACACCAGCCCGGAGACCGCCTACGTGGTCGAGGATTACCCCTACGGCTTCCGCCTTCGCTGCCAGATTCGGTACTGGCTGGAATACAAGAAGAACCACGGCTTCCGGCTCGTGTCCCAGACGAGCAACCCGAAGCGCCCCGGTCTGGTCTGGAATAAGCCGAAGGCCAGCACCTATAGCGACTGTGCCGTGATGATCCGCGACGACGCGGGGCATATCCACCGGCACACCCTCTCGCCGGGCGGTTGGTCCGAGTGGGCCACGGTGGACGCCTACGAGACCCACTACGCGCAAGCCCTGACCGATGCCCACCGCGCCGCGATCCGGTTAATCCGGGCCACGATCAAAGCCGGGGAGGTCCTCACCTACACCGTGACGACCACCAGCGACGAGCCCCGGCAAAGCCAGGAGGAGCAGGAGGCGATCTACGCCCGGGCGCTGGCTTATGGCTACCGTGAAGCCGACGCCGCCTGATCCCTCGACGTGGGCGCCGGTGACATCACCGGCGCCCACCCTGACCCGAGAAGGAGCCGACGCGATGAGCACGACCCTGATGGAGACCCCCACTGATACCGCCTTCGACCCTGAGCGCGAGGCGATCAATGACGCCAACGACTCCGAATACCGACGGCTGAGCGACATCGACGCCGAGCTGACCCAGGCAACCAACGATCTCCTCTCCGCCATCGTGACGATGCGACTGTGGGAGGAGACCCCGGACGGTCCGCACACCCTCGCCGATGCCGCACGGCTCGCCGGGGATGCCGCCGTGACACTTGATATCCTCGCCCGCTCGATCGCGTGCCCGATCGCCGATGTTGCCGCCTAGCCGCTTGATGATGGCGCCGGTGGGAGGCCCGGCGCCCTGACCCCCCCCGCCGACTGTTGGACGAATCGCCATCCGTAGCTGAAAGGAATCACCAGCCATGACGACCACGACGATTAGCACCAGCGCTACGACCCGCGATGGCTACCTCTACCTCGGAGACACGACAGACGCTGGCACCGCACTGGCGAACGGGCTCACCCTCATCATCGCGGAGGATGGGTCGTGTGCCGTGCACCTGATCGACAAGGGCCGGACCCGTGACGTGATGGCGACGGTCGAAGGAGACGCCAGCGTCAGTGACTTCCTGACGCGGCTCACCCCAGCGATGGAGACGGTCGAAGCCGACCACCGCGCACGGCTGAACTGGTAGCAAGGGAGCGGGGAGCCGGGCGACGTTCTCGCCCGGCTCCCAGGAGAAAGGAATCGGCAAGGATGCCAAGCGCCAAGCGCGGACAGAACGAGGGCTCGATCTACAAGCGGCAGGACGGTTCCTGGTGCTCACAGCTCAATCTGGGCTATGCCAACGGCAAGCGGCAGCGAAAATACTTCTACGGGGAGACTCGGCGCGAGGTTGCCGAGAAGCTCAACGATGCCCTCCGGACCCATCAGCAGGGGTTGCCCGTCGCCGTGGAACGACAGACGGTGGCTCAGTTCCTTGATCGCTGGCTCGAAGATGCGGTCAGGCCGTCCGTGCGCCCAAAGACCCACCACAGCTACGCCCAACTGGTGCGGCTTCACCTCACGCCCACCCTTGGACGGCACCAACTTGCCAAACTGGCGCCTCAGCATGTCCAGCAGATGATGAACGAAAAGCTGGCCTCGGGTCTATCTCCTCGCACGGTGCAATACCTCCGCGCCGTCCTGCGACGGGCGCTCGGGCAAGCACTCAAATGGGGACTCGTGGCACGCAACGTTGCCACGCTCGTGGACCCGCCCCGGTCAGTTCGTCCTGATGTCCGTCCGCTGACGCCGGAGCAGGCACGCCTGCTCCTCACGGAAGTGAAAGGCGATCGGCTGGAGGCGCTCTACAGCATGGCCCTCGCCCTGGGCCTGCGCCAAGGAGAAGCCCTTGGCCTGCGGTGGGCGGATATCGATCTTGATGGCGCCGCGCTCACCGTGCGCTACGCCCTGCAACGGATTGACGGCTTGCCGACCTTTGTCGAGCCAAAGACGCGGCGCAGCCGCCGAACCATTGCCCTACCAGCGGCCACCGTCGCGGCGCTCCGCACGCATAAGGTGCGTCAGCTAGAGGAACGACTCCTCGCCGGCTCACGTTGGAGCGATTGGGGTCTGGTCTTTGCCTCCACCATCGGCACGCCCCTCGACGGGCACAACGTGACCCACCGTCTGCAAGCTATTCTCAAGCGAGCCGGCCTGCCCCGACAGCGCTTTCACGACCTGCGGCACTGCTGCGCTTCCTTGTTGCTCGCCCAAGGCGTGCATCCCCGAGTCGTCATGGAGGTGCTCGGCCATAGTCAGATCAGCCTCACCATGGACACCTATAGCCACGTCATGCCCGCCATGCAGCGGGAGGCGGCGGGGCTGATGGACAGCATCCTCGCCGCAGACGGCTAGATTGAGCCCGGTGGCTGTACGGCTGGCTGTAGAAACGTCGAAGGGCGACCGGGATAACCGGTCGCCCTTCTCGTTCGTGGCGTATCTCCGCCGTTTTCTTGGGTGAGCCGCGAAGGACTCGAACCTTCAACCCGCTGATTAAGAGTCAGCTGCTCTGCCAATTGAGCTAGCGGCCCGGGTGCGGCGCGAAGTCTACCAAGCGGCTGAGCCACCGTCAAACCGAGCGGCTCCTCCTACAGTTATGGGCAACGCTGACCGGTCAAATGGCATGTCCACGTGGGCGCGACGCAGTGCAGGCGCTGACTCGCGTTACGGCAGCTCAGGATGACGGGCGGCCCACCCCTCCGACCGCTCGTAGGCGTCGGCGACTCGGAGCATCATCGCCTCGTCGAATGGTTTGGCAAAGACCTGAAGGCTGACCGGGAGACCTTCAGCGAACCCACATGGCACCGCGATACCCGGGATGCCGGCCATGTTGGCGGGGATGGTGAAGACGTCGGCGAGATACATCTGGTACGGGTCGTCTGTGCGCGCGCCAATCTTGAATGCGACCGTCGGTGAGGTCGGGGCGACGATGGCGTCGACCTGGGTAAACGCTTCCTCGAAGTCGCGTTTGATCAGCGTCCGCACTTTTTGCGCTTTGACGTAGTAGGCATCGTAGTAGCCGCTGCTCAGCGCGTAGGTCCCGAGCATGATCCGACGCTTCACCTCCGGCCCGAACCCTTCGCCACGCGTTCGCTCGTAGGTTTCCCGAAGGGTCGGTGCAGAGACCATCAATCCATACTTGACGCCATCGAACCGCGCCAGGTTGGCGCTCGCCTCGGCCGGCGCGGTGATGTAGTAGGTGGCCAGGGCGTACGCGGTGTGCGGCAAACTGACCGGGACCAGGGTTGCACCGAGCTCCGCGAGCCGCGCGGTCGCGGTGTCAACTACCCGCTTGACGGCGGCGTCCATGCCGTCGATCGTATATTCCTCGGGAATGCCGATCCGCAGACCATCGAGATCACCGCCCAGTGCCTCCCGATACGAGGGGACGGGCGTTGGGACCGATGTGGAGTCGAGGGGGTCGTGGCCGGCGACGGCTTCCAACAGCAGTGCGGCGTCGGCGACGGTGCGCGCGAAGGGCCCGATCTGGTCCAGGCTGCTGGCAAACGCGATCAACCCATATCGTGACACGCGGCCGTAGGTTGGCTTAACGCCGACGACGCCACAGAACCCGGCTGGCTGACGGATCGAGCCGCCAGTGTCGGACCCAAGTCCGAGCATCGCCTCGCCGGCGGCGACGGCCGCGGCGGAGCCGCCGCTGCTTCCCCCCGGCACCCGCGACGTGTCCCAGGGGTTATGGGTGGGGCCGAAAGCGGAGTTCTCGGTCGAGGAGCCCATCGCGAACTCGTCGGTGTTGGCTTTGCCAAGGAAGACGGCGCTCTGTTGCCGCAGGCGGCCGACGACGGTAGCGTCGTACGGCGACCGGTAGCCGGCAAGAATCTTTGAAGCGGCAGTGGTCGGGGCGTCGATGGTGCAGAGAATGTCTTTGAGCGCGATTGGAATGCCGGTCATCGCGGTCGATCTGCCCGCCGCGATCTGCCGATCCGCCGCGTCGGCCTGGGTTACCGCGACATCAGCCATGACGTGGAGGTACGCCTTGACCGCCGGCTCGACCCGCTCGATGCGCCGGAGATGGGCCTCGGTCAGTTCTCGCGCGCTGATAGTTCGCGCATCGAGGCGCTCACGCGCCTCGATCGCCGTAAGCCATATCAGATCGTCGCTCATCCGGCCGGCTCCGGCTCGTCGGTCAGAACGGCGTTGACCTCGAAAAAGCCATCGACGCTCCTGGGGGCGTTCGCGAGAACCGCCGCGATTGGCAACGACGGTCCCGGCTCGTCCTCGCGCCAGACGTTCGATAGGGCGTTGAGCTGTGCCGTTGGGGGGATCGACGCGGTGTCCACCGCATTGAGTGCTTCAATGTGCTCAAGGATCGAGGAGAGTTGGTCGCGGAGCCGCTCTTTTTCGGCGTCGGTCAGACCGAGCCGCGCAAGCGTCGAGACATGCTCGACATCCTCCATCGTGAGTCGCATCATCCACTCCGCTGGCGTTCGGTGGTTCAGTTCGTTGGAGGCAGGCAGCGAACCCGTCCATCATCGTCAGCACAGATCGACGATGGCAGAGGCGCCCCGATTGAGCGCCGAGTCTAGCATAGGTTCAGCCGCGGTCCTGCTAGCTGACCACGCCGGTGGCATGCACCAGGAGGCGGTCGACGACATCAATCGCCTCGTCGGCGTTGGCGCCGAAGAACGTGCCGTCGATGAGGTCGCGAAGCGATGGATCGTTGATGAAGGCGTATCCTCCATAGGCGATGGCGGGGCAGAACCCGGAATCGCGACCGTTTGCGCCCTGACACCGCAATCGGAACTCTCGCACGTCGAGGCCAAGGCGACGAGCGCTTTCGGGCGTCGATGCCGATAGCACAACCAGCGGCGGGCGAAGACGCTGCGTCGTCCGAACGAGATCGTCGAGCGGGAGGTTGGCACCCAGGTAGACGATCTGGAAACCACGGCGAGAAAGAAAGAGGCAACCGAGCAACAGTCCAACCTCGTGCAGTTCACCTTCGAGGCAGGCGGCAACGACCGGACCCCGCCCCGCATCAGGCTGCGACAGGTTGAAGAGGGCGCCAAGTTTTCGGAGAACAAACGCACTGGCGAAGTGCTCCGCGCTGATCTCGACCTCGCCGGCAGCCCACAGGTGACCAATCTCGTAGAGGGCGGGTTGGAGGATATGCAGACAAATCTCTTCGACCGGAAGCATCGCCATGGCGTCTTCGAGCATGCGGTCAGCGTCGGCGGCATCGAATTGGAGGAGGGCGGTGACGACATCACGACGAAGCCGGCCCAGCCGTTCGTCCGCCGCTCCGGTAATGGACCAACCCTCGACGTGATGTTTCTCCGCCATCCGGTCGATAGACGGTTCCGCTTCACGGGACCGAAACAGCGCGACAGCCTGACTGATCGTCAGGCCCGCTCGTGTCTGGTCGCGCAGCCAGGCAATGGTGGCGCTGTCCCGCTCGGAGTAGAGGCGCTGATTGCCCGAGGTGCGCTGGGGTCGCGGGATCCCGTATCGACGCTCCCAGGCGCGGAAGGTGTCGGCGGGAACGCCGGTCTGCTGAACGACCGCGCGAGTGTTATATACTGGCTCCGCTCGCAGTCGATCAAACAGGCCCACCTCGACGTCACCTCCCTGACGGCCACTATACGCGGCTGCCCATTGGGGGTCAACGATTTGCACAACCTTTGTCCTACAAATGCCGAACTGGTTTAGCGTGCGGTCCGCGCGGATGGAACGGCGGGCTCGACGCGCGATCCGGGTCTTCCCGGTCGCATTGCTCCTGCTCGGTGCGCTGGTCGGGTGCAGCGAGGATGATTCCCAGCGTCAGTTCGCGAACGACGCGCCCAGTGTGGGGCCACCGTCGCCGGTGTCGACGGTCGGTGGGCCGTCCGCGGACGTGACCGCCACGCCAGTCGCTCGAGTCGCGTCGCCCGCGGCGCTGCTTCTGCCCCGCGGGGCGCCGCGATCGATCTATCTCCTCGCTAACGGCGAACTCTGGACCATGTCGTCAGCTGACCGCGCACCGCGACGCTTTTTCCAGCCCCAGGATCAAACGTTGCGGGCGATCGCGTCATCGCCCAGCGGCGACCGTGTGGCCCTCCTCGCAGTCAAAACGAATACGGAAGCGGCGTCGACCACCCTCATCGTCCTTGGCGCCGATGGATCAGAGATCCGGCGGCTTGAAGATCTCGAGAGCACCCTTGATCTTCCGGCCAGCGTCCATCCGGTGGCCACCGCGCTTGAGTGGTCCCCCCAGGGAGATCAGCTGGTCTCGACGTTCGAGGGTGGCGGGATCGTCTCGGTCCCCCTCGACGCGCGCATGCCACCCCTCCTGCTCGTGTCGGCGAGCGTCGCGCCATTGACCACGTTCGCGGCCTGGTCGCCCGCCGGCGATCAGATCGCCTACATCAACGCGACCGCGCCAGGAGCCGCGGCAGACCTCTGGGTCGTTCGCACTGGTGATGACGCATCGACGCCAATCGCCGTGCCGGCAAGGGTGGTCGCTGCCTCGGAGAACGGGGCCACCATCACGGCACTCGCCTGGCGACCAGATGGCAGCAGCATTTTCTACACCCAGACATCAGTCCCCGGTGGCGCGGCAACGGGGGGTGATGTGTTCTCAATCGCTCCTTCGGGAGCCGACCGGCGGGTCGTCGCCAGCGCCGGAAGAGCCGCGCCTGTCGCGGAGGTGGTCCGTTTCGCACCGTCACCAGATGGTCGATCGGCCGCCTATACCGTCTTTGTTCCCCGCGCTGAGGGTCTGGTGTTTCATAGCCTCTGGGTCCGCCCACTGGGTGGGGGTCAGAGCATTCCGCTGGCCGTGCCCAACGGCGAGACGGTGACCGATCTCTGGTGGTCCGCGGCGGGGCTGGTGTTTCGTACCGTGCCGAGCGAACGCCTGGAGGGCACCTCGTACAGTGGCGGCGCCTGGTCGCTGTATCTGGCGCACCCCAGTGGCCCGGCGGAGCGTCTTTTTGCCATGGACGGGGCATCGCCGGTCGCGTCGGCGTCAGCTGAGGCGGCCAGCCCTGAGCCCGAGAAGGCAACGACCGCTCCCTGAAGCTGCGCGCTCGGCGTGGGTGACCGTGACCGCGACTCGACGGACAATGCTGACCGAGTGATCGGGCAAGAAGGTGGGCGCGGCTAACGGGGCGAGGCCGGAATCTCGTCGGCGTCGAAGATGTTCTTCGCGGCGCGTACCCGCTGCTCATCGGCCTCAGGGTCTGCCGATGGACCTCCAGGCGGCACTGGGTCGTCCGTTGGCTGCAAGTTGCCGGTCATCTCTGGATCGGTGTCGCCATCAGCGGTGACCGGCTGGGGCGAAGCGGGAGCGGGGGTGGCAGTGGACGTGGCACCGCGCATGACGCAGGTGACGGTCACCGGGCTGCCGATGAGTCGGGAAATCGTCCCCTCAACAACCGCCCGCACCTCATCCGTGTTGAGCTTGTCCCGGTGAAAGGGATACGCCGCCACGAGGGTTATCTGGGAGCCCTGGACGACCTCGGGATCGATCGATGACAACAGCGCCTCGATCCGCCGATTGACCGCTTTGACGTCCTGCCGGATGCGCGGCCACAGGTCGACTAGCTGCTCCACGCTGAGCCCGCCACCACGGGTCGCGTCAGGTGCCGGGGGGCCGGTCAGGGGGTTGGGCGGCGGGCCAGCCGGGGTCGCGGGGACAGTGCCCGGGACCTTGTGCTCGTCCGTGGTCGACGCAGTAGATATGGTGCTTGACTGGCCGGGCGCTTCAGCGGGACCTTTGCCACGCACGCGGTCCCGGAGTGACGTGGATGGAGGGCGCTGGGTCGGTGGTTCATGCTCCTCGCTGGGGCCGGTGGAAGGCGGCGTCGACCGCTCCGGAGCAGCGACGGCGCTCTGGTCGCTCGCGCCCCGGCGTGTGGCCCCGACCGGCGAGACGATGCCAGCCGCTGGCGCACGTAGCACACCTTCTACCAATGCCACTTCCAACGGAAGATGGCCATACGAGGAGTGCTTGATCTTGTAGTCAATATCGCTGAAACGGCTTGAGAGCTCGGCGAGCTCCGACAGCTCGAATCGCGTCGCCAGCTCGCGCGCCCGCTCGTCAGCATCTGGCGTTCCACCAGCCCGTTGGTGAAGCAGGACCCGAAGATAGGTGACGAGTTGCCGGTTGAGCTGGCGCGGGTCTTCTCCCGCCTCGACCGCCTCATTGACCGCGCTCAGCGCAACCCGGGCATCCCGATCAGCCAACGCGGTGACGATCTCCTCGACTCGATCGTTGCGGCTGATGCCGAGCAATGCCCGAACGGTCTCAACGGTGATGCCGGTATCAGCCGCGTCCTCATGCTCCCGGTAGACCGACAGCTGATCCAGGAGGGATTCAGCGTCGCGGAGGCTCCCGGTGGCATGGCGAACAACGATGGCCAGCGCGTCGGCATCGATGACCAACCCTTCGGCTTCCGCGATGGTCTGGAGCCTGCCGATCATGGCGTCTCGACCGATGCGGCGAAAATCAAACCGCTGGCATCGCGACACGATCGTCGGAAGCAGCTCCTCCGGGTCCGTGGTGGCGAGGATAAACTTTGTATGGGCCGGCGGCTCCTCTAAGGTTTTCAGGAACGCGTTGGCCGCGGGACCAGTAATCTGATGAGCCTCGTCGATGATGTAGAACTTGGTCCGCAGCTGCGTCGGGGCGTATTTCACCCGTTCCCGAAGCTCCCGGATATCATCAATGCCCCGGTTGCTGGCGGCGTCGATCTCGATCACGTCGGTCGCGGAGCCCGAAGTGATGGCCCGGCAGTTGGCGCAGGAGGTGCACGGCCGGTTCGCCGGGTCAGGATCGAGACAGTTGACCGCCTTGGCAAGGAGCCGGGCCGTCGAGGTCTTGCCGGTCCCTCGTGGCCCGCAGAAGAGGTAGGCATGGGCAATGCGGTCGAGAGCGATCGCGTTACGAAGCGTCTGGACGACGTGCTCCTGACCCACCAGTTCGTCGGCCGCGAACGACTGCGGGCGATACTTTCGATACAATGAACTCGACTGCGGTCGGGATGTGAGGGAGACGCGTTCAGAGGCAGCCGTACGGCTGCCATGATTCACTGTTGGGCGATCATCTCCGACCGCGTCGTCGGAGGCGGTCACGGTGCCAAAGAGAGGCGTGCTGGTCATGCCCGGTAGGTCTCCCGCTGTTGCGCCGGCATGGACGCCCATGATCGAGCTTGCTTCACTGTTCGTACACGGAGTATAGCCGTCGGCAGCGGCCACGCTCAAGCGGTGCCGCTTCAGCGTTCAACGAGGCGCCATGGGCATCCTTTACCTGGTCGCGACGCCGATCGGGAATCTCGAAGACATCACGCCGCGGGCCCTCCGCATCCTCGGTGATGTCCCGCTGATTGCGGCCGAGGACACGCGCCACACGGGCCATCTCCTTCGGCATTTCGGTCTCTCGACCCCGCTAGTGAGCTACCACGCTCACAACGAGCGGTCGCGTCGCAATGAGCTGATCGCGCATCTGGCGAGTGCCGACCTGGCGCTCGTCAGTGATGCCGGAAGTCCGGGCATCTCCGATCCGGGGCATGATCTGATCCGGGCGGCGATCGACGCCGGACAGACTGTGACCCCGATTCCCGGCCCATCGGCGGTCATCGCGGCGGTGACGGCCTCGGGCTTGGTCCCCGGTCCGTTCCTGGCGCTTGGTTTCCTGCCTCGACGCGGTCGAGAGCGGTCGGTCACACTGGCAAGGGCCGCCGCGGCAGGCGTCCCTATCGCGCTCTTCGAGTCAGCTGAACGACTGGCGGCGACCCTTCGCGATGTTGCCGACGTGCTGGGCGACCGTCCCGCGGCGGTGATGCGGGAACTGACGAAGCTGCACGAAGCGGCCCGGCATGGCACGCTGCGCGAACTGGCCGCCCACTTTGATTCGCCGCCACGCGGAGAGGTCGTGGTCGTCGTTGGCGGCACGGACCGCGTGGCTGGCGACCAGGGCGACGCCGAGGAGGTGGTGGCGACACTTCTCCAGAGTGGGCTGTCTCCGAGTCACGTGGCACGTGAAGCGGCGGCCATCACCGGGCGACCGCGATCCGAGCTGTACGATCTGGCGCGTCACATGGGAGCGGCGAACGACGCAGGCGGCAAGACCGCAAACCGGCGAGTGGCGACGCCGTCAGCGACTGGGAGGGGTTGATGAAACGCTGGGTCTCGGAGAGCTTCGTCACCTTCGATTTGATGCTCATGTTTCTCAACGACCGGGCGATCCGCCCGGAGCGGTGCAAACTCCTTGTCTCGCTGGACGCCGATGGCGCGCAATTGTTTCACGTCGTCTTTCAAACCGGCGAGGATAGTGATCGGGCCATGGCAACCGTTGCCCAGGCGGAGGCCGAGGTTCTCGACACCGAAGACGCCGGAGAAGCGGTCGATGCCGCGGAAGCAATTTTGCTGGAGGCGAGCCGAGACGAACCGTGACGACGCCACGACCTTACTCCGGCTTAAAGGCCAGTTTCCGGTGGCGCATGAGAATGCTTTGGAGCAAACCCTCGGCGCCGAGGAAGGTCCAGAGCGACGAGAGACCGGAGCTGACAAATGGCAGCGTGATCCCGGTCACCGGCATCAAGCCGAGGTTCATCCCGATATTAACGAAGGCCTGGAAGAAGAGCATGCCGCTCAGCCCGATGGCGAGACACTGACCAAAGGTGTCTCGCGCGGTGTCGACGACGCGAAGACAGCGCCAGAGCAGGATGGCAAACGAGGCGAACAGGGCGAGCATGCCGATAAACCCGAACATGCCGCTGGCATGGGAAAAGATGAAGTCGGATTCCCGGACTTTGAGCAATCCCGCTTGGCTCTGGGTGCCCCCATGCAGTCCAAAACCGAAGAGGCCACCGGAGCCAATGCTGATCTCGGCCTGAAGAATGTTGAATCCCTGGCCCAAACGATCAGACTCCGGATTGAGAAAAACCAGCCAGCGGGCACGCTGGTAGTCCTTCAGCAGGAACTCCCATGCGACCAGGGCCGTCGGCAGTACGAGGGCCAGGAGGGCGAAGAAGTAGAGCTTCCGCGTCCGCGTGACGAGCATCATCGAGGCCCAAATGATGCCGTAGACCACCGATGTACCAAGGTCTGGCTCCCGGAACACCAGGAGCATCGGCGCACCGGCGATAAGCATCGATACAAGGAAATTGCCGGGCTCCGCCATCGCGGCGCCACGTGATGCAATAAAGGATGCCAGCGCGATGGCCGTCAGTGGCTTGACGAATTCGGCCGGCTGAATGGTCGTTCCCGCCACCAGGAACCATCGTCGGGCGCCGAGACCGAGGTCGGACCCAATGCCTGGGATGAGCACCAACGTCAACATCGTCAGACCCAGTCCGTAGAGCGGCCAGGCAAACGAACTGAAGATGCGGTAGTCGAAGTTGGCGAGCAGGATCATCAAGACAATCCCGACCGCCCCGTACAGGGCCTGCCGGACCGCCAGGCTGCCGATCGTGAGCGCACCGCCGCCTGTGGCGCTCCAGATCGAGACGACGCCGAACCCCATCAACACCGTGGTAGTGATCAGCATGTAGAAATCGAAGTCCCGCCAGCGGCTGCTGAACGCTGGCGACGAGCGATAGGTGGGCCGGGATGCTGGCCGGGCCGCGGAGAGAGCCATCGTTACAGCACCACGACGTCGTTGATGGTGATGTGAAACTCGCACTCCAGCAGCTCGGCGGCGTGGCGGCTCATGAGCATCCTGGGAAGGAAGATCTCGAAGTACTGCATCACCGGAGCCATCACGGTATCAATTGACAGGGCCAGCGTGATTGTCTTCGCTGCCGCGTCAACCCGAAGGAATGATGATGTCGCCGCATAGTTCACGCGGTCGTGCTGGTCAAAGGAGGATGGATCGTTGTTCCGTACCCGCGACCGGTGCACGTCCGACTTGTCCGCAAGGATCAGGGCCGCGGAGACCGGGTGCACCGGTTCGCCCAGGCGATGATGGTCGTCACCGTGGGAGCCGATTGCCCCGAGGATGACGGCGACGTCGTCTGGCGGTACATGGAGCCGGTTGAGAATCGGATGGGCAAGGATGGCTCCCGAGGTCGCGTGCCCGTGGCGGCTGATGACATTTCCGATGTCGTGCATGTACCCGGCGACGGCGGCCAGCTCCTGTTGCCGCGCATCGAAGGCCAGCAACCGGAGCACGTTGCGAGCGATGTTCGCCACCAGCCCGACGTGGCGGAACCCATGCTCGGTAAAGCCGAGCACTCCCAGGTTTTTGTTGGCCTGCCGGATGAATGCCTGCACCTCGGCGTCGTCCCGAATGGTATCGAGCAGGATGCTTGGCTCAGTGCGGGAAGAGGAAGCCGCTTCCTCTGGATCAACATCGGTCTTGCCATATTTGGGTTGATCGCCGAGGGGTACGAGGACCGCGTCCGTCAGGCTCTGGTCGGTCAACGACATGTTCGGGGCATCAGGCATGGGGTGAAGATCTCCTCGATGGGGCGTCCACGGCAGAGTATAGATGTCGACCTGTCGCCGGGTCGACAGCGCGCGCCGCGACCAATCTTGCACCGGGACCCGAACCACGGAGGATCGGCACGACCTCGGTTCATGGCCGACACACCGAACGGGGCCTACCCCCGGGAACCGAAAGAGGCGTCTGCCCGGGCATCGCGGGTAGTCGATGGTATAATCATCAGAACATAACGTTCTCTCTACTGGCCGGCCGATGCATGGATGGTTCCTCCGTGTGGAGCCATCGAACCAGGGTCGAGTGGTGGAGACCATAGGGGGCCGGCGATGCTGGTCATGTTCTATCGGCACCAGGCTCAATGTCCGCAGTCCGTCGACGTGCGTCGCGGCGATGGCCGCCTGATTGAAGTCGTGCCGGCAACGTCCTCCGCTGGCGCGATTGATCGTATGGATGTCGCTCCAACATCGGTTGGTCAGCCGCCCGGGGAACCTTCACGGGGAGGCGTTCGTCTTTCCTTGAGGTTGCCACTCCACGGCGATCGTGCCTGTCATGGAGATGCCAAAGCGCATCATGCCAGCCCGGTTTATCGACGCAACGTTGGACCGCCATGTTCACCGTGAAGGATACGCTCGACGCGATCCTCCTGGGTGCCTTTTTGTTCGGCCTCGTCTTCTCGGTGATCTCGCTCGTGGTCGGTGATCTTAGACCCCACGTTCATCTCTCCGCGCATGATGCCCAAGGCGATGTCGGTGGACTGCCGGTCAACGCCAGCACCGTGCTGGCATTCCTTGCCTGGTTCGGAGGCGTCGGCTATCTCGCCCGGGAAGGACTGGGTTGGCCCGGGATTGCCGCAATCGTCGTCGGACTGGTGGGAGGACTCGCCGGAGCGGCGATCGTCGCCGTATTTCTCGTCAAGGTGCTCCGTCCACACGATCAGTCGCTCAATCCCGAGGACTATCGACTTCCCGGTGTCATCGCACGGGTGGCCTCGACGATTCGACCAGGCGGAACGGGAGAGGTCATCTACGAGCAGGCGGGCGTTCGGCAGGTGTCAGCGGCGCGAGCCGAGAACGGCACTGCCATCGGCCGTGGCGAGGAGGTCGTGGTGCTCCGGAGTAGTCACGGCATCGCGATCGTCGAGCCGGCGTCGACCTTCTTTGGGGAAGGTATGGCAATGGCTGGACCCGTCCTTGCCGTGAACGATGGATCGTTGCGGGGACCAGCGACGTCAGGAGCCCTAGAACGACGTCTCTACCGGGGCCAGGCGTCGGGGGAGAACAACGTCGAACCGGGAATCTGACCGCTGGTTCGATATCGTCGCGGACGGGCCGCCCCGAATGGGCTGCCTCGAAAGGATGCACAGGTGAACGCATCGGGGATTATCGCCATCGTTGTCGGCTTGGCGTTGGTGCTGCTGGTCATCATCGGGTTGCTGGCCCGGATGTTTCGCAAGGTCGGCCCCAACCAGGCGTTGATCGTCTACGGCTTCGGAGGTACACGGGTCGTTAAGGGAAGCGGCACGATGGTTTGGCCGATGGTCCAGCAGTCGCGGGAGCTCTCTCTTGAGCTCATGAGCTTCGATGTTGCCCCTCAGCAAGATCTGTATACGAGCCAGGGCGTCGCGGTCAACGTCGAGGCGGTCGCCCAGATCAAGGTGAAATCGGACCCGGTTAGCATCCTGACTGCCGCGGAGCAGTTCCTGAACAAGGATCCGAGTCATCGCGAGGGTCTGATTCGTCTCGTGATGGAAGGCCATCTGCGGGGCATCGTCGGACAGTTGACGGTCGAGCAGATCGTCAAAGAACCGGAGATGGTCGCGGACCGGATGCGAGCCAATGTCGCCGACGACGTGAGCAAGATGGGTCTTGAGGTCATCTCATTCACGATCAAGGAAGTGCGCGACAACAACGATTACATCCTGAATATGGGCCGGCCCGATGTCGCCTTTGTGCGGCGATCGGCGGACATCGCGACGGCGGAGGCGGAACGGGACACCGCGATCAAACGGGCGCAGGCGATGCAATCGTCGAAGATCGCCGAGGCGGTCGCCGAGCAGGAGAAGGTGATTGCTGAGACCGCGAGCCAGACGAGGCAGGCTGAGGCCGTCCGCGACCTCGATCAGAAGAAGGCGGAGTACACGGCAACGGTCCAGAATCAGCAGGCGCAGGCGGACAACGCCTACCAGATTCAGGCGAGCGTTCAGCAACAGCGAATTGTTGCCGAGCAGGTTCGCATCGAGGAAGTGCGAAAGCAGGGCGAGATCGCCGTTCAAGATGCTGAGATTCTGCGGCGCGAGAAAGAACTGATCGCGACGGTGCTCCGATCCGCGGAGGTCGAGCGGAAGCGGATCGAGACGATCGCCGAAGCGGAGCGGCAGCGCCGGGTGCTGCAGGCGACGGGTCAGGCGGAGGCCATGCGTCTGGAGGGGCAGGCACAGGCGGAGGTGATCCGCGTCCGGGGAATGGCTGAAGCCGAGATCATTCAAGCCAAGGGTGCCGCCGAAGCGAACGCGATGCACGTGAAGGCGAGTGCCTTCCAGGACTACAACCAGGCCGCGGTCCTCGACAAGCTGCTGTCGAGTATGCCAGAGGTCGTTCGGGCGCTGGCCGAACCGCTGACCAAAGTCGACAAAATCACCGTGGTCTCAACCGGCGGTGACGGGCATGGCAATGGGGGCGGCGCGGGCGTCAACCGGATCACCGGAGACGTCACGTCGATGGTGGCCCAGGTCCCGGCTCTCTTTGAATCGCTGACCGGGATGAACCTCGGGGACCTGCTGCGGCAGGTTCCGCAGATCGGTTCGGCGATGGACTCGGGCAAGGGGCGTCCTGCCGTCACGTCGAACGGCCATGGCCGTGCGGAGCTCAGAGCTGGCGGTCCGCCTACCGTTGAGCCAGTCCCACCGGAAGCGCCGCCATCAGAGATGCCTCCAACGGAGGCGCCGCCAACGGCGCCGTCACAAGAAAAACCACTGGTTGAGGCGATTAACGGTCAAAACTAACCGCGATGCCGGATTCAGCACCATGCGTCGGTGGGGCCGCGCTCCCATCGCGCATGGTGTGAGGTCTACCCCATGCTATTCTTCGCGGGTTAGCGGTCGAGCGGTCAGTTCCGCGTTTGACCGACGCCGAGTGGTGGGGCAAGGGTAGCGATTTCATGGCGCAGAATCCGTTCGATAATCCGTTGGGCTCCGCTCTGGAGGCTGAGGGACTGCGCGCCGAGGCGGTCGGTGAACCGGGCCAACGACGGTTTCGCCTGCTCGCGGTGACCGATGGCCAGACCACGATCATCTGGATGGAGAAACAGCAGCTGCAGGCACTGGGCCTGGCGATGGAGCAATTGGTTGAGGACCTGCCGGATCGCGGACCGGAGGTTGCCGCGACACCGCTGGCGGTGTCGTTCGATCCCAACACCCGCCGCCAGTTTCGAGCCGGTCGCATGGAGCTCGGCTACGACGAGCGCCGCGACCGCTTGGTCATCGTCGCCCACGACATCAATGTAGAGGTCGAGGACGAGGAGGCTGTCTCGTCGTTCGGTTGCCGCCTCTCGCGCGATCAGGCCAGGGAGCTCAGCGCTGATGTCGCGGCGGTCGTGGCAGCGGGTCGCCCCCGGTGCACGATGTGTGGGGCGCCGATGGGCCCCGAACCCCATGTTTGCCCGCAGCAGAACGGTCACTACGTCCACGCGCTTGAGGACACGGAACCGGACGATGACCCCTGAGAGCGAGTGTCCCCCATCTGAATGTCTGTGCCGGACTCCCGAGATTGCCAAGCGCCGTCTTCTTCAGGAGCGGGTATTCCTCGTTCGTTACCGGTCCAGAGATCCGTGTCATACGGTCTTTCGCGTCGACCGTCCTTCGGTTTGCACCGCCTCATAGGAAAATGTGACCGCGATTCGTGAGTGTCAGGCCCAACGGGGGGTTCAAGAGTCACACTCTACCGTTCGTCACGGGCTGACTGGTTGATAGCAATGCAACCGCCGGACGATGCGTGGCGTCAACCTGTGGCCGCCGACTGGGTCGTTCTCCGGTCGGGTGGATCGCCGGCGGGTGATTGTGTCGTCCGCCCGAGGGCCGCTTCCGAGCGGAACCGCTGACCGGAGCGACGACTGACACCCCGTGGACCGGCACCTGAGATCACCATGACGACCAGTTCGGTACTGCGTCTTTGGTCCGACGTGCGTGAGCCGTCCACCGGGGTAGATCGGCGATATTGACACCTGGCGCCGAACCATCGTGAGCACGTTTAGGCGGCATTGGTCGTCACCTGCGCGGGCGGCTCCGTCGTCAAAGCGAGTACGATGACGGGCCAGCTATGGGCAACGGTCACGACGCCGTTGATCGCGGCCAAGGTGGATGACCGGAACTAGACAGGTGAGCTCAGTCACACGGCGACCGGTCGGCCTGCTTGTATGCGAGGGTTGACAGGGTCCAATGTTGCTTCGTATGATGCACGTATCGTGCAACGGATCACGATTGATCCGATGCTGCGACCGACATAGGACCGTGATGATGACGAAACGATTCGATGAGCTGATGACGGCGATTCTCGGGCTCGTACTTATCGAGCTCCCGATTGGGAGCTCGTGTCGTGAGGGAGGCCACGTTTAGGCGATCGAAACGCCGTAAAGAGCAAGAGTCACCGGGTTCGGTGCGATGGGCCTCCCTCCAAGGGGAGGTTTTTTTGTGGCCTCGCAAGTTGACAGGAATCGACGAGATGACCAATTCGCTCAAGAACGGAGGAAACCCATGACGGTCACGGAGACCATCACCGGCCGGCGCGGTGCAGCGTTGAGCGGCATCGAGACGTCAGAGCCGCGAATGGCCGACCGACCCCTCCTTTCCGGGGCGGAAATCACCTGCCGTAGTCTTGAAGCGGAAGGGGTGACGACGGTCTTCGGCTATCCGGGCGGGGCCGTGATCCCGCTCTACGACGCCCTTCCGGGTTCTGCCTTGCACCACGTCCTCGTGCGCTTTGAGCAGTGGGCTGCCCTTGCGGCCGACGGCTATGCCCGGGTGACGGGGCGCCCAGGTGTCTGTATGGCGACATCGGGACCTGGGGCGACGAACCTGGTGACCGGCCTCGCTAACGCACAGCTCGACTCGGTGCCGGTGGTTGCTATCACCGGGCAGGTCGGGCAGCCGATGATTGGCCGGGACGCGTTCCAGGAAGTCGACATCACCGGCATCACGCTCCCGGTGACCAAGCACAATTACCTGGTGCAGCGAATTGAGGACATCGCCCCGACTATCAAGGAAGCGTTCTATCTCGCCAGTTCGGGCCGCCCGGGACCGGTGCTAGTCGACATCCCAAAGAATGTCTTCACGCAGAAAGCGCGGTTCGACTACCCGGAAACGACCGGTCGCCGTGGCTATCAGCCGACGACGCTGCCGAACATGCGCCAGATTCGACTCGCGGCCGAGGCGATCAACCGGGCCGAGCGGCCGGTGATTATGGCTGGTCACGGCATCATGCTCGCGGGGGCGACCGAGCTCTTCGCGCGATTTGTCGAGCGCACGGACATCCCTGTCATCTTTACGTTGCTGGGTCTTGGCTGCTTTCCGGAGTCGCACCCGCTTTCACTCGGCATGATGGGCATGCACGGGCATAAGGAAGCGAACGACGCACTCGAAGAAGCCGACCTTCTGGTCAATATTGGCGCTCGCTTCGATGATCGGGCGACGGGCCGGGTCCACGGGTTCGCCCCCAAGGCTCGGATCGTTCACGTCGACATCGATCCGGCCGAGATCGGCAAGAACATCCGCACCGATGTGCCAGTGGTTGGCGACGCCGCTGAAGTGCTGCGGCTGCTTCTCCCCGAGGTGGACGCTCGCTCCCACGCCGGGTGGCACGGATGGATCGAGAGCCGGCGCAATCGGACGCTGGAAAAGGCACTTGATGACCGGCCAGACACGCCCGAGCCGTACACCATTGTCCGCACGATCGCCGACGTGACTCGGGGCGAAGCGATCGTCACGACCGATGTGGGCCAGCACCAGATGTGGACGGCCCAATACTTCGGCTTCGACCATCCCGACCGGTGGATCACCTCTGGTGGTCTCGGCACCATGGGTTATGGCCTGCCCGCCGCGATCGGTGCCAAGATTGGTCGGCCCGACCTCGAGGTCTGGGCGGTCGTCGGCGACGGTGGCTTCCAGATGTCGCTGGCCGAGCTTGCGACGGCGGCGCAAGAAGGGCTCGATATCAACGTGGCCGTCATCAACAACGGCTACCTCGGGATGGTGCGTCAGTGGCAGGATCTCTTTCACGCGAAGAACTACTCCGAGGTCGCAATCACCGGCCCGAACCTCGCGAAACTCGCGGAGGCATATGGCATTACCGGCATCACGGTGCGGAGCGACTCGGAGATTCGGCCAGCCATTGAGCAGGCCCGATCGATTGCGGGACCGGTCATCATCGACTTTGTGATCGAGCCCGAGGCCAACGTCTATCCCATCGTTCCGCCGGGGGCGAGCAACTCCGAGATGATGCACGACCACCGGTTTCGCGACACGGAATAGCACAACCATGGAGGGAGGCGACGGGCGGTGAAAAAGCGACATACGCTAGTGGTTCAGGTCGAAGATCACCCGGGGGTGCTCAACCGGGTGGTGTCGTTGATGCGGCGGCGCTCATTTAACATCGACTCGATCACGGTCGGCCACTCCGAGCAGCCAGGGGTCTCCCGGATGACCATCCTGGTGGTCGGCGAGGACGACGAGGTCGAGCAGGTTGGTAAGCAACTCTACAAGCTGATGGAGGTCCTGAAGGTCACTGACCTGACCGATGTGAGCTGCGTCGCTCATGAGCTCGCGTTAATCAAGGTCGCAGCGAAGCCGCAGCATCGATCGGAGATCCTTCAGATCGCCAGCATCTATGGAGCGCGGGTCGTCGATGCGAGTCCAACCTCGCTGATGTTAGAAGCGACCGGGGCCGAGGAACAGGTCGACGCCCTACTGACGATGCTCCGCGGCTTCGGCATCCGCGAGTTGGTGCGAACGGGGAGCGTCGCGATGGCGCGCGGCGGTGTGACGATCAAGGCTGGTGGACGGCAGGATCGCGACCGGGAGCTGGCGGTTGTGCCGGCTGGCGACGGCGTCGAGAATGGCGTCTATGCGATGGTCGATTAGGCGGAAACGGCGACTGGAAGATGAGATGTTACCCATGTTTGGGTGGCGAGACCGGACATGACCCCGCGGCTGGGTCAGGCCAGGAGAGGAGTGAGGATGGCGGCGACGATCTACTACGAGGACGATGCGAGCATCGATGCGTTGCGAGGGCGACCGATCGCGGTCATTGGTTACGGGAGCCAGGGCCATGCCCACGCGCTGAACCTTCGAGATTCCGGTTGCGATGTCATGGTTGGCCTTCACGCCGCGAGCTCGAGCCGCGCGAAGGCCGAGGCCGATGGGCTGCGGGTCGAGTCGGTCGCTGATGCGGCATCGGCGTCGAAGATCGTGATGGTGCTCGTTCCGGACCACCTGCAGAAAGAGGTCTACCAGAACGATATCGCGCCGCATCTCGAGCCCGGCAAGATGCTGATGTTCGCCCATGGATTCAGTATTCATTTCGGGCAGATCGATCCCCCAGCAGGCGTCGACGTGACCATGATCGCGCCCAAAAGCCCGGGTCACCGCGTCCGCGAGCTGTTCCAGGAAGGGGTCGGGGTGCCGGCGTTGCTGGCGGTTCACCAGGACGCCACTGGTGGGGCCAGAGAAACGTCACTGGCCTACGCTCAGGGACTTGGCTGCCTGCGCGCCGGCGTCCTTGAAACGACCTTTAAGGAAGAGACCGAATCGGACCTCTTTGGGGAGCAGGCGGTGCTCTGCGGCGGGGTGAGCCATCTGATCCAGGCCGGTTTCGAGACGCTGGTCGCGGCCGGCTACCAGCCAGAGATCGCCTACTTCGAATGCCTGCACGAGATGAAGCTAATCGTCGACCTGATCTATGAGGGCGGTTTGAGCTACATGCGCTACTCCGTCAGCGACACGGCGGAGTATGGGGATTACTACGCCGGCGCCAAGATCATCGATGACCATGTCAAGGAGACGATGACCGGTCTGCTCCAGCGGATCCAGGACGGCTCGTTTGCGAAGGAGTGGATCGCCGAGAACGAGGCGGGGCGGCAGCGGTTCCTCGGGATGAGAAAGACGGCCGCTGATAGTCAGATCGAGCAGGTCGGCGGCGACCTGCGGAAGATGATGACCTGGTTGACCAAAGGGAAGCAGCCCGCGGCCGCCCCGGCCGTCGCGGGGGAGGTCGTACGGTAGATGCCTGATGGAGACGTCGCCGTCGCTGAACAACGGCGCATCCTGATCTTCGATACGACCCTGCGCGACGGGGAACAATCGCCCGGCGCCACGCTGACGTCCGATGAGAAGCTGGAAGTCGCTGACGCCCTGGTCGCCCTCGGGGTCGATGTCATCGAGGCGGGATTTCCGGCTGCGTCGCCAGGCGACTTTGAAGCGGTGCGGGCGATCGCCGCGCGGGCCAAAGGGGCCATCATCGCGGGGTTGGCCCGTTGCAACGAGCCGGACATCGAGCGGGCCGCTCAGGCGGTCCGAGGCGCTGAGTCGCCGCGTATCCACACCTTCATCGCGACCTCCGATATCCATCTCGCGCACAAGCTTCGCCTATCTCGCGAGCAGGTGCTCGACCGCGTTGACGCGATGGTCAAGCTGGCCAGAGGCTATGCAAGCGATATCGAGTTCTCCGCCGAGGATGCGACCCGTTCGGACTGGGACTATCTCGTGTCAGTCTTCGGGCGCGCCATCGCGGCCGGTGCGACGACCATCAACGTGCCAGATACCGTTGGGTACACGTCGCCGCACGAATACTCGGCGCTGATCGACTACCTGCGTGAGCGGGTGCCGGGTGTGGATGGCGTGGTCATCTCGGTGCATTGCCACGACGACCTCGGGATGGCGACATCGAATACGCTGGCGGCGATCGCGGCCGGCGCTGGTCAGGCCGAGGTGACGATCAACGGCATCGGGGAGCGCGCGGGCAACACGGCACTGGAAGAGGTCGTGATGGCGCTCGCGACGCGAGGGGAGACGTTCGGTGGCGCGACGACAACTATCCGCACCGAGCGGCTCGTTCCCACCAGCCGCCTCGTCAGCGGGCTGACCGGGCTGCCGGTCCAGGCGAACAAGGCGATCGTCGGTGCGAACGCCTTCGCCCATGAGGCGGGCATCCATCAGGATGGCATGCTCAAAGAGCGGACCACCTATGAGATCATGAACCCCTCCGATGTCGGCTGGGATGGCACCAAACTGGTCCTCGGCAAGCATTCGGGTCGAGCTGGTTTCCGCAATACTCTCCAGGAGATCGGCATCCGCCTGGACGACGCCCAGCTTGGCGAGGCGTACCAGCGGTTCCTGGTCCTCGCCGATCGCAAGAAGTCGGTCACCGCGGCCGACCTCGTGGCGCTGGTGAGTGATCAGCTGGAGATGCGAGTCGATAGTCTCCAGCTCCTCCGCTGGAACGCGAGTATCGGCAGCGCTGGCCCCGCGACGGCCAGCGTGGTGATCGGTCGCGGAACCGACGAGATTGCGGGCGACGGCCAGGGAAACGGGCCGGTGAACGCGCTGTTGCAGGCGATCGACGCTGCCACCGGGATTGCCTGCGAGCTGGAGTATTACAACGTGGAGGCGGTGACACCCGGTGAGGACGCCCAGGGCCAGGTGATGGTTCGTATCCGGAGTGGCGAACGGCTGTACACCGGGAGTGGGCTGGCGACGGATGTCGTTGAGGCAAGTGCGAAGGCATACCTTGGCGCCCTGAGCAAGGTCATCCAGGACCGGCCTGCGGTCCCGACCATGACCGGCGCCGCGGACGGCAGCGACGGCGTCTAGTCCCATTGCGGCGAAGGAAACGGTTCTCCCGCGAAGAAAGGGTCGAGGTATGGCCACCGATCAGCACGCGCGGACACTGAGTCAGAAGTTGTGGGATCGCCACGTCGTCTATTCCGCACCGGGTGAACCCGATCTGCTCTTCATCGATCTCCACCTCGTCCATGAAGTGACATCGCCGCAGGCGTTCGATGGGCTGCGGCTGGCGAGTCGATCGGTGCGTCGCCCGGATCTGACAGTTGCGACGGCGGATCACAACGTGCCGACGGTCGGACTCGATCTGCCGATCGCCGATCCGGTTTCCGCCACCCAGCTCTCGGCCTTATCGCGGAACTGCGCGGAGTTTGGGATCCGTCTCTATCCGATGGGCGATCCAGGTCAGGGTATCGTCCATGTGATTGGGCCGGAGCGGGGACTGACCCTTCCCGGCATGACTGTCGTCTGCGGTGACAGCCACACGTCGACCCATGGCGCGTTCGGCGCGCTGGCCTTCGGGATCGGCACGAGTGAGGTCGAACATGTCCTTGCTACGCAGACCCTTCCGCAGCAACGCTCGAAAACGATGGCGATCACCGTCGGCGGTGAGCTTCAGCCCGGCGTGACGGCAAAGGACGTCATTCTGGCCATCATCGGACGCATGGGGACCGGCGGAGGGATTGGGTCGATCATCGAGTATCGCGGCGCCGCGATCCGTGCGCTGTCGATGGAAGGACGCATGACCGTCTGCAACATGTCGATCGAGGCCGGGGCGCGGGCCGGCATGATTGCCCCTGACGACGTGACCTTCGCCTATGTCGAGGGGCGCGCCCACGCGCCAACCGGTGCCGCATGGGAGCGGGCGCTCGACGATTGGCGATCCTTGCCGACCGATGAAGGGGCGCACTTCGATCAGGAGGTGGTTCTTGACGCCGCCGCGATCGCGCCGCACGTCTCCTGGGGCACCAATCCCGGGCACGTGATTGCCATCGACGGCTCCGTCCCCGACCCCGCTGGCTTCGACGACCCGCAAGCTCGAGATGCCGCGCGGCGCGCGCTCCGGTATATGGGGCTGGAACCCGGAACGCAGATGCGCGACATCCCGGTTGATACGGTGTTCATTGGTTCCTGCACGAACGGTCGCATTGAAGATTTGCGTCAGGCGGCGTCCGTGGTTGAGGGTCGCCGGGTGCGGACCGGGATGCGCGCCATGGTGGTTCCGGGGTCGATGCGCGTCCGCTTCCAGGCCGAGGCTGAGGGGCTGGATCGCGTGTTCCTCGATGCCGGTTTTGAGTGGAGAGCCGCGGGCTGCTCGATGTGCCTGGGCATGAACCCGGATCAGCTCGCGCCGGGTGAGCGGTGCGCCTCAACCAGTAACCGCAATTTTGAAGGGCGGCAGGGCCGTGGCGGGAGGACTCATCTCGTCTCGCCGGCGGTTGCCGCGGCAACCGCTATTACCGGCACCTTCGCCACGCCGTCGGATTTGGGGTAGGGCTATGCAGGCGGTGCGCGTGATTACTGGTCGGGTGATGCCGCTTGATCGGAGCGACGTCGATACCGATCAAATTATCCCGGCGGTCTGGCTTAAACGGGTCGAGCGGACGGGGTTCGGAGCCGGGCTCTTCTCACGATGGGCGGAGACCGACCCGTCGTTTCCGCTCAACAAACCGGAGTACTCCGGGGCATCCGTCCTGGTCGCCGGTCCGAACTTTGGCATTGGTTCATCCCGGGAGCATGCCGTCTGGGCACTCGTCGACCGCGGGTTTCAGGCGGTGATCTCCCCGCGATTCGGCGACATCTTCCGGAACAACGCGACCAAGAGTGGCTTGCTTCCGGTCGTTGTGGAGCCCGCTATCGCCGACGTGCTGCTGCGCGCGGCCACCGGCGATCCGACGCTCGAGGTGACGATCGATGTTGAGCGCCGAATGTTGCGCGCGCCTGCCGCGGGGATCAATGTCTCGTTTCCTCTCGACGATTTCACCCGGTACCGCCTGCTCGAAGGCCTCGACGATGTCGATTTGACGTTGCGCCACGAGGCATCGATTACTCGTTACGAAACCGATCGACCGGTGTGGATGCCACGGGTCGAGCCAGGTTCGCCGCGGTAGATCCTTCCCCCGGCGGTGAATCGAGACCAGGGTCGATCGCGTCGCGCTCCCCGCTGGTCACCGTGTCAGGGCGAATGTATCGGCATGTCGATATCCAGGCATGTCCCAGAAGACGATGGAGGAGGACGATCGTGGTGCAGCAGCGATGACGAATGAGTGGGCGTCCGCCGACCACGCTGAAGCCTACCTCGAACGGGCTGACCGGCTGCCACACCGGCGCGAGGGGGAAGCCGCGCTGCTTGAGGTGCTACCCACGAACGTCCGCCGCGTCCTGGATCTCGGCACGGGAGACGGCCGCTTGATAGAAATCGTCCGGCGTCATTGCCCGGCTGTTCGGAGTGTCGCGCTCGACTTCTCGCCGACAATGCTGACGGCCGTCCGCGAACGATTCAGCGATGACCCGTCCGTCTCCGTCATCGAGCACGACCTGGTGCAGCCGTTGCCCGAGCTGGGCACCTTCGACGCCATCGTCTCCAGTTTCGCCATCCACCATCTCACGCACGAGCGAAAGCGGACGCTGTATGAAGAAGTCTTGATCCGGCTCGCGCCTGGCGGTCTCTTCTGCAACCTCGAACATGTGGCGTCGCCGACTCCGCGGCTGCACGTCGCGTTTCTGAGGGCAATCAATTACGATCCCGAGCAGGAAGATCCGTCGAACCGATTGCTCGATCTGGAGATTCAGCTCCACTGGTTCCGGGAGATCGGGTATGGCGATGTCGACTGCCTCTGGAAATGGCGGGAGCTCGCGCTGCTGGTGGCCTATCGACCGGAGTACGACACGGATGAGTGAACGCGGATGGTGAGCGCCACGATTGGGCTGTTGCCTGGAGATGGCGTCGGTCCCGAGGTGATGGCAGAGGCCGTCAAGGTGCTCATTGCCGCCGCCGATCGGTTCGATCATCACTTCGATACGTTTGAGGTAGCGATCGGCGGCGCGGCCATCGATGAACACGGCGTCGCCTTACGACCTGAGGATATTGAGCGATGCCGGCAGGCAGACGCGTTGCTCCTCGGGGCAGTCGGTGGACCGAAATGGGATGGGCCGGGGGAAACGGTGCGGCCCGAGCACGGCCTCCTGACGATCCGCCGCGCGCTCGGGCTCTTTGCCAACCTGCGGCCGGTCGCGGTGCTGCCATCCCTGGTCGACGCGTCGCCCCTGAAGGCTGAGATTGTCCGCGGGGTCGATTTGCTCGTCGTGCGGGAGTTGACGGGCGGACTCTACTTCGGGCGACCTTCGCGTCGATGGCGGGATCGGCGCGGTGGCGTCGCCATCGATACGCTGATGTATCGCGAGCATGAGATCGACCGTGTCGCCCGGCTGGCATTCGACCTGGCACGATCGCGTCGTGGTGCCGTCGCGAGCGTCGATAAAGCCAACGTGCTGGCGTCGTCACGACTGTGGCGCGATGTCGTCGGGCGCGTCGCCGCTGAGTATCCCGATGTCACATGCGAGCATGTCTTAATCGACGCCATGGCGATGCATTTGATTCGATCGCCGTCCCGATTCGATGTCGTTCTGACGGAAAACATGTTTGGCGACATCCTAACCGACGAGGCGTCGGTTCTAGCGGGATCGATCGGTCTGCTCCCGTCGGCGAGTGTCGGTCGGACCAGGGGCGCAAACGACCCCCGCCGATTCGGTTTGTTTGAGCCGATTCACGGCAGCGCGCCAGATATCGCCGGGCTGGGGCGTGCGAATCCGATTGGCATGATCCTGTCAGTTGCGATGATGTTGCGAATCTCCCTCGGCCTGGCCAGGGAGGCGGACGCCGTGGAAAGTTCGGTCGAGCAACTCGTCGCGGAAGGAGCCCGAACGGCGGATATCGCGGGTGATGACGTGGCGGTCTCGACCTCGGCCGTCGGCGATGCGGTAGCGTTGCGATTAACGTCACCTCAGGTGGCCAGCACGTGACGCTCGGGAGATCGCGCCAGATCAAGGGGCGGCCTACTCCTTGAGGGGAATCACCGCGTACGGCTCAAGAGATGGGTAGGTCTCATCGCGATGCAGGGTGACGACCTCAACCTGGGTGACACGAAAGGTCGCAAAGAGCGTGTCGCGCCACGGCGCGAGGGCACCAGCTAAACCGTCGATGGGCCGATCTGCGGTGTAGTGCGCGATGGTGGAATGGGGGAGATAACCGTATCGAGCCATGTGCGGGACGGCGGCGAGCTCGTGCAGCCGCGCGTGCAGCTTTGCACAGTGACCGTGGTCATGGATATCAAGAAACGCGGCGTCCTGGAAGGAGTTGATACCTCCCAGGTCGATCTCAAACGGACGGGTGAGCGCGACTGGCCGAGCGGCCGCTTCGACGAATTCGTCAAGACGGGCGGGAGAGATCTCATCGGCGCGCCCCGGCCTGTCGCAGAGAAACCCAAGCTCTTGCAACGTGATGTGTAAAAAGTGATCCGGATGGATGCGGACGAACGGACGGACCGCGAGGACCTTTCGAACCGGCTCCAGCTCCGCGGCGATAGCGCCCGGTGGGATTCGCACGATGCAGACGGCGTAGTCGCCCGTATTCGATCGCCAATCAGCAGTGTCGTGCCGGCCGTCAGCTACCCGATCAAACGTCCGAAATGTCTGCCAGACGCGCCGAAACGCCTCATCCTGGTCCATCAGCTGACCCCGCTCATCTCAGCACGGGCAACCCGACTTCGCGGCGAGCAGACGGACGGCGCCGAACGGCGAGATCCTCTATCGCGATTCCCGCCAACGGCACGTTGGCGGGAGGTGGCGCACCGGATGATGGCAACCCGCGTCGAATCGGCGCGAGCGCTCAGGAAACGATCTGCTTCACGGTATAGCGCGTCTCCCCACGAGGGGTCGCCACCGTAGCGACCTCGCCCGGACGCTTGCCGAGCAGCGCCTTGCCGACCGGCGATTCATTGGAAATCAGACCGGCCGACGCCTTCGCCTCGATGGCGCCGACAATGGTGTAGCGTTCTTCCTCACCATCAATCTCAACGATGATTGTGCTGCCGACGCCGACGCTATCGCGCTGGCCGACGCGTTTGTCGTCGAGAACCACCGCATTACGGAGCAGCGTTTCCAGATCGCTGATGCGCTTCTCATTCATCGCCTGGTCGTGCTTGGCCGCGTCATATGCGGCGTTCTCTCGCAGGTCGCCGTGAGAGCGGGCCTCGGCCAACGCCTCGACAATAAATGGACGCCGGACCTCTCGGAGTTCGTCGAGCTCCGCCTTGAGGCGTTCAAGACCCCCTTTGGTCACCGGGACTTGCTTCGAATGAACCATCTTGACCCTCGCTACGCTGTGCTACCGACGACGGCTCGTGGGACGAGTCGCCGGTGGACCTGCCTCATTGTCCTATAGTCATGGAGCCGGGTCGCCGATTTCGAGGGTGCATTCGATCTCGACGGCGATGGAGCCGGGCAATGCGCCCATTCCGACCGCGGAGCGCGTGTGACGACCAGCGTCACCGAAGACCTCAACGAGCAGATCGGAGCAGCCGTTGATCACCCGCGGCTGTTGATCGAAGGCGGGGCTGGAGTTGACCATGCCGAGCACCTTGACGACCCGTTTCACCCGGTCCAGGTTACCGAGGGCATCTTTGGCAGTGGCGATGATCTGGAGCCCGACCTCCCGGGCGATGGCGTATGCCTCATCGACCGACACGTCGGTGTCGACTTTGCCTTTTGGCGACGCATCAGTAGGACCGGTTCCCGAGATGTAGAGCAGGTTGCCGGTCTGGACGTAGCGGACATACGTTCCCATCGGGTGGACCGGTTCGGGTAAGTCAATCTTGAGATCGGCGAGGCGCTGTTCGATATGCACGGTTCCTCTGTTCCTTCCCACTGAACGACCGACCGACAGGGTTTGACCCTAGCGAGCGCGCAAACACTCCGAGATACGTTCGACCGCCCGCTCCAGGAGCTCATCGCTGGTGGCGAATGAGAGCCGGACGTGCCCTTCGCCGGCTGCTCCAAAGGCGATCCCGGGTGTCACGGCGACATGGGCCTCTTGCAGGAGGAGATCGGACAGCTCTGATGAGCTCATACCGCGGCCACGCACATCCGGAAATGCGTAGAACGCCCCTTCCACGAGTGGACAGCTCACGCCGGGGATGGCGCTCAACCCGTCGCACACTGCCCGGCGGCGGCGGTCCCAGGCGGTGACCATCTCGGCGATGAAATCCTGGGGACCGGTGAGCGCGGTGACACCGGCGGTCTGGGCGAAGGAGGTAGCACAGGTTGCGGAGTGACTGTGCACCTTCTCGATTTGCTCGATAAGGACGGGAGGACCTGCAACGTAGCCAAGCCGCCATCCGGTCATGGCATAGGCTTTCGAGAAGCCATTGAAGGTGAGGGTGCGGTCAGCCATCCCCGGCAGCCCGGCGATGCTCCGATGGCGCTGACCGTCGAAGAGAATCTTCTCGTAGATCTCGTCAGAGAAGACCAGCAGATCGTTCGCGACCGCGAACGACACAATCGCATCCAGCTCCTGGTCGTCGAGGACGCGGCCGGTCGGGTTGTTCGGCGAGTTCACGAAGAGCACGCGCGAGGCCGGTGTCAGGGCTGCTGCCAGTCGCTCGGGTGTCACTCGAAAATGGTCGTCGGGATCGAGCGGGACCGGAACTGCGTTGCCCCCGGCAAGCTCGACCATCGGGACGTACGAGACCCATGCCGGTTCCAGGATCAGCGCATCGACGCCCGGCTCAACCAGAGCAAGCGTCGCCTCGAACAGTGCTTGCTTGCCACCGGGGGTGACGATGATGCCGCCGTTTGCCTCGACCGGGACGCCATTATCAGCGAGCAGCTTCGCGGCGATGGCCTGGCGTAGCGCCGGAGTACCGGAGCTCGAGACGTAGTGGGTGTCACCGGCGTTCATCGCGTCGGCTGCCGCACGCCGGACATGTTCGGGGGTCATGAAATCGGGATCGCCCCCGCCGAGGTCGATCACGTCGATCCCCTGCGCCTTGAGCGCGCGAGCGCGGTCGGACACCGCCAGGGTGGGTGACGGAGCGAGGTCGCGGACCCGCGTCGCGAAAAAGGCGGCCGGTTGTCGTTGGGTATGAACCGACATAGGTCATGCCTCCGGACGGCAGATGACGCGACGAACATGAGGAGGATCAGTCTCATGCGCCATGGAACGTGTTCGCGAGATTCTAGCATCTGGCTGCCCCTGGGTGGCCGGACCCGGACGTGCCCGCCAGAACCTCGTTAGCACTCACTCTTGAAGAGTGCTAATCGATGTGCTAGGATCATTGGCGAACGAATCGTCGTGACATCTTTTCAGGGGCCGAGGGGCCCCCGGTAACGATGTCCAAGAGATAGAGGAGGAGCCTGTTGATGGCGAAGGAGAGCAACGGCACGGCCGTCGCAACCAAGCTGCGGCCACTAGCCGACCGCGTGGTCGTCAAGCCGAGCGAGCGCGACGAGATCAGCCGGGGAGGCATCGTCCTTCCTGACACCGCGAAGGAGAAGCCGCAGCGCGGCACGATCGTCGCCGCCGGTGAAGGTCGCCGTGACGACGACGGCAAGCGTATCACGCTTGATGTCAAGGTCGGCGATGAGGTGTTGTTCGCCAAGTACGCCGGGACCGAGTTCAAGCTCGAGGACGATGATCTGCTCATCCTCGCCGAGAAGGACATTCTGGCGATCATCAGCGAGTAGTCGGTCGTGGCCTGTAGCCACACTCTGGTGGAGTCCGGTCGCGATGAGCGAGCGGACGTAACGACGAAGGAGACGATCTGTGCCCAAGGTATTGGAGTTCAACGAAACCGCGCGGCGGTCGCTGAAGGAGGGGGTCGACATCCTCGCCAACGCGGTCAAGACGACGCTTGGCCCAAAGGGCCGCAATGTCGCGCTTGATAAGAAGTTCGGCGCCCCGACCGTCACCCACGACGGCGTGACTGTGGCGAAGGAAATCGAGCTCGAGAATCACTTCGCCAACATGGGCGCGCAGCTTCTGAAGGAGGCCGCGACCAAGACCAATGATGTCGCCGGTGACGGCACCACGACCGCGACAGTCCTGGCTCAGGCGATCGTCCATGAGGGGATGCGCAACGTTGCCGCCGGCGCCAATGCCATGCTGCTGAAGCAGGGCATCGATCTGGCTGCCGATGCGATTGTGAGTCGCATCAAGGAGCTCTCCACGGAAGTGAAGGGCAAGGAAGAGATCGCTCAGGTCGCGTCGATCTCCGCCGCTGACCGTGAGATCGGCGATCTGATCGCCGAGGTCATGGACAAGGTCGGCAAGGACGGCGTCATCACCGTCGAAGAGTCCCGCGGTCTTGAGTTCGAGACTGAGTACACCGAGGGAATGCAGATCGATCGCGGCTACCTCTCCCAGTACTTCGTGACCAACACGGAGCGCATGGAGGCGGAGCTCGACGACCCCTTCATTCTGATCACGGACAAGAAGATCTCCTCGATTCAGGACATGCTTCCGGTCCTTGAGAAGGTCGCCGGCGCCCGTGCGCCGCTCGTGATCGTCGCTGAGGATGTCGATGGCGAGGCCCTGGCCACGCTGGTTGTCAACAAGCTGCGCGGCACGATCAACGTGCTCGCGGTCAAGGCCCCCGGCTTCGGTGATCGCCGCAAGGAGATGCTTCGCGACATCGCCGTCCTGACCGGTGGTCAGGTGATCTCTGAGGAGGTCGGCCGCCGGCTCGACTCGGCGGACCTGACCGATCTTGGTCGCGCCCGCCGCGTTGTGGCGACCAAGGACGACACCACCTTCATCGAGGGTGCCGGTGAAGAGTCGGCGATCAAGGGCCGGATCGACCAGATTCGCTCCCAGATCGAGACGACGACCTCCGACTTCGACCGTGAGAAGCTGCAGGAGCGGCTGGCCAAGCTGGCCGGTGGCGTTGCGGTGATCAAGGTCGGCGCCGCCACGGAGACCGAGCTCAAGGAGAAGAAGCACCGCGTCGAGGATGCGCTGAGCGCGACTCGTGCCGCGGTCGAAGAGGGGATCGTCCCGGGTGGTGGCGTGACTCTGATCAACGTCGTTCAGGCTGTCGAAGGTGTGCAGGCTGAAGGCGACATCAAGACGGGTGTCAACATCCTCCGCCGTGCGCTGGAGGAGCCGCTTCGCGGTATTGCCGCCAACGCTGGCAAGGACGGCTCGGTGGTGATCGAGATGGTCCGCCGTGCTCAGCAGGAGCAGAAGAACCCCAATATCGGCTACAACGTCCTCACCGACGAGTATGTCGATATGCTTCAAGCTGGCATCGTTGACCCGGCGAAGGTGACCCGCTCCGCCGTCGAGAACGCGACCTCGATCGCCGGGATGATCCTGACGACCGAGGCGCTGATCTCTGACAAGCCGGAGGAGAAGGGCTCGTCGGGTGGCGGTATGCCGGGTGGTATGCCGGGCGGCATGGACTACTAGTCCATCGCAACCGCCGGCTCTTTCTTGCACTAGCCCACACCAGAAGGCCCGGCCATACGGCCGGGCCTTCTGCGTTGCTGTCGTGGTGGCCGTCGTCGATGCCGGTTGCGGAGTGGAACTCCTCCGCAAGGAGGCCGGGCCGCGTCAGGGTGACCCGTCCGCCTGATGACCAGCCAAAGGTCGACGGCCACCGATCACCTCACGGGGGAGCCGACTGATGACCGAAGCACCAACGGAGCTCGATCCGGTCGGGCAGGCCATCCTGGCCGGTGCCATTGGCGACCGCCCGGAGACGGTGATGAGCGTGCACCAGCTGCGGCGCGGTCTGTGTCGTGCGCTCGTCCTCGGCCCGCTAGAGCGGCCGCGGGCCGCGGTCACCCAGGCGTACGCATCACCTGCAGAACCCACGGCATTTGGCACGGATGCCGTTGCAGTCTGGACCCTGTTGCGGTGTCTCGAAGGGTGGTCGGCCGCTAACGTGCCGCTCGCAATAGGACACTTCCTGGCCACCCTCATAGAGGCCGATACCGGCCGTTCGTGCTGGCTCTGCGACGAGATCTATTTCACGCTCAATCAACCGGTGACGCCCTCAATTCACCCGGCCGTTCGCCGCCTGATGCCAGCCGATGCGGAGCTCATGGAACGGTCGGCCGTGAACCTCGACATGGCCGGCTGGCGATTCGGGAGCGCCTCGGTACTTCTTCGCGAGGGGTTCGCGGCCGGGACGGTGGTTGCCCAACAGGTGGTGGCCGTCGCATTCTCAGCCGCTCGAGCGGACCGCTACGTTGGTGTCGGCATTGTCACCAGCGCGCCATGGCGGGGACGTGGGTTGGCAACGAGCGCTGCCGCGCTGGTCTGCGCCGAGATTCAGGGTGCCGGAGGGACACCGGTCTGGAGCACCAGCGAGGAGAATGGCGCATCGCGGCGTGTGGCGGACAAACTGGGGTTCAGCGAGGCGTCACGGCGCGTCTACGTCAATCGGGCCGAACCCAGGAACGATAGGCCCGACCGGGTGCTTCAACCATTCCGCGGTTCTGCGTAACCGTCTCACTTGGGCTCCCCGCCAATGGAGTCGTCGCCAGGAAGGTCAGCGACCTGGCGTCTCTCACCGAACATTGGAGTGAGAATCTGAGGAAAGACGCGGCGACCGAACTGCTCGATGATGATTGCCTGTGTTGGGCAGGCGCGAGCGCCGGCAAAGAGCTGCTCAATGGTCGCGTCTTCTTCATTCTCCAGGACTGCGACGCCGGTCTCGTCGTCAAGGACATAGATATTCGGCGCCGCCGTCGTGCATTTCCCGTTGGCAATGCAGCGATTGGCGTCAATTGTTACCCGCAGACCTCGTTTGCGGCGTTGTTGCTCCGCGTCCACGATCTTCTCCTCCGATGGAACGCGCCGCGCGGGGTTCGAGCTGGCGCGATTGCTCGCGATGACGGTCGGCTCAAGACCCTGATGATCCTGGTGCGGACGACGGGATTCGAACCCGTACGGTTTCCCAGCGGTGTTTAAGACCGCAGCGTCTGCCATTCCGCCACGCCCGCATCGTCCGGGAGGGAATCGCTCCCGGGAGATGATAGTCAATGTGGCGCCCACCTGCCGAACGCGAGGCATCTCGACCGGGAACGTAAAAACGGGCCGTTCGGCCCGCTCCCCTGCTGAGATGATGCTACGATCTGGAGCGGAAGACGGGATTCGAACCCGCGACCTTCTCCTTGGCAAGGAGATGCTCTACCACTGAGCCACTTCCGCAGCATTTGACGCGCGTGCAAGTGTAGTGACGGCCGTGGACGGTGTCAAGATGGGGACAGACGACCCGTGTCCCACGGCATCAAGCCCAGAAGGAAAGGTGATGGAGAATTCGTTGCTCCCTGATACTCTCGTTTCCACCGAGTGGCTCGCGGCACATCTCGGTGCTGATGATCTGGCGATTGTTGATATCCGAGGTGCTGTCGTCACCGCAGACCTGGGTGAGGGACGCCAGTCTGCCGACTATGTCGCGGCCCGAGATGAATATGACGAGGGCCATCTTCCTGGCGCGGTCTTTGTCGACTGGACGGTCGATGTCACCGATCCTGACAACCCGATCAAAGCGCAGATCGCGCCGCCCGAGCGATTCGCCGAAGCGATGGCATCCCGGGGGATCGGCGATGAGACGGATGTCGTCATTGTTGATCATACCGGTGGTCATTTTGCGACCCGGCTCTGGTGGGCACTCAAGTTCTATGGCCATGACCGCAGCGCGGTGCTCGATGGTGGGTTCCGCCGGTGGGTCGCTGAGGGACGACCGATCGGGCAAGACGTGCCGCGTCCGCTGCGAAAGGTGTTTACGCCGAGCGTTCGTCCCGAGCTAAGGGTGGATGCGCCCCAGGTGCTGAAGATGATCGGAGCACCTGACTCGCTGATCGTCGACGCGCGGGATGCGGCACAGTATCGAGGTGAGACTGTCCGCGGCAGTCGCGGTGGGCACCTTCCCGGTGCGGTCCACATCCCCGCCAGGGCGCTGTTCAACGAGGACGGCACCTGGAAACCGATCGACGAGCAACGGCGCCTCCTGGAGGAGGGCGGTATCCAGCCGGACCAGACCGTGGCGGCCTATTGCAACGGCGGGGTCACGGCGACGGCGGTGCTGTTTGCCCTTCATCGGACTGGCCATCAGCGGTTTGCCAACTACGACGGGTCGTGGAACGAGTGGGCGGAACGAAACGAGTTGCCGGTCGAGCAGGTTGACGGGAGTCCAGACGACCGCGCCGGAGTGACCCACTGACTGAGCGTTTGCTCGACCTCAGTCATACGGTCGAGGACGGCATCATGACCTACACGGGTCTGCTGGCACCGATGGTCTGCGATGATCTCGCGTCTGACGATGCCGATGAGCACTCCGCGGAGGGCACCGAGTTTGTCACCAGCCGGGTGGGGCTCGCCGGGAATACGGGGACCTATCTCGACGCCCCGCGTCACCGCCATCGAGCGGATCGCGACGTATCGGAGCTGGCCCTCTCTGATGTCGCGGCTCTCGATGGCGTGCCCGTCCGCCTGGTCGAGCGAAACGCGCGGGCGCTGACCCCCGATCTCTTCACCAGGGTTGATCTGCGCGGCCAAGCTGTGCTCATCCAGACTGGCTGGGATCAGCACTGGCGCACCGATCACTACTTCGAGGGGCATCCGTTTCTGACGGGCGACAATGCCGAATTGCGACCCCGTGCGGGCGCGCGACTGGTCGGCATCGACCCGCTCAAGACATCGACAACCGCTCGTGCCCGGTGCACATGACGCTCCTCGCTGCCGACATCCCGGCGCTGGAGCATCTCACCAACCTGGCGCGCTGCCGGTAGACGGTTTTCAGTTCTTCGCCATGCCCGTCACATTCAAGAACTGCGGGACATACCCGGTCCGCGCATGTTCCGCGCTGCCAGGCCGACCGGCGTCGCCGAGCGCCCAGCGGGAAGGAGGAGGAGCGGCAAGCTGGGGTCTCATTCCATCGTCGAATGAGGTAGTGCACATGTGGAGGCCGCGGGACGGCGATGTCGAGTGGTTGGTGCCAAGGGGCAGACTCGAACTGCCGACCGCACGATTTTCAGTCGTGAGCTCTACCAACTGAGCTACCTTGGCGGGGCATCACCGTGGGTCGTCGCCGATGGATGCGGCCGGTGGGCGATAGAGGGCTCGAACCTCTGACATCCACGGTGTAAACGTGGCGCTCTCCCAGCTGAGCTAATCGCCCGCTGCGGTCTGGTGTCTGGTGCCCAGGAAAGGATTTGAACCTTCACGCCCTAAACGGGCACTAGCCCCTCAAGCTAGCGCGTCTGCCAATTCCGCCACCTGGGCACGGACATAGGCGCGCTGCATTATAGGGGCCGTTCGCGCGGAGCGTCAACGCCCGTGGGCGGGCGATCATAATGCTTCGAGTCGACCGTCGAAGGTGTCCTGGCGGGTGCGTCCGGCCACAACCGGGAGCGTCTGCAGCGCGTGAGGGACGACCAGTACATCCGCGGGAGTGCCGACGCGGGCGATCGCCTCCTCCAACGCGTCCTCAATGGTCGGGGTGCTGATGAACCCGAGTGCCCGCACCTCGTCCGGGCAGAGCGCTCCGGCGACGATGACCGCAGCGCGTTCAAGGACGCGGGCCATGATATACGCCCGCTGTTCGCCGGGACGGATTCCCTCTCGCCGCGCCTGATCGATGATCGCGGCGGGGCCGCCTGGATTCCCCATCACCTCCAGGAACCGCCGCTCCCCGGCCCCTTCTCCCGCACCCTCGGGGCAGGTGGCCGGGATAATGATGGCTCCGCCACGACGCACGACCGGAGTGGGAGCGAACTGCAGATAGCTCGCCGCCCGGCTTGCCTGATAGAGGTTGACGTCCTTTGGCGCTCCGACACCGGCGATCGCGATGTCGACGGAGCGCGGAATCGTCACGGTATAGAGATCGGACGCGATCGAGGCAAGATGGTCGTGCACTGCCTCGGAGGGTCCATAGGCCAGGGCGACGATGTGGCCGCCGGCGTCGAGAACGGTGTTGCCGACGAATGCCAATCCGGCAGCGCTAGCGACCTGCCGAACGGCCAGCTGGAACGGATTTCCCTCAAGCGTGGCGAGTCGCGTTCCAGGCTGATCGAGCATCGCTGGACCGTGAGTCGCGGCGATGACCGCCTCGTTGGCGCAACCAATGGCGACGGTTTTGCCGCCCCCGCTGAATCCCGCATATTGGTGCGGCTCGACCACCCCGGTGGCCAGCAGCAGATCGGCCTCGACCGCGTGGCGATTGATGCGGAATGAGAGGTGGGGTGGGCCAGCGACGACGGGGACCAACAGATCGAGATCGCTGGCGTCGTGGTCGATGACCCGGTAGCGATCGACCACGGCCCTGCCCAGCTTGGCAATCTTCTCCTCCCGCGTGCTGGCTCGATGGACGCCAACCGCCACGAGAAGCGTAATCGCCTCGTCAGCGACGCCAGCAGCAGCCAAAGCATCGAGCATCGGGGGAACGAGGAGATAGTCCGGGCAGGCCCGGGTGGCGTCGGTGACCGCGATGCAGACGCGGCGTTTCCCGCGAGCCAGCTCGGTCAGCGGAGGACCGACGATTGGGTTGCTGACCGCCAGCTTGGCAGCACGCGCCGGATCGCCGAGCGGGGTGGCACGCGGCGGCTCGGCCACGGACCCCATGAGACCAGATGGCAGGTCAACATCGAGGGTGCCGTCGCCAAACGGGACGGTAAATCGTTGAGAGACTGACACGGCGCGGTCCTCCGCATCGCCAGCGATTCGAGGATGGCGAGGGGACGCTATGCTATCATGCGCCGCCGTCAAGATACCGAGGTCGTTGACCGCGACCTGACAGCCCCACAGGCGCGCATCGAGGGCGCGAACGAAGGAGACCTCAGGATGACCAACGACGGGACGACCTCCAGGCGGCGGAAGGTGACGGTGGTCGGCGCGGGCATGGTCGGCGGGACCGTCGCGCAGATGCTGGCGATGCGAGACTACGCCGACATCGTCCTTGTTGACATCGTCGAAGGCTTGCCGCAGGGGAAGGCTCTCGATCTGATGCAGGCTGGCGCACTCCTTGGTCACGATACGCGCATCACTGGGACCAATGGGTACGACGAAACGACCGGCTCGGACGTGGTCGTTATTACGTCAGGGATCGCGCGGAAGCCTGGAATGAGCCGGGACGATCTGCTGCGGACCAATATGGGGATTGTGCGCTCCGTCACCGAACAGGTCGTCGCAAGCTCGCCCGAGGCGACGATCGTCGTTGTCTCCAATCCGCTTGACGCCATGTGCCATGTCGCCTTTGATGCCGCCGGTTTTCCGCGCGAGCGAGTCATTGGGATGGCGGGTGTCCTCGACGCCGCCCGCTTTCGGACGTTCATCGCGCTTGAGCTTGATGTCTCGGTGCGCGATGTCTCGGCGCTGGTGCTCGGCGGGCATGGCGACACGATGGTGCCGCTGTCGCGCTTCTCAACGGTCGCCGGAGTGCCGTTGCCGGAACTGCTGTCGCCTGAGCGGATCTCATCGCTTGAGCAGCGCACCGCAAACGGAGGAGCCGAGATCGTCGGCCTCCTGAAGACGGGCAGCGCCTACTACGCGCCTGGCACGTCGGTTGTCGCGATGGTCGATGCGATGCTGCTCGACCAGAAGCGGGTCTTGCCGTGCAGCGTCCGGCTCCAGGCCGAATATGATGTGGAGGGGCTCTTCGTCGGCGTACCGGTGAAGCTCGGAGCGGCAGGTGTCGAGCAGATTCTCGATCTGCGGCTGACAGACGACGAGCAGGCAGCGCTTCAAAGCTCCGCTGGCGCCGTCCGCGAGCTCGTCGCTGCCATGGCGGCCATCGACGCGGCCTCCGTGAGTGATCAGGCTGGTGGAAACGGCGCGGCGACACGACCTGTCGATGCCCGAGCCTGAGACGCCCCTGGTCGAGCGCCCCTGGGAAGATGTTGCCCGCATGCTGAGTGTCGACGACGCCCTGCGGATCGTTCTTGACGCCGTTCACCCGCTGGCACCGGTCGTGGTCCCCCTGCTTGAGGCGGTGGGATTGGTCGCGGCGGAGCCGGTCGTCGCCGATCAGGCGATTCCACCATTCACGAATTCGGCGATGGATGGCTATGCCGTCCGTGCGAGTGATACGCTCGGAGCATCGGTTCCGCACCCGGTGCGCCTTCGGGTCGTTGGCCAGCTCGCTGCTGGGTACGCGTCGCGGGTCGAGATCAGTTCTGGCACCGCGGCGCGCATTATGACCGGCGCACCGCTGCCCGACGGGGCCGACGCGGTCGTCCGCTTCGAGGAAACAGACGAGCCCGAGCGAGCCGCGGCGGGGACCACTGGAGATACTCGGCGCTCCTGTGTCGGCATCGTGCGGGCGGCCAAACCCTATGACAACGTCAGGCCGCCGGGCGAAGATGTCGCCCCGGGAGACGCGATCGTTCGCGCCGGGGCGCGCCTGCGACCTGCTGAGATCGGCCTGCTGGCGGCCATTAACCGCGCCACGGTCGCCGTCCATCCCCGGCCTCGGGTCGCGATCCTTTCGACCGGAGATGAGGTCATCGACGTGGGCTCCCGGTTACAGCCCGGCCAGATCCGGAACTCCAACTCCTATACCCTGGCCGCGATGGTGATGCGGGCGGGCGGCATTCCGGTGATGCTCGGGATCGCACGGGATCGCACCGATGACCTGACCGAGAAACTCAATCTCGCCCGCGGTGCAGATCTGATCGTGACCTCTGGCGGCGTGTCGCTTGGCGACTACGATATGGTCAAAGATGTGCTGCGCGAGCAGGGGACGATCCAGATCTGGCAGGTGCGTATGAAGCCAGGGAAACCGCTAGCGTTTGGACGCATCGGCTCCACGCCGTTGCTCGGGCTGCCGGGAAATCCGGTGGCGGCGGCGGTCAGCTTCGAGGTCTTCGGGATCCCGGCAATGCGACGGATGATGGGCCACGCCGATCTTGAGCCCTCCACGATCGAGGCGACACTGATCGAGCGAATCGACAATCGGGGACAGAGGCGGCATTTCGTTCGGGCCCGCGTCGCACGATCGCCCGGCGGTGAATGGCAGGTGGCCACGGCGGGTCAGCAAGGGGCAGGGGTCCTGAGCTCGTTGGCGCGGGCCAACGGCCTGCTGGTGATCCCTGAGGACCTTGAGGTGGCCGAACCAGGGATGCGTCTGCCGGTCCGCATGCTCGACTGAGCCATGATGCCGCGGGGACGATGACGGCGGTCGAGATAACCTCCAAAACCCTGGCGTGCGGCGTGCGTCAGTGGACTGGAGATCACGGTAGAACGCGCCGCGGCTGAATGGACCCCCTCGTGACACCATCTCGAAGCGATGACCGGAGGCAAGATGACAAAGGGCAGTCGCGCGATCGCGCAACGAGTAGGACCCCTCGGGACATTTCGGACGTTTGTCAGCGTGCTTCGAGAGATCAGCTTCGATAACATCCGCGAGGCGGCGGAGCTTGAACCTCGGCTGCTGATCGTCGCGCCAGATGAGGCGACCGCTGTCACGCTGGGCACGGCCCTCGTTGGTGCCAATGGGATGCGGGCAATCACGGGGCGTGCCCTGGGATCCGCGCCGCAGACCCTGGAGCGGTTCGACGCGATCGTCGTCTTCGATCCGCATGGCACAGGAGCGGCGCGGAATCTTCGGGGACGGTCAACAGTAGAAGGCGGACCAGCTCCAGTCTTCTCGTTCGATGGGAATGGGGCGGACGACGCCGGCGCCATCGACCGACTGCGGAAGACCCTTGTTGAGCGGCTCCTGGAGCGGGCGCCAGCATTTGGTCGCGCGTTCGTGCCGTTCCGTGATGTCGCCGCCAGGGCCGTCACTGACGAATCAGCCAAGGCCAACGCGCAGTTTGCGCTTGTCTCAAACATTCCCGCGGTCGTGCCGATTGTCGGCTCGCTGGCCGCGGCGGGCGCCGATTTCCTGGTTTTGACCAAGAACCAACTGCTGCTGATGTTCAAGATCGCCGCGATTCATGGCCGCGACCTCCACGACCAATGGGGCATCATGCGGGAGCTGCTGCCGGTCGTCGGGGCCGGTCTCTTCTGGCGGACGGTCGCGCGTGAAGCGGCATCGTTTATTCCCCTTGCCGCGGGCACGATTCCGAAAGTCGCGATCGCTTATGCCGGCACGGTGTCGGTCGGGCGCGGCGCCGACCTGTACTACCGCACAAATGAAAGGCCGTCGCGGCAACAGATCGAGGGGTTCTATCGTCAGGCAGCCGATGCCGTACGCCGGTTGCCGATCGGGTTGCCTGGTGCCGGTCATAGTTCATCCGAGACGACTCTTGAGGGGAGCCGAGCGCCCGGCGCGAACGGTGGAATGGATGCTCAACCATCGACTCCGGCGCTCACCAACGAATCCCCAGCCTACCCCTCTGGTGGGGGACGAGCCAGTGAGGATCAGCACGGATAATGCGAGCTGAGCATCGCGGACGCATCCGGTCGATCGCGCGTCGCGGTCACAGCAACGTGAAACGCGGGTGAGGCGGGATACGGCTTAGGGGTTCGGTTGATGTCTCAGCCCGGTCGCCCAGCCGCGGGAGCGGGAGACCGCGTCGGACCAGACGGCGAAGCGATGGTCCCGTTCGTCGACTGAGATCGAGGGCTCAAAGCGTCGATCGGCCTTCCAGTTTCGAGCGATCTCGTCGCGGTCCGACCAGACACCCGAGGCCAGGCCGGCGAGATACGCTGCGCCGATCGCCGTTGTCTCGATCATTGTCGGTCGCACCACCGGAACGCCAAGGAGATCGGCCTGCAGTTGGAGCAGGAGATCGTTCCGGGCGCCGCCGCCGTCGACGCGTAACTCTTGAAGCGGGACGCCGGCATCCTCGGTCATCGCGTCCAGGACCTCACGACCTTGAAAGGCGATCGCCTCAAGAGTGGCCCGGGCGAGGTGGGCGCCCGTCGTGCCGCGGGTAATGCCGACGATGGTACCGCGCGCATCGGGATCCCAATGGGGCGAGCCAAGGCCGGCCAGCGCCGGAACAAAGACGACGCCCTCGGTGTCGGCCACCGATGCGGCGAGCGGTTCGACCTCTGAGGCGTCGCCGATGAGTCCCAGGCCGTCGCGGAGCCATTGCACTGCCGCGCCAGTGACGAAAATCGCGCCCTCGAGGGCGTACTCCGTCACTCCGTCGACCGTCCATGCCACCGTTGTCAGCAGATGATGCCCGGATGGTTTCGGCTCGGTCCCGGTATGGAGGAGCAGAAACGACCCCGTGCCATAGGTGTTCTTGGCTTGCCCGGCTGCAAAGCAGGCCTGACCGAAGAGTGCCGCCTGCTGGTCCCCGGCGACACCGGTGATGGGGACAGCGGCGCCGAGGACATCCGGCGCGCTGTCCGCAAGGTGACCAGCGTTCGGGCAGAGGTCGGGGAGCATCACCCGCGGGATTGATAGGTCGTCCAGTAATGCCTGCGACCAGGAGAGCCTGGAAATATCGAAAAGCATCGTGCGAGAGGCGTTTGCATGATCGGTCAGATGCACCTGACCGCCCGACAACTGCCACAGCAACCAACTATCAACGGTGCCGAAACAGATCTCGCCGGCCTCGGCGCGGCGGCGCAGCCCCTGATCCTGGTCCAGCAGCCATGCGATCTTGGTGGCCGAGAAATAGGCGTCCGGGACGAGGCCGGTGAGGCGCTGATACTCGGCGGCTTTGCCCCGGCCGACGATGTCGTCGACAATACCTGCCGATTGTCGGCTCTGCCAACCGATCGCGGGTGCGACCGGTTGGCCAGTCGCGCGCTCCCAGAGGATCGTCGTTTCTCGTTGGTTCGTAATACCGATGGCGGTGATCCGCGCCGCATCGATTCCGGCACTCGCCAGCGCGTCGCGAGCGACCTGTCGCGTGACCGTCCAGAGGTCGGTCGCATCCTGGGTGACCCAGCCCGGCCGTGGGTAGAGCTGGACGAGCGGGCGTTGGGCCATCCCCCGTATGTCGCCACGACGATCGAACAGGATGGCCCGGCTACTCGTCGTCCCCTGGTCGATCGCGAGAATGAGCGGATCGTTTTGCTGGCTCACGCGCTCCCTCTGCATGGTGCGATCGGGCACACGACCGTCGACACCCCCGTCGCCGTGGGGCTTTCGCGCCGTTGGCCGCGGGGTCTCCAGCGAGCATGGACCCATCACGGGCGGCGAACGCAGCTCAGGAGGGCGAGACACCCAACGTGGCGATTCGGTCTTTCAGTTGAGCGACCTTGAGTCCCAGGACCGCAGCGGCCGAGACCTGATCGCCGTCCGAGGCGCTCAACGCCTCCTCAAGGGCCTGCCGCTCCACATCCTCAAGCAATGCGCTGAGCGTGGTCCCTTTGCGGAGACGCTGCCCGACATCAATAAACCGCCGGCTCTCGACGCCGCTCAAGTCGATGTGCTCCTCGGTCAGGGCCATCCCTTGGGAAAGGACCGTCGCCCGCTCAATCACGTTCTCCAGCTGTCGAACGTTACCCGGCCAGGCGTAGTCGAGAAGCAATTGCATGGCGCCCTGGCTCACCTGGGCCGGGCGGGACTCGGAAGAATATCGATGCTTATCGAGGAAATGCTCCACGAGCAACGGGATGTCACCAGTACGGTCGCGCAGGGGCGGTAGGAAGATGGCGATCACGTTGAGGCGATAGAAAAGATCTTCACGGAATCGGCCTTCTTCGATCTCGTGGGCGAGAATCTTGTTCGTGGCCGAGATGACGCGCGTGTCGATCTTCACCGGAACCGAGCCACCCACACGCTCGAATTCCCGCTCCTGCAAGACTCGGAGCAGCTTCTTCTGCGTCGCCAGGGTCATCTCCCCGACCTCGTCGAGAAAGATCGTACCCTTATGGGACATCTCGAACCGCCCTTTACGTTGGGCGAGCGCACCGGTGAATGCACCCTTTTCATGCCCGAAGAGCTCGCTTTCGAGGAGTGTCTCGGGTAATGCCGCGCAGTTCACTTTGATCAGCGGTCCGCGCGCATAGCTCGAAGCCCGGTGCAGGACGGACGCCACCAGTTCCTTGCCGGTGCCGGTCTCGCCGGTGATCAGGACCGTCGCGTCCGATCGAGCGACGCGGCCGATCGTCTTGTAGACCTCCTGCATGGCCGGGCTGTTGCCGATGATGACATCGTTCGGATCCCGCTCGCCGAGCCGGGTCGATAATACCGACAGTTGATCGCTCAGCGCCTGCCGCTCGAAGAAGCGTTGTACCGTCAGCAGGACTTCTTCAAGGTCAAACGGCTTGGTAATGTAGTCGTAGGCGCCTCGTTGCATCGCCTCAATCGCGACGTTCGAGGCACCGTGGCCGGTCATGATGATGACCGGCAACTGTCCCTGACCGTGGCTGGGCGCGGGCACCTCGCGGAGCACATCGAGCCCACTCTTGTCCGGCATGCGAACGTCCATCAGGACAAGATCGGGCCGGCTCCCGTTTCCGGTCGCGAGGGCAGCGAGCACACCGGCTCCGTCAGGAGTTTCAGCGACCTCGTAGCCTTCGTCCTCAAGCAATTCTCGCAGGACGTTGCGAATGCCAGCGTCGTCGTCCGCAACCAGGATTCGTTGCATGCGGGAAGTTATCCCCCTCACGGCGCTATGATGACTCGGTATTCCGGGTCCGGCAGATGGCGGGTTGACGAATCCACAAGTATACACGCGGTATCGCAGGCGAACTCGCCGGACTGGGATCGACTGCGATCGCATCGTGGACGTGTTGAAGGTTGGGGGAACGGGTCTTGGACAGGTTCGAGCGGCTCGTCCTGATTGGATTCAGCGGTTCCGGCAAAAGCACCGTCGCGCAATTGGTCGGTCAGCAACTCCATTGGAATGTCGTCGACACGGACGCCGAGATCGAAGCCGCGGCTGGTCTGACCGTCGCCCAATTCTTCGCGGAACACGGGGAAACTCACTTTCGATCGCGCGAGCGGGAGACACTCGTCGCCTCCCTCGGGCAGGACCGGGTGGTGATCGCGACTGGGGGCGGATCGGTCGTCGACCCGGCGCTGTGGAGCGCGGAGTCGCTGCGGGCTGACGCGACATTGGTCGTCGCGCTCGACGTCCTTCCAGAGACATCGCTTGTGCGCCTGACGAGGCAGCATGCGGAATCCGGAGCGGCGGTGGAACGTCCGCTGCTGGCGGGCCCTGAGCCGCTCAGGACGGCGTCGACGCTGAAGGAGAGCCGGCAGGCCGTCTACGACCGGGCGGACGTGACGCTTGTCGTCGACGAGGTCCCGGCGGCGGCCGTCGCGAATGAGATTGCAGCCCTCATTAACGGGGATCACGCGACGACCAAACCGGTGCGGCTTTCAGCACCGTCCGGCTCCTCGTCGATCACTATTGCGCCGGGGGCGCTGCTCCAGCTCGGGGAACACGTCCGCCAGCGATGGCCGGACGCGCGCCGAGCGTGGGTCCTCACCGACGACCGGGTCGGGCCGCTTCACGCCTCACACGTTCAAGACGCGCTCGCTGACAGCGCGCTCGACCCCCGGTTGTTGACGCTGCCCCACGGGGAGTCCACCAAGAGCCTGCGGGGCGCTGCGCTGGTCTACGATTGGCTCCTCGGTGGCGGCGTCGAACGAGGCGACCTGGTTGTCGCGCTCGGCGGCGGTGTCATTGGCGATCTCGCGGGCTTCATTGCAGCCACCTGTCTTCGGGGGATCGGTCTGGCTCAGGTTCCGACGAGTCTGCTGGCAATGGTCGATAGCAGCGTTGGTGGGAAAACGGGCATCAATCATGATGCGGGAAAGAATCTCATTGGTTCGTTCTACCAACCCCCTGTCGTCGTCATCGACCCCCTGCTGCTCAAGACGCTCCCACCACGCGAGTTGACCACGGGGTGGGCCGAGATTATCAAACACGCTCAGATTCAGCCGTCGACGCCGGGCGGCGAGCGGGCGGATCTCTGGCGGTTCCTGCAGCGAAATGCCGAACGGCTCCTTGGGCGCGACGAGCCCGCGCTCTCGTACCTGATCCGTCGTAACGTGACGCTCAAGGCCGCGGTCGTGGAGGCGGACGAACGCGAGTCGGGGCTCCGGGCGTACCTGAACTTCGGCCATACCATCGGCCATGCGATCGAGGCCGCGGGGTATCGCTACCTGCACGGTGAGGCGGTAGCCGTCGGGATGCGGGCCGCGGCGCTGATCGGTCAGGGATCGGGCACCTGCGGCCCCGACGACGTGCAACGCCTTGAGGCAATGCTTATGCGATACGGCCTCCCGCTGACGGCCTCAGCCGATCCCGAGAAAATTTGGCAGCTGATCGGGAGTGACAAGAAACGGGTGCGTGGACGTCAGCGATGGGTGCTGCCTCAGTCCGGCGGAGGCGTGACGGTGCAGGAGGATATCGACGACGATGTGGTGCGTCAGGCGATCGACCGGGTGACGTCCACGACACCATCCTGACGGTTAGCGTGGCGGTTTACGCGCGTGCTATGCTCCCCAAGTTGTATAGAGCGGCGGCAGGGGCCGCCGCTTTGTGTGCGTACTCCAACGCTATGGAACGGTGCATGACCGACTCATCGCCCGCGCTGAAGTCCCCCGCCGTGATCGTGAGCGCTTCAATCGCGTTCGACTACATCATGAGCTTCCCTGGCTCGTTCCGGGACCATATTCTGCCGGACAAGGTGCACGTCCTGTCGGTGAGTTTCCTGTATGACTCGCTGCGGCGGCTGCGCGGCGGCGTTGCTGGCAATATCGCCTACAACCTGGCGCTACTCGGGGATCCGCCCTTGCTCGTCGGAGCCGGCGGATCCGATTTTTCGGAGTACCGCGCGGCGTTCGAGGCCTTAGGAATTGATCTCACGCTCGTCCGAGAGGTGAGCGATCAGCTGACCGGGTCGTCATTCATGACGACCGATCACGACGGGAACCAGATCGCGGGATTCTTCCCTGGGGCGTCGTCGGTGATGGGCGAGATTTCGGTCGAGGAGGCAGGCCGCCGGGCCCAGCTTGGCCTGGTGGGGGCAACGACCATCGACGCCATGAACCGGCATGCGGTCGAGCTCCATGCCGCGGGATGCCCGCTCATCTATGATCCCTCGCAGCAGGTGGCGTCACTTACCGGCAACGACATCATGATGGGCGTCGATCTCGCCTGGGCGGTGATCGGGAGTGACTATGAACTGGCTATTATTCAACAAAAGACTGGTCTGAGTGTCGATGATCTGGCGAAGCGCGTGCCGCTGGTGGCGGTCACCTATGGTGCGGAAGGGTCTGAACTCCGGTGGAATGGTGACGTGACGCGCATACCACCGGTCGTCGCCACGCCCGTCGCCGATCCGACCGGTGGGGGCGATGCCTACCGGGCGGGCCTGATCAAAGGCATCTTGCTTGGATTGGACTGGTCGCTCGCGGGCAGAATGGGTTCACTCGCCGCGACCTACGCGGTCGAACGGTACGGCACCCAGGAGCACCGCTACAGCGCCGCCGAGTTCGCGGCACGATTTGACGTCTCATTTCCTGAGTTCGCCAGCTTGGTGACCGCGTCGATGATCGCCGAACGGGCGCCAGAAGCCATACCCTCGTCCTTTTTACCGGTGACACCGGCCGAATACGCACGACCATAGAGGAGGTTCCGCGCATGGCTACCGCCGTTTCCCATTCCCGACCATTTGATATCAAGGATCCGTCGCTCGCGGCCGAAGGGCGGCGGCGCATCGAATGGGCAGCGCGAGAGATGCCGGTGCTGCGCCAGATTCGTGAGCGGTTCGCCGCGAACCGGCCACTCGCGGACATCAAGATGCTCGTCTGCGCCCACATCACGACTGAGACCGGTAATCTGGCGCTGACGCTCCAGGCGGGAGGAGCGGACGCGGTGCTCTGCGCCAGCAACCCTCTGTCGACCCAGGACGATGTGGCAGCGGCACTGGTCGAAGAGGGCATACCGGTCTTCGCGATCAAAGGCGAAGACAACGACACGTATTACCGGCATATCCGGGCCGCCCTCAATCACGGACCGCACATCGTGATCGACGATGGCGCGGACGTGGTAACGATGATCCACCAGGAGCGCCAGGATCTGATCCCGGCCATTATTGGCGGAACGGAGGAAACGACGACCGGTGTTGTCCGGCACCGCGCCCTCGAAGCTGAAGGACTGCTGGAGTTCCCGATTGTCGCGGTGAACGATGCTCAGACCAAGCATTTTTTCGACAACCGCTACGGCACGGGGCAGAGCACGATCGACGGCATCCTACGCGCGACCAACATCTTGATCGCTGGCAAGACGGTCGTCGTGGCGGGCTACGGGTGGTGTGGGAAAGGGATCGCGATGCGGTTCCGCGGGCTCGGTGCCCGGGTCGTCGTCACGGAGATCGACGCGGTTAAGGCGCTGGAGGCCGCGATGGACGGCTTTGAGGTCTCGACCATGGATCGTGCAGCCGCCGTGGGCGATCTCTTCATCACGGCCACGGGAAACATTAACGTCGTCGATCGTCGTCACTTCGCGCAGATGAAGGACGGAGCGATGATGGCGAACTCCGGTCACTTTAACTCCGAGCTCAACCTAAAGGCTCTAGAGGAGATGTCGGGCGAGGGACGGCGGACGTTGCGTCCGATGGTTGAGGAGTTTGTCCTCGACGCCGACCAGCGGTTGATCGTGATCGGCGAGGGGCGATTGGTCAACCTCGCCGCGGCCGAGGGCCACCCGGCGAGTGTGATGGATATGAGTTTCGCCAATCAGGCGCTCGCGGCGGGCTACCTCGTCAGCCAGGGGCGGTCGCTGGAGAAGCGCGTCTACAACGTGCCCGATGAGATCGATCGTGAGATCGCCCAGCTCAAGCTGGCGAGCATGAATATCAAAATCGATACGCTGACGCCAGAGCAGGAGCACTACATGACCTCCTGGGAGGGTGGCACGTAGGATTCCCTGCCTTCACGACGACGCGACGGAAGAGCTATGTGTAGATGCGGGAGCGGGACATGGGCGCAAGCGGCGGTACGTTCGGGACAGCTGAGCAGACGTTCTTCACCTCCGAATCAGTAACCGAGGGCCACCCCGACAAGCTCTGCGATCAAGTATCGGACGCCGTGCTCGATGCGGTTCTGCGTGACGACCCGGATGCCCATGTCGCCTGCGAGACCGCGACGACGACCGGGATGATCCTAGTCTTCGGAGAAATCACCACCTCAACGTACGTCGATATCCCGGCCCTCGTTCGTGATGTGGTGCGGGACATCGGCTACACCCATTCCAAGCATGGATTCGACGCTAAGACGTGCGGCGTGATGGTTGCGCTTAAAGAGCAAAGCCTGGAGATCTCATCGGGCGTCGAGCATGCCCTGGAAGCGCGGGAAGGTCATAAAGTCGATCGCTTCGATCAGATCGGGGCGGGCGACCAGGGGATGATGATCGGCTTCGCCTGCCGGGAGACGCCGGAGCTGATGCCGTTGCCGATCTCGCTCGCGCATCGAATCTGCCAGCGACTGAGCGCCGTCCGCAAGAATGACGAGATCGGCTATCTGCGACCAGACGGCAAGAGTCAGGTGACGGTCGAGTATCACGAGGGGCAGCCGAAGCGGGTCGATACTGTCGTCGTCTCGACCCAGCACGCCGATGAAGTCAGTAACGACCGGATCGCCTCGGATGTGATTGACCTCGTGGTGCGGCAGGTGATTCCCCCAGAACTGATGGACGATCAGACGCGCTACCTGGTCAATCCGAGTGGCCGGTTCGTCTTAGGCGGCCCGATGGCGGACGCCGGTCTGACCGGACGCAAGATTATCGTCGATACCTACGGCGGTATGGCGCGGCATGGCGGCGGCGCGTTCTCTGGCAAGGATGGCACCAAAGTCGACCGGTCGGCTGCCTATGCCGCAAGGTACGTCGCTAAGAACGTGGTGGCCGCGGGACTGGCCGACCGTTTCGAGATTCAACTCTCCTATGCGATCGGCATGGCCCATCCCGTCTCGATTATGGTCGAGACGTTCGGCACAGGGCGCGTCAGCGACGACACCATTCGCAGTTTGATCGAAGAGCATTTCGACCTGCGGCCGGCGGCGATCATGGAGACGCTAGATCTGCGGCACCCAATCTTCCGTCAGACGGCGACCTACGGTCATTTTGGACGTGACGATCTCAATCTCCCGTGGGAGCGGATCGACCTGGCCCCTATTCTGGCAAACGCCGCCGGCGTGTCGGCCGCGACGGTCCTCGCGGCCGGGTAGGCCTCCGGTGGTCAGCGTGGCACGGCGGAGGCGCTCGGATATTGACGACGAGCGCGACCACTTGTGCCTTCCGATGCCCGCCCGGTCGACGGGCGGGCTATGCGCCCTACCCTTGAAGCTGCTTCGCTACGAACGCGAGCTCCTCCGCGGAGAGTGGTTTGCCGGCCGCGGATGCATTGGTTTCGACCTGGACCGGGTTCTTGAAGCCTGGAATGACACAGGCGTGATCCGAGCGGGACAGGGCATATTGTAGGGCGACCCGGGCGAGGGCGGTGGTCGTCGCGCCAAACCGTCCCTTGATCGGTTCCAGTCGCTCCTTCAATCGATGGAGCCGTTCAGGAGTGAAGGCATCGCTCGCGCCCCGGATGTCGCCTTCGCCAAACTGAGGCGGTTGGCGAGGATCGAACTTATCAAGCAGAAGACCCTGGGCGAGTGGGCTGAAGAGGACCATCCCGTAGCCGTTCGACTCCGCCCAGCGGAAGAGATTGTTCGATGGATCGTCGAAGTCGCTGCCGAGCGCGCTGTAGCCGAACTGGATGACGCTCGGGCGTACCGTCGGACAGACACGCAGGAAATCGGCAAAGCTGTAGGCGGACTGACCAATCGCGCGGATCTTTCCTTCCTGCTGGAATGTCCGCAGCAGCTCCGCGGACTCCTCCAGGTAGCGGTCATCGGCACCGAAATCTGCATTGTGGAAGTAGTAGATGTCCAGGTAGTCGGTGCCCAGGTTATCCAGCGTCTGCTCGAGCTGGTGACGGACATGGAGCGGCTGCATTGCCGACTCCGCCGTTCCTTTGAACCACCCAACCTTCGACGCGATCACGAGCCGGTCGCGAGGCGCCTCCCGCAGGAAACGACCGATCAGCACCTCAGAGTGACCGTCTCCGTAGACGTCAGCCGTGTCAACGTGCGTGATCCCGAGGTCATAGGCACGACGCAACCCGGCGAGTGATTGGGCATCGTCGGCTCCGGCCCACCCAACAGGGTTGCCGTCGCGCCATGACGCGCCACCGATGGCCCAGCAGCCGAGGCTGATCTCGCTGACGTCAATACCTGATAGTCCGAGGCGCACGCTCCGCATCGATGACCCTCCGGGTTGGCCAGCGTCCCGGCTGGTCCGCGTCACCTATGATCCTGTCATGTACGAGTCGGGCTCCCAGTCGTCCGGGCGTACCGCCGCGGTCTCAACGCCGCCCGTGGTTCGAGCAACCGGCGCGGTCATGCGCCCCGCGGCAGACCCTCTGGTGCGTCTGCCCGGCACCATGACGCTCGCGTCCGTGGCATCGCCACTATACCGTCTCGACGCGGCGACGTCGTTGAGCGCCGGGCGCCAGGTGATCGGTCTACCGGTCCGGACCCTTGAGCGACCTCTGATGCGGCCGGGCGGTCGGCGGGCTGGACTCCGGTACCCTGGTTATGCCGATCGGTCAAAACGGACGGAGCCGAGCGGATCGATCGTCAGCTCGCTCCCCATGGGTATCGTGTCGAAGTCGACAACTGAGACATGGAGCAGCGGCATGACGAGACCATACAGTTCCTCCGCGAGGATCGCCCCCAGGCTCAGCACCGGGTCGATCCGGCTCGTAATGACGGCGGCGGGACCGCTCCCGTTCTTGATTGCCTCGAGCAAAAGACCACTCGCCGAGCACGAGCCTCTGCCATGGGGGAGAACGAGCACACGGCCAGTGACAATGGCTCCCGACAGCGGGTGCCGGCGGTCGATGATCTCTCCGGTCACCGCGTCGAGGCCGCCCCAGAAACTGAGCGGAACGTCGGTCCGCAGGGCAATGCCGCGAGCCGCGCCGCCTACCACGACACGCCCGTGGAGCTCACGTTCTAAGCGTCCCACGGTCCCGCCTCGATGACGACCCGACCGGCCACCGCCGAGGCGATGCAATCAGCGGTGGACGCATAGACGCTCTCGACATTGAGGAGACCGGGAGCGTAGTGCGCGTACTTCCCCGAGTTGGTCATCAGCACGCGCGCGGCGGGTCGAAGCAGCGGTGAGACGACTATGCAGGTGTCCGCTGTGACCCGCGCTCCAAAAGTTTCCAGCGTCGCCAGGTCCCCGCTCCGGTCGAGGAGGTCGCGAACCGCCCGGCTGGTCGTGATAAAGACGTCGATACCCGGTGCGGCGATCCTGCCGGCCACCATCGCCGCGATCGCCTGGCACTCCGCCAGGCTACAGTGCGGGCTGCCAAATGCCACCGTATCAAGGCGCTCGCTCGTTGAGGTCGTCAGGGCCAGTCGCGCCTTCTTCAACGCGTTGAAGGTTACATCGATCGTTCGCAGCGGCGGCCTTCCCGCGAGGGCGTCGGCAAGCGTCGGCGCTTCAGGGGTGATGCCGGCGAGGTGGAAGTGGGCAATCGATCCAGAGCTGGCGGCCGCGGCCGCCAGCGACTTGAGCTGGTCCTCCGACGGCCGGGCATCCAAGCCAACGACGACTGGTATCTCGTCGTCTACCAGCGTACCCAGGAGATATCCTAGGACGGGATAGACGTCGTCGCGCTCAAGAAGAGTTGGCGGCACCCGGCCCAGGTTGATCTGGACGGTTGCCCGGCGGTTCTCCTCGAGATGGAGCCCTGCTGCCGGCGCACGACCGGTCAGCGCGCAGCAGATATCCAGGTAATCACCATAGCGATTCGTGCGTGCCCCGATGATCGCATTAGCGAACGCGACCGCGTTCGATTCGGCCCAGGCGATCTGTTCGCCGAACGCCGGTTTGGCCGAGGTCTGATACGGCGTACAGGTGAAGGTCGGGGTTGCGCCCATGGTCAGGTACGCCTCAGCGAGCCGGCTGGCGCGCGCTGCATATTCGGGAGGCGTGCCGAGATCGCGCCAATGGCGCCGATCCAGCGAGATGACGTTGAGCGAGGTTGGGACGCGGACACGCCCTCCTAGGGCGGCGAGCCTCTCGGCGAACTCCAGCCCTGCCTCCCCCTGGTAGATACAGCCGTCAACGTGGGCCCCGGTGACTGACAGGAGTTCGGTGGCGCCATACAGCGGCGCCATGCGCGTCACGATACGCATCGCGAGCTGCCTGGCCTCGCCGTCTTCTCCATGGAGCATCATACGTTCGTCGTTCGTGAGATGGATAGCACCGTGTGGCGTCGCCATCAAGACCCGACATCCGCACGACCAAGCTCGTCAAGGGATGTGCGCACCATGGTGACCAATGCCGCGAAGAGGCGTTCCCCCTCGACCGCGGTTGCCGCGGCCGGATCGCCGAAGTAACCCTGCGTGCCACCAGCCTCGGCAAAGGTTTGCGCCCCTGCTCGAAGCCGGTCCGGTAGGTCGATCCAGACCGGTGGGAGTCTGGACCGGACCTCATCCTGGACACGCTCAGGTGACACGGCAAGCATGAGCGAGGTCTCGTAGGAGCCAGCGTGCCGGGCCCCGCGCTGGAACTCCTCGGAGAGTGTCGCGGCCCACCGGGCGTCACGTTTATCGGGGAAAGCGACGGCCGCACCACTCTGAGCGATCGCTTGTGCGACGCCCTCGCGCAGGGCGGCGACATGAGCTGGCTCCAGGTGGGCATTGACGATGACGAACCGCCGAGGGCCGGAGCGAGCGATCGCGACGATGACGCTGGTGAGCAGATCGGTGACGGCGGTGGCCGGAGCGGGCACGGTGCCGGGAAAACAGGTACCGACAACACTGACGCCGTACGAGATGGGAGGAGCAATCACGATCGACATGCCGCCGAATGCCAGTGCCGTGGCTGATCGGCATGCGACCTCGGTCGCGATGCGGACATCGGTATCGAGCGGCAAGTGTGGCCCGTGCGCCTCAATGGCTCCGATTGGGATCAGGATCACCGTCTCCGGGGTCAGGATTCGCTCCGCGTCGACCCAGGTCAGGTCGGCGAGATGCGCGACGGCCCGCGGTGAGCCGTGCGATGGTGAACGATCTGTCATGGTCGATCCTTGATGCGCCGCAGAGAGAGGAGAGGGTACCATGTCAACCATGAAGCGGTTCGGTGGCAGGACATAAGGTCTGGTTGTGAAACTGGTGGTGGCCATCGTGCAGGATTATGATGTCGATGGACTCCTCCGGGCAGTGGTCGCTTCCGGGCTCGGTGCCACCCGCCTGGCGAGTACCGGAGGGTTTTTGCGAACGGGGAACACGACCGTGCTGATGGCCGTTGATGACCATCGTACGGCCGATTGTCTCAAGCTGGTTCATCAAACCTGCGGCCGTCGGGTCGCCGCGCCAGACGAGCGCCTGACGCCGGGAGTCCTTGAAATGTACGGCCTTGGGATCGATCGAACCTTCCTCGGAGGTGGCGTTGTGGTCGTCGCCTCAATGTGCCATTTCGAACGGTTGTGATGACGGCCGCGAAGAACTATTTGGGGGTCGACCATGTCCGGATAATGGCACGTCAGTACGCAGCGGGTCTGGCATTGGCGTTTGCGGTCGTCAGTATGACGCCCGATTCACCCGCCCGCGCCGCGGGTGTCGGAATCGTTCGTCAGCGCCAGTGGACGGGCCGGTTTGATCCGGCGGAGATGATGGACACACAATGGGTTCTGACGGTGCCACTCTCTGAGGAGACCGTTCAACCCAGTCCAGGGCTATCGCTCAACTAGGGCAGGCGACATTTGTCTGCCGGACTGGGACGCGAGGCGCTGCCCTTCGCCGCCAAGCCTCAGCGGGATCACCCGGATCGGCGAGGCGGCGGTGATTAGGCGGTGAGGGTCGCCTTCTCGACTGGCACCTCGTCACGCTGCTCCGCGGTGTATTTTGCCTCGCCCAGCATCTGGGCTAGCATCTGCTGCAGGGCCATCACATGAGCGCAGGTCCCGACAACATGGGACGAAAAGGTATGACAGGTGCAGGACCAGACTCCATCGTGGAGGGTGATCGCGTAGTCGTCATGCCCACCGTGGAAGGTGGCATCCAGCGCTCGGAGCTGAACTCGCTCTGGTTCACGAGCGTAACGATGAGCCTTTTCGATCTTGCCAATCATGCTTGAGTTCACTCGTCGTCTCCCCCTCGCATTGCGACATCGTCAACTGGAACGCTCTCTCCCCCCGTGCAGCTTGCCCTCCCCGATTAAACGAAACAACACCGCGTGCCAGAGGGCGCGCGGTGCTGCATTCAACTATAGCGGGACCGAGATAGATGAGTTCGGCACCGGTGCATAGGCTTGACCCCCGCGGGTGGTGACGATGGCGTCGCTCGACCCTGCCGCGTCAGCTCGATTGTGTGCGAGTATACGCCTGCGTCGGGCGGATAGCCAGACCCCGGTGGTCGTGCGAGATTCGTATGCAAGGTACGGCTACTTCCAACGGTCGGATGGTCGGAGAATGAACGACGCCGCTGGGTTGTTGCCCCTCAGCGTGGCGGTTCTCGCCGGTGGACAAAGCCGCCGTATGGGAACCGATAAAGCGTTGTTACCCCTCCGTGCCGGCGATCCTCCGCTAGCTGAGGTCGTCCTCAACCACGTCCGATCGCTCACCGACGACCTCTTCATCGTGGCCACGGACCGGCCGGCCTATCAGCGTTTTGGCGTACCGGTGGTGGCGGATCGATTCGCGGGAGGGTCACTTGGCGGCATCGCGACGGCGGTCGACGCCGCCGCTCATGACGCGTGTCTTGTCGTCGCCTGCGACATGCCTTTTCTCTCGGTCGCCCTCCTGCGGTGGATGGCGGCGGTTCGTCGGGCATACGATGTCCTGGTGCCGGAGGTGCCGGGCGAGAGCCGCCAGGGTCGGTGCACGATTTATCAGACACTTCATGCGATCTACGCCAAGAGCGCACTTCCCGCCATCACGGGGCGACTGGCCAGGGACGAACGACAGGTCATCGGCTTCTTTCCCGAAGTCCGGGTCCAGGCGATCGGCCCGGATGAGGTCCACCGGTTCGACCCGCATGGGTTGACCTTCTTCAATGCCAACAGCCCTGAGACGGCCGGGGAAGCGCGCCGTATCCTCGATCAACGGGACGAGCGACAGGACGACAACGCGACCGGACAGGCACGTCGATAGCGCCTATACTTTTCGTTCGTGAGAAGACCGGCGAGCGACGATCCTAGGGCGACCGGACGGATATGCGCATTTCTGACCAGTTGATGGATTGAGGTGCCGCGGCCGCGGTCCTGGAGCCGCCGGACGTGATCGATTGATCACTCGGTCGCCGGTCCGTTTTCGGTGATCCGCCTCGCGATGCAGGTACAGCAGCCGCCCGGGCTTCGTCGCGCGGCTGGATTTTCAGGTTGTCAACAACATCGTAGTCTCATGGGGATGGAGCAATCGTGAGCGCCTCTCGACAAAAATCGTCATCAAGCTCTGTAACGCCGTCCCGGCGAACCGGTAAGGGATCGACGCGGCAGCCAAACCGGGCCCAACTTCGCGCGATGGAGGTTCGGTCACAGGCGACCGCGGACGACGTGAGTACTCCCACGGCGGTGACCGCGAAGACGTCGCTCGGCGACACGTCCCAGGTGGCCCCGCGGCCGCGCGTGGGTCACCGCCGATCGATTCCGATACCGGCCGCGACGCAGAGCCGGACCCGGGTGTCCGCAGCGCGAG
>JAABUS010000376.1_pt1 | contig 113806 bp, 127 predicted proteins | sample 5560161 | NCBI WGS metagenome assembly JAABUS01 (sample SAMN10711885, study PRJNA513376) | rock metagenome | isolation source: Antarctica rocks | place: Antarctica: Victoria Land, Trio Nunatak nord | collected 2016-01-04
AAACACATTTATTTAAACCCCCCCCCCCCCCCCCCCGGTTCAATACATAAGGTATGTAGGTACTCATATCTCTATCGTTCCCACATAGATATACTTACTTACTTACTCAGAAAACCACACTTACTGATTCCACACCCCGATCCACCATAGCGCTTTTCTTTTCTTTTCCTTTCCTTTTTTCCCGGATCCCACGGGCTAGTGCTTTATTGTTTTCTACTGTAGCTGGAAGATATGGGAGAGTTACTGTGGTTGAGTACAGATATGTCAGAGCGTGGGGTATGTATAAGTCATGCATATGTAGAAGCGGGATATGCAGTGGGACTCGGTCAAAAGAAATGAAACTTTTCTGCCTCTCTGCATGACTTATGACCTATTCTCTTAGATACATGAAGTATTTGGAAGGATTCGCTGGCTAAGCTAAGCTAGAAAAACCCGCATTTAATTCTAATTTGACGATCTACATCATTCAGCGAGCATGCTATCTCCAACCTCCCTAAGACCAATGTACAAGCGAATCAAGCCACGATTTCGCCCATTACCTCTATTTCGTTCTGGAGAATACTCATGTTCACAGCCGGCCACCCTTCTATCAGTCATTTTCGCTCCCCGCAACCGTACTGGAGGCATCGCTAACATGGGTATCGCTGACGTTGATGGCCAGAAAGCTCTTTGGTAGTTTCACCCTATCAAACATCGAACCATTAGCTACTACTCCCATATTCCAAACATAGGATGCAAGGCATGAACGTACGTGTGGAATTTCGCCCTCAACGTCTCAATAACCTCCTTCCAATCCTGATGCGCCGTCAGGCTCCTCCTTGGCGCGCACCCAATCGAATGTTTTGAATCGAGCTGCAGGTCCAACGGATCAGAAGTGTGACATCCCGGTGTAATCGTAATGCGGATACTGTATGCAAAGGTGTCTGCATCTTTGTCTTCCGATTCGTAGAGCTCAAAGGTGATGTGTGACAGGTAATCTAGCTCTGGGATGGCGTTTCTCTCGATTTTGGTCTTGATTCCGCCTTCGAGGATACAGTTGAGTAAGGTATAGATGTGCGATTCTTTAGTAAAGTAGATGAACGACTTTGCATCTTCCGAAGCTTGCACTTCCTCTAGATCATTTACGATTTCCTTTAACAATGGCAAGGATGTCAAAAGGCCAATTTCTAGCTTTTCACTGTCGCTGATGCCGTACTCCTGCGGACACACAAAGTCGAAAAGGACCTTTGCGTATTTGTACAGCTCACGCAACTTCTCCAATCGAACGTCTGGCTTGGCTTTTGTTTGGCCGATGCCGACAAAGAGCTTGAAGTATGAGTCTTGGGAGTCTTCCTGTGGAACGGTCTGTGGTGACGGAAAAGTCACGGCGGATTTCTTTCCAAAGCCCATACGTTGGGCGAGGTTATTGGATGATTTATCGGTTGTCTTCTCGCCACCGTGGCTGCCTTTTCGCTCATGCTTACTATGCGGTGGCTTGTTTTCATGAGCGGTAGCTTCATCGTAGGGTTTTCCGTCTGGCTTTACATCCCCTGTACTGTCTTCCTCCAGAATGCTTGCGCTGGGCGTGAAAACCCACTCCAAGAATTGCCGATTGTGTAAGGCATCGAACTTCATAGTATCGTAGAGCTCTGAAATTTTGCTCGGGTCGACTTTTTCGGAATCACAAAACTCAGTGAAGAGCTTTTCCCATCTTTCCCTGAAGAGTTCAGGGTCTTCCCCACAGCACCATCGGGCTTGAACAGAAGATACCGCTTGGGCTTGAGCAAGTGCGCCGCCGGACCCTGGAACTGGTGCCGGCGAGCCTTCACTTGACTTGTTGAGAGCGCTTAAGGAAGCTGCTGCGCTATTGCTGAGTTTTTTGAAGTTGTGCCTCATGACCTTCCTATGGAAATTCATAAGCTCAACGACGTTCTTAACGACGATTGATGGTTCTGGCGTATTAGGAGGCCAGGCGAATTGGGGTGGAGCTTGATGGCCTTCCCTTAGCAAAAGCTTCAACTTCTTTTTGACTTTATCCATGACGTCCTTGGCCGCGTTGGAATCGTCTAGCAAATCTTTTCGTATTGTGATGGAATCTTCGGCCACTTCTTTCTGATCCAGAAAAGAGGCGGCCCAGATTTGTGCTAGGCTCAATCAACACCGCAAATTCAACGCAACAAGGCCAAAGACAAAGACATACCACTAGCGCTCACTCTCCGCTCGGAGCTCGTGAAGACACGAACATCGTTCAAAGCTTCTTTGTTCATCAATGACATATCATTTCTCATATTTTCTCCAAGATCCTGTGACTGGTAGCGCGCAGCGTGAGTAGGTTCACCACCCCATTTGACAATCAGTTGAAGCTTGTCAAGGATTAGGTCATTTTCCGCGGCAGAGAAACGCGAGAGGGTACTTCCATTGAAAGAGTTACTCCTCGTGTGGCCTAGTGGAGACTCCACTGAGAAGTCTTGTATGCTACCAGAGAGCTCAGGCGCAGCCACTTTAGGTTCGGCAGCGTCCCCACCGCCTCCTTCATGAAGCTTCTGCAGTGCTTCTTCTGGCTTTCTTTTCCGAAACATAGGCTTGATCTGAACTTTTGTCCCCGTCCAGGCACCCTTTCGCGCCAAAGAAATCCGCAGAAGCTGGAGCTTCTCTGGATCCTCGACACCTTGCTTCATTGCTATCTTGACTGCCTCTTGAATACTATTCAAGGCAGCTTCTCCTTTGAGTAGAACTTCTTCTTGGTGGCCTTTTAGCAAATCAACAAAAGGCTGGGTGTGGAAAGTAAACTTGAACTTCTGCTTCGGCGTACGATCTGCATGGCGTACTACAGCCACCATACCCTTCAATTTCCAAGAATGCTTGGACGCAGGCTGGGGAGTAGCTCCCGGGGCCGGATGATCTTCGAGTGGCTCTGCTGCTATATCAGGCCGAGCAGTTGAGACTGCAGGTGGAGGTAGATCTATGATCTCCACGACATTCTTTGGAGGGGTTGCAGAAGGTTCATTTTCAACACTCGGAGGACATGTTACTGGCCTCGTTACTGATGATATATCTGGTGAGCCGGAGCCATGAGAGCGAGAGCCCAGATTATGCCCGGTCAGTCTAGACATGCTAGGCGATTTGATCATAGATTTTAGAGTATTCCGATGGTTGCTGATAGTACTCTTGCGATGCGGTAGACCCTTTTCCGGCGCAACTTCCGCTTGGCTTTCCGCAGGAGGGATGCTTCCATCACGTTTACGCTTCTCCTTAACGAACAGGTCTTTCAAAATGCTGGCACATTTATCATAGTACTCCTTGTTATCTTTTACAAAGCTCCAGCCATTCACATCGATAACGTAGCTCTTCTTACCTGCTCGAAGTAAGTCAAACCCACAAACGCGCTGACCAAAGCCATTCACAATCTTTGTGGCCATCATGGATTCTTCCTTCGCCAGACTAGTAATGTATCTGATCTCTTTCCCATGAGTGTTTCTTCGTACAAGCCCATCGACCACTGGAGATTTTCGGGTCTCGGCATGGCAAAAGTCTGGTCCAACAGTGTAGGCTTTGATGTCTTCGGCGTTTTCGACATGCAAGAACTTCTCATAAAGATAGCTGCTTCCCTCTTCTGTTATAGCTCGTGGCACAATCAGGTCCTTGTCCCATTCTGAGCTTTTGTTTCCTATCTTCCGGAAAAGCTTCCTGCCACCACCACCTTCATGGCTTTTCGGAAAGTAAATTCGAATGTTGTGATCTTCACCACTAATGGGCTTCTCGACAAACGGTTTCTTCAAGGTGGCACCGTCGACAAGTAGGGTGTCGCCATCATCGATAAGTTCCACTTTCTTTGTCAATGGCATTCCACCGCCTGTACCGTTTTCGGGTCCCTCTAGCTTGACTCCGCTGAACCTAAAGACGCGATCTGCAAGCTCGGCCGACTCTAGAGTTGGACCTCCATTGCGGTTGACCTCAATTCGCTTTGGCGTTGGTACCTCCATACTATCCAGAACGCGCAGGCATATCCGGCGGTCCCAGAGAATCTTCTGCATTGGCAGATCGTTAATGCAAAATGGTTTGCGAAGCGTGCTATAAGCAATAGCTTTGTCCAGAGGAAAGCCATCCGAAAAGAATGAAATCAAGAAGTCGCAGATTGGCCAGTTTTCTACCTCCTCATCTAGAATTACCTTATCACCAAACACAACAATGTCAAATTCACTGTTGGACTGAAGACGAGTGAGGATATTACGACTTGCTTTACTACGAGCTTTTACGTCGAGCGCGCATACACCGATTCGTCCTAGAGGGGCGGGTTTTGCTTGTGAACTCCGGTCGCTATTGTTGGGGCTAGCAGTGCTGCTAGGCGCAGTGCTCCCAGTCGTCTGCTGTTGCGTTCTACTCCGTGAACGACGTGGCGTTGGCCTTGGTAACGACCCAGGACTCCAAGACTCAAGATGTGTTGCAGCAGCGTTAGAGTTTAAACTTGCATCTTTCGACGTACTCAACGGCAGATGCTGTGATATCAAGTTTGCAGTCACATATACTGGGTCCGTTGCCGTGGTTGCAGACGATGAGACTTCTCCCCTAACCGAACCCAGCGGCGGACTTAATGGCACAGTACTCGTGGTAGAGCCATCGAACGCTCCACTTCTCACAGAACCAGCGTTTGAGCTCGTAGCACTTGGTGGGGCACTACTTCCTCCTGCCGGTCCACTATAGATGGCCGAACCCAGAGAATATAACGATGAGAACGACAAACGATTACCTTCGATCTCGGGGTTAGTGCTTGACGAGTGTGGAGGTCTCAAAGATGAGTCTGGAAGAATCAGAGAAGTGTAGGGCTCAGACGCAGGATGCGGTTGTTGGCCAACCACGCTTGGTGTTTTTTCTAGATCGTCCGATCCAACTGGGTCGTTTACAACATTCTTCTCTATCGACCCATCCGTACTTTGGTCCGTCTCTACGCTGTTGGTGCTAGCCATCGCAGCTGAAGGCCTACGCGAAGCAGAGAGTTTGTAGGTTGATGACGGCTTAGTCACAGGTGGGGGCATGGAAATGCTGGCCCTTGCTATATCAGCGTTACTTGTGCCAACGTCTGCAAACCGGCTCTTTCTGTTTGCTGACACTGAAGTGGTAGAAGCAGATAATAACGTATGAGACTGTGAACGTGGAAGTTGCCCTAGCAGTGGTGGTGCTGCTGTTGAAGAATCTTCCACAATTGGAGAAGATGGAGGATTGGAAGCGGCGGCACTGTGGCATTGCTGTTCAACATGGATGGACCTGACCGGGTCACTCTGGAGAGAAGTTGTGCCTTCCCGGCTGGTCGTTTTCGACAGAGAAGTCATTCTCCGAAATAGTATCAGCCAACGTCTGGCACGTGCTTTCCATTACGGGTTGTCCTCCTGGTGCACCACCAACAACGTGCCATGGCCGAGTGACTGGGCCATGATTGCCTTCCTGCCCAGTAAGTCTTCGGGATAGACCGGGTTGCACGATATCAAGATAGCCTCTAGGTTAGATAGAAAGTATGAGCTGCAGCGTTTTCACTTCACTGGAAGTGCGCCGTGTCTGAGCGTCATTGTGCGTTGTTAGCGCGTCACTCGCGTAAAATTGCTGTATGGAGAATGTCCATATTCTCCAGGCACGGACATCGACGATAAATTGGTTCTTCCACAATAACCCCCCATCATGTCAAAAGATAGCCCCAATGTCTCCGGCGAGAGGGTGGTAGCCAAGCGTCAGAAGCTCAGCAACGGGACCAGCCTCAAACAGCAGAAACCGGCCGCAAGGATATTTGCACCCTTTAGAAGCTTGGGGCTTGTATCTTCCACCACTGTGCCATTCACCTCCCTCCCACTTGGCAAAACCACCTTCCAGATCACCACCTCTGTGGGGCGATGTCTTCATACCTACGATCTCCGGAAAGGCCTAAATCTAGTCTTCCTCACCAGACCGCAAACACCAGCCAATATCACATCAACAATTGCATGGAAAGACCGTGTATTTGCAGCATGGGGCGGAGAAGCGGCCGGCACCGGGGTGGGGGTTTGGGTATTCAAGAGAGGGAAAAAGGTTGAAGAGCTGGAGATGCCAAAAAACGACCTGGCAGAACCGGTTTCGCAAATAGTGATCTTTGGGTCGTGGATTGTAGGATGTTGCTCGTCTCGAATTGAGGTCTGGAAGTCGGCCAACTACGAACACTACACTACTATAACACCCTCATGCTCGCGGGGTTCAGGCTCCATGAAGGCGCTATCAGGATGTGTCTGCAATATGCCGACGTTTCTGAATAAGATATTCGTGGGCAAAACCGATGGCGGCGTGGAGATGTGGAACATAAGCACTGGAAAGCTCATATATACTATACTTTCGCCAAACTCTTCTTCCGGGCCGGTGACCACACTACAACCTACCCCAGCTCTCTCCATAATAGCGATCGCTCGTTCTGATGGATCAGTCGTTCTCCATGACATTCGCTTAGATCAAGTCATCATTAAATTGAACAATAAGGTTCCTCGTACAGCAAATGTGACTTCAATATCGTTCCGGACCGATGGGCTTGGTGCCGGCGAAGACGGCCGCAAACCCGGTATCATGGCTACGGCAGGGACAGATAATGGCGATGTCACTCTGTGGGATTTGAATGGCGGTGGCAGAGTGGTTGGCGTCTTACGAGGGGCGCATAACCCGTCTTCTTCGGCCCGTGGGGGAGTCTCTGGCGGCATCAACAAAGTCGAGTTCTTACCTGGCCAGGATGTTATGATCACAAGTGGATTGGATAATGCTTTGAAATCATGGATCTTTGACGCAACGTCTCTATCAGAAACACCGCGAATATTGCATTCACGTAGTGGCCATGCTGCACCGGTTACAAGGCTTAGCTTCGTGCCTTCCAATTCGGACGGTTCTGGAGCGGGCGGAAAGTGGCTTCTGAGTGCTGGAAGAGACCAGAGTCTTTGGGGCTGGAGTCTTCGAAGAGATGGGCAAAGCACAGAGCTTTCCCAAGGCAATGTTCGGAAGAAAGCGAAGAAGCTTGGTATTCTGGGGAACAGCGCTGATCTAGAAAATTCCACTAGTCTTGAGGACTTGAAAGCGCCTGAGATTACATGCATTTCCTGCTCGCTGAATCGTGATGGAGGTATGGGCGCTTCGACCGGCGGTGGTAGGGTGTGGGCGAACGCTGCAGCAAGAAAAGGTCCAGCAGATGCATCAGAAAGTGGGGCCACAGGCTGGGAGAGCATCGTAACAGGCCACCGTGGGGACAAGTACGCAAGAACATGGTTTTGGGGCAGGAAGAAGGCTGGAAGGTGGGCCTTTGAGACAGGGGATGGGACTGAAGTTACAAGTGTCGCGGTCACCCCTTGTGGCACTTTTGCGGTTGTTGGTTCTGCCGGAGGACATATATCAATGTTCAACCTCCAATCTGGCATTCAACGCCAGCGGTTTCCCTCAGCGTTGACTCCTGCCCAAGCCAAGAAGCTGAAAGCCATGCCAGTCGATAACGAGTGTGATACGACAACCGGAAACAGAAAATTCGGACCAGGCGAAGGAAAGCATAAAAAAACCATCACAGGACTCATGGTTGACGGCCTTAATCGAACCCTAATCAGCTGCAGCCTCGACGGCAAACTCAAATTTTGGGACTTCCAAACCGGTCATCTCCAATCCGAAATCGACTGGTCTCCCATGACCACCATCACAGCCTCCCAATACCACCGCCCCAGCGATCTCATCGCGCTCAGCTGCGACGATCTCTCTATTCGCGTAATCGATACCGAGACCAAGAAGCTTGTAAGAGAACTCTGGGGCTGCATGGGTCAGATCAGCGATTTCTGCTTTTCGAACGACGGCCGCTGGATCATTGCCGCTTCCATGGACTCCGTGATCCGCATCTGGGACCTTCCAACCGGCCACCTCATCAACGCCGTACGACTTGAAAGCCCATGCACCGCGCTCGCCTTCTCCGACAGCGGCGAATTTCTCGCCACTGCCCATGCAGACGGCGTAGGCATCAATATCTGGAACAATCGAACCCTATTCACGCATGTCCCAACACGGCTTATCCGCGAGGACGAGAACATGCCTGTGATAGCACCTACAACATCTGGAGAGAGCGGGCAAGGGCTCATAGAAGCCGCATTTGAAGAAGATAGCTTGGACGAAGAGGAGGACCTTCCGCCAAGTACAACACCTGACCAACTCTCCGCAACCTTGCAAACACTGTCCCTCCTCCCTAAAACCCACTACCAGACCCTCGTCCACCTAGATCTCATCCGCCAACGCAACAAGCCAAAAGAACCCCCGAAAGCCCCCGAAAAAGCCCCCTTCTTCCTTCCCTCCATCGAGGGCCCCGGAAACCCCCAACCAATAAGTCAAGAATCTCCAGCAGAAACTCAAGTCACCAAAGCCGAGCGGTCGCGCATCTCGAAAATGAGTCGCACCGAAAGCACACTCACCACCCTCCTCCACCACGCCTCCCAAACCCAAGATTTCACCCCTTTCCTCTCTCACCTCAAATCCCTCCCCCCCTCCGCCGCAGACATCGAAATCCGCTCCCTCTCCCCTTCTCCCATATCCTCCTTTCAACAGACCCCAAGGGTTTCCGAACTCACCCTCTTCATCCAAGCCCTAACATCCCGCCTCTGCGCCAAACAGGACTACGAACTCGTGCAAGCGTGGATGGCGGTGTTTTTGCGCGTGCATGGGGATGTAATTGCGTCTGTGGATGCGAGGGATGAGGGGTTGCTCGAGGCGTTGAGGGAGTGGAGAGGGGTGCAGGGCAGGGAGGCGGAGAGGTTAGGGGGGTTGATTGGGTTTGTGGGGGGAGTGGGCGGGTGGGTGAGGAGTGGACGGTGATGATGAGGGAGATTGGTGAGCGTGGGGCAGGGGATAGATTTGGATTTTGGTGGTTTCAGGAAGCGGTTATCTCGTTATATACCCAAAAAGTAGCGACGCCATTACTTGTCGTCCCGCCCCCCGAAAAACCAAAGACCCTCAAGCACAATCCAACACAGTAAACAGATTCCCTCCTCCCCCTCGCGCAACCCCCTTCTCTTCCACCTCCTTCCCTCTCACCCCCCTCTTCCTCCCCTTCCTCCGCTTCTGTTCTTCCCACGCCGGCGCTTCAGCAGCATCCTCCATCAGCACATCACGCCCATCCTCTTCAGGATTGCCACCAGTCCTACCTCGCAGCATCACCACCACCGTCCGCACAACGATCTCAGCCTCAAACCCCCGCGGAACTTGCGCCGCCAGTTCAAGCCTGGATGCCAACAGCTGGGCCAAGGGGGGCAATGCGGTCAGAACTACCGAGAGATGTTGGAAGGGCGCTAGTTCCGTGGAGTTGATGCCGGGAGGCATGGCAGCAAGGGTTTGTTCGAGCATACGCAGCGAGTACAGCACTGCCTGTATCTGGGCCGACAGGTGGAGATCTTCCCACATCCAGGTCCCAGCGGCAGCGGTGCCCGTTAGAGCGCGCATGCAGGCGCTTCTGGATGGGGAGGGTTTGTCTGCGTCAGAGCACCAGATGAGGGTTTCGTGGAGGGCGAAAAGCCTCCATGCCATCACGGTGGGTACGTTCGGAGAGATGTTTTTGAGCGCTTGGACTCGGGTTGCGAGCGCAGTTGCGCAGGAGATTAGATGGGGGGTTGAGAGCAGGGGGATGGGCGAGGGGGTGATTCGGGCGCCTTTGCGGGTGTATTCGGAGACTGAGTGGTGATGGTGGTGGTGGTTGGGGGAGCTTGCTAGAGCGTAGGAGTAGGCGAGGAAGCGTAAGGGGGTTGAGGGTGTCCAGGCGGAGGTTTTTGGGGGAGAGTCGAGGAGGGTGGGGAGGTAGAAGCATAGGTTTTCTTGGGGATTTGAGGTGGCTTGGAGAAGGAATTCTGAGGTTTGGGGGTCGAGGAATCGTTTGTGAATAGTGGAATAGGTTGGTGGACTGGGTGGGATGCTGGGGCAAGCAATCGTTAATGGTTCTGTTTGGTACTGGTCTATAAAAGCCTGTACTTCAGCGGGTTTCGACGCTGGTAATCGTGCAAGCCCGAGAGCTGTGAGGAACGTGAGTGAAGGATCCTCTTTTATCTCGAAAGCCAGCCTTTGGAGATCCTTAAGACCCAGTTGCCGGGCTAGACCTCGCGGTCTGCATACAGCCCCTTCGATCGTGCTGCAAGAATCAGAACTTCCCATACCAGCCTTCAGCTCTAGGCTGCTGAAGAAAGCAACAGCACCACAATCACCGAGATCGTAGACGAGCAAATCCGAATCGCTGGTCAGGATAGTGGCACCGCTTCCCTCAGCAGCTCTTGCACAATAAGGATCTGCCTCGTCCGGGACAACTTCGGTGATGGCAGCATATTCACTTTCGCTAATGGCATCGAGGATAGCCGGGACCATGAAAGGGGGTGCGGGAATGCCTTTCAGGCTGGATGGAAGGGGCCGTGAAGGGTCGAACAAGTCAGAAGCTTTGATCTGATAAGTTCCGCCAGTCGTGCTCGATACTGCAAACCCTTTCGAGTTGACAGCATGGAGGTTGGAAACATCTTGCCGGTTCTTCTCCAGGCGAGAAAGCCGGATACCCCGTTTCCATAATGGGAGATAGCCGTCGAAGTAGATTTTTCCTCTGCAGTTGCGTGTTTAGCTGGCTTGGGTTGGGTGTGCAAGATTCAGGGTTCATACATAATCACATGATGGGCTTGTAGTTCGTCAAGGAAGATAAGGGTGGCCTTGCCTAGTTCATCGTAGGAAGGCACGGCGTCGAGGCTGTGGAGAGAGTCGGGTTTGTGGGCTAGTAGTCTGTAGTAGAGGTAGTAGGCTAGTCCGGGCCCATCGATGACGAGTTTTTCCGATCCATGGTGGGAGTTGGGATGACTTTTGCAGTTAGATGTGCTACAGCCGAGGACAGTTGGGATGAGATATGGTTGGATGTGAGAGGTGAGGCGTGGGATTCCCATTATTGCACCGTTTTTGTCCAGATATTATCGACTTAGCCATTGCCCCTTTTACTGCCGCGCGTTTTTATTGATGTTCTTGTTCGGTGAGTGCGTTGTCATCAGGATCATTAGGAAGTAAGGGTAGAATTTGTATTTGAATAGCCGTCACGATTAGATTGAAATGATAATGCTCCTGGATTGTCGTTATCGTCATATGCTTATGTGTTATGTTTATGGTATATGAGGCCGACACCGATGTTAGACATAGTAACGCCTGAGCCAGCCATCACACGAGCCCCCGGCTATAACGCCCCAAGCATTCAACAATATCTTTATCATAATTAGATTTTCCGGTCCTACATGTTTTCATGGAACATGCTCCTTCTCTCAGTTGGACTACTATCTTGTCCACCGAGACTCTCCTTCTGCGAGTGCCTCTTTCCCTCATCCCCTTCCCCCATTGCCCTTAGGCTGACTCCCCTCAGCTCACTCCTCTCTACTCCGTCCGCAAACGGATCTTCCCTCCGCACCTGCTCATCGTATCTCTGGTCCAGTCCACTTTGACTGCCACCAATGTAAGCCGGACCTTCCCGGCTCCGGCTTCTGCCCCTACCCATTTCCTCAGCACCGTAGTCTGGTAGAACCGTTCCATGTCCTCCGTAGCCGCTTCCAGCATATGAACCTTCTCCGGGGGCGCCTGGTCGCAAACTTAGCTCTTGCTCTTCGTAGTACCCTCCTGGCCCGTAAGCATCCGCTTCATTCCCCACCCTTGCGTCCCAGGCCTCATCTGGATCCAACCCTCTCCTGCCACGGCCTCCCAGTGGCCGCTGGTAGCCTCCGCCCGAAGTCGCGTTTTTCAACGAACGAACCTTTGAGCGCACCCAGCCGAGTGGGCCCGAAGATGTAGAAGAGCCCTGTGATCGTCCTCGATTCGAGAAAGGGATATAGGATGAGATTGGTGGAGGAGGGAGACCAGCACGTTGAGCGCGTCGTCGTGCGAGTAAGATGTAAGCGATGATACCTGCGGGGATGATGAGGAGGATGAGGATAAGAAGGAATAGGCCGAAAGGAGACATCTTCTTAGTGTGCGAATCCGAGTTGCGTGTAAGGTTCCGTAAATCGAAGGTTCCTTAGGGCGATGATCAAACGACCAATTAGCATAGACAGTGGAACGACGGTGCTTGGACAAGGGTTCGTTGCCGAGCGAAGGCCCTTGGTGTAAGTGCTTGACCTTTCATAGGGTATTGAGTTCCATCGCGATACAAATGTCTTTGACTTCGAATGTGGTTGTTAGATTGAACCGACATGCGCGAATACGAGCACGTGACGAGGGTAATGGTTAAGGTACAAGCTTTAGGTATGTACTGTAGTAGCGCAGAAATTACAACCGTTTACTCGCATAAGCGCCGTTATGATGCAGAACATCACGTTCAACATGCGATATGACGATATTTATCATCAATGTTGGTGAGTAGGCACTTCGACCCCTAATGTCGCCGTCTCATGTGAGTGAGCCGCTGGTTGAGGGGATCGCTCCTGATGTCCTATACCACGTGAAGCAAGACAATGGCAACCTGGTCCTCCAATCCGAAGGATCCGAAAAGGTATTCCGTGATGGAGATGTGATCGGTGTTGTAACTAAAAAGGTAGCAACGAATGAAGATCGAAATGGAGTGCCTGAGCAGCATTCCATACTACTGTTATCCACCAAGACGGAAAATCCAAGCAGGACCGAATTCACATTTGAATCTTTCCAACTATCGGACGTACCACGGCCAATTCTAGATAAATTAGGCATCTCACTTCCCCCATCTCATCTATTCATTCCGCGAGGGCCTGGTGATGTACCAAATCTACATGTTGTTATCTCTCCCAGATCAGGAAGAGGCGAGGCCCAGCATTTCTTTGATGTCGTTATTCGAAAAGCGTTCAAGGCTGTGGGTTTGGAGGAGCAAGCTTACCAGACCCATGTAACTGAATCAGAGCGATCTATCACGGACCTCGCTCGTATTGTCTTTCTACCTCGTGCCAACGATGGTATAGCCCAAACGATCCTCCTTTTGTCAGGCGATGGCGGCATCGTCGACATTGTCAACGTGCTACTCTCGTCTCTGCAGAGCCCTCGCTATAGGAAGCCGGTGGTAGGCCTTGTGGTTATGGGCACGGGAAATGCTTTAGCCAACTCTACCGGCCTCAATCGTGGCGCAACGAGAGGTCTTAGCAACTTCCTTCAAGGCATGCCGCATAGCCTGCCAACGTTCACAGCGAACTTCTCGCCGGGATCTGAATTTCTTGTCAATGAAGGTAGAAGCAGTGAGCTTTTGCCTCTATCCGATGCCGGATCTGCTATAGTCTATGGAGCTGTGGTTTGCAGCTGGGCTCTTCATGCCTCTTTAGTTGCCGATAGCGATACCACAGAATATCGGAAACATGGGACCAATCGCTTTCAGATGGCTGCCAAAGAGTTGCTCGCACCATCTGATGGCTCTGAACCGCATACGTACAAGGGCAAAATTACACTTATCACAAAGGATCGAGATGGTCGAGAAACCCACCATGTCCTGGAGCGTCGGGAGCATATGTACATTCTTGCGACTCTAGTCTCAAACTTGGAAGAAAATCTTACGATCTCACCTGGTTCAAAATCATTGGATGGTCAGCTACGCTTGGTTCACTTTGGCGTCGTCTCCAGCGCTGAAGTAATGAGAATATTAAGCCTGGCGTTTCAGGGCGGAAGCCATGTCGAAGATGCAGCTGTTGGTTACGAGAATATTGATGGCTTGAGAATTGACTTTGATGAGAAAGACAGTCGCTGGCGACGAGTCTGTGTGGATGGTAAGATAGTCCGGGTGAATGAAGATGGGTGGGTAGAGGTTCGGAAGAGCACAAGAGATGTTGTGGATCTTATTGCGGACCTGAGGCGGTGAAATCGAATATCTCTATTACAACAAGGTATGCACTACTCAGCTACAATTTGCCTCGACTATAAACGCTTTCAATAAATGCTTTCCAACTTGGCTACGTTGTTGATGATCTCTCCTAACACTTATTAACGAACTCCACCACTATGGATTCGGTACAGAAGACCTATCTTACTATAAGAGCGGATATCTTTGGAACTTCTACCGCCCTTTATCTTATAGACTTTGATCCCTCAGCGTCTATCACGTTACTCGATCGAACTCCATTCCCCTGCCGTCTTGCTGCATCACTTGATATCAACAAGATTATTTGTTCTCATTACGGCAATGCGTTCTGTGCAGAATTAGCGTCTAAAGCTCAAATTTCTTCGACAGATGGCTATGAGCCCTATTACCACGAGAATTGGATTAGTCATATTTGAAGATACAGGCCTGGGTCGGGAGATAATCCAGAACTACAAAGACGTGGGTGTGGACATCTTAGCCAAGACGATTACTCCAGAAGCGAGGACAAATTTCAATGGTCTGTACCGGAATTGGGATTATGTTGATGTGAAAGAACTATCGCCGCAATTCGCAGAACCTTAGAGGCCGTCATCAATCGCAGTGTTACATATATTGAAGCAACTGTCTCGGCTTTGCTATTCAATGAAAGGGGAGACTGTCTCGGTGTCGCGACGAATAACGGAAAGACATTGATGGCGGACCAAGTCATTCTATCTACGGGCGCCCAAATCGCTGAACTACTTGCTACAAGTTTTACGTACGTATTCCTAGCACTCCCCTAAAACCTTCCACTCCACCGCTTACTTACAATGTCACCACCCATTCAGTCGGCTTCCATCGCATCGTCCAAACCCCCCTCACACTCTCAGACGGTACCCATCTCCCTACAGGCACCCACCTCTGCGTTGCCTCCGCCACTGCCGCCACCGACCCCGCCAACTTTCCCGACCGCCCCACCTCCTTCCACGGCTTCCGCTACTTCGACAAGCGCCGCTCCTCCCCTGGCGAGGCTAACAAGCACCAATTCGCCATGACGGACCGCAACCACCTCCACTTCGGGTACGGCAAGCACGCCTGTCCTGGCCGCTTCTTCGCCAGCTACGAGTTGAAGATGGTGCTAGCGGAGCTGTTGTTGAATTACGAGTTTGGGTATCCCAATGGAAAAGGAAGGCCGGAGAATCTGAACGCAGATGAGTTTTTGTATGCGGATCCGGAAACGGTGTTGGAGACGAGGAAAATTGAGAGGGTGGAATGAAATAGGAGGATACAGGGGTGGGGGAGGTATTGGTGTCGAGTATACACGTCAAGTACATCGTGCCATAAACACTGATTGGGTTTTGTAGAAGATTGATTCCTAAATCTTGCCTAATTTAGCGGCCGTATGATGTCTGGTAGGTATTTCAAACAATTCTCGGCGGCACAACGAGTAATCAATGCATACTCTCTGAATCTAAGATCTTACCTGCATATCGTGTCTGTTATACGACTGCATCGGGCCATTGAAGTGCTTGATAATTTTATTTCAACTTACGTACCTGTCCGCTTTTCTGATATACTTTTTATCCTCCTACTCGGCTGCTGTGCCATTAGGGTGCTTGAAATTAGAAATTGCTTCGGACTCGAGTGTTTATGTTTCCGATTGATTTCCCCTATGTATTTGGCTTCCTGCTAAGCATGTTGAGTTTCATCAAGCATCTAAGGCAGTCACATTTATTGTGTGAAATTCGTTCTGTCTTGCTTCACACCTCACTATGCCTGGCCGTTCGTTCCCATGGGCAACCCTGTGTGTCTTTGCAATAGCTGTTTTGACCAGCGCGCTCCTACAACCCGCCCCGATTCTGGCCAGCGCTGAACCTTTAGTCAATGTCACTTCCCAAGCGCACATCAATGGAAATGCGACTATCCTGACAAGCCTGCTGAGTTTCTCTGGATGAGATCATGGTCAAAAACAAGCCATCTATCAGGCATACCTCGACGCTTTGAACATCGTTAGCAACGTTGGCGGCAACTGGGGCCCTCAATGGATGTTGGAACCTGATCCAATCATTCCAAATCCCATACCCCCTTGAGACCATTTCGGAGCCAAATCAAAGTACACCCAGGATATAAAGGATCAAATAACCAGTAAGTCATTGACCGACGGCTTGGTTTTCACCACTAATAACCGATCAGGTAATTTTCTTAAGGGCGCAGGCCCCGAATGATCATTGGAAAATCGGTGATTGGTGGAAGGATCGACACTTTGATATCGCTTGTGATGATCCTGGTGACAAGAACGGTCAGAGCTGCAAGAAAGAAGCAAGCCCCGGGGACGAGGTTGAACCGACAAACAGGGTAGACGATGGGAAATACCCGCTCATCAACTTCTGTCCCGCGTTCTGGTAGATGAAATCGCTGGCCGAAAGAGTCAATCATGTAGATAATGGAGATTTTGGGTTCTATAAAGATGATGTTCGGACTCTTTTTAGCCAAGGTAAGAGCTTGACCGCCATGCGTTGTTACTGAACCAAAATTTGCAAATTTGGAGGCAGCTGGTTAACTGATGACCAGGGACTGCTTTCTTACATGAGATGCTTCATACGAGTGCGACGGCATCCGGTGTCTCTTCGCCACTGTGTAAGCTGCTCCCGTCTCCCTTTACGTCCTCATATCCTCACCTCACAACCAGAAGCACATTGCCTGGACTTCGTTCTTCTCCCTCTAATACACTAAAGCAATGATCAGACTGAATCTGTTTTAAACCAAGACGTGACCGTCAGCGGCTACCCTGGAAAAGCATACGGCCCCAGCCGTGCGAAGCAATCAGCCCGCATAGAACTCGGAGGCCCTTTCGCTATATGCATCAACGTCGATAACTACGTCTTCTATGCCGTATCATGGTATTGTTCCCTTGAAACCCAAATACGGATGGCCTAGGCTCTCGGCAGACGAACACTAGCCAGATGACTCCGACCCGTTGGGCGATGACGGCTCCACAATGACCGTCAACGGAGGCGCCATCCTCGACGACCAGGACTTCTACGCAGGCTCTGAATGCACTCCAGATGGCGGGTTTCAGCCTGCCGGCCCAACAGGCGCCGCCGACTACACGGAGACGATTCCCATGCCGACGCCAAAAGCGCTGCTTCGCCTCCTCCTGCGCCGACGCCAGCTTATGCCCCCAGCACATGCTCCTTCCACCTGACCGAGATGCAAACCTGCACCAGCGACGACAAGAATCTCTTCGCCATCATCAAGCTCGTCGACGACAACAACAAGGCCGACATTGGCCATACAACCGTCAGCGATACCTTCCCCGTTGGCGAGTCCATCAGCGTCTCCAATCCATACCGGTTCCACTCCAAGCTTCCCAACACGTTGACGATCACCGGCGAGCACCAAAAAGATTACGTGCAGTTCGCATACGGGAGTTTGCAGTGGACGAGTCGGGATACGAAGGGTCCAGCGACGTGCAGTAATCGGGGGTGGGACCCGAGGAACGGACCGATTTGTGGGCGGAGAGCCGGGAACCACAATGCGGTCAACAACATGGACTGTGCTTTTCCTTGTTGAGAAGGGCGTCGTTTGCCGCTGAAGTATGAGCGTGGCGTCCTTAGTTTTTTCATGTATCAACAAACGTTGCTTATCGCGCGGGCTTCCACTCAGTCTCGCTTAGCTCCTTTACACAAACAGTGCTTGCCGCGTGCATTATCATCAGATCTTCCATCCGTTTTGAAGGCGAAAAGCAACTGGAGAGATAGTAGTTGTCCTTGGGCGTCACCTGTGTTTCACTGAGCCCCCGCTGCGTCTCGAAAACTGTATCAACGCTAACGCATTCTCCTCATCCCCGTAGGTTTGGTTTGACCGAAAGAGTGCATTATCTTCAAGAGTTAGATAAGAACAGGGATGAAGTTCGGAATGGTGAGATCGAGAAGGCTGTGAAAAGATCTAAATCTGTGAAGATCAATGTTGTTCATATATGACGACAAGTTTGGTCTCGTCAATTTTGGGACCAGAATGTCTACTCGATGGAGCTGTATACACGATCATTCTTCACGTTTGGTCGGACTGGACACTCTTCATGCGCGTGTATCGTTAGATGAACGACAATGACGCTCAACAGTTGAATTAGGGAAATTATCGCTTGACGGCAGGTCAATGATTCTATCACGATGTCTTCAAATAATATCTACTGCAGGATCCTCAATCCAGCAACAACGGTCAAGATCTCAAGCAACGCGGAAGACCCGACCCCCCCCCCGCTCCCGTACACTGGAACCCACCTAAGTGCCCCCGGTCCTTTTCGAATACATGACATAACTCGGATACAGCGGCTCCACCGCCATCCCCGTCCCCGATGCGTTCTGCCCGTACCCCGCGCCCGTCTGGATCGACGGTATGATAGGCAATACCTGCAGATTCACGCTCGATCCCTGAGCCTTCTGTAGCGGTGGCGCACACTGGGTAAGCATAGCCGTGAAAATCGACACACACTGTGGCTGCTGCGGCACCAAAGCGCTGGTAGCTATGCCTGGCATCCAGAACCCCATGGCGCAGTCCGTGCTGTCGGCCCAGACCCACTGGTCTCGAGGGGGGGCGGCGACGGAGAGGGAATTGCAGATTTGGGGGATTAGGGCGGGGCAATATGTGAAGATGTTGTAGCCGTATTGACCGAGGTTGGGGTTGAGGACGCAGACGTTGGAGAAGGTGCTTGGTTTTCTGGCGGTGGTGCTGGCCGTGAAGGCAAGGGGCGCGCTGCAGGTGTCTTTGGGACTCCAAGGGTTTTGCTGAGTGGGACCGCAAGCGTCGGGGCTGCGGCCGTCGCGGCGGAAGTGGGTGGGTGTTGCGGTGGTGTGCAGGGCGAGGATGAGGGAGAGGAGGGGGAGAGAGGAGGGGAGTTGCATTTTGGTGGTGATTTGTGATCTAAGGAGTTGTGAAAAAAAGAGGCGATGTCTTCCTGATGCGTGACTAGAGAGGAATCTAGAATGAAGGTAAATTTCAAAATGAGATGCTGAATCGACGGGTAGACAGCAAGGTAACTCGCAAACATCAGCGCGACATATCAAGGACCTGAACTATTCTTCTACAGAACCAAAATCTCTCCTAAATTCCGCAAAAAGGAAATCGAACTACATAGGCGACTTAAATTGCCGCAGGACAGGAACACGGGAAATTTAAAGGGTTAGTCGTCGGAAGTATCGATGAAACTCGTTCTGAACTTCCGAGAGACTCAATTACCCGGGCAGCCGGGGTCCAAACCTATTTCGATAACACCAAGAAAACCATCCACGAGCAGAAACGGAATGGTCTCAGAACATTTCACAGTCTGAGACGTTGCCATGTCTGTCGTTGAAGGCGTTTGTGGCTGAGAAGCGGGCCAAGCGGCTGATACAGTCGTGCGACTCGGGAGACGCGATTCGTATCGTGCGCTTCTGTTCATACCCTGAATGTTTGGACCCTGAGGCAATCCCTTTGATTGTCTCAGCCATCGCCTGGAAAGCTTTTGGCTTCACGAGCACAACTTCGCCGTGTTGCTCCTACCCATTTCGAAGTGGGTGGTTTCGAAGTCTGGGTAAAGTCGAGGATACAGTATGTAGAAGCTTAAGTATGCTGCAGCGTCGACTGAGAGGTGGGCTGGGGTGTGGCTTGTCTCGTGGAGTGTAAAAATATGCGACAGCTAATTCACTCAGCATTAGAGTGAACATGGGTTAGAAAGATCTATGCGTACGTCAGATTCCATAGAGAGGAGGAAGACTTACCTGTACAAGGTCGGCGATGTGCGCAAGAAGGACGGTGTTGGTGGGGCTTCAAAGTCAAGAGCGAACATGCGTCTTTTGTTCTACTGAGGCGCATATGATGCGAGAAATCCCCTTATCGCGTCTATGGCCGCCAGAAATTCTCGAGGTGAGGAATCAACAGAGCTTACTCGATGGACAAGAATCCCGGTCAGGCTTTTGCCCAAGATCTTCCGCCACTGGCTATTCTATAACCGAGATGCCCGGGGCATCTTTCCATGTTGTCCTTTTGGCAACACACCAGATACGGCACATGGCAGTTCATAGACGATTGGCCAGCATTCGTGACATTTTTCGCCAATGTGCCCGAGAACGTCAACTGGACGATTACTGATTGAGGGGACACGCCCCTTGGCCGACCAATATTGCAGCCGGCCTGGAAGCCGCGCTTGCTCGCATTGACGCCACCGAGCCACTGGTATAGCTGCTTATCGATGTCACCAGTGATTTACAACGAACAATATTTGGTATTATAGCTCCGTATTCGCGGAACCTATATTGACGATAGCATCGGTCCTACTACAGACAACCCCTTCGCGGAGCTAAGCAGAAGTACGGCTTGCGTTCGACAACCGCCTGGGTGACGCGTTGGATTACCGACGGCAAGATCGAACAACTTAGGGCACGTCTCAACACAGCTTTGGTGGTAAAAGCCATTGTGGGGCATGAGACTGCGTCCTACAGATATCAAAGCAACGCTGCAGACCCTTTTCAGACCCTCACAGCCGACCAATCGGGCTCGCAGGCTACCTTCGCACAGCGCTACGGAAGAAAAGGATAAAATTAATCGTATCTGGGGTTTTAAATGTCTTGAAGAGAGCCGTTCCGCCCTATGGAAAAAGACACCATAGGAAAGCTTTTTAGAACGCCTGACTCGGGTCAAAAATAGCCTGTATCATGAATTCAAATCGTCTACTCCCTTTTTGGGCGAATCCCGAGATTGATGGTTTCGCCATACGGTAGCCATCATATCCACCATCTCACAGCCACACCAAGCCGCTGGCCCAGTGCCCGTCTGCACTGCTGCTGCCCTAATAGCGTGTGGGTGATCGCCGCTACTCATAAGCACGGAGAAAAATCCAAAGGCACCACAGCAAATACCCGACATTGACAATTCTTTCTTGCAATTACCATGTCCCTTCGTCGTTGTTTGGCAGCTTCATAGATATCTCACCGAGACCGCTACCTATTTTGACTATGTCAAGCGCTAGCCGGAACAGCACATCGATCTCGTTGTCGGTGATGACAAGAGCTTACAAGAACTCGATCTCGGCCAATTGAGTCATTCTGGGGAAATTCCCTATGGCTGCGAAAGCTGATGGTCTTGTGGGAATATGTACAGAGGACGTCGGGCGTTGGGTCTGCTTATCTGTCGGATGGAAGCTTACATAGAGCATCGGCTTAGCGGAGAGCCGTCTGAGGTTCAGTCTCGTACGAAATTACTGGAGAGCAGCTGTTATCGACGACCGCATATTTCAACCATGCATGTTTTGCCTGGCAAGCGTATTGATGGCGGTTTTAGACCAACAATAAAGAACACGCACACAGCAGCCACCTCGGGGCCACTGTGGCGATCAAGGTTATGTGCCAGTAGCCCAAATCTAGCCCAAATCTAGCGCTGCGGCGGCTCGGGCATATACCAAGAAGCATCTATTTCCCTTCCTCCTTCTGACTCACTGCATCATCGCATTCCACGATTTACTCTCCAGTCATCTTATCCGACATGGAGTCTCAAGAAGACTACTGACCGCCGATACCTCGAACAGTGTCAACGCTGGAAATGGACTTGGAGAATCTTGTGGGTACACGTCTCACGCCCACCGAAATTTCCTATAGCGGAATGGTGTATATCAGAGGCTGGTCCGCGGAAAGACTCATGACTGGTAATGCAAGCAAGGCACGTCTCAGAAACCTGGGTACTTTCTTGTTCAGTTCCATGATCTCAGTCTAAACCTTAAAACCTCGTATAGCGAGCCAAATATTAACCCTGCGTATTGGATTATCATGTTCTACTAATGTAAATCTCCCTAGCTAGTAGGACCATTAGCTGGGCCGACAATATCAAAGTTCACGACATCAATGACACCAAAAGGAGCCCCGGCCTGATCCGGTCCATCGTCCGACGGATCATCCGGATCCGGATCCGCCTCCAACAATTCGCGCCCATAATCGTCCTTCGAGACCGGGTAATCATGGCATTGATTATACACAGCTGCGCGATCAGAGGTCAGCTTTCCATGCATCTGTCACTTAAATAGTACCGAGCACACTTACTGGCGGCATAAAACGCATAATTCGGCGCATTCGAAAGCGCTAGCTTTGCACTCAAGCGCCACGCCTTATTGATATCGTAAACCTCCGGCTTCAGATACGTGATTTGAGGGGTGGCAAAGAGGTAGTAATGCACAATCTCCTCAAGGAGGATCCATATCTGGCAATGAACCACGCTTAACCCCGCGCTCGTATAGTCCGATGGCTTCTTCCGGAATCTATTGATCGCGGTGTTGACCGTCGGACAACTATCAGTTGGTGGAGTAATTGGACCGCCAAGGCCCGTGAAGAAGGATGGACAGAGAACGATAAACGGCGTCGGATTCAAGTAAGAGGCGATGGCTGTGTCGGGAAGGTTGCATTGTGCCGCGGCATCCACCTGCGACCCGTCCGGCATAGACATGGTAAAAGAGCAGCCCGGCTTTGGACAAAAGAATGTCGGATTGCCGTTACTCCAGGGGGGTTGAGGGGCATGTCTGGCTGTGCCGGTGGTGACATTGGTCAGGATCTGCGCCACGAAGATGGCGTTGGCTTGATTCTTGAAGAATGCTTTGTACGCGGCGCTGGGGTTTGTCTGGCTATTCAGCGCATCCTGGACGATGGGGAGGAGGGCTGTGTAGAGGGTTTGAAGTACGTTGGAGAGGCGACCACCGAGATCGGCGCCACATCCTACAAACGCGTATTGACCACTGTGTCCCAGCTCACACTCGTCTGGTTCTCATGTTACAATGATGGATGCTGATGTGCTTTGTTGAACCTACTTCTCTTTTCGGGGACGAATCTTTTTTCAGATACAACATGTGCTGCGGCTAGCGCGCCAAGGGCAAAAAAGTTTAGAAGCACTCCGGACTTCATTCTGAACGACAAGTATTGGTTGGACGGTCGCAGACTTGTCGAATGCTTCCGTGAATCTCAGAGGCGCTCAGAGAGTGTTTATATATGCATTGCGTAACAAGTGACGCAGCGGGCGCATATCGCATGTGACTCCCGTGATACAGCGGAGCATTTGCGCGAGTTTATAGCTTTTGAAACGAGGCCAGGTTTCGAAAACGGAATGAACATGGTGAGAAGCATATTCAAAGATGAAAGTGACAAGGCTGTGCTATCGGTGGTGTCGCAATATCATATGATAATATTTTCGCAGTGTCTGCTAGCGAAACGGATCTTTACTGGCAAGATAGACATCGACAGCTATAACATCACATTAAAGATCAAGTATGGCTGCTACTCTTGAACCGCATCGAGATCACTGCACATGGAGCTGCTTGTCTGCACCTACATCGAGACACGTGGTGCAAAGCCAATTCAGCTTCTATGAGTGGGAGCTATACACTGAAGAACATAAGCTCTTTGGTATGAACACTCGTCTCTCGAGCCAATCTTAGGTTCTAGTACACTGACAAAGCGAGAGCGGACGAATTGCAGATGAAAGATGGTCCACCAAGGTGAACGCACGTCCGCTAATTATTAGGTACTGCACTTGGGAGCGCAAGAGTATCAACGCAATTAACATCAACGAAGACAACAAGCAAAACGTGGTAAATCAAATTAGCGATTTTGGTGCAGCCAATAGTTCATAGAAGCTGTGAAAGGGACGGCTGTAAACTCTTTCCAGACCACTCAATCGGTTCGCTGAGCGTTGATCTTCTCATTGGAGTCTGTCGTCCTTTCATCGCGGCCATGATGGACAAGACTCAGGCTTCTATCTTCCATATACCTTCAGACCGGTCTCAGGATTGATAACGTTGTTTCCGCGCTGGGCGGCCTGAATGAGTCCAGGGTTCTGTTCCTGAGCGTGGCGAAAGTCGCCTCAGCGTCCCGATCACGCTACGGGTTGGTAGCCACGAGAGAACCCATCTCTTCCAAGGTGCGTTGATTAGACTCCGGGTAGAAGGCCCAAACAATAGGAAGGGTGAGGGCATTGACAGCCCGGAAGTCCTAGAAATTTTTCTTCCCAATTTTTTGGGTTTATGATAGGCAACGAGAGAAGCACCTGTCAAGCGATTCGGTATGAGGCTGCCTAAAGCACTCATCGATTGATGTACTTACAGTTCAGCCATTTCCAACAGCCCACCCAAGGCCACCCCAAGCATTCCCCTCGCTCTGATCTGCAGAGTGAAGATCTCGGCCGGGTATAGCCACGGAATTGTAAGCCAAATGGCGCTGAATCCCGCACTGAAGACGAATGGGAACGACGCAGCTGCTGCACCGTATCGCTTTTTCTCTTCCGGACTGTTGATGGAGGCCTTTGAAAATCTCCCAGCTCAGAACATGAAGATGTCCTTAACAATAGCGCCCCAGTACAAAGATACCCATCGCCCGGGGCGGTCAAAGGTGAAGTTTGTAACCAAAGTGGAAAATTTCGACAAGTCAGCACAGACCGAGAGAAATACCTTAGACTAGAGAAACGGTATCATGTAAGTGATGTCATTCCCACCGGCAACTAATGAGCCTTCTGACCGCGCTTGAGAGCGACAATTCGGAAGCTATATAGATAGCCGTCCCCACTCAGGAAGGGGGAACAACTAAGGAGCGCTTCTTTTCACTTACAATTAAGATAGTACATATACGGGATATACCGGCTACTATACGGACGTTAGAATCGTAAGAATTTCATTAGATCTACTACTAGCTACACGCAGAGCTTTATACTTATAAAACCTTTCATGGTTCGCAGCAATCAAGAGTGTTTTATTGCCGTTAATGTCCTAGCTTAGATATCCTACATCACCGGCAAAGTCCACTTCATTCACCTTCATTTGAAGATGAAGTTGATTTCCAGCGCACTTTATGTGCCGCTTACCAGCCTCATCACCGCATTTGCTACGCCGTCTAATAGGTCATTAATCGGTTGGCACACGAACGAGGCTGCACCTCCAACTGTAGATCTCGGACATGCCCGTTATCAGGGGTAATATGGCTCCACCTATGGTCTACATGTCTGGAACGCGTGGGTTGTACCTAAGTTCCGATGCAAAATAATCCATAAATAACCATGAGGTTAGCAGCGTACGATATGCAGCACCTCCAGTGGGCCAGCGGCGTTGGCAAGCACCTGTAGCACCACCACCACCAAACAATAGAATTTAGATTATCTGAGTAAACGCTCAAAACCCCCCCTTTCTCCACAATCTGGTGCTGCTAGGGTTCCCGCGATCTATGGATTTAATCCCGGAATAGTTGACGAAGATTCAGTCTTCGTCAATATCTATGCGCCTCCACAAGCTCGGAACCGACCTGTCTTTTTCTGGATCCATAAGACCAATGTCGTACTACGAAGTCGTTGAAAAAATCTGATTTGCCTTTCTAGAGGGCGGTGGTTATGGCGTATTTGGAGCAACACAAGATCCTAGCCCCTTTATGAATATCAACTCTAATGGCTTCGTTTCTGTCATCTCCAATACCGACTCGGTGCATTCGGATTCCTATCATCTGAAGAGGTTCATCGATATGGTCAAATCAACGCCGGTCTCTTGGACCAAAATTTTTGCTCTCCAGTGGGTGCAAAAAAACACATCCACAAACTTGGTGGGGGACCCCAAGACGGACACAGTTGCTAGAGAGTCTTCTAGCGCCGGCGCTGTAATGCTACAAGCCATAGCATGTTGTGGCAAGCAGGATGGGACTCTCTTTGATAACGTAAGATATCGTCTCGCCACAAACGGGGAGATAATCAACAATTTTTTTGCTCATCGTGGCCAGTCCGTACCTGCCCATGCAGTACAAGTATGGCGATGGTGTCCCCACTCGTAATTACAATGTGTTTGCTTAAAATGCCGGTTGTACTGGTGGTTCCCCATTCAAGTGTGTTTTTATTTGTTTAGTGAACGCAGATACTGCAGTATTGCAGAATGCTAGTGGACTGGTGTTCAAGTCTCGGGAATTCGGAACTTTCGCCTTTGTACCTGTCACTGACGGTAAATTCGTGCAAGCGAGACCATCCGAGCAGCTGCTCGCAAAAGAAATGCAGGGAAAACGTATTCTGATAGGGGTAACGCTTCCTGCAATCTCAAACCCGCTCAACCATTAAAGATATTGGCAGAATAACGCCAACGAGGGCGCGTTTCGTTAAGCAATCCCATGATAAACACTGCAGATGATTTCATGATTTCATGAACTATGTGCATTCCTTTCCCCCTCTTGACCAATGACGATATATCGCGCCTTTTGCGAAGTCTACCAATTCAACCCAACCCCCGTCAAACATTCTGCACCTCTTTTCGACACTCTCGATGATCGCGGCGTCACCGCCCTCAATCGATCTGAGTTCGCCACAGGCTACCAACAACGCGTGCTCAACAGCTACAGCGAAACGAACTTTACCTGCCCCTCGTACTGGCTCGCCGAGGCCTTTTCAGGAAACAACAAACAGAGCTGGAAATACCAGTATTCCATCACACCTATATTCCACGTGCCGATCTCACAGCTTACTTCTCTGTCAACGCCGCTATCCCTATACCGGTTTCCATTTCCGCGTTCTCAAAGATATGGGGCAACTTCAACATGAAAAACACCTCTATAGAATCTATTGCGGAAGCCAGTGGAAACGCCACCAACGCAACGGTGCCGCGAGGGAATGATGGCAACATTGACTGGCCAATCTACTCGGCCAAGGCCCTGGTCCAGATGAAACTGAACACCATGGGCGGGACTGTTTCGACCGTCTTTGTGACGCCCGACCTGGACTATTTCGAGCGCTTCGACTGGCCAATGACTTCTGCTTGGTGAGTGCGGATACCTGGGAAGGCGGGCGGGGCGAGCGGTGCCGTTTCTGGGGAAACGTCGCGCCGAGGGTGCCGGAGTAAGGGATTTGAGTTGCAGAAAATAAGGCGATTTGAGTTGAAGACTTATATTTCAGAAATGCACAGGGCGACGCCGGAAACGGAGAGCCGATGGATGCAGATAGCTTAAGAGTTTTCATGCCGGTTTCATGGTCCTATTGGCAAAACAGCGACCGAGATGAACTAGGGTTATGCCTAAGTCATACTGGAAGAGGCTCACACAAGCACATATTCTCGAGCTTCATGTAAACCGGTTTTACATATATAGATTATAGTTCGACCATAGACTTTATTATATCAAAACGCGCTGGTGTTCTAAAAGTCGAGCTGCTGCGTATACGATCTTTTTACATGATATATTAAGGAATTCAAAACTAGAACTCATCGATGGTAAAAAAAAGAACGTGATAGACAAAGTGACTGGAATATTTTTATTTCGAAGGGTGAGCGTAGGGGTGCCGTATTACCCCAAGTCACCCAGCTCGGTCGCTTTCTACAGTACAGTATCTACAGTACACGCCAAGAAATCCGCTCCGCCCCCTAAGCATCATACCCGAAGCCTTACCCGCCTACGAACGACGTGGCCTGGGGCTAAATCCTGCGGGCTTCCGCGCAGATGGTCGTTACACCACGCACTTACCAGCAGCTTAAGATTGTGAAGAAAATCTAGCAAGGTTGATCTTCTGCCTGCTGTTGACTGGGTAGTATCTCGACGCGATGCTACTGATACACCAAGTCGGCAGCGTCAAAGTTGGAGAAGTGGTTCGGTAAAAGTGAGGAGCCATCATAGATACAATAAGCTTATTTAACTCTAGTTACACTCTTACGTATACGCCGTCTCAAGATCCTATCCTACCAACACCAGCGGAGCTCTGCGTCAGAATCAGGAATACCTCCGCGATCCCCCTCAGGGCAGCTTATCTCCATGGTCCCTACACGCTGTATGCGGCCTGCTATCCTTCTACGTTCGACCCCAATAAAAAACACGAGACACCCTGGGATACTGGTGTACCCAAATTTGAACCCAATCTAAAAGCGGGCGGAAGCTGGCAAAGCCGACTCACTGTCCCCAGGAACATCCGGGAAACAGTGAGCGCGCTGAACGTGAGAAGGACTACCGTGGGCAACGTTCCAAGCTTCACATGGATTATCGAGATCTCGTCTCAGGTTATGTTCTCTACATCCGCGACGGTACACTACGAAATATTAGTTGGACGGGATGAAAAATCTATCGAGCTGGGATTCTCGGGGTCAGCGGTGCAAGCGGCTGCTACACCAGGCCACTTGCAGGATCATCAAGAAGGGAAAAGAAGCAAAGATGGCCATAGCGCCGCTCAACGTAAGGGGGTACTCTCTAAAGCTGTGAGCTTAGTTGTCGAAGACACCGAAAGCCTGTGGAACAAACCTTTGTTTCCGGAATGGGACGACGAGGGGAAGCATAGGGGCAAGAAGCGCGAGTATCCAGACCACGGGCGGAAGGATGTGCGCCAGTCTGCCTCAGGTGGAGATGAAACGCTACATAATACTAATCAAATTGTCAAGGAGCCGAAAGAAAAGAAGCCTAGGAAGGTTCATCTTGTGGTACTAACGCATGGGCTCCACAGCAACCTTGGCGCCGATATGCTTTACCTAAAGGAAAGCATTGACGCAACAGCAAAGCAAGCTCGGGTGGACGCAAGGAAACGAAGGAGCGCGCTGAAAAGCCTTGATTCAGCACATGATAACCATGACGGTGGAAAATCGAAGCGAGGTGACAAGGCCGCTAGCAAGAGTAGAGCGTCTACAGCACCTCTATCAGGTGGTCAAGACGAGCTCGAGCCAGGTATTGAGTGTGATTCCGAACATGAGGAGGAGGTGATTGTCCGGGGCTTCTCTGGTAATGCGGTCAGGACGGAAAAAGGCATCCAATATCTTGGCAAGCGTCTTGCTAAATATGTGCTTTCAATGACCTATCCAGACCAGCCATTCTTACCAGTCAAGAAGTCTATGAAAAAGAAATTCTCACAAGTCTTTACCAACGACCAACCATCCGGCTTGGAAGGCGCTCCCGCATCTCATGATCACAGCAGTATCCATTTTTCGCCAAGAAAGCCGCATCATCTTGCCTATCATATCACCAGTATCAGTTTTGTCGCTCACTCTCTTGGTGGTTTAACTCAAACATATGCTGTTGCGTATATTTACAAGCACTCTCCGCAGTTCTTTCGTCTCATCAAGCCTATCAATTTCATTGCAATGGCGTCTCCGTTTCTTGGTCTCAGCAATGAAAATCCTCTATATGTTAAATTTGCTCTCGATTTTGGGCTTGTTGGAAGAACTGGTCAGGATCTGGGCTTGACCTGGAGGGGCTCGACAATGGTACGAAGCGGGTGGGGCGCTATGATAGGTGGGATAGGCTCTGAGGCTCAGAGAGCTCACAGGCAGCCAGACCCAGGAGCCAAGCCGTTGTTACGCATCTTACCTACTGGTCCAGCCCATCAAGTCCTGAAAATGTTCCGCAACAGAACTCTGTATTCAAATGTGGTAAATGACGGCATTGTCCCGTTGCGGACCTCTTGTCTTTTGTTCCTTGATTGGGGCGGACTAGGGCGTGTCGAGAAAGCTAGGCGTGAAAATGGCATTGTTGGTACTATGGCCGGCTGGGGCTGGGCTGAATTGACAGGAGCAAACTCATCTTCACATGTTCGCGCCCGGCGAGATCACGGATCCGACTCGCCGATGGAAGAAAGTGGCGAAGACGAAAGAGGAAGATCTCCGTTGGGAGGGAAGCAGGCGGTAGTGCCGCAACCTGCTGAGAATGCGACAAAGGATGATGCAGCCTCAAGCCAACAGGATCCAGGGAAACATCAATTCCTTGATGAACACCGCTTCCCGGACGATGAGAAAGAAGATTTGGATAAAGTCAAAGTCCAGTCGCCTGCACAGGCAACACACCCTTTAGGTGGCTTCTTCGACTTCCTTCGCCCCAATCAACCAAAGAGCTATCAGGATTCGTCCAAACACAGGAAGATATATAAAAGAAGCCAAACGACGAGCAGTGAATTGGGGGAAGGCGCGAGTCAGTCATCCGTAAGCACCGACGGTCTTACTTCGCCAGAACACCCCGATGTAGTAAGACGCGAATCGGCGGCTGAAGTCCAGGAGAATATTTTCGCCCCTCCAAAGACTACATTCTTTGAATCCGCTGGGGACATACTTAACCCGCCGTTGCCTCCAGAAACTTTTATCGTCAACCCTGCCAGCCGACCGCGGACCATATTCCATGATCGTGTATACCACCCCGAAGATATTCCGCCTCCACCTCCCCAAAAGCGGATCGGTCTAAGGAGAGCTTCTTCAAGCGATGTCTCAAGTGGTAGCTCAATATCCGGTCCAACGTATGGAAAGGAGGGCAGCAACAAACCAGATACAAGCGGGATGAAGGTCGAAGAGAAGATTGCACGAGGTTACCACCGCGATCTCTCGTGGCGTAAAGTGCTTGTCCGCTTAGAACCAGATGCTCACAACAACATTATCGTTCGCCGCATGTTCTCAAATGCATATGGCTGGCCAGTTATCAACCACCTAGTCGACACTCATTTTGCCGACACTTATGCCGCGACCACAGCAGATGAGCTGGAACCAAACGAGGACCGCGCCAAGCCCATGCAAGAACCGGTAGGTGAGCACGGTGAAGAATTGAAAATCGAACAAGAAAAGCCATTACCTCGAACCGACAGTGAACAGCGCGAGGCGAAGGATCACGTTTCCGATCTGCAGTTAATCGCTGATAATAGTATGAGTAGCAAAGCCGGAAGACCAAAAATGTGGAGGGAGGATTCGGCGCTGTGGGATGATGCACTGTTCGAAGTGACGGACGATGACGATGACATTGACAGTCCGATCGAGGCACGGCGTCAGCGAAGTTTCTCCCTTCCCGAGAATAGCCGTACTGTTGACACTCGTCCGAACAAAAGCACTACACACGGGGAGATCACAAGAGTCTTGAGCTCTTCACCTCCTGCGGAAGAACAAGGCCTAGGCGGAGACCAAAAATCAACTCCAAGCGCATCACCCACAACGCTCCACGGAAGTACTACTAGTGTCGGCTTGGGCAAAGCAGTAGAGAAGCAGCTGGAAACTTTGGGCAGAGCAACGAGTCAGGAAGCTACTGAAGATAAACAGGATCGGCTAGGCGGCGTCTCAGGCGATGTGGCGAGATTAAGCATTGGGAAGGGGCATTGAGTAAGGCGTTGCACGCATATGGCATTAGCGTGGTGTATGGGATGAGTACTTTGATGTCAGCCCTTCGTCGACTTCTAAGATGCTGAACGAGCCAGCGATATGTGATTATAAATATCCCTATGAAAATCAATCGCTCTATTATTCTACTATACACATATAGGTACGCTCTATAGCAGCTGGTCGCCCTGTCACTGCGTGCTCAGCTAAGTCCCATCTAAGGAACAAATGTCATTACCTCGTAAGGTAGGTAGACGCAGGGCTAGGGCCAGGGCTAGGGCTAGGGCTTTTATGATAAGATAAGATCGCGGGGCATAGTGGGGCTGCCGTGGGTGTTCTCGAAGCGTTGAACCAGGAGAAGCTTCAGCTCCCGACAGCATTCCCCTACAGCCAATTTATCCACTATCTCTCTGCTTCTCCCAGCTTTCGGGAATATTCACAGCTATGGCCGAGCCCAACCTTCAGGAGATCCATGACTTCCTTATGGAATTGGCCAAAAAGGCCGGTGACATGATAACCTCCGCCAACCCATCAACTATAGACACGAAGAAAAACTGCAAGAACCTCGTCTCCCTCCTGACACTCTGCAAACTCATTCATTAACCCCATAGCTAGCCTCCGACCTCGTCACCGAAACCGACAAAGCCGTCGAAGCCATGGTCTCCTCCTCCCTCAAACACGCCTACCCCACCTACTCCTTCCTCGGCGAAGAATCCTCCCCCACCGCCTCTTCCTCCCGCCTCACGCCCTCCCCCACGTTCATAGTCGATCCCATAGACGGCACCACCAACTTCGTGCACGCCCACCCTTACGTCTCCATCTCCCTCGCCTTCGCCCACAACCGAAAGCCCCTCGTCGGCATCGTCTACAACCCCTTCACCCAACACCTTTACACCGCCATCAAAGGCCACGGCGCGTTCCTCACAGCCCCAAGTATTACAACCTCCCACCCCGCTCCAGGCGCAAAAGTCGGGTCCACATACACGAAATCGCGCCTGCCGCTGCGCTCCCCGCCACCCCCACTGGCCTCCCTCTCTCAAGCTCTCGTGGCCATAGAATGGGGCAACGAGCGCTCCGGCTCCAACTTCGAAACCAAACTCTCCACCTTCGCCGCTCTTACGTCCTCCGAGGGCGGCATGGTGCACTCCCTGCGCTCCTTGGGTTCCGCTGCGTTAAACATGTGCGCAGTTGCCAGGGGGGATTTGGATATCTATTGGGAAGGGGGATGCTGGGCGTGGGATGTGGCGGCGGGGTGGGTTATAGTGGAGGAGGCCGGGGGGATGGTGGTGGGAGGGAATCGGGGGGAGTGGGAGCCGGAGGTGGATGGGAGGAGGTATTTGGTTGTTAGAGGGGGTGTAGGGAAGGGGGTGGTCGAGCAATTTTGGGGGTTTGTGAAGGGGAAGTTGGTGTATGAGTTATGATGATTGGGGGGTTGAAGATGGAGGTATAAAACATGATACCGACGAGTTCGATAAACGGGAAAAAGTCGAAAATAGAGCGTTAGATAAGATCACGGAACTAAGTAGGAAATCTCATCCTTCTCTCTTTCTTCCCCCCTGTTCTCTCTACCCTGATTTGCTCTTTTCTTAGCTTTTCCTATTTAATTACCATAAGGCCACCCACACTCCCCCCCCTCACCCTCACCCTCACCCTCATCTCCTCAAAGCGCAAAACCTTCCACCCACCCCCCTCATCTCACCTCACCCCACCTCAAAACCTCAAAACCTCATCCCTATCATTTCTTACTCCCAAACCGTTTCGTTCATATAAGCTCAGTGTCTGTTCGTTTTTCTCCTTCTTCTTCTTCTGAGGATACGGATATGGATACGGATATATGTAGGATATGGGTAGGGTTAGGGTTATAATCGAAAGTCGGGGGGGTCGAAGGGAGCAGAACGAAAAAGATGGGTCCAGTAAAGGGGACTAGCAATGTTTTTTTTGAAGGAGCTGGCTTTTTGAGGTTTTCGGGCGATTGGGGGAAAAGGGGTACTGTGGAGAGAAAGCTGAAGATGGGTGAGTGCATGCATGCGAGACTTACTATAAAAAATAGGGGGGGGGGGGGATCAGTACAGTGTTAAGACGGTAAAATTGAAAATTAATATATATCAAGATAATAATTCTATCTGTTCTGATTTTTTTTTGTATAATCTTTCCAAATTTGAGAGATTTTTTGGTTGGCGATGGAGAGGGAGAATGGCATTGATTAGATAGAGCTGTTGTTGTTATATGAGAACGCGTAAACCGATCGCGGCTCGCTGATGGTGGGTATTCAGTGGATATATGAAACGGCTCATTTGCTTCCTGTATGATGAGTTCGAAGAGAGACATGCGGTCGCCCGTTAAGATTTTGTGTGAGTTCAGTCTCTGGGCCAAAGGAAGTTTATTGTGGTATTCTGCTCTTTTCGAAATTGGTATCATGCACGGTTTTTATAGTCCCATCGCTTCCATCTCATCTTTCTCTCCTTACAGCTCTCCAACCCAATCTCCCACACAGCCCACATCCTTTCCATCCTCCCCACGGGGGCCCCTCAATACCCCCCACTCGCCCTCACCATTAACCCCACCTCCTCTCTACTCGGCCTCCCCCTCTCAATCTCCCCTTGCCCACCCCTCCGCTCCAGCCGAAACCGCAGATACGACCTCCCCTCGCGGTTCCTCCTTACCTCCTCCTCGGTAATGCGATACAGCCCATCGTACCGAATGCCATGCGAAGGGGCATACACACTCTTCGCCTTGTACGAGCGCAAAACACGCAACGGACGGCCGAGCTGGTGGGAATGCCGCAGGGCTTTTGTGCCGTGAGAGAAGTCTGTGGCGGTGCGGTCGGGGGCGTGGTAGGCTTGGCTGCCGGTGTAGAGGAGGACGTCGCCGTGGTCTTCGTCGAGGTCGTCGTATTTGCTTCCTTGGGTCGTGCGTTAGCAAGTGGTTCTGGGGAAATAGAGGGCATATTGGGGGCTGGTACCAGACACGACAATCGAAAAAGCTCCTTCATTCTCTCCGCCTGCGATGCCGGACATCATGGAACCATGGGCGCCATCTCGCAAAGCACAGATCTGGAAAGGCCACCACTGGCCGACTGTAAGGCCGTTGTGGCCTACGACCTTCGAGTTGCGGATCTGGGAGGGTTCTATGCTTCGCTTAACTCTGCCGCCAGAAGTATCTACGAGGATTCCGCGCATGATGCCAGCGGTTCCGAAGATGGGATGGTTGGGCGATGGTTGACGAGAAAGGGTAATGGATCGGTTGTTCATGACCGGATGGAAGCGATGTCCGGCATGGGAGTCATCTATGGCGTTTTGGTTGATTACGGAAATCTCTTCGACCGCTCCCCGATTTGCTCTTTCGTATTCTTGCAAAGCAGTGGTCGCAATTGACGGAAAGGGCTCAGGGAATACCCATTTCGTGTTCGAAGCAGTCCCATTCAGGATCCTGAGCATGTCACTAAGTTTGAGAATTTTCGCTGTCTCAGGCGATATATCAGTTATGCTCGATAGCGCTCTTAAAGTGCTTTCGAGTTCTCGGTATTCCTCTTCAGTAAGCAGCCTCGCTGTACGATTTGGCGGGTCATGCGTAAGTTGCAATGCCAAGTGGCAAAGCCTACGACGAGTTCTATATCCATAGGTCTCGAGGAGAATTGGATCGCTTGGAACAGCAATGTCCTTATCGATGGTACTTTCGCCGGGACTCGACATGATTTGTACCGTTGCTGGTAAAACAGACATGTCAATGTGGTCAATATTGCAATTCTCGTGTGGATGTCGAGAATTTTTGAATTGGTTTGCTATAGTCTTTCTAGTTTCGACTTTACAACTTAATGTTGCAAGTATTTGAAGGTCTTCGTGGAAATTCCAAGAAGCTGATTGTTCATCCCAGAAAGCAAAACGATGCTAGAGAGAATAACTTCAAGGAAAAGAGACTGAAAACTGGGCCTCGGCTCGAAGTTAGCGTTTGAAGTGATAGCGCACTAAGATATCGAGAGACAGCTGGTCGTGGGAAAGAGAACTTCTTCAGTACAACACGTTTCGAATTTTACAACCATTGAAATGTGCAAACAAACTATTATACATGTATATCAGTACGGATGGTTCAGTATTGCTGACAAAGCGCAAGGAAGATGACCGGAAGCATCTCGAGAACCTGGACGGAGCTCTAGCCAATTGCTCAAGATAGGGAGACGTAAGGTAAGGTACCTAGAGAATATCTTACTAGAATTACGGCGTAATTCTTCTTGTCCTGAGCGGCTGCGATGATAGAAGTCTCAATCACCTCTCTCCGGGTATTTGTTATCCATTGAATAGATATACCGCGCAAGTGAGATTGACGTTCTGCAGCTTTGCTAGTTCGACGCATTGCAGGAGGTTTTCTTGAGTGTACTGTTTTTGAGTAGGAAAGAGTTCTAGGTTTTGGTCCAAAACTCAAGAAGAAAGAAGGGGTGATGTCCACGCTGGGCCACGTTTCAACGAAGCTAGGTTTGCGGCTACTCGTTCCAATAGAGGAGCATGCAAGTGTTGGGTTGACAGAATCTCCTCAGCTAGGATCATGAGGAACGCTGGTTGAGCATTTGGCTTGCCATAGAGTAGCGACACTGAGCTCGAAGGACTGGGCAGGTCCATTGATATTGTGCTCGCCGGCTCCTTCTTAGTACCGGTCATGCTGTGCAGAATGCGCAACCCACTCCTATCTGTGAGGAACAGGGAGAATTTGGATCCCAAGCTGTCCAACGAGTTCCGCTACTCAAATTGGAGGACAGCTATGCGGTGCAATTATTGGGACTGAAAGATATGCTATCAACACAGCAAGGTGAGAGATGGTATACACTCATTGGGCACCCAATTACAGTAAGGAGCCTGAACGGAGCATAGCTGAACCGGGAGTAATGCGTCTGTAGGCCAATGAAAGGAGGACAGGAGGACTCCCCGTAGCCTTCCGCTCTGTATGTTTACTAGGAAGACGGCAGATTGCATGAGATACAGTTGAACATCGCACGGGGCAGAGCGTTTGCTCCTTTTCTGTACTTCTGGTGCGTAAAAGTACCCTCCAGTCTCTGACTGCCGTCACGTAGGCTTCGTATCCTTAATTTCTCTTGAAGCGATTTACTCAAAGTGCACACGGTACAATAACTTCCTTCAGGGACTCGAATACATAATAGATTTCCATGAGGCGTCAGGTCTAAGGAACAAAATGTTCTGCGGAGCGGCCTGAGCCTGCGCTAAGCCCGATACGGATCTCCAACGTGATTGGTGCCCGTGACGGTTGACTTGCAGACTTCTCTTGCAGCTGCTTTCTCTGAGTACCACCCCAGTTTGCCAGTTGTCTCCCTTTTGTTGGCTGCCTTCTCTGCCCTGCAGTTCTCGAACCGCTTGATAGTCCAGTAGAGGCGCTATCATTTCTACAAGGATCGATAGCCTGTTGATGCCTCATCGGAAGCATGCCTCAACGGTCAATGCGATGATGGGAAGGCAAAGCTAGTACATGTGGTGGTTGCCACACGAGAAGCTTGTTGGCTACCGGAATATTATACCCCTCGTGAAGAGGCTCCCTAAGTAGGCCATCTCAACATGGAGACCTCTGCAAAGGTTTCTACCACCTCTAGTCGCATGCGCGGCCACGACTCTCGTCCGCACAAGGTACGCTCGCATAAGTTGCGCTCATCGACAAATGAGCGAAATTCGAGCTCAACACCATCAACCGTGCCCGAAGTTCCTGTCAAGCTTGACCCTGAGGAGCTACGCCGAGCTCGTGCCGAGTACTACAACGCATCCACCGGAGAACGTCGAAGGAACACACATAAGAAAATGGCATCAGATTATAGTAAGAGAAGGGAGCCAGTTGCAAGGGTATCAACTTTGAGAGACTCGAACAAAACTAGCCGTGAGGTTCGCGAAAGCCACAGCTCAGAGCATCGACGTCGGCGACGGAAACCTCATGATTCAGAGGGTGGTGGGAACGAGAGCATCGTTTACGTCTACAAGCCAATGGGGAACTGCACAAGCAAGGGGGATCCACGAAGCGCGCCACGCCTTGGAAGGATAAGTGGCATAGCTGGCCGCAGCAACAAAGATTTCGATGAAGAGCGCCGAGTTGCTATAGAAGATCTGAGAACCACAAACAAAAGTAGAAGGTCTCATTATCCGGAGCGACAGAAAATGCCTATACGAACCGAGGAGCGCCCTATTGCTCGAACAGCCAGCAGAAGAACAAGGTCATACTACCCAGATCGGGAGAAAATACCACTACACACCGAAGATCGTCCTACATCTCGCATGGCTACGAGGAGCCGCACAGGAGCTACAATCAACAGGTAATCCGTCAGCAGAGCGGATTGCATTAAGTGAGGCTAACTGCTAGTATCTAGGAGTACATCTATGCGTGAAAGTAGCTATGTGCCGGTAGCTCGTCCGTCTTTGATGCGGAGCCAGACTACATCTCGCAGAGTCCGGCATGCGTCGTCTACCCTGCCGGCTCTGCCTTCTATAAATGGGGAAGTGAAAAGAACACCTTCGATTGCAAGGACGAATGATAATTCTTCTGGCTTCTTTGGTTCTCTTCTTTTCAGTTCGCCCAAACCAGTCCGTCCAGAAAAACAGTGAGTATAGATCGCTATGTAGCACGGTCGCATGGGAATACTAAACAGGGTGTAGGATTGAATGCTTGACTTGTCTATCCACCGATATCCCCATCTCGAAATCTGCCAAACTATCTTGCGAACATCGCATGTGTAACACCTGTCTACGCAGAATATTCACTTTATCTGTTACTGATCCTCAGCATATGCCTCCGAAATGCTGCACTCAAGACCACATCCCTCTGAAATACGTCGAGAAACTTTTCGATACAAAATTCAAGATGAAATGGAATCAGAAATACCAAGAGTACACTACCAAGAATCGCATCTACTGCCCTGCAAGAGGATGTGGTGAATGGATCAAACCTGCAAACATCCACCTCGATACCTCTGGTGGCGCCAACGGAGGCCGCAAATATGGGAAATGTGGCCGCTGTAGAACAAAAGTGTGCTGCACTTGCAATGGCAAATGGCATTCGCGTCGCGAATGCCCCAAGGACGAAGCCACGCAGCGTTTCGCCGAAATCGCCAAGGAGGAAGGCTGGCAGCGCTGTTTCAATTGCTCCGCCACTGTTGAATTGAAGGAGGGCTGTAACCACATGACTTGCCGTTGCCGCGCAGAATTTTGCATGGTTTGTGGTTTGAAGTGGAAAACTTGCGACTGCCCCTGGTTCAATTACGAAGCCGTTGAGAACGATCGCCTCAATCATATGAACCCTCCGCAGGTACGACGAGTGCCGGTAAACCAACAGCGTGGGTATCAAGAGGAACTTGACCGGCGACGTGAGCAAGAACGCCGTGATGAAGCTCTTGCAAGGCGAATGCAAGTTCTTGGCATTGACCTCCAAACCGGCAATAACCATAACCAAAACCGTAACATCCACCACAACCAGGACGTTGTCGATCTCGGAAACGCTCCCCACCACGTAGTGAACCAACATTTCCTACGGCGCGCCGCAGATCTCCTTTCTAGGAATTATAACACTGATCAAACTGCCACCGCGATCCGTGTGGTGAATGAACTCAACCCACCGCCGCCTCCGCCGCCACCTCCGGAAAGGCAGCAATCACTTGACGTTCTCCGCCATCACTCAACCGCTTCAAGACAGTACAATAATAATCCGCGAATACGAGCAAGCGAGAGGGTGGTGCCAGGACGCATGCAGACAAACTACGAGAGTGAAGCACAGAGGCATAGACCCGCGGAAGAGAACGATAGGAGGAAAGTCGGTGGTGGAGGCAAAAGACATAGTACTTTGGCAGGGTTGACCAGGGGAACGGCGGAGGGAAGGGTCGATGAGTGGAGGAGGCATATTGGGGATGATTGAGGAAAGAACGATTTGATGAATTGATGATTGATTTATACACGGTATTGATATCTTATGAACATGTAACAATAAATCCAATTGATAAAAGAATACCATCTCATGGCAGTCAGTGACGAGGACATGGCGGCATGTGGCCGACCAAGCCGAATCCCGCACCCAAAACCCCGCCATTACGACTTTCCGCCCTCGCCCCGCCAAGAAGAACTTTGGCGCCCTTCCGCCTTGCTTCTCTAAACACCGTGTTAGCGAATACAATACTTCTTCAAAGCACATTAATCGTACCCCAGACCGTAGAACCGTCTACACCTGGAGACCTCCAACACCGCCTCGTCCGCATGCTAGAGACGGGTATAGGTCCATCAGGCACCAGTACGTTTACTATCACAAAAACCCACTGCAATCTCCATACTTGCTCTCCCTCTTTAACATCAATTGTTCCAGCCTTAGCATTCCCATACGCAAGAAACCCCCGACTCCGCCTCCACGCCCCCTTACTCCATCCACAATGTCCGGCCTGGAGAAATCGCTCTTCAACCTAAAGTTCACCGCCAAACAACTAAACCGACAAGCCGCCAAAGCGGGCAAAGACGAGACCGCCGAGAAGAACAAGCTCAAAAAAGTATACCCTTTCTCCCCAATCACTTTCGTCATCTCAACTCTACCTGCCCTACCTGCTAATAATTTCTTCCTTTCCCCGAGCAGGCTATCCAGCAAAACCACCCCGACATAGCCAAGATATACGCCCAAAATGCCATCCGTAAGCAAAACGAGAAACTCAACCTCCTCAGACTCGGCAGCCGCATCGACGCCGTCGCATCCCGGGTCCAAACAGCCGTCACCATGCGCCAAGTCACCGGCTCCATGGCCGGCGTCGTCAAAGGCATGGAAGGCGCCATGCGCGCCATGGATCTGGAAAAGGTACTCACCAACCCCTTCCCTTTCCCCCCTCCCCCCATTTTGCCACCACCCATACCAAAACTAACCCACCCTTTCTTCCCCGAAAAGATCTCCGCCGTAATGGACAAATTCGAAACCCAATTCGAAGACCTCGACGTCGCCACCGGCTACTACGAGACCGCCACCTCCTCCGCCACCGCCGTCGGCACGCCGCAAGACGACGTGGACCGCCTGATGAACCAGGTCGCGGACGAGGCGGGGGTGGAGCTGCAGCAGGAAATGAAGGGGGTGGATGCGGGGCCGGTGAAGGATAAGACGGTGACGGAGGAGGAGAGGGAGGAGGGATTGGGGGAGAGGCTGAGGGCGTTGCGGAATTAGGGGGATTGGAGCGTGGACAGGGGGAGGGTGTGCTTTTGGTTGGTTTGGCATTTGACAGGGTGTTTGAGGCGTGAGGGTGCTTAGGAGGGTCATGGGGAGTTGTGGGTGAGAGAGGGAGATAAGCTTGCATGTCTGATAGAGGAATCCGCTTTTTAGGGTTTGTCTGAGCACCTGAGACTCGAGTCCGATTCTGCTTCCAGCATGCCAGATCTCACGTGCACTGTTGCCTTGGAAATGCCGCGATACCGGGCAGAGAAAGGTGATAAGCCCGACAAATCGAGGAGCCATGAACGATTTAAACAAGGACGAAGACTAATCGTAGTATTATCTGTTTTGCTCATAACAAGTACAATCTCTAAATGTATCCCCTACTGCATCTATCAAACGCACCATCACACCCCAAGGCCTCCACATCCCACTCCTAAACACCCTACCGAACTCAAGCTCCCAAAACCCTTACATCGCTCTCCTTGACCTTCCCCCCACCAACCAGCCTCTTCGCCACCTCGCCCCACACTTTTCCCACATCCGGCCCCTTGACCCCATTCAGCTTCCCAGCCAGCGCCGCTAGTTCCTCGTTGTCGATTTTGCCCATGATGAGCTCGACGTCGTTGAGTACGTCGTCTACCCTCTTCGCGTCCGGCGTCTTGCCCTCCGGTAGAAGGTAGTTTGCGTCTTTGACGCTGCTTTTCAGCACGCGCTTGTTCTTTTTTGCGGCGTTCTTGGCGGCCTCTTTCGTCTTTTTCCCCTCCGCACGCTCGGCTTTGTCGGTTTCTTCTTTTTCTTTGGCCAATTTCGCTTCTTCCTCCTTGGCTTTCTTGGCGTCCTCGAGGGCTTTGCGCTCGGTTTCTTCACGTTCGAGGCGCTTGCGGTCTTTGCCTGCGCGTTCTTCTTTGCGGAATTTCTTGATGCGCTCGTCGCCGGCGAGGCAGTCGTCGACGAGTTGGCGGAGGCGGGCGGTGTCTTCGGTCTTCTTCTTTTTGCGGGCGTTGTTGTTCTTGCGTTCGACGTGGCGTTTCTGGTCGCGATTTTCGTTGTCGTCGGGGACATCTTCGTCTTGGTATTCAAAGGTACGCCACGAGTCGAAGTTGTACCAGAAGTTGTAGAAGGTCTCGACGTTTTCTTTTGTACTTTTTTCAGTGCCTAATTTAGGCACCGGCTGTACTCTACTGAATCTTCCCTCGCTTTCGAAAACGGCGCCCCAGAGTTTGTAGAATTTGCCATCCTTGGCTTGCTTCTTGGTGGGGGGTTCTACGTCTGCGGCTTCGTCGACGGAGTCGAATTGGCGCCGTTTTACGGGGTCCAGGAGGACTTCGGTGGCTTTCTGGATACATTTGAAGAAAGAGTCGTCTTCGGAGGAGCCGGCGGCAGCTTTTTTGTCAGGGTGGTGACGGAGGACTTTTTTGCGATGAGCACGCTTAATCTGCTCGGGACTTGCGCGATAGCGGTATTTAGAGAGCCCGAGGACGGCGTAGTGGTCTTGGCCCTATATTGTCGGGAAAGATGGTTAACGGACTGAATAGAGGAAGAAGAGACCGAAGAGGTTCCGCGGTTTGGAGAAACGTACCTTCCAATCTTTCGCATCGCGCTGCAGCATTAACGGGTCTTCCGGCTCGCTAATGTCTCCGGCATCATCGTCTTCGGTCTTCTTGACATTTTCCTGGGCCTGGATGCGCTCATCCTCGGAGAAGGTGCGCTTGTGGCGCTTCTGCGATGTATATTAGCATTTTATCATGAATTCGTCCATAGTAGGTTCGGACGGGATATACGTACTCGTCGTGCGTGCGCGAGGAAGTGAGGCCCAACTGGCTCAAGGTTGCGCTGTGTGGCAGACGAGACGGTACCAATAGCTTTGAAATCTTTCTCTGCCGTCCACCCCTCTGGCAGAACTGGTAGCGGTAGCTGAACTTGAACAGCTGCCATGGTGAAGAGAAGCCCAGTAAAAGAATTTGTTAAATGCCCTCGATGGAAGCTTTGACGTTACTTGAAATTTTCGAAACTTTCGAAACCTTTCCGAGCGGGCGCTAGTCCTCGCCTAAACTTCCTTTTCCCAGCCCTCGCCCCATTAGAGTAAGGTAAGGTATTGCTCAACGTTGATACCGCATGAGCAACCCCTCGCTACACTCAATGGCCCTAGCCGCCTACCGTCATCTCCTCCGCTCCACTCGTATCGCATTCCAAGGTATACACCCTCAAGGTCATTCTTTCTCCATGCCATGACTCCGCTAAACCTCCCAGGCGATCTCCGCATGCTCTCCGCCGCCCGCTATACTGCACGCTCCAACTTCAACACCAACCGTTCTCTTTCGGCCGGAAGCCCCGAAGCTGAGGCAGCGCGTACACATGCGGAGGAGGTAGCGCTGATATTGAGGAAGAACATTGTGCAAGGGGAACAGGCCGAGGGGGAAGGGGAGAAATATCGTGAGTGTTTCCAGTGGCTGAAATTGGAGGATATTATGCTGAAATGGTGTGGGTAGAGTTACGAATACACGACGAGACGGAGAGGGGAGATAATGAGACGATCAGACTAGGGGGGAACAAGGTAGGAGTGGCTACAAGACAGTGCTACGGTGGGGAGAGGTAGTCGTAGTTTGGCGTTATGGCTTTTGTATATATGGGTAAGACATATCAATCGTATGGCAAGGTTGTCAGTAGGTTAGAGCATGTTTCTGGCATTGCTGCATATATTCTTACTGATGACCTGTTCTAGCCGATAGGTACACGCTTGATAACGGTAATGTTGAACCGATTGCTCACAAAAATGTTGAAGGCCCATCGTTAAGGTGGCCAAACTCCGAACATCGGCTAGCAAAACACCTGCTCTAAATCGGTGTCCCGATAGATGCAATTCTGTATCAAGTCGGCGCTGGCGCCGCAACCCCGGTTACTCCATCCGCCGTATCTACAGCTTCTACTGGTCCGCATGAGCAGAAGAGGTTCATATCACCGTAGGCTAGAACTGTGTTAGCTGCTAGTTGCAAGAATCAACCCCCAGACCATGGCTCACCATCATTTAACCGCGTAACAGTTGGCCAGAACTTTTTCTCTTTCAGATACGGCAGAGGATATGCGGCTTGCTCTCTTGAATAGCTTCTCTCCCATTTCTCACCCACCAACAAGTCTTTGAGTGAATGCGGTGCCATCTTCAGTACATTGTTTTCACGAGGCTGCTCGCCTTCTTCTACCGCCGTGATCTCCTTTCGAATCTCAATCAAGGCGTCGCAAAAGCGGTCAAGTTCGGGCAGATTCTCGCTCTCTGTAGGCTCGATCATCAGGGTGTTAGCCACAGGCCACGACATGGTTGGAGCATGGAAGCCATAATCTTGAAGTCGTTTTGCTATGTCGATAGCCTCGATGCCTGCTGTATCTTTAAATTTTCGAACGTCAAGAATGAACTCGTGAGCACAACGACCTGCAGCATTAGTGTAAAGGATAGGGTAATGAGGCTTTAGACGTGACATGATATAGTTGGCGTTGAGGAGAGTGATTTTAGTTGCGTGAGTAAGTCCTTGACCGCCCATCATCTGGATATAGGCCCAGCTAATAGGCAATATACTAGCGCTTCCCCAAGGGGCACCACTCACAGGCGCAATGGCATGCTCGCCACCAGTTTTGATAAGTGGATGGCCAGGCAAGAACGGTGCCAGATGAGATTTGACTCCGATTGGGCCCACACCAGGTCCCCCACCACCATGCGGAATACAGAACGTCTTATGGAGGTTGAGATGGCAGACATCTGCGCCAATCTCCCCGGGCGAGCACAAGCCAATCTGCGCGTTCATGTTGGCACCATCCATGTACACCTGGCCGCCATGATTGTGGACTATCTCGCACACTTGTTTGATTTGCGGCTCAAAGACTCCAAATGTGCTAGGATAAGTGATCATTATAGCTCCAAGCTCTTCACTATAATTTTCACATTGAGCTTTAAGATCACCCATATCCAGGTTTCCAGTGCCGGTCTCGCATTTGATAGTGACCACTCTCATGCCGGCCATTGCGGCACTTGCAGGATTGGTCCCATGAGCCGAAACGGGTATCAAGCAAATATCTCGCTTCTTACCGGGCTGTAGCTCCTGAAATTTTCGAATAACCCGTAGACCCGTGAATTCTCCTTGAGCACCGGAGTTCGGTTGCAGGGACATCTTGTCAAACCCAGTGATCGTGGCCAAATCCCTCTCCAGCTCGTTGATTAGTGAAGTATATCCTTTCGTCTGCTCGAGTGGTGCGAATGGGTGGATTGCGGAAAATCCAGGCCACGATACCGGTACCATCTCTGTAGTTGCGTTAAGCTTCATGGTACAAGAACCAAGTGGTATCATGGAATGGGTGAGAGAGAGATCCTTCGACTGGAGATGATGGATATAGCGCAGCAGTTCGGTCTCGGAGTGATGTGTGTTGAAGACTGGATGAGTAAGATAGGAAGACGTCCGCTGGAAGGCCGACGATGATTCGTTGATCTCGGAAAACCTCGTTTGCAGATCCAGAAGGATAAGCTTAAGAGTTATGTCTTCCTTTGTCGAAGAAAATCTCTTGAAGACTTTTCCGATAAGCTCGAGATCCGGGGCTTCTACCGTCTCATCGATTGTGATACCCAATTTACTGTCTTCAATTACCCGAAGGTTGATGCCTTCGGTCATGGCTGCGGACGTGGCCATCGCGGTTGCATACCCTTGAGGAACGTTGACGACTACCGTGTCAAACAACACTCTGCCATCTTTGCTTTTTCCTCTTGATCCGGTGCTGTATCCCAGCCTTCGTATAATCTCCTCAATGACCCGTGCACCATTTATCACCTTCTCCGCGATCGCCCGCAGTCCGCGAGGGCCATGGTAAATAGCATAGAAAGCACTCATGTTTGCTAGAAGAGCCTGGGCAGTGCATATATTACTCGTCGCTTTCTCCCTCCTAATGTGTTGCTCTCGGGTTTGTAGTGCTAATCTTAATGCTCTGTCGCCTAATCTATCCTTTGATACGCCTACAAGTCGACCAGGTATCTTTCTTTTGTGCTTTTCAGTGCACGCGAAAAAGGCGGCATGAGGTCCACCGTATCCTAGTGGTACTCCAAAGCGCTGTGCATTACCAAACGCGATGTCAGCACCAAATTCTCCCGGTGGTCTTAATACTGTCAGTGCCAATAAGTCTGTCGCGACACAAAACGTGGCACCGAGTTCATGTATCGTGTCGCCAAGACTTTGAAAATCCTCAACTCCACCTTCTGTATCCGGATACTGCGCGAGGACTCCGATCAAATCATCTCCCACATCCTTGACCTGCTTACCCCCGTCGGCCAAGATGTCAAGCTCAGAAATTTTGATTCCGAATCCATCCGCACGAGACTGCAGAACCGCCTTTGTTTGTGGATGGCATAAATGAGATACGACGAAGGTTTTCTCAAGCCTCTTTTGGCGTGACGACGGTAAGGCGTTCATTGAAAGAGTCATTGCTTCTGCTGCAGCGGTAGGTTCATCGAGCACTGAAGCGTTAGATATACTAAGAGCGGTAAGGTCACATACCATAGTCTGGAAGTTCAATAGCGACTCAAGACGTCCTTGGCTGATTTCTGGTTGATATGGGGTATAACTGGTGTACCAGCCTGGGCTTTCCAATACATTTCTTCTGATGACTTCCGGTACCTTTGTGTCTGCATATCCGCATCCAATATAGTTGCGTTTTATTAAATTGGCCCTTGCAATTTTCTCTAACTTTCTCAGGGCAAACTTTTCTGAATCTCTTCTATCCCGTCTGTACCGAGGGCGATTGCCGATGAAAAGCTCTTTGGGACTCAGAATGTCTGCTGGTATCACTTCTTCCACAAAGCTGTCCAGACTCTCAATTGGTGGGTCCAAGGCTCTGAGCATTTCTTTTGTAGATGCTGGAGAGGGACCGATATGTCGTCTTGGGAAGGTATCCAGTGGGCGGTAGATGGATTGCGGAATTGATGAGAGGGGCAGGTCATTACAGTCATCAGAGTGATCGACGGCCGAGCTGCGATAATAAGATCTCCGAGAGGCTAAACCAGCTGATCCTCCTGCTCGAAGACTCTCGGAGCAAGCAGTCCATGGTAATTTTCTCGTACGCCTAAGTATCGTCCCATGATGCCAAAGCGCTCCTCGCGATAAAAGCCGCATGGTGTAGGCTCGACGTTAGGGGTCAGATTTTCGTAGAGCAAGATTCTTTCACATCTCTCCTCAGCCCCAAAGTCGAACCGTGAGATGATCCAAACCTAGAGACTGCAGTAAGAAACACGACTTCCACCCTTTTTTGTTATCGCAAGAACTTATTAGCGACAGGGCTGCCAGGTACAGGATAAGGTGGCCATAGTAGGTATGGTATGGTATCCCACCCCGCGAATATGACGTACCAGTAATATATTTGTATTTTATTCAGACTCCAGACTTAGTGCTGGGCTGCGATATCGGGCTTAAGAGTCACAATTGACCGCTGAACAGACATCTAATATTCAATTGAGAACTAATCTTTCTACCCCGTACAGTAGGATACCTCCAGTCGTCACAGCTGCTAGTTTGTACCCACCTTCTCTACAGAATCAACAACAATGTGTCCCCCGGTGGAGAATGGCATGACGAACGGCACGCACACAAATGGTGCGAATGGCACAAACGGCCTGAGTAACGGCAGTAGGATATGCCATTGAATGACTTATGACAATTAGACTGACTTTTCTAGACCACGACGGCTATACGAGCATTCATACCAAACAAAACCCACATCCTGAGACCAGGAACCCTTACCAGCCTGTTGGAGATTTTCTGAGGTACCTCAACTCATTCTCGACTTGGCTAAGGACTTACACTTTGGGATAACAGTAACGTCTCGAGATTCAAGATTATTGAATCTACTCTTAGGGAAGGGGAACAATTCGCGAATGCTTTCTTCGATACCGAGACCAAAATAAGAATAGCCAAAGCACTGGACGCTTTTGGTGTGGACTATGTTAGTGCCATAGCGTATCTCAGGAACAGGCGGTCCAACTAAATACATCTAGATTGAGCTCACCAGTCCTGCTGCGTCTGAGCAGTCACGTAAGGACTGTGAGGCCATCTCCAAGCTCGGCCTCAAGGCAAAGGTTACCTCTACTTTCAATGCCGTCCAGCAGTAGTGTATGCTAATCTCACATAGATCTTGACTCATGTTGGTTTTCAGTCTCCACGACAGTCTCCAAGAAATATATTTTTCACTAAGATAATGTTTCTATAGGTTCGCTGTCACGTAAGTCTCTCATATCATCAAATTCCGGTTCAATTGCTGAGAGAAATATTCAGATGGACGATGCGAAACTAGGTAAACCATCTTGTCATATAGAAATCGGCTTTGAAACTAATAGTATATCAGCATGTGCAACAGGAGTGGATGGAGTGTAAGTACTTCCTCATCTGGTTGAGTAACCTCTTGAGCATAGCTGACTAGCTCTAGGGATGTTGTTATTGGTACGACCCTACCGAATCTGCGAGAACTTTCAACTGACAGGTGGCAGGCACTTCAAGCTATCTTCGCGAAGTATGTGGTCCTCTGTGTACCGGAATTTCAATATGACTGATTACCCGTACAGCACTCTCACGGAAAGGTTGGTCCATCAACATTTGGTATACCGAGGTGTGGTTCTGCTAACCGTTCCTTAGGACATGACTTATATCAAGAACACAGGTATGTATACTATCTACCTTAACAGATTAGTAAGAGCGGGGATCTAATTTTTGAAGCAATCGAGGTAATAAATTACGTGAAGAGCCAAGGGAAGGAAATCCGGTTCTCGTCCGAGTCAGTCCATTTCACAGTACAGATTCGCGTATATGAAGCACTAACAACTGCTCCAGAGACTCTTTCCGGAGTGGTATGTCAAACCATTGCAGGTTTTGAATCGATCATGCTAATACTTAGTAGATTTGGTGGATCTTCTCACAGTAAGCAAGGTCTCTGATCATGATTTTGAATAGACACAGGCTGACTGGTTCATAGATATATAGCGCAGTCGACAAGGTATGTCCGGTGTAACGAATGGGAGACATTACTAAGTTGATTGTCAAAGGTCGGAGTTGATCGAGTTGGTAGGTGGCCCCTCCCGTACGCTTCACATGCTTGACTGCTAACAAACGTCAGGCATTGCGGACACTGTGTAAGTAGTAAGTATCGCCGAAGTTGCATTGGTCTAATCGTTTGTTTTAGAGGCTGCGCTTCGCCAAGGCAGGTCTATGATCTTGTAAGGACGTTACGTGAGTTACTGGAATCCAACCCTTTGTCCGACTACTGATTCTTTTATGTCAGGCGGCGTTGTGTCATGTGGTATATTCGTCTACTCCTACTAATGTCAAGACTCTAGATTAACCTTAGCTATCAGACATTGAGACTCATTTGTATGAGACACCAAGAGCCTTACAATCAAGTAGAAGCTAACATGTCAGTCACAACGACACGGGCTGTGCTATCGCGGTAAGCCCCTCTTGCAGTACCAGCCTCAGCTTCCTGATACTAACTCTTGATAGAATGCTTTCTGTGCACTTGAGTACGTTATTTCCCCCAATTTATGGAACAATCTGCTAAACCCCTCCAAGGGCAGGTGCTACTCATATGTAAGTCCAAAGCCTGTAGTTCATTTGCAAATATCCATTCAACTTGAACTCGCCATGCCTCTTCAATTAGTCACAAGGTGTCATTTTGAGCCTTGCCAGGAAACGAGGTTTTAGATTGCTTCCTTCGCCATACGAATTGTACGTGTGTCACGACTGACTATTACAAAGCGATACTTCTGTGCTAGGTATAGGTGAACGGAATGTGAGTGCTGTTTCGTTGGCCTTGCTTGATTCATGCTAACATATCTAGGGAATCACTCCCCTAGGTCTGTCAACCAAACATTCAACCAGTACTTTAAGACTCCACTGACAGAAGCATGCACAGGAGGGCTTATGGCGAGGTGAGCTGATGAGAAAGGCACCATGAGTAAACTTTGTCATAGCTAATGGAGTGCTTTGTAGGATGCTCGTGGCCGACGCAAGTCCCCTTCAGTCAATTGCATTCCGAGCTGCGTTGCTAACGTCTCATAGCGTGACTACGTCAAAAGCAAATATAATCTTCACATGTTGAAGGTAAGGATGCTCTTGTTGTCTCTTAACCTTTATGCTTACCTTTATTTAGGAAGTAGAGGATCTAGTCGCCGAATCCGGTATTTTCAATGCAACTGGTGAGGCTTGGCGTCAAGGTTTACCTGCTAACGTGCTCTACAGTACAGATCAACATTCCTTTCAACAACTGTATGAAATTCTCCTCTCATTAGCACTGACGAGGCTAACGACTGATCAGACATAACTGGGTTTTGTGCATTTACGTCCGTCCCTCGTACACTTTTCTCCATGTCAATCGAGCCTAACATTAGAATAGGCACAAAGCTGGTATACATGCTAAGGCAATACTCAATAATCCGTACGTGCCTCTTTCCATTTCCGAGACCTCGAATAGAGAAACTGACAAACTTGCAAAGGTCGACATACGAGATGTAAGTATAGTGTCTAATTCTTTAGTCTTGAGAGTCAACAACGTTTACTAATCGATACTACCACAGCATTAATCCTGAAGATGTAAGAATGATCTCCTCGTCCCAACTTTTAAGAAGATTTAAGAAGACATAGCTAACCGGTTTGCTCAATCAGTTTGGCATGACACGATGTACGCTTACCTCTATCCAACCTTCCTTTTCCCTTGCTAACCCTCCTTTAGATGTTCACTTCGCATCAAGACTCACAGGGTAAGCCTCTCCAATAATCGGTCCCACTCACCCACTAACGATTCTATCCCAGTTGGAACGCCATCAAATCCCGCGTCGACCAACTCTCCCTCAAAATGACGGACGCCCAAGTCAAACTCTGCACCGCCAAGATCAAGTAAATTTCCCCTAACTTCACCCATTGCCCCCTAACCCAAAACTCTAACCAAATCACCCCCTCAGGGCCATGGCAGACGTCCGACCCCTCGCCGTCGACGACGCCGACTCTATTATCCGAACCTTCCACTTCAACCTCCACAACAACGAAGAGAAGCCCCTAGTGCCCGACCTCACGGCCGAGGAGAAGGAGAAGTTTGCGAAAGCCGAGAGGGAGTTGGCAGATGAGAAGGCGAGGTTTGCGGATGGGGAGTTGGGAGCGGTGGCTTGAGAGGAGCAAGTTGGGGTGCTCCGTGTGTTGAGGGGCGCGGAAAGATCTTGGCTCATCAAAGAAAAGAAGAAAATGGGGGCGGGATTTGCTGCTGCGATGGTAGTTTCGACGAGGAAGATGTGTTGAAAGGGGCTGATGTCTTTAGATACTCGCATAGTTTGTACATACCGTGTCACGGAGGGAGTTTGGAAAAGTACTGATATTTGCCCCTACGTCTATTACTATGCCTCATCGCTACAGTAACTCTCCGGCCCACCGTCTACGTGCTCCCTCAATGGTAACTAAGGTACCCAGCTCAGCACCGTTTTTCTTCGGAACCTGCAGCGTGAATAGCTAGCTTCGTATAGAAATACCTTACCCGTTCCTACACCAAGTAATAAGGTATCTACCTTGGATACACACACATACATATATAAAAAAATCCCCCATCAACATCCACAAAGTCTGATTTCTCACTCCCTTACTCGTATCACATAGTATCATTTCTTTGATTTTTAAAATTTACCAAAAAACAAAGCTTCCGTCTAGGAATCCTAAAAAAAAAATTAGACAGGCATTGTTTTTTCATAAACACCCACCCTGCTTTGAGATTTTTGACACCGTGGGGGAGGAGGATTATGGATGGATGGATGGGGGAATAGTAGTTTGTTGAGATATATTTTTTGGCTTTGGGTTTGGGGTTTATCTAGATACATAGTTCTTTTTTGTTTGCGGGGGAGGGGGATTGTGTGGATGGGGATATTAGAAGCTGACGAGTTGGATATACCATTCCCACCCGCCCACCCTCACCCTCACCCTCACCCTCACCCTCATCCCTCATCCCTCATCCCTCATCCCTCATCCCCATCCCCCAACCCCACCCCGAAAAGTTCGAAATAGCAGACCCCACCCCCATCCATCCATCCAAACCGCTCCCCGAACCAAGACATCTGAAATCTCTATCATGATACCCTAGTCGACAGCCTAGATGATGACGGATTTCTACGCTTGGCGTTTGGATGGTTTGGGCGCTGCGGGGTGGAGGGTGCGAGGGAAGATGGGAGGAGGGGAGGAGGAGGGGGGGGGAGGGGGAGGGGGAGGGAGGATGAGAAGAGGTGAGAGGAGAGGAGAAGAAGAAGAAAAAGGAGAAGGAGGAGGAGAAGGTGGGCGCCGAGGAATTGGGCTGGCTCTGGGACGGAGGGGGGGTGGGGTGTTTGTTTCCGTTGATTCGGGCGGTTGGAATGAGGGGGGTTGCTAGTGGTCGGAAAGGGGTGTGTTTCCTCTGCTGGTTTGGGAGGATTTTTATGCGTGTAATGTCTATCATCGTGCCCATGCAATGGAATGCATAGGATGTAGGTGGTAAATTGTGAATGTTCGGAGAGCAATGTTGATGAGGGCTGGTTGTGGTATGTAGGATCGAGGGATTGGTTGGGGGGGGTTTCTGCTGAGAGCGTGGAGGTTCTGTATTGTATAGTCTTTGTGTAATACTTGATGCGGTGTGGGTAGATGATGCTTCCCCTCCGAGTGCACAGTGACGTGATAATGGTGTCCCCGTGTGTGGTGACGGTCGCGCGCTGGTGCAAAGGTGGTCTTTGGCTCTGCCACTTCGCTGATGACTTCTCTTTAGCCTGTGTTGATGTCGACTTGGTACGAGATGATCAAGCGCTATTGGCTCCTATGAGATTGATGTTTCCATCAAAGATAGTCGCCACAGCGTTCGGTATCAGGCTAGAGCTGGGGTACGCTTGAATCTTGGTAGCTAAAGCGCAGACCGCTGGCGTCCAATGGCCCTTTCCCCTGCCCCCTCGCAGGACCGGTCAGAACGTGCGGTAGATGCCTCGTGGCCTATGTGAAGTCCGCCATAATCCCGACTTCATCATGCACTAACCAACTCTCCCCTCCCGCGGCCACGTCCCCATCTCCGCCCAGAAAGCCCGGCTATCCAAAACTCTTCCCAATCCCTCCGCTGCTCTTGGCAAGGCCTTGACCCCTTCTTCCTCCATCAGCTCCCCAACCCATTTCTCATACGGCAGCTCTTCGGCCCTTTCTACTCCTAGTGCGTCGCTTGCTCGGGCTCTGGCCTTGGCACCCCAATCTTGGATGAGATCCCACCAGTCGTAGACGCGGAGGTCGGTTAGGAGCCAGCGCTTGCTGTGGGTGAAGCTATTGTGGACGGCGATTATGGCGCGGGCAACGTCGGCACCGTGGATTAGGTGGAGAGCTGGGGTTGGTAAGCAATTGAGCAGCTTCTGGTCGCGAATTTGCTATCGACTGGGGACCAGAACAAGGGAAACTGCCGCTCACCTTTCTTGCCCTTGACCTCGTCTTTCGTCTTCGCGACTCTTGTCACCCAATTCTTCGGATCCCGCTCTCCTCCATAAAGCCCAGCTAGGTTGAGCACACACCCATTGAGTTCCAACATTTCGTCCTCAGCGACGGCTCGCTCATTCTCCGTATTATACGGAGAGCTGCAGTCATTCCAATGTGATGCAGAGAAGATCCCAGTAGATCCCAGCTGTATCCAATTATTCTGGTCACCATGGACCTGGCGGTACAGCGATGTGATCTGCTTAGACTGCCCTTTACCCTTCAGTGGGAATGTGACGAGGACTGTTTTGGCAGAGGGAAGCTTTGAATATTGAGATGTCGAAGAGGAGCTGGGCTCGTATTTGAAGGGGATGGTGCCATCATGGCCGGTGGTTGTGGTTGCCGCGAAGGTGATGGAGGAGGATTTGAGTTGAGGGATGAGGAAATTGGACGTCCAGCCTGCGCCGAGGATTAGGAAGTCAACTGGGTCTAGTGTAAGCATTTTTAATGTGAGAATCCAGCACTGAGGCAGAGAGAATAGAGTGTTCTGTGACTTTGTGAGCAGTGAATGTCGTCACAGGTCTTATTGCGCTAGACCTATAAAGAGACCAACCAGGCATCACGATCAAGTAAATACATAATTGCAATAGTAAGTTCCTTTACCATCAGATAAGGTGCTTTAGTAGGTGTAAAAAGACGAAAGTATAGGAACGTAAATGTGGGCATGATAATTTCCATTCTATCTGCCTAACGTCAAGCAGGCTAAAGAATAGGACAGCTATCCATCTCGCCGTATAGCTCATAGTGATGAGAGCCTGTCTCAAGCTCACAAGCTCACAAGCTTGTAGAGCTAAACGCCAATACACCTCCCTGATCCCTAGAGAGTTTTCCGTCCGATAATTTCACATCAATAATAATACAATGCAGACTCAGGCCTTTCCAAACTCCTCTTAACCAACAGAAAATTCACAATCATCTCGGCCATCAACAACAAGCCTAACAGATCAGACCCCATCCCGCTAGACTAAACCACGTCACCTCCGTCGACCGTTCTTCGAAACACCCTTCCTATTCCCGATCGACGTCCGTCTCAGCGCGTGGTTAGTCTTAAGCCGCATGGCCCGACCCGTCGCAGCCCTAAGAGGGCGCGCCAAGGCTGGGCTGCAGAGCAGAAGACGTCGCAGCATGCTGATGCGGATCGTCGGCTTCGGTCGTAGTGAAGTGTTCGAAGTAGATCTCAGGTTGGTGGGGATTTTCGTCTGGGTGGATGATGTCGTCAAAGGTTTGGCCGTCCTTGTGGACTTGGAAAAGTTGGAAGTCATCGTCGGCGTGAGGTTGGCAGGCGTCGAGATCAACCATCTGATCAAAAGAGAAAGCATCGACGCCTGCGCTGGTGCCGTCTTCAGTAGTGACGAGCCCGTCCGCAAAGAATTGAAGATCCGGTGGAGGGGATGTAGGAGATTCGAATAAACGGCTGAAATCAGCGTCAGAGAGAACAGGTGGGTCGAAATCAGTAGCATCATCTGCGCTTGTTGGTACCGCTGAGCTTCGTCGCGACTCGTAGGTGGAATCGAAGCTAGCCATACTCCGGACTGACACGGCAGGCCACACAACATCTCAGCAGGATGTTGTGTCATGTCCGGAGAGGTGGTGATAGTTTCTATGCCCAGTGCGTTTGACGGCGACGGTGAGCGGGAAGATAGCGACGATGATGATTCGGGTGAGAAAGCTGAAGACCCAAGAGAGGCTCGAGGGGTTGGTAAGGCGAATGGATAATCATCCAGTTCTTGCTTGATAATTTGTTGATGGAGAAGATCTGCCTCGAGGTTGGGCGATGGTGCGCAAGAGCTGGCCATCGGTGTCGCAATCGCTCCACCCTGTTTGAATACCGACATCTCGGCGGCCATCTTGGCTACCTGCTGCGCGAGCTTGAATTTCTCATGTTCGACAGCCATCAAACGCTCCTTGAGTAGTTGGTTTTGTTGTTCGATGGCGTGCTTCTCACCCTCGAGCTTTTCTACCTCCTGTCGCTTACGTTCTCGAGAGGACTGTGCGGCTTGGCGGTTTCGAAGAACACGCTCGATTCGGCGTTGCTCCTTCTCATCTTCAGTCTTTGCTCGTTTTCTAACATCAACATCAGCTTTGGATCTTGGAGCTCAATTTGGCTCTCATACCTTGGAGGAAGATTCGTCTTTGGTGTAGGTAGTTCCTGGCCCCATGACTTTCGCTTTTTTGTGGGCTTCTTGTCGTCGTCCTCTTCCTTGACTTCATCGTAGATTGACTCAGGCGTTGAGGGAGTTACTAGGGTTGTCTCGGACAACGACACAGTAGCTTGGGGAGGGTAGAAGTCGTCAGCCTCGAAGGCGGCAGGCGAGAATTCATCGGCCATATTGGGTCACGTAGTAGAGCTAAAAGCGTTGAGAAGGTCGTAGTGTAGATGATTTGAGGCAGTAAAGTCGATCTCTTTGGTGGTATGTCGTCGTTCTTTCGTTGTTGAGTCCAATAGAAGTATCACTGTAAGTGCAAGTAAGGATGGCTTCCTGGTGGGTAGTCTGCCAAGATGAAAGAGTCTGCTGCCTGGCGAGAATGATGAATGGCGACGAGGACAGAGGACACATATCCTATCCGCTTATTGCGGGAAGGCTTGGTAAAGAAGGGGATAGCGCATGGCCAAAGAATATTAGAAACAATATGGTACACTAAGGTAGGCCGCTACGTATCGCCCATGAATTAATGATAGACAGACAAGGTAGGAGCAAATACCAGATTGAAAGTGGGAGGAGAGAGCGGGCTTATATGTTGCCAGGTGTCCTTTACTGTAATAAGGAATAAGGGGGGGGCCCAAAGAGAATTGCAGGAATGCGCACTCCAACACACTACGCCTCGTGTCTAAGACTAGCGCCGCACTCGCTTACGTTTCGGGCCAAAAATACTTCTTTTACCACCCATTCCTCACCCTTTTTTCCAAGCGGCGCAATGATCGATAGAAAAGGGTTTCACGATGATCCGCTGAACTCTTTATTCGACAGAGTGTCAGGGTGTTCGGTGTTCGGCTCCCGTTTCTTTCAAAGACTCCTTCCTGTACGATCAGCACAATTACGGGGCCTTATATGTAGAGTCATCACAAAGGTAAGGGATTTCATCCAAACGCAAGGGGATTGGACTTCAGCCCCTCAGCCCCTCGCATCCACTTTGGTCAGTTGCCAAGCTGACTGTGCGACCACATTTGAGTTTGTCGCAGTCATCCGATCAGGCCTGACGAAGCAGGTGGGACAGGATTCCAAAACAAACCCAGGGTTGTGCCTCCGACGTATTTCCGCCTTACGGCTGAGTGTGGAACTTGAAACCATCTCTTTTTAATTCTTTCTTGCCCTCTTCCCTCTTGCCCTCTTCTTCTAGATATAAAGACTTCAGGGATCTCACTTGTATCACATGTATGACTTGTATAGTTGACTGACGGCTGCCGCGCGAATCCGTCCCGTGGTGGCCGCAGCGTAGGGCCAACCCCACAACAGCATCCTGCCCTCGTGCGCATCTTTGCTTTACCCTGCGTCTCGCTGTGCCAACCTTGAAACCTTCCTTCTCAATCTCTGTCCCATCTACGGAGGTTAAGTTCATGTTAACTGATAAATGCAACAAGAGGGACAGCAATAGGATCGACTTGTAAAGTCGACTTCGCCCATTTCTAGAATCCCAAAGGATATGTAGGACCCAACCCATCTGTGATAGGACGATAAAGTCATCCCCCGCTCCCAAGGATTTGATCCCTATGGACCTATGAGTCCATACATCGAGATCCATATCAAGTTGGGAATCCTGTTTCAACCTCTAGTGATCAAACAACTACTAAGTTTCTTATGTTAGAATATAACATCCTATCTTAATTGAATGCTGCAACTGGCCCTCTGGGAGAATAAGTAGACGGCGAATATAAATGGCGCATGTCTTGATTCTCGTTACCGTCAAAGCTTCCTCGATATTCACTGCGTTCGATTCGCAACTTCCATGTTGGCTCGACTTTTCACGTCTTTCGTACGGTGCTTTAAGCGACTGAGCAAGGTCTTTCGCTCCGAGTCCGAGCAATCCCACCTGCATTCTCTCGATTCCGGACTCCCTTCTCCGAACCTCTCCAGCTAGATCTCGATACCCGACGAGGGATTTCAAAGTCCCCACGACTACACCAAAAGATTGCTCCTTTCCCTTCACCAGCGAATCGTCTTATAATATTCCCCCTCAAATGAATGAAACAGCCCGCACTTTCCATCACTTCGAACTCGCTTCTCCATCAATCATTCCAACAGAGCACTTGCCCATCACATCATCATTCCCAGTCTATACGCATGCAACACATTCTCCCCCAATATCCCCATAAATCTAGCCCCATCGAACTTTCTACGAGTACCCTCCTACCACCAAACCAAGACCCAAAAAAAAAAAACATCCCCAAAAGTTTTCCCACCTTCGTGCCCATGTAGCTCTCTTCTTCTCGTTTTATATCCTATTCTGTAAAATGTAGAAATGCGATCTGCGACGGCGTCTCCCTGTCGGACGCGCCGACGCCCGACCGGGACGCTAACCCTAACCCTGCCCTTATATAAAGGGGAGTAAGGGTCCCCGGGTCCCCGAATCCCTCGATAGTAATTAGTCTTCCTATAATATATAGGTATACCGGCTACTCGCCGACGTACCGCCTTGCCACCGCCTGCTCCACGCTATCGTATCAAATCCTATATTCTCTCTCCCTTTCCCTTTCCCTTTCCCTCGCTACGATAACTCATTAGTATATTAAACGCGCTATTAGAAACGCTCTTATCTTATATTAAATTTACTTATCATTCTTTTCTTCTCTTCTTATCTTGTAAGTTTTAATTGTTTAGATACTTTTGTCTTTTTTTTTTAATCTCTGCCTATACTTTGACTTTAATAGCGAACAGCACTTAAAAGATGCCCCGACTGGAGCGGGGTCGCCCCCAACCTCGCAAACTGTACCGTATCTCAGCTATGGCCCACGGCTAGATTCATGTTCAATCATATATCAGGAAAGACACTCCCTGCTTTGATAGCAGCAAAAAAACTCTACCACAAAGTGTATCCAGTCTCAATACGACCACTCAATATATCGGCCCCAGATACAGCCCTAATATCAACGCAGTTATTGCTAATTTTAGCCCAGCTGTGCGAGATTGGAGCATTACAGTACGCGGAATGCCGTAAGCGTACAATACAAGCCAAGTCTGGGTGAACCTGAAGTGAGGCTGTCTATCGGAGTTCTAATCAGTTTGGAGTTCCATTCCAACTTGCTCTTCGCAGTACTGCTCCCCAGAATTAGCCTTCTTGATATTCATCTCTCCGCTAGCCTTATCGATGGGAGGTTTCTCGTCCGGAGTGTATCTCCCATTTACTAAGCCTTCTAGAGGTAAGAGCTCTGGATGGGCATCCCGAAATCGGGGAGATACAAAGTGTCGCGGGAATCTAACGATCGTGCGATAGCTTCGGCCCTGTAGTAAGTCGACAATAGTATTGGCACATTTGACCTGCATCTCGCCTTGGCAGTATACCCAACTCTCGAACTCTCTTCCCGCCGCATCAATACCTTTAATCCAAATCCCAAGGCGTTTCGACGGATCCGAATCACGGCTTTTAGGCGTATAGCAATAAGGATGTCGCTTAGAGGGCTCCGCCAGATAGCACTTAATCCAGATAAGAGTGTTATTCTCTATGGGCATAAGCCTTGCTGGAAAGTGTATATCCATATCCCAGATAAAGAAGTGTCCATTATTTAAGTCCCTCCGTCAGATTTACGCTGATAGACTTTGTTTGAGACTTGCACAAATTTGCCGTTAAGGCATTCCTGTCGAGTTATCTGATTTACCGTTTCGGATCTTTTGACTGCTGCTCGCTTCGTCGTTTCCTCGTAGTACCGTCGATATTCGGGATCAGGCGAGTCTTTCATATTATGGAAGCAGCGTCGCATTTGTTGGTAGTATTCATGTCGACTTGGGTCCTTGGTGCGATAAACGTTAATACTCAATAACGCTTCGGCGCGTTCAGGGGTTTGAGAGCTCTGATACAGAGGATTCATAAGATTTAGGTGGCGTCCAGCAGATAGAGCAAGAGTATTGCTCGGTAAGTAATCCTCGAGGACGCTCTTAGACAGGCTTTGAAGTATGAGGGATACCCACATTTCTAACATGTTAAGGATAAGAGGATCTAGCTGTGTTGTCTCGGTAAAGGCACAGGGAAAGATATATCGACTTGCTATTCGTTTGCTCGGGTCCTCTTTATTCAGATCCCACCAGTAATAATGAAAGCTGGGATGGCGTTTGCGATAATTAATATCCTCGTGGTGACAGATGCGGTTGGCTATCTCCAAACTCTGTCCCACGTAAAGACGGCAGTCGGTGGGATCTTCGACGCGCCATAGAAGGTGCACGTATACTCCTTGCTCCGGTTGAGGATAATTAATAAGAAGAAGAAGGCTTATAATTTTAGCGATCGTACGATAATGCTCTAAATGTCACTTACTTCTCTCGACTATAATCTAGAGATTCGAAGACGTTCCAGGCCTTGAGCGTGAAGTATTGGCGCAGTTCATGGAAAAGTTCTGTCTTATCCTTAGTAAGATGATCCTGGTAGCGGTTGGCCATTTCTTTCCGCATCCTAGCCAGCATCTGCAGGAAAACAAGTTGTGGAGAGAGTGTAATAAAGGATTTGTCCAATTGCGTGTTGGGATTCGGTATCTGTGCCCATTTCCAGGTGTCTGGCACCTTTCCAGCTGCTCGCTTTGCTCGCTTTGCCGCTGGAGCTTTTGGCAACCTTGAAGGCCGACGGTTCTCAGCCTTAGTCGCCGTACGGTTCTCGGTCTCCGTGGTTGTAATGTTCTCCTCCTTGGTCACGGTCTGACCGAGCTGGTTTGGGGTTAGGCTTGGGGATCTCTTCTTTCCCTTGGATAGAATAGCTCGATTGCACCGATTGGCGTCCTCGATGACGTCCCAATCCGGGATGAGGTCAGGGTTGCTCACCCTACAGGCCTTCAAGTCAGCAAGCCCTTCCAATGTTCAGGTCCAAACTTACCGCTGGTCTTGAAATAGCTCGAGTGCTGATGGCTCGCCGTAAGGAGCATCCTCTCTCATCGGATCCTCATTCTCAGGTACATCATCTTCCTTTGCTACAGATTCATTACCGGATGTATTCTCTTTGCCACGGCATGCCTTAGTGTGAGGCGCGTCGTCGTCTTCAGAAGTAGCCTTGGGTTCGCTAGCATCATCGCCGTCATCCTCGTCTGATGATGAACTTTGGAGCTGCCGCTGCCGCTCTCTGTAAAGTCTTTCAACAACTTCATAGTTAAGTTTGGGAGATCTCCATCCCGGTGGCCTTCACTCTTCCCCAGGCTCCTCGGGAAATCTCAGGAATGGGGGCATTCTCCATGTTGTCCTTCTCTTCATTGAGTGGTACTATGCTACTCGAAGTAGCCTTTAGGAGCTGCGGAGGCAGGTGGCAGCTGCGAGTGTTCTGTATGTCTGCTGTTTCAGGAAGATGAAAATGTACATAATCTCACTGAGGGAGCGGAAAAGAGTAGAGTCACTCTGTGAAGTCAGCATTTGCACATAGATAGTAGATTGAGGGTAAATGGGTAGGAGACGAGGAGTATGAGCCAATGCAGTGAGTGCTTGGAGCAGCGAGAATTTTCGAGTCCCAGAGCTAATAGCAAAGAACGTGAATCCAGCCACAAAGACTCAAACACTTTCGCCATGACAATCCATTGTTCTACCCTACACACGGAAGGCAAAAGAAATCCCAGAAAGAAGCTAATATTAGGTACCTTAGTCTTATATATCTGGCAGAGTAAGTCCTAAAGCTGTCCTAGTTATTGTATCTCTTCTTTTAAGCGTGAATTCTTTTTGGAAGTCAGACAAGTTAAAGCTAGTATGTATCTACACTACAGGCTGTGTCGAGTGTTGAACGGAGAAAAACGTAAAAAAACGTAAAAAAGACAAGCCCAACGCGGGGATCGAACCCGCAACCTTGGGATATACTCGTGTAGATAAGAGTCTAGAGGCAGTTAATATTAGTTCAACAAACGCTTTGTTCAGCATATTTACCCCACGCTCTACCGATTGAGCTAGCCAGGCTTATTGCATGTTGTAAGTTGGCTTACAGACAAATATAAACTACATTAATTATGAGGCCTGATCTGCTTGTAGTATGACCCTGCTAACAATGATTTGAATCAATCATTTAGATTTCGCGCTATTTAATTTTTTGAGCCTCCCCTATATACATATAAAATGATTTCTGTATGCTACTCGCTTCGCTTGCAGCAATAACCTTAAACACCCCTTGAATCTCTAGCCTGGGGGTTTTTTTTAAAGTTATTATAGAAACGCTCAGTGGAGATTATGCAATGTATTATTGTTCTATGAGCTCTAACGAGCAGTGTTGCGAGGCGAGACAGATGAAGGGCACATCCGACTTAATAACGCTACGCAGAGTAAGCTTACTCGCAATAATGACATGGGTGCCTTCTTGCTGGTGTCTTGGCAGCGGCGTTGGGGTTTATCCGTCACCGAAGGTGCAGCAGGCGAAGCTGAATATATCGATCAACAACGAGGCAGCTCAAGCCGATGTCGATGGAGCCATTTCAGGCTCCTGCTTGCTGCGCCCCTGCACTGCCCCCTTATGCTCCCCCTCGCTCCCCCTCGCTCCCTCGATGCTCCCCCATGCTCCCTCGGTGCTCTCTCTAATCCCGAACGAAAACGGCAATCGCCAATCCTAAGTTCGGCGTGTATATAATGTATATAATGTATATCCAGCTATCTTCATTAATCTCCCACAAAACTCAAGAACCCTGACCTTCAACCCCCTCTCCAAACCCTTCCCAAACAACCCAAACCACGTCGTCGCACCCAGCCCCAATCTTCCGGTCATCGCTAGCTAGCCAGCTGGCCTGCTTTCTATCCAACCCAACCCAACCCAACCCCACCCCTCCAAGAATCACACAATCCAAATCATCCACCCGCCACCCAACACCATCCCACTTCCCCTCCGACCCCAAGCACTCGCCCAGCCCTCAGCCCCCAGCACCCATACCTGTAAACCTCCCTAACGTCTTCAATGCGTTCTAGAGCCCTTTGGGTTGTTGTTGTGAGTACCTAGGTAGGGGTGTGTCTTTTTTTCTACTAGTAGCGAGATAGATAGGGGAAGGGAGGGCTCGGTAAAGGTTTGAGGGGTTAGGAGTGGGGGGGGGACGTGGTGTGGTTTTTTTGGGGGGGGGGGGAATGGTTACGCATGGGAAGCTTGCTTGGACGGTTGGAGGCGGTATTTGAAGACCTTACATGTAGGATGGTGATTTTCTTATGTTGTTCACACATCTGCCGCTAGGGCAATCTCTGGTCTTCAACTCACCATATCTCACTTCAAGACCCATCAACCATCATAGTATCATCCCCCCCATCATCCACCCTCTCCTCTACCACCACCCCTCTCCCCCTCCCTTCCAACAACTCCCTCCTCACCTCGGGCCCGATATCCTTGTGCCCCCTCACCAGCAACAGATTCAGCAGCGCCTCGCGCTGATCCTCGGTAATGTCGTTGCGGTAGCGCTGCGCAAACGCTAGCAAGCACTGATGCCACAGCACGGGCAGCTTCGCATCCCTGGCCGCCAACGCCTCCGTGTCTCTCCCGCTCGTCGCGGGGTTGACTCGGAATCGCAGGAAGTGGAAGACGAGGCTGTCGATGACTTTGTACGGGAGCGCGTATTTCTTCTCTAGAAGAACGCGGATGAAGACGTTGGTGGCGCCGGCGCTTTCGGTGCTGACGGAGGTTTGCTCCGCGGCGATTTCTGTCAGGCGAAGGAGGGCGGCGGCGGAGTGGAGGACGGGGATGGAGACGCGGACGAGGACGCTGGAGATGATGTGGGCCTCCCGGAGGGTACAAGTGCCGCCGGAGACGAGGGGGAAGAGGAATCCCTTGAAGAAAGCAGCGGGTTTGTAGAGGGACTTTTTGAGGGCTTTATACAGATGCACATTGAGTTTCTTTGTTTCGTGAATTTCTTCCCTGACGCGGTCAAGGATCACCGTGGACAGGAATTGCTGGGTTATGTAGGGTTTGGAGCTGACGAAGATTTTGGTGGCTTCGTAGCAGGCGTTTGGGGTCCACGATTCTGGGCGGGTTATGGAGAGGAGGAGGTCCCATTGGGGGAGGGTTGGGATGATTTTGAAGGGTTTGGGAAGTTTGCCGGATTTGTAGCGAGAAAGGAGAAGGCCAATTCTGTGGAGTGGGTAGGGTTAGTAATACGCTGGAGAGATGCGAGAATGCCATTGGACGGACTTGGAGTAGACTTCTACGACTTTTGCTGGGACTTCTACAGCGTCTTCGGGTGGACCGCCGCCTTGAATAGGTGGGCCTCCGGATTGGGTAGCTTCGTGGGCGGCGATCTTCTCAAGGATCAGATCTGCTAGATTGGTTCCTTGTTGCTGTTCCTCGCCTATTTGCCCCTCGAACTGCCCTTTGAGCTGCAGTATGGGCTCTGCGCCGGATGGCATGAATTTATTGAAAAGGTCTAGGTCATTCGGGTCTATCTCCTATGTCACTGTATTGTCAGCCTAGGGCTCATGAGAGCTTTGGGCTGGAGCACAACGTACCACTTCCTCCACTACCTCCTCGTCTTCATCACCCCATGCCTCTTCATTGTCTATCCTTGCATCTTCGTCAGGATCACTTTCTTCGGCAAACCGCGACTCAAACGCGAATGCAGGATTGGGCGCATTAACAGCATCCTCTTTTTGCTCTTCCTCAAGCAAGTCTTGCCCGATTTTCAGTATTTTACGCGAAGATCCCGAGTCCACAAACTTGTCCCCTGCATCATCTGGTCTTGTCTTTCTCTTTTTGGTCTTTTCTCGCAAGGGTCCAGTAGCTACTATATCGTCTGAGAGAGGGTTATGGCGCCTGCCGTTCTTAGGTCCTGACGAGCTTTGCGTCCTGGATTTGGGCATGTTGAAACAAGTATAATGCGAGCATCAAAGACTAATGGGGAGCTTTAAAGTCGAGTATCATTATCAGACAGTCCCTGAATTGTTTGCGCACACAAATCCCAAAATCTTATCTTAGCGTGAGATTATCCTGATATACTAGATATCTTTGAGCCTAGCGTACAGATGTCGATCGTTTTAAGAACCTACCACGTGACGACATGAAGTTGTTAGACTTCGCGGAGTCGCGGTCAAGATAAAGGAAATCATTCGAGCCTTTACCTACGGATAGAGTCTCAGTCAATGTCTACCTTCGCATTAAGAACCCTAGATCGCTACCTTTATTGAGCCGTACCCACTTTCTGATCCCAAGCTTGCCGGGGTTACAGTTCATTCTGAGCTTCTATCTGATCCAAGACAAAACCCGTGGATGGATTGACCTTTCAAGCTTTGCAGCATTACGAAATACTGGTCACTCACTGTAATTCGTTAGCCCACTCAAGGTAAATTCAGAGGCGCTAGAGGCTTAAAGAGAGATATCAGAGGTTTTCAGATTTCTCCATATATACAGAAGCTATACAGTTCCAAGGCCTCCTAAAGTGAATCTTATACTAGGACTCCGAAGAGTGTACACCGTCCGGTTTGTTTAACATTTTTTCGAGGGTACCAGACCGGTATGGCCCTAGGGAAAACTAGGTATCGATTATTCTATCTGGTCTGGGATGAATACTTGGCCTTGTGAAAATTTTCATACCAATCTGAAACGATGGATCTCCTATATCATAATCTTGGTCCCATCCCACAAGCAAAGTTATCAATCTCATAATAATACAGCTAACAATCAACATCATCACGGCACTGACGCCCCATGCGAAGCTTTACTATCAACGATAACATTAGCGAAGAAACTATCTATTATATTGTAATATCGACCTGCATATATTTCTAGCGGTCTTGCAGAACTGCTGCCAGGTTTCTTGTCAGCCATCTTCTTACGGAGCTTTGAGTATTGTGCGAGATGGATACCACGGGTCTTTTACGCAACCTTGGCGAAGTCATGAAATCCTGCTCTTCTATGATGCTCTCAACAAGAAATCGGCATCCTAATCGGGAGCGTCTCTCCGACCCATGCTGCTACTCCGAGTGACGGTAACGGTATTGAAGTTAGGGAGTAGATACACGGAGCTGAGTGCTCCAGGAAGGATTTTATTCTGACACCGCGTGAAATCTCTTCCTTTCGTGGATCGTCTAACGACCGGCATATTTTGGCGAAGATCTCTTGAATTGAGACCTACTACGCCTATGGTTGATGGCAGCTCTGTCACGACCAGACCTAAGTCATAGGATCCAGACCGCGGGTTCGAGGTGGAAATCAGGATGTGTTTGCCCATTTCATGGATCGGCAGACAGGTAAACCGGAAGTTGAAGTACGATAATTCTCGAATTACTTTTCGCGGCAGTTGTTAAGATTATCATAATACGTGGAGAGATTGTTGATACTGCTCATAGCGCCTTCTGCATTATATGACCGTACTAATTTGTATTTCAGGCTGTGGCACCGGCCGTGAGATTCCGTTGTTGACGGTGCGTCACATTCTGAAATCTTCTATTCGCCAACCAGTGAAATGGAAGCCGTTGCTTAGAATGATCATGGTGAAGGCTTATCCCCAATTCAAAGCCTGTGCACACGCAAGTCAAGGCTATTAGTGGATAAGACATACTTTAGGTTCAATGCCATTATTAACATGCCCCATTCCGACTTACACCCTCGCCATCCGCTGCAACGACGGCATGCCTAAGTGCCGAGTCCGAATGCCAACAGCACGCAATCGGCAAAGCAAGCTCGCACATGAGGCATACGCTCAGTGTTCGGATTGTACAATGTGACAGCTACTAGCGACATGTGGCCGGCAGCAGCAGCGACAATTCTATAGATAAACTCGTCAATCCATCAAACAAAGACAAGAAGTAGCTTACTTAATAAGACGAATACTGCCCTGAGGATTTGATCGCACTAATACTATTGGATTCCTGAGCCTTGTCATCTCCAATGCCTGGCATACCTAGCTACAGTGACACCCAGTCGCTCCTAGATACTGGATGGATACCATAGAGCATCTATTACTGACAGCAGCTCTGGTTTCTAGAGCATTGGTATCAGTGTTTCAATGCGACTCTTCGCCGTAACATCTATTAGCTCTCAGGCGTTCCGAGTAAAGGGGTCACAAACCGCACTAAGTGTAGAATGCTGATTTCACCAACCATAATAGTTCCGGCGTGCTTGATCGAGAAATTGATTCAGTCCCATAAACGGTAACCGAAACAATGGAGTAGACTACTTCCTTCCGCAATGTTAGCCTTGCTATAGAAGTCGGTACCCCTTAAGTCTCATTTTCTCAGGACCAAGTTTACTACACTAATGTCCTTTTCACAAAGTCGACCGCAAGATGACTAGAGGACCTGTCAGAGCAACAATGAATTGATCAGGAGGTAGATTGTTGATTTTCTACTTCTAGAAATCGCCGCCTCGATACAGGACTGGCGGCTGCAATCCGCATAATTCTCCACAAAGCTTTTCCTCCAACTATCAATATCCCCGGGCCATTTCCAACTCTCAGTCTTCAACCATCCTCAACCACCGATTATTCCTTCCAAACATATAGATATTTCGACCACCAATTTCCTCACTTGAAACTTCCTCCGCCCACGAAAACCCCTTGCAAATCTGCACCGTCGATCCTCCGCATCCTGGGTTTTTGATGTGTTGTTGAATTTTCGCGGAATTACCGAATTTCTTGACCACCAATTAGCCATGTCGCTGGTAGAAAAAATCTCGAAGAAATCATACCGTCAATCTGTTTTTCTGTAACAACCAATCGCCTATTTCTATGCCATGAACCAACTATATAGTTAGCTCCTCCTCTTAGCATATCACAGCGCCGATGATAGCCCTAGCCTTCGTGCCGCTGACGATGATGGCTTGTCGAGTGTCAGCCAATGCTCGAATCACGAGATAGAAGGAAGAAGTCGACTTACCATTGGACCATCGAGACCTCTCCACCAAGTGACCCTCAGTCAACTCCTCCATATATCACCTTCCAAAAAAATACGCGAAACGTCAGCGGCACCCTAAAAGCTTTGAAGGGTAAGTACACATCAGCAAGCCTCTCTATTTACCTGTGGCAAGACTTCCCACTGAACCCCCACTGCAAAAATCTGTTAGTGATGTGTCGCTTCCCGCCTCCGATAAGCTTCAACTAGTATGCCGCGCCCACAACTAGGTGCCCAATCCAGTTGTCGCGGTGAGTGAGTTGAGAGTTGAAGGTTGGAAGCTGAAGAGGCGTGTTGTTGAAGCTGTGTGTGTCGTATCGTCCTCGCTCCAGTGTTCGCATCTGCCCTTGTGGTGCCGCGCCCACACTGGGTGCCCAATCCAGTGTCGCGGTGAGTGACTTGAGAGCAAAAGGTTGAAGGTTGGAAGAATATGCTGCTGAAGCGGTATTTGAAGTCTTCTTCGCTCCAGTGTTCGCTCCTGCTCATGTGGTGCCGCGCCCACACTGGGTGCCCAATCCAGTGTCGCGGTGAGTGACTTGAGCGCAGAAGGTTGGAGGTTGAAAGATGTGCTGAAGAAGCGGTGTGGTGATGTCTTCTTGACTCCAGTGTTTGCATCTACTCATATGGTGCCGCGCCAGCAACTGGGTGCCCAATCCAGTGCCGCGGTGAGTGACTTGTGAGTAGCAGGTTGAAGTTCGAAATAGGGTGCTGCAGAAGCGGTGTGTGTGTAACAGAAGTCCCGTTTTCCAGGAAAATGTTTTGAAAGGGTTTGTGTTTTCGAATTTTTTGGGTTTTTGAATTTTTGGTGCCGTAAAGAAGGTGTCGTAAATATATGGCGGTACTCTCTTCACTCCAATATTCGCATCTACCCATGTGGTGCCGCGCCAGCAACTGGGTGCCTAATCCAGGGCCGCGGTGAGTGGCTTGATGGTAGAAGGTTGGAGGTCCGAAAGTTAGTGATGCAGAATGGACTTGCCTTGACTCCTGTGGTCCCGCGCCAATTCTGGGTGCCCAATCCAGAATCGCGGTGTGTGTCTTGAAAGCCAGGAAGGCAGGTCGGTGAGGAAGCTAGCCTCAGAAGGTACCGGTGGTACGAGCCGGGACAGAGGCATGGCTGGCGGACCAGATGCGTATCGGGGCGTCGGCTACTGAAGATCTGTTTGGCACATGAAGTGTCTCCACGGATGAGAGCAGTAGCCGCTTGCTGACAGATATGTTGATAGACGGAATCGGTCTCGACGTTTGGTATATCGAGGTACCGATGGCACGAGCCGGGATAGAGGCATGGCTGGCGGACCAGATGCGTATCGGGACGTCAGCTACTGAAGATCTGTTTGGCACATGAAGTGTCTCCACAGATGAGAGCAGTAGCCGCTTGCTGACAGGTACGTTGATCGATAGATTCAGTCTCGACACTTCATATATCGGAGACTCGGAAAACCCTTCTCCACTTTGTTGATGCCGCGTTGCCCAGGTGGCCAACCTGAGTGTCGGCGACATGATGACTGACAAGCTGAAGAAATCTAGATCAAGTCAGTCAAAGGCACTCTGGGAATGAGATTGCTAGACTTACTTCCCAGACGGCGTTGAAGCCGCTGACTCTGCGGTGTTGAACCGCAGGGCAAAATCGACTCGTGAGATGCTGCAGTGAGGCCTGGGTGATCAATCCAGGAGCTGTAGCATGGTGAAGTTGAGAGTCGAAGTTGCAAATGTTGAACCGATCCTCCATTCCCGAATTCCCAGTCCCAACCTTGAGCCAAGTAACGATAGACAACGCAGTGCAAGAAGATAACAGCAGCAGACGAAAATTGGCACAAGACTTACCTGACTTACCTTGAGACGATCAAGAAGCAAAAGCAAAAAGAGTGGCAACAAATACAAATCAGAACCAGCTGACGAGCAGATGCAAAACAAGGCCACCAACAAGACAGAAGACTTCACGGCCGCTCCATCCTCAACTTACCATGGCCACGCAAAAACAAAGGGAATGTGCGTCTGCTGTGCAAAAGAATGTGGGGAAAACACAGAAAAGCAAGTCTTTTGGCTCAAGGTTGGAACTAGAAGAACATGTTAGAATGGCTCAGACACAATGTTGCCATGAGGATGACTTACCACTTTCGCACTGACCCGCGCCACCATCAGACGACGGGTGACAAGGCACACCAAACGTCAAACACCCGGACGCTCGACACCAAGCCGTCATGGAATGTCTGTGGATGAACAGGTTAGCGACGACATGTCAAAGCAGAAATGTAGCCAATTGGAAGGTCCAAACATACGACAGACTTGGCGTCCCCCAGGAGTTTGCGTTGGACGCGTTGAAGCCTTGCCCCGCGGCTGCCCTCCGGATACGAGGTCGTTGCTGGCTTCAGGGCGGAGCGCAGCGGTTGGGCTGACCGGTGATCCGGGATTATTGGCAATGGCTGGCCGGTGGGCGAGACAGCCTTATCGACTTTCGGAAAGTTAGCGAAGTCTTTCGACCTGACGATGTGAAAGAATGGTAAGGTGGACGGCAAGTAACAACAAGGATGAAGTGAAAGAATGGTGAAGATGAGAGATGGTGAAGTGGAAGTACGGCAATGTCGAAGGAAGACAGGGTGGAAAAGACGAGGATCAAGACAGCTATATCGAGAAGCAGGAATGACAAAGAGGCTAGCAGGGTGCAAGGGCAGGGGCAGATAGGTGGCAGGAGCAGATTATATGGTAGGTACTACTAGATGGCAGGTATGATCGGTTATAAGGAGTGATAGGGTGGTGGAAGGAGTGAGGTGATGAGGTGGTGAGGTGATGAGGTGATGGAAGGTGATGAGGTGATGAGGTGATGAGGTGGTGAGGAGGTGAGGTGGTAAAGGGATGTGGAAGACGAGGAGGGGGATGGTAGGGCAATATATGGCAGCCGTGAGGTGGCAGCAGCGGTAGCTAGGTGCTGACAGGTGAAGTGGGCAGTGATACCACAGTGTGATATAGTGAGAGCACAAAATCTAAGTAGGTCTTATATGTATTTATATGTCTATCTAATATATGGCAAGTATATGGCAAAGCAACAAGAAGCAACAGCGACCTATGCGACAGCAAGGTAGGAGGAAGCAAGGCAAGCAACAGGAAAAGAGCAATCGACAGCAAGATGCGAAGCCAGCGTGAGGTAGAAGGATAGAGAAAGTGTGACCCAGAAATGGGGTGAAAGTGCGACCGTCGGTCGCAAAGCACACAAAAGCAAAGGCAGCAAGGTGCAGCAACAGGAAGGTGCAAAGCAGAACATACCATTCAACTTGGGCAAGTTTGAGTTTCGCCATGATGCGCACTCTCCTCTCCAGAATGCGCTCAGTTGTAGTGGTGGCGGCTACAGCAGGTGGTGGTGTGGACGGGCTACGCCTGCCACTGCGGGCAGCAGTGGCGAGACGAGGAGCGACGGGAACGGTGGTGGAAGGCATGTTCGATAGTGAAGAAGAGCTCGTGGTACTACTGTAAGGTAGAATGAGTCTGGTGAACTGGACTGAAGCTGGTGATGATCAAGTGCGTGAATTTGTGAAAATCTTGAGCAGTAAGTCTGAGTACGAGTGTGCAAGAAGCATGGAGGAAAAAAGAGAAAGTCGGGGGGGAGCTGGGTATTTATGCCTTTGCGAAGGGTTCCAAGTCTGTAACTCATACTTGCGCTTTGATCCCTTGTTGATAGTGGAGTGCGAGAGTTAAAACCGTGGTTCGGGGGCCAAGCTTGTGAAGTCTTGTGAGCAAGTTATCAGCGCACATTTTGCGCAGCACACGGCAGTAAAGGGACTTAGGGGGTGAATAGAGACGGCCTGAGCATGCGAGAGAGACTGGACGTATAGGAATCTCGCCTCTGATAGATCGTGTTGCCTTGTAGATACCATTGCAGCAGAGAAGATGCAAACAGGAGCAGGGGTTAGCGAAAAATCAGGGAAAAGATGCACCCAAACAAGTTACTCGATAGCAGGAAGATAGTAACAAGACGGAGAATAGGCTCCAATTGATCCCCTATAGCGTAGATCTTGTTGCATTTGCAGTATCATAGAAAAGACATTGAAGGTGCCAGAATGGAATTCCGACACTTTGGGTATCTTTGACCGAGTCCCTCACGATCTCCCCAAGTCACAACGCCTTGTAGCAAAACCCAGTGCAGCATTCCCTCAATTCAACGCCGTACCATATGCATCCGTAGGTTACAATAGTGAATTCATCTCAAGCTGGCCCTTGGTTGTACTTTTCCGTCGCCGACTTGAAGAGCTCCTCTTGCGCCGCCATCAGCTCCTCCATCGACAGACCGCTCTTATCCATCTTGCTTGATTTTTTCTCGCGCGTCTATACCATGTCAGCAGATCTCACAGATTGAGTTCAATGCACGACAAACCTTCAATTGTTCCTTGTGCTCTCCAGCCCTTGTCAATACCTCCTGCACGTACTCGGGGAACCCCAACTCCCGTAGGGCTTTGTCGATGTGGTCGGGCGCAATGGTCTTCTTTGCCTCTTTCTCTGCTATTTCGTTGGCTTCGGAGGATATGAGCGTGATGAATTCGACACAGCAGTCGATGAGGAGGTCGCGTGCATCTCGTGCGAAGGTGACGCCGGGGGTAGTGAGGATTTCGATTATGATCTTCTGGACGGTAGCTATGGGCTTGAGGTTAGTATAGAACTAGTCCAAGGAGTGACCAAATCGAGAAAGTGCATTGGACAAGTAGCCAAATAATATAGAAGGATCCCAAGAGTATACCTTTGGGTAATGAGAGGTCATCTGTGCCAAACTCGCGATCCGACATTGTGTAGAGTCTCTACCCAAGCACGATTGTTGATTAAAATCAGCCAAATGTTCCCGGCTTAGAGGTTTTCTATCCCAAGATTTTGGCCGCCCTGACTCTGCCAAGAGGAAATTTGAATGTATGCTTGCTCTTTTGGGACCTTTCGCCCAGCTTCAATATCTCAACGTACGTCGTGTCCCGAACCTTTTCTTCCTCGAGTTTATATAGCTGCAATGCTTTGCTAGAAGTCTTCGACACGGGGAGTGTGTGTTTAGTGTTTCTTTTCTTACGGTAAGCCTGCTCGAAACTCGTCCTTCCTATTTTGTTTGAACCACTTGTTGCAAGATGGTAGTACCAACAGCGTGTTAGAAATACTGAATGTCTTGTCGAATGACGTTCAATCTACCAATCAAAGCGAGCAATAAACCCAGGGGTGTTACAATACGAGGTTAGCGTTGTTTCTTTGTTGAATTCTCTGATGCGAAATTCATTCCAAGCATTCACTACATATTTAGTCGTCAGTACAGGTATCAGGCCTCTACACCTGTATCTCAGGCCACCTTCGAATCTGCAGTGATGTCCTGGTTTAGGTGTCACAGTTTGCCGCGCTATCATCTACAGTTACAGCCAGTGTGTCCATAGGCCAGATGCTCGAGGAACATTAGGCTGCGCATGCACACTTCCAGGAGGCTGCCCCAGGCAGATGACTCCCAAGCCGAACATGTAGAAGGTCTAATATCCATATTGTGAAATAGCTATAGAAACACCTTAAGATGGCGAGCTGTCTAACACCGGCTTACAATCACCGGCAAGGATCTGTGAGTAATATTCCTCGCCTCCTAATTCCGCTTCCCTTCTCCAGCACATATTACTATGATGAACTTCGTGTCGCCCCTATCAGACCATTGAGCTTCTAGCTCTTGTGGTGACGTACCTGTCTTAACCAAACGGACTTTCTGATTACTGCCTTTCGCAACCAGTCGTTTCTCGTACAAATTCTGGTATACTCAAACTGACTTATACAAGCCCAATATCTTAAAGCATATAAATAACAGGCCGCAGCCGAGGTGTGCCCTGGGAAAAGATTGCAGAAGGGCATCTGGAGAGGTTGATCTTCAAAGTAGAGTGGTGAGTATCCATGCTGCTATCTCCGTCTCTGTCTATTTCTGTTACGCTACATGATGAACAAAACAAATGTACTATCAAATGCTTAAGGTTGCAATTGCGCCTAATGAGGAGCAAAACTGGTTCGATTACCTGAAAGCCTTTCTAGTTTACGAAATTCCTAGATACAACCGAATGACCTGTAAATTTTGCTGACTGGTCGCGCACAGGGAGTTAAAAGGGTACTAAATATACATATTAAACACATATAAGCATATAGTAAGCTGTCCTGTCTCATCGTCCGTGTACCAATTGTCTAGGGCTTGTGATGCTACAAAATATTTCATGCTAATACTGAGTGTGTATTTCACGCACATGCGGAAAACCAACCGAGTCTTTTCATCTTTCATCTGAAGCTTCCTCCTATATCACAATTCAATCGGTCTTCATGCAAGGACCGATGCTAATTCATTTTCGAAAATCTAGAATCAGGATTAGGGATACATTTACGCAGGTTCCCTATGGGCCTTGGAAATCTGCAAGCTCCTTGCTGTCCCAACTACTGAACTGTCAACACCAAAACAAGCGAAAATGAAGATGGGCTTACCCTAAGAATTTTCCGCTCAAGGCATTCGAACCATTCAAGACGAGTTTTGCCATGACATTCCCTGGTTGGTCCGGTCTAAGTAATTTGCCGTCTCTGTGCAAGGTATGGAACTTTGCAACATCCGTCTCTTGCATTGTTTCAAAATGTTTTTCCCGCACATCTCTCTGCATCTCGGTATCCACAACTCCTGGTCGAACTGAGATGCTAGTTACATCGGGTTCTTCCACGGATAAAGTTAGAGCCAGATGATTCAGCGCTGCCTTCGATGCCCCATAGGCGCCCCAACCGTGGTAACCAGACATTGATGCCCCGGATGAAGTGAATAGTATGCGGCCTTTGGCTTTTCTCAGGGCTGGTAGCGCGGCTTTCACCTGTTAAAGATCAGTCATTGGACCTAGAACTTGGGTTTCAACCGCTCACGAAGGCGATAGCACTAAAGAAGTTGATATCGAAAGCCTCTTTCCAAGCTTCAGGCTCGCTATTTCCCACTGTCGCAACTGGGTCTAAGACTCCATGATTGATGATCAATCCATCAATTCTTCCAAATTCCTTGAGAGTTAGATCTACGGTTTCTTGCGCGAGGTTGAACTGGGCTAAGTCGCCTGTGATGAATTGCACTTGCTGCGGATATCTGGACTTCAGCTCCTCCAGCGGTGCCTTGCTCCGTGCAACAGCCACGACATTATGAGAGCTGTGCAACAGATGTTCCGCAATTGCAAGGCCAATGCCTACATTTCCGTCAGAAACATCTCATATTTACGTTCCTGTACCTTTACCCCTTGATGCGCCCGTAACGATCACTATTTTTGCACTCATAATGTCTACTTTAATATTGTGACGATTCCGTACTAAATCTAAAGAGTAAAGAGCTTTCCTGGTGCCAATTCATTGTTTGTGCGTGTAAAAGGCGTCTAGTGCGGGGTGAAAGCCGTTTTTCCGCTTTCGACTCCAATCCGCATCGCTTGGCTTCTTCACAACACTTGACGGCTTAATCTAGATGAGCAATGAGTGATAACAAGACTCGGAAGACTCAACAACTCAGTGTGCTGGCTCAGGAGGTATTGCCGATTGGAAGGCTTGGACGGGGATATCGAGCGCCCCGCTGGTAACAAAGAGACTCGCTGGCCATCTTTTCGATCATTCAACCAACTCGATCACAGCCTTAGGTTAGCTGTGGAAGCTAGCTCGTTGCGCCGGAGCCCAGGCCCACATGGCGACTGTCATTATCGGTGCAGGCATCATTGGGACCTCGACCGCGTACTACCTATCCGAATCCAGCACACCGGCATCGGACATCCACCTGATCGAGCCGTCGCCTCAGCTCTTCGCCTCTGCCAGTGGCTATGCGGCTGGATTTCTTGCCCGGGACTGGTTCCCTCCCTCCCTGTCTTCTCTCGGAGCGTTGAGCTTTGATCTCCACAAGGAACTCGCCGAGGCCAACAATGGACAAGAGAAATGGGGATACAGCAGCAGCACAAGCTCAAGCTTAGAAGAGACAATCGGTGAGAGGGGTGAGGACTGGTTGTCAGAGGGTGTCAGCCGAGTAAGAGCGGCAAATACGTCAGGGTCGGTGAATGGGGATGGGCCAGCATGGCTTGCGCATCATGGGAAGCTAGATATTATCAGCACGGGCGACACAACGGCACAAGTGTACGTGAGAAGACTATACATGATATTAGAACATTGCCCTTCCAAATCACATCTGCTACTGCCACGGAGGAATCTTATGCCATGAATTCCCGCCTTTTCTTGGAAACCCTATTAGCTTTCTACCAAGTACCCATAGGCTAAGTCAATCTCATAGTGATCCTCTCCGTCTCTGTCAATTCCTCATGGCCATCTGTCTCACCCGTGGCGTGCAGCTGCACCAACCAGCCCATGCCGTTTCAGTATCCCGCGACCAATCTGGCGCTCTTTCCAGCATTCGCACTCGCATCTTCAGCAGCGATCCGCCCAAAGAAATAGATATTCCATGTTCGCGCCTCGTCCTTGCTGCCGGTGCATGGACCCCGAAGGTTTTCTCGACACTCTTCCCCAGCTCCAAAGTCAAGATTCCTATCACATCACTAGCAGGCCATTCCCTTCTCTTACGTTCTCCGCACTGGCCGGCTTCGAACAGTACTTCTGCTGCATCCTCGTCGTCCACGCCTGCTGCAGTTCTTTTATCTGGAGATGTGGCAAACGGGAACTGTCTCAATACGGATATTGAGAATGGGAATGTTTCAAATGAGAATATCCAGAACGGAAAAACTCCAAACAGTGATCGCAAAAACGGAGATGTTCCACAAGAACACAACCCAACCAAAGAAGACCACTTCCCCCCCGGCTTCTTCCTTCCCCCCAAACCCCCTCCCCCCACCTCCTCTCTTCCCCCATCCACCTGCCACGCGGTCTTCACCACCGACCCCTCCAACTACAGCCCCGAACTCTTCTCCCGCCTCCCCTCCACCATCTACCTCGCCGGCCTCAACTCCGCCACCTACCCCCTCCCCGCCCTCCCCACCGACCGCATCATCCACGCCCCCTCGATCGAAGTCCTCAAAGCCACTGCGCGCCGCCTGTTAGGCGATGATGTCGTGGTTGAGAGGGAGGCGGTATGCTGGCGCCCGGTGACGAGGCGGGGAACGCCGGTTGTTGGGGGGGTGGAAGGGGAGAGGGGGGTGTGGGTTGCGGCGGGGCATGGGGCGTGGGGGATTAGTTTGAGTTTGGGGACGGGGTGGGTGGTGGCGGAGATGGTGAGGGGGGTGGTGCCGAGGGTGGATGTTGGGTTGTTGGGGTTGTAGGGGGGTTTCGGGCTACAGGTTGCTTTGCTGGTGGAGGATTTGATGTGGGATTGGAAGTAATAAAAAACATCATATACAGTAGGTAACGCAAACACACTTCCCGGATAGAAAACTGTGGTTTGGAATTTCCCTTAAACTCACTTTCGTCGGATTTCCTTACGGTAGTAAAAGATCTCTCATACGGGAACCCCCAAAAAGTTATGGTTAAACGTACAAAAGATTTTCTTTATATCTCTCTTGCTCATCAGAATTTGATGTGAAGACTTGAAATATAGTTCAAGGAACTGATTGGATTTTGTGAAGACGATTTTCTACGTGGATGATACTCCGAAGCCATAGAGCTATTGAAAGGATGGGACAGACATCTTGAAAAAAGACTTCCTACGCGGGAACGTCCAAGCCTAACTTACAAAACCATCGAAAAGATGCAAAAAACTTGCATAAGAACTTCCTTCGCGAAAATCAGTCAAGCCCCGTAGCCATCAAAAGCTTCGACTTCTGGCGAAAAAGGTCGATTAGTCTTGTTATGTACAGACCTCTCTACTTTATCTACAGTATGTACAAAACCGGTCCAAGCAAGTAGCAGCCTAGGCCAACAGCGCCCATCCTAAGAGAAAATGCTAGTCAGACGAACAACTCTATACCACTCCCACACTTTCTACACCTCTTTCAAACCATAGGCTTCCGAGCAACCATCAGATACATTGGCGTAAACAACTTCTCTTTCCCTCCGGTTACCAAACAGTCCGCCGCCAACGCCAGACTATCCGCCGTCTTCTTCGTGCCCTTGGGTGCTAAGCCCACCCTTTCTAAACCCCCCACAACCCCATGCGCCACCCACCTGCCCCACCTCGTCATCCTCGCAATTGTAATCAGATCCCCCAGGCTTCCCACCATCCGCAGATCACCATCAAGCGGGTAATACCAAGGTTTTGGGTCCTTCCTATCCGCCAAGTCCTCATGGAGTTCTAGTTCGAAGCCAGCGGCTTTTATGGCCGCGAGACCTTCGGAGACGGGCACCATGTTACTGATGCCGTCTCCTTGCTCGATGCCGAGACGGATCTCGCGGTGGTGTGGATCAGAATTGTCATAGGCGTCGGTCATGAGCCATTCGTAGACACCGAAGACGCCGCCGGGTTTGAGAACGCGAAATATCTGGCTGTAGACGCCTTCGAGTGAGGGGGCGTGGACCGTGGCTTCGATGGCGTAGACGGCATCGAAGGAATTCGAGGGAAAGGACATTTGCTTGGCGAAAAGAATTAGTTTGCGTCTTCCAAGGCCCTTGGGGAAAAAAGGAGGTATACCATGAAGTCGCCTTTGGCGAAGCTTAGTTGATTTGACATGCCTTCTTGAGCGGCATACTTGGTGGCTCTTTCGATCTGGTAGTCATTGTTGTTAAGGCCGACGATGTTGACATTAGCAAATTTGGCAATCTCCCGGGCTGGCCCTCCTACACCACAGCCGACATCGAGGACTTTCATGCCATCTCGAAGACCCATCATGTGTGCTAGATAATGTTCATGACGAGCAATGGCTTGGTAGAAACTCTCGCCATATCCAAAGCGGCAGAAATGGAAAGAGCCTCCCCAGCCGTACTCGTAAAGGTCTGTAGCGAGATTGTAGTAACTGCTCGTGTTAGCAATCTCAGCTACTGGCATGATGGCAACTTTGTAACGTACTGTCTGGTAAGCGTCGCATATTCTGCCTTGCGCGCCTGCATAACACCGTCAATAAGGGCTTCTGAAACGGTCAAGACTTTGACCATACCTCTCTAATCTCTGCTGTCTCAGTCCCGGCAGATTTGTTGTCCCAATGCTTGAAGTACTCGTCCACAGCTGCCTTTTGTGCTTCGTGGTCTTTGCCTAGCATAGCTCGAAATCCTGCTTTCTCGTCGGCCGATTTGCCATGCATAGCTTTGTTGAAGGCAGAATCGCGAGAGTGGTCCTCCGTCTCGAGGGCAATGGGAGCCATTGGGATTATCCAATGTGTGTATACAGAAATAAGAGGAAAATCAGGAGACTGTTTGAACGAAACGAGTGGAATGGGACGTATTGAGGAAGGCAGAAGGTGCAGTATTGGTTTATGTTTATGAGTTCTCCAGAAAATTGTTGACAGGGGGTTACGACGTCACATACGAGTATCGCGCTAGTAGCTTGCCTCACAGCGCTAGTAATTTAGCACCGGCTCGCCCCAGACCGACGTTGACTTCCTCATCCCACTTCCCGGTACGCCTAACGTCTTCCACCTACATTACTCCCACAAGGTACAAAATACTGTGGTGTTTGAAGTTTAGAGTCAAGAGACACTACCCGCGACTCGAAAGAGGCAGCCTACCTTCGCCATGCCTCAAATCAAGCAGGACCTGAACCGCTCCGGCTGGGAGACGACAGACTTTCCTTCAGTGTGGTAGGTCTCTTCCTTACTCTTCTACACGATACAGCACTAACGACCAGGATCCAGCGAGAATTGCTTGCCAGATAATCCGTACGTTCAAATGCTAAAGGAAGATCATGGGGCTGAATGCAAGATTTGCACTCGACCATTCACCGTATTCCGTTGGAAAGCTGATCGCACTGCTCGAGCTAAGCGTACGAATATATGTCTCACGTGCGCTCGTCTGAAGAATTGCTGTCAGTGTTGTATGCTGGACCTTTCCTTCGGTTTACCCATTGTTGTACGGGACGCAGCGCTCAAGATGGTGGCACCTGGCCCAGAAAGCAGCATCAACCGCGAGTATTACGCACAAGAAAATGAGCGAGAAATTGAAGAGGGAAGAGGTGGAGTAGAAGAATACGAGAAGACAGATGAGAAGGCTCGAGAGCTGCTGCGGAGGCTAGCGAATAGTGAGCCATACTACAAGCGACAGCGTAGGTTGGAAGCAACGGAAGATATAGGAAAAGATAGTAGACAACTGGGCTCGGAAGGAGAAGGGCAGATGAGAATTGGGGCGCCTCCAGGACCTATACGAACCAACGACAGTAGGGGTGGCACACCGGAAGCGAGGGGAGGACCTTACCGAGGTGGCCGAGGAGGGTCAAGGGGTGGACGCGCATTTCCAGGTACTGCGCAGCTTCCACCCGGCTCTCAAGACATCTTGCCGCCACGGGATACGAATATAACTTCTCTCTTCATTACTGGAGTGGAGGATGATCTACCTGAGCATGCGCTGCGGACGTTCTTCTCACCCTTCGGTCTTCTCCGATCAGTTATCTGTTCCCATCGCTCACACTGTGCTTTCGTTAACTATGCGACACGGGACGCCGCCGAGGCTGCAGCTGAACAATGCCAAGGCAAAGCAGTCATTGCAGGTTGTCCGCTTCGGGTACAGTGGGGAAGGCCAAGGCCGCTGGACAACATGGACAAAGATGAAAGGATGTCTATTGCCAGGCAAGGCCGAGACACCGCGAAGGCTATAGCAGCAGCCAAAGCACCAGCTGCTATGACCAATGACGGCGAGCGAGCTGCTCCTACTCGAGAAAATCTGGATGACCTGGCTGCGATACCACCTCCGCCAGGACAAGACGATGTGCAATATGGGAGTCTTGAAGGGAACTGAAGACGTTTGGGTTTTCCAATGCATAGACCTTAGGAGGAAGCCACAAACCCATAAATCAAGTACATGGGCCACAGTATTCCTCATCGAGCGTCAAGTACTTGATGAGTATTCTTCAGCCTTTGCATCAGCCGCCAGGCTTAGCAAATCGACCGGGATCTTCCACTTCTAAGGTAGTCGGTGGAACCGCGAAGGAGTGCAATGATTTGGCGGTCGTAAACCGAAAGACAACATCGCAGCACGAGCAAGACGCAGTGACGCGGTCAACTATTGATCCGAGTGACGACGTTGTTGCTCAACGGTGGGGCGGAGAATGTTCTTTCGGGAAGGTCGGTAGTGGCTGACAAAACGGGCTGCTGTCCGTAAGTCAAGGTTCGAATCCGATTAATCCGAGAACAAGACGAATCGATAATCTTTGATCATGAAGCCTCCACTACTATGTCCGTAAAAACTTTCTTTATAGTGTAAATGTGGTTTACACCATAGATTTTCACGACTTTCACGGTCGTGACGGTGCAATCAGAGTCTGCAAACCCATCCCAGGATTTTCCGCGGCGACATTGAAAGCAGTCTTCCAGTCCTCCAACCCGAAATTCCCTACAAGTCTACACCCAGCGCCATCTCCAAGCTTCGATACCCCAGTTTCGATCATTTTGACCAACATCCCAATATCTTACGAATACATCCACTTTCCTTTCAGCGCCAAATTTCTGTGCGTAACCATACTATGTGGGATCGCAATATCCCTCACAGACGGCTTAAAGGAACCAAGTCGAGTTGTGTCCGATGTTGAACGCTGACTACAAATCAAAGCCTTGATCATTAAATTTGGGCGCCTTTTTGAAATGGGGGGTTACACAGAAAAAGCTTTGCATGGTAATTGTGGCTGTCAAGTACAGCCTCGCAGTCATTGCCTTATCACAATAGTTGCCTTCTCGCTAGCATCTTCTGCCTACAAGTGAGACTGCTCTGCCCTGTCCATAAACACCTATAAAGGTGGTTATATCAAGACGCAGTCTTACTTCATAACGACTTAGAAGTGCCAACTGATACAACTACCAACATCTACCGGCAGCAACAATACGCAGACTCTATAATGACAGACCAGAATGATAAGGTTGGTACATTCTCCTCACGAATAATAAAGCAAAATGTGAAGACATAATCCTAATCCAACATTCTCCAGAGTGTGCGCGAGGCTATGGACAGGATGAAGCATAAACCCCCAGGATTCAGATCGACCATCAAACCCAAGATGGAGAATTTGGTTTCTGATGTAAGACTTCGCTTGCTATACCCTATCAGCTTCCCATAATAACATACAATGGCACGCCAGTTTCCCGACATGGGTTTCAAGAAGGGCAAGAAAGTCTATGTTGATGGTGCAAGGGGTCCAATGGGACCATGGGAGATAGTGGAAGTACTGGGCAACGGACAATACAAGCTGAAGGACGGAGACGAGGTGATGCAGAAAATATTCGAGGAAAAGGACCTAAGTGAAAAGCCTCGCGTTCACGGAGACGAATAGATTGTGGTCTGTGGGGAACTTGTGATCCAACCATTACTGAGTGATGCGCATGATCTTCAGCTTTGATGCAAGCCAAGAGCATGTGCGCCCGGGAAGGCCTGATGTACCTTAGGACGCAAAGCAGGCGAGGCTGAAGGTGGCTGAGCAAGTTAGATCTGTGCCTATCTTTTTTACTCAAGTTCTAACAGTGTCCATAATAATACATCAATGATCCTCCTTCATGATCATCTTACACATCTTTAACAATCATGGGTGTTGTGCCTCCAGCCACACCACCTTCCACAGTCGTTTCATCCCAATCGAGTCCGACGCCACCGGCTGGCGACTTTGTAACTGGGTTCGAGTCTGATCTTGAAAAAGGCCAGCATAATGAGGAGAAATTCAAGCTCGACAGCAGCCAGATTCGTACCCAAGGAAGTGCGATCCAGTCTTCGATCAAATACGTTACCTGCTCTCGTTGATTAACAAATCTGACAGATACGGAGTCTCCAAACAAGGCTCCGCGTACCAGACTCTCAAGCTGGGTTCGGAATCCGTTGCCGCGAAAGCCGTGGCGAAAGGAAGATGGCCGGGAAAAGCTTGTTCAGCGCAGTAAAGATCCCTCTCTTAAAATTATTACACCCGTCTCAATCTTACAGGTCTGCAGTCGACGACCACCCAGAAGGGTACCCTCAACTTGCAGCGCTTCTCAACTGTGATGAGAACTTCCTGATGTGCCGACGTTTTGGCTTTCTTCATTCGAGAGTTCTGCTCTATCGCCAAGATGAACTCTACCAACTCGAAAGAAGACTCCTTGCTTTGGACGAAGCTGACGCAAAGGAGACACCTTTGGTGTTGAAGTCAAGGCGAGCCGACAATGAGCAAGATGAACAGCAAGTGCGGAAAATTCTCATCGGTAAAATTGATGAGAAACTTAAAGACTACGGTATTCTTCTGGTTCTACTGAACTAAATGCAAATTGGAAAAATCTCTAATGGTTTGTTCCAGATGATCTTGTACAGAGAATTAAATCATCGGTATCAATGAAGACTGCATCAACACGGAATTATAAGAGCCTCTATACTTGGGTATGGGATCGCAAGCCACTCTGTCGCGGCGAGACAGATTTTATAAAGCACAGAGAGGATTTCGTTGCTCTCGCCGACGAGCAAGAGGGTGGTTGGTTCGATGCCATTGTCGAGGATTCACTCGACTACCTGCCTCGCAGGATCGCGCAAGTAAGTCCGACTTTATGTTCATCTGGCTCCAAAGCGACCCCTTTTAGAGGTATCTAATACGCGGACTAGGCAGTATTCACCCATCCAGAGCAACTAAAGAAAAGTGATGACATATATGTCCATCTCTACAGCAAGTATCGTATCGACGTTATGGTGCGGCTGAAATTGACTGTTATTGCTGTTGTGCTCCTAATGGCACCCACGATAGTGTTGTTTTTAGTGTCAGGGCATGGCACTCTTAAGATCATTCTTATTATGGTCTTCACGCTGCTGTTTAGTGCGGCAATGAGCGTCTTTACTAAGGCGAATCGACATGAGATGTTTGCTGCCACTGCTGCGTAAGTTCCCCTCGTTTCCCTCCAGTATCCCATTCATGAGCCTGACGTACTATCAAGCATCATTGCATTAATGCTCTTCCTTCCAATGCTGGCGTTGGTCTCGCTCACTACGTTTAAGACGTGATATTCAAGTCTTCTTTACTTGTTGTTATAATATGTAACCCTTACTATATTTAAAGCTTTTGTATTTGCTTTACACGTGTACTAATTCGATGCCGCACGAGAACAGATACTGCGCTGTGTTGGTTGTTTTCTTGGGAAATTTTACACCCCAAATAGCCCCCTCGGCTGCACCTGCGTGATCAACAATGTTACATGGGGCGTCTGTGCCTGACGTCCTACTAGACAGTGCCCAAGAAGTGTATGGTGGCACCTACGCCAAGTACGGGCTGGGGGCCGATCGGAGCTGGCAGCTGAATTGCTTGCGACCGGAGTGGCAAACCTCTTTGATCTCGGGCAGAGCTCCGAGATGAGTGACGGTATGATGAGTGGCGTGGACCTACCGGAATTTGTCCAGAATTACCATGACAATGATTTGATGGGTGATGATTTATGAGTCATGTAGAGACGGTCTTTTATAACGGCGATTTGGATTTTATTGCCTCTCGTAATCATCTCGGATTTCTTTCATATATTCTACGCTCGCTATCTAAATCACAGCTGAATTATGTAGAAACGCCACTTTTCAGCAAGAGAATTCAGTGCGTGGACCCTACAGACTCCAGACCAAAAGCCGACATATCAGTTCTTGGATTGAAATTAAACATGCTGGAATCACGAGATGGGGATTCGAGGAAAGAACGGACAGAGACCCCGAGAGTGTATCTTTCAGGTGTCACACGTTGCCTTGGAGAATTTGTACTACGTAGTATCAAATCTCATGCAACAACCCGACCGGTTTCCAGTCATCTTGCTAGAGGACCAATCGACCCGCTAATTGGATAGAACGCTGGAACTCCAGTCAGCGTGAAGTCTTTGTGGGTTCAAGCACCATAAGTGATGAATCCAGGTGTCAACTTTCAGCACGATTGGTCCCAGCTCTCTGGGATATCGCAGCCTCCTCGCCTCAGCCTCTCGTGAACGTGCCATCCATGGAAATCTCTGCTGCCAAGAGCAGCATACCAGCTCTTTTAATTACGCATGAAGAGGATTAACATTCTTATGCAAGGAGACTGGAACCACATGAGGGCGTTGAGGCTTTGGGCATAGAGGAGTAAAGGGTCAATACCTAAGAAAAGGTCAAAAACAGTGATGATTTATTAGGCTACGATATCAGGCTCGGGATATTCTCTTTTAAAGCTACTTTTTCCCCAATGAATTTTCAACCCTATTTCCGAATGCTGGAAGGTAAAATATGAAGGTATGGTACTTGACTAGAGAACGTAGCTACCTTAGTTGATTTAATACAGAGCTCACTTCTGACTTTCATGTGAACGTTTCTTTGCGTCGATCGATGCAATTGAAACCCTTTTCCCCCAAACAGACTGATAATGATGAGAGGCACTCAAGGACTCATTGTCGGAAGCTTCATTCAGTGTTGATGGTTCAGAGCATTTCTAAGAAAGCTTTCGAGGGTTCCTTTGGTTTGCAAGCTACCCCCAGCATTGACACTAGCGCGTAAGGGTCCTTGTACGGGATTTCACGGTTTCGCCGAGCCCTGCAGACCCCGATCATCCAGAAACTTCAAACCATCGTCGAGCTTATTGTCTCTACCGGAGAGCAATCGTACCTCATTGAGGACCAACTCTCTTGGCCTACCGTATCACCGCGACCTGCCATGGTAACCTCACGCCTCTTCCGACCAGCTTCTCGCTTCCTCTCCCCTTCCCAACCATTCTCAGCGCTCAGCAGATCCGCCTACAAACCCTCAGCTTCATTACCGGCCACAGTAAGTAGGAGGCGATATGCCACGCCAAGTGGATCCAAGGAGATGGCGGTGAGGGATGCGCTGAACGAAGCTTTGGCCGAGGAGCTGGAGTCAAATGACAAGGTGTTTGTGCTGGGAGAAGAGGTAGCGCAATACAATGGAGCGTGAGTACACCGCAAAACAGGATTCGGTTGAGAGGAGAAGAGGATGAGCTTGCAGATCTGCAGACTGTCTGGAAAGTGGTTCCAGAGCTTCGCACGTACTCTGAACGAAAGCCGAGTGGGCATGACCGGATGGCAGGCTCGGTTGCTGACGGCTGTGGCATGCAGGTACAAAGTCACAAAAGGCTTGTTAGATCGATTTGGGGAAAAGAGAGTCATCGACAGCCCCATTACGGAATCTGGCTTTTGCGGCCTAACAGTCGGCGCTGCATTGGCAGGTCTGCACCCTGTTGTAAGCAATCCACTGATCGAGCACGAGTCTCACAGCCGAAGCTGACCATCTATCTCCAGTGCGAGTTCATGACCTTCAACTTTGCCATGCAAGCTATCGACCAGATCATCAATTCAGCAGCCAAAACACACTACATGTCGGGCGGTATCCAACCTTGTAATATCACTTTCCGCGGACCCAATGGCTTCGCTTCCGGCGTCGCAGCACAGCATTCACAAGATTACTCGGCTTGGTACGGTAGCATACCAGGGTTGAAGGTTGTTGCGCCTTGGAGCTCTGAAGATGCCAAGGGGCTCCTCAAGGCTGCGATAAGAGATCCCAACCCTGTTGTGGTATTGGAAAATGAGTAAGATCCTTGAAGATGACCCCCATAACAGGGCTCTATGACTAAATCGTCTTTAGATTGTTGTACGGCACAATGTTCCCCATGTCGGAAGCGGCACAGAAAGATGACTTCGTACTTCCTTTTGGCAAAGCCAAGATCGAGCGTCCTGGCAAAGACGTAACGATCGTCACTCTCTCCCGCTGCGTTGGCCAATCCCTGACCGCAGCTGAACAACTAAAGAAGAACTACGGTGTGGAGGCTGAAGTCATCAATCTACGTTCCGTCAAACCCCTCGATGTTGCGGCTATTGTCAAGTCCGTCAAGAAGACTGGTCATCTAATGGCGGTGGAGAGTGGATTCCCAAGCTTCGGCGTTGGTGCTGAGATCCTAGCCTTGACAATGGAGTACGCCTTTGATTACCTAGATGCCCCAGCTGTCCGGGTGACGGGAGCCGAGGTACCGACGCCTTACGCCAAGCAGCTCGAAGATATGAGCTTTCCGTCCGAGGACCTTATTGCAAAATATGCGGCTAAACTTCTAAGAGTGTGAGCTAGAATGGTCTGGGATGAGTAAACAATTCCGCAGAAGGTGGTCCTAGCGCAATCTGAGACTGCAGGTTGTCTGTGTTACTTCTCCGGTGGAATTCAAGCCTCAGATGGTGGAGTGCACGTTGCCCGGTTTGGTCCTAAGTGGTCAACCGTCCTATTGAACGCTGCACTCAATTCTCCGGACAACGCTTCAGACGCGGCAGGGATCGTCATACTACAAGGATATCCGTAATTGTACATTCTGCGGAGGTCGTCGGGGCATGCGCTGGGAATGTGCGGCTTAAATCTTAGAAAATGTTTCTATGGGGGTTTCTTGGTGATTTTGAAAAATGATGATAAATTCGATGTTGACCGACCAATAGGAATTCGACGTCGTACGGACTTTCTCGGCAACTCATAGTGCATCTTGGTCGCCCTGAACACCTCACGCTTTTCCCACGAACTACCACCCGCTCCCTCACCCATCTCTCCACCTCTTGCAAACCCTCGGTAATCTAGACCCTGCAGTCCCTGCCACGTTGTTGACGGTTTGACTCAATGTGGCACAAGGGGCGACAGAGCCATGGTGCTGGGACCCCAAGGCGTGACTATCCGACGTCAATCGTTCGGGGACTTCGTCGCAGAAAGGATATGGCCCAAGAGCAGACCACGGAACTCGTCGTTCTTAATCTTGTCCATTCTCATATGTCTCGTTTCTAGATGCTCGTTTCTTTCCCGCACGGAGATACGAGGTCTAGGCTGCTTGTCTGGCTCGTGCTCCTACATCGATTGCTCCGGGACTCCCTTACACGCGCGTAGATTGCGAAGCTTGCCTTTTAGCAGCCGCCTGGCTTACGCTTTGATCTCTCATCAGAAAGCGGTCTTCTGACATTTATCCCATTGGACTGATATATGTTCGTCGGTAATGTTTTAATGGTTCGGCCTTGTTCATGCGAAGCATCCTTGTCCGTCATTGGGTTTCCTCCTTCCAGATCTTTCTTGCTCTTCATCTCAAAATGCCTTATCCGGCTACCTATTTATAGTGTGTTCCATTTGACTGCTGTTCATCACTTGCTTCATGGTCAAATTGCACTGCGTGGGTGGTCTCAACAATGGCCGAGGATATCCTTTATTTTTATCACAATCTCATTCGGCGGTTATTGCTAGCAAGTTGCTTCGTCGTGTTAGGCCCCAATGGCTAGGTCTGTTGTCAAGTGTCTTAGTGTTATGGTTGTTCGCTCTTGTTGCCTGCTAAATGCGGCACACTCTACTTTCAGTCACTCATGTTTAGATCTTGTACCCTTCGATGTTACTGTATCAAGTAACCTCTTGAGATGCCAAGGCATCGAAAGAGAATCTATTACTGATTATTTCTCTTTGCACTGATATTGTCTACTGCCATATGTCTTGAGTCAGCTGAATGCCACTTTACAAACCCTTCAAAATGGCACCAAAATCTAAGACAACGGCTCCTCATGTATCGAAACACAAGACAAATGACTCTACCGCCAGGAAATCCCGGTCCCGCCTCCTTGGTATTCCCACAGAGCTACGAGAACACGTCTACGGTGCCATTCTGAATACTAGTCCGTCGTCTCTCTGCAACCTTTTACTCACCAATCGTCAAATATCTCGAGAATCTAAGCCATATCTTTTTAAGCAATCCCTGGTGTTTGACGGGCAGTCCGAACTGTATGAGTGGTTGAGGACAGTTGATCATGCCTACCTCCGACTTGTCGTGGATATGCGGTTCAAGCTCCATGATATCGATCCGGAGGGGATTATTGGCGCCCTTGGTAAACGACTTCGGCAAGCTGCTATATCAGATCCATCGAATAGGCCGAATAAAGACCCGTACACAGAAGCTTGCCAATTGGAAATAGGGCGCCTTGAAAAAGCATTCCGGTTGCTCCCAAACGTCAAACATTTTACCATCCTGGCAACTACCAAAGCCGATCCCCAACCACCTTACCGCATGTTGAGTTGGTTCTCGGAGATGCTTGTCATGAGTTTCCCCAACTTAATGTCGCTCACGAGTTACGAGGATATGCTATCAATACCTTTCGTATACCCTTTAGACAAACTGCGTCGACTTCGTTTTCCAGGGATTTCTACAAGCATGCCCGCCCAAGTCACTAGCGTACTTAGTGAGATGCAAAGCCTGGTTGAACTCGAAGTATGCCGACCGGATCCCACTTCTGCGGAGAGAAAAATACTGAGTGTCTCCGGAGCTGTCGAACGAAAACGTTGCGATGTAGCAGACATCATACGGAACCTTTCAGAGTTAGAAACCCTTGCTTTCTATGAAATCCCCAGCAAGAACGATTATAGTGAAGCAGCTGAGGAAGAAATGACCGAAACTATCATGGATTCCATCAGTGCTCTCGAACGCCACAAGCCTTCGTTGCGAAATCTCACAATCCTAATTGATCTGGATTTTGAGCCCTGGATGCAGAAGAAAATAGCGACTTTCATCAAGTCCTCGCGCATTACCCATCTGGAAACATTTGACACGGATTGTCCACCACTTGGTTATCTTCCAGCGACAATAGAGGCTATTGTTTTGCGGAGCGGCGTGCTTCGTGTGCCTCTTAAACCCTGGCTCGAGAAACTGATAGCTATGGCTCAGCATTACAATGATGAACTGCCGTATTTCACCGAGACAGTGATCTATCTGAAAGGCCCACCTATCCCTTCAGACGACAACCTGAAGAGATGGGCCTCCAAGGAGATGCGAAAGCTTGGTATTCAGCTTTGGTGGAGGAGATGGGATGGGACACCGCCTGAACATTAATGCGATTGTACCTAGCTGATACTTTATCATCCGGCGGCATAGTCACTTATAACAAATCGTCCGCTACCATGGTCAGCGGCTCTGGTAGTCCAAGCTTTTACATGGTATTTCAACACATAGCCTGGGGGAACGGTTATAGAGTAATTATATATGGGAGAACAGGTTTCCTTTCCTCAGATATACTTATGTTTCAAAGAGCAAGGCAGAGATAGACTTAATGAACAGCATAACTCAACATCCCAAGGAAACGAATGCATATAAAGTGACCAAGAGAAGTAACCACGTGATTGCCAAGCAATGCGGACTATATTCCGCTAGTGCAGTTTGTAGGATTATGATACTGCAGCTCAGTGAGCTTGAACGGCCGTGCAACACCTCCTCCTATTGCCAGATAAACCAGTACTGTGTGCGTCAAACGAAAGTCAACAGGGCATAGTTACCGGTCACAGCCAGAGCTAGGGCTTCATTAGCAATGGCGGAAACTTCACCGCGCCCAGGAAGCTCGACGCCTACACCTGCCTCGATACCTCAAAAACGACCTCTCGGCGGCCTTGAAGACGAACAACACATGCCAGCTGTGTCGTCTCCCCTCAATCCTGACTCCACCAATTCACGTAGCAGAAGACCACCTCCGCGTGAACAGCGTGAAAAGAAGGAGTCATTGAAGAAGCGCGAAGCCAAAGGTGTTGACGGCGCCCGCAGTGCAACCCCAGATAGCCAAGGCCAGGGCAGGAAGGGGAAGAAGTCTACTCTGAGCTCGAATATCTTATCTCCGATAAGATACAAGCTTCCACCTCCAAAATCAACCGATTTCGATCCTCCTAAAGCGCCGATTTTTACTCCCATATTCGCGAAAGCCCAACGGCAGTTCTACGAGAGCTCCGAGCAGTAAGTTCGTCTTCTCCACCTTTGAAATGTTCTACTTGATTCTGATGCAAACACAGTGTCTATAACCGCAAAGGCTTCCGCTATATCCATTGCATAGCCGACCCAACCTTCGTTTCCTCCCAATATCACCGTCAATCGGAAACAGAACCCTACGGACCCCGCTTCAACTTCGAAGATGCCTCGCCGCACATCCTCTTTGACCTTCCCGGCCGAAGCATCACCACTGAAAAAGGCTTCCGTATGGCCCGCGCCAATGTCGGCGTTCGCGAAGGACGCTGGTACTGGGAATGCAAGATTCTTAGTGGAGTGAAGCCCCCTAACCACTCCTCCGACGAGCAAGAGGACAGCGGAGGTCACGTCCGCGTAGGCTGGGCGCGCCGCGAAGCAAGTCTCGACACTCCTGTTGGCTTTGACGCTTACAGCTATGGTCTCCGCGATGTGGCGGGGCAGAAAGTCCATATGTCTCGTCCCAAAGACTTCATGCCGCCCAATACCTCCTTCTGCGAAGGTGACGTGATCGGCCTCGAGATCACACTCCCGTCCCTCGCCCTCCACCGCAAGATCGTTGAGGGAAGCTACAACAAAGCTGTTGATGTGTCGGACGATCTAGTTGAGCCCGGCCACAGCGCGGCTGAATGCGCGGATATCATAAGAGACCGTGTGCCTATACGGTACAAAGCCCACTTGTATTTTGAACAATTCGAATACCATTCCACGAAAGAAATAGAGGAGCTTATGAATCCTTCGCCTGTTCTCTCCACTACATCATCATCCACTAACAATCCTTCGTCAACAGCAGCAAGCCAGCCTCCAAACTCAAACCACCCTCTCACACCTCTCCGTACACTCCCCTTTTCCAGCATCAATATCTACAAAAACGGCCAGCTAGCCGGCACGCCTTTTACCAACCTCCTCTCCTTCCTCCCCCCAGCCTCAAAGCCCCTAAACCAAGTCGGGGCCAGAGACGGTCTAGACGACGGCATGCTAGGTTATTTCCCCGCCATCAGCGTCTTCCGTGGCGGCGGCGCCGAGGTAAATTTCGGTCCAGACTTCTGGCATCCACCCTCGGACCTCCTCCTCCAAACCTCCAACGAAGAAGACGTCGACATGCTCGGCTCCCAGCCTGATACTTCCAAGCCGACCGCCACGTCTCAGGGCTCGACGAGCAAGCTGCGACCCATCAGCGAGCGCTACAACGAGCAAATTGCCGAAGATGTCGTTTTTGATCTTGTAGACGAGGTGGACTTTTGGGCGCAGGATGGGTGTCCGGAGGAGGGGAGTAAGGGTGAGACGGGTAATTTGGAGGCGGAGGTTGTGGCGGAGATTGGGGGCTTGGAGGGGATGGAGGGGGGTTTAGGAGGCGGAGGGGGGGAGATTAAGGAATTGGTGCAGGAGGTCGAGTAGGGCGTGGTTTGTTGGGTGGGTGGGGTCTAGATGGGTTGGTTGTGGTAGCATCGAATCTTTGAAGGAGTGCACAGATGGCTATAATCTTTGCGAATCGCTGATCGAGCGACGGTGCCAACGACTGACTGCTAAGATCTTACAGCAATATTTTACTCGTACCTCCTTCCTAATCTCCACTGCATAGTTGTTCATCTCTAAACGCCGCGTACACTCAGCAATGCACAATTCGCCAATGCCTAGGGGACACTACCCCCTTCCCATTTGCTCGCCCGAGAACATGTACACAAAACACCCCTAACCGCCATCACCACCAACCCTCAGCACCCCCAATTCGCCTGGACCCACCTTTCAATCATCCCCGTCATATCCATCCCCTCCATATACACCCCCGTATCCTCCTCCTCAAACCCCGTGCCCAAGAACTTCAACGCCAGCAGTATATAGGGCTGGATGAACTCGTTATACACGAGATCGACGGTCTCGGGCTCCGCGTCCTCTTTTGGGAACCCGATGCGTGATTCGATGCAATTGGGCACGGCGTAGAAGTTAATTGGAGAGTGGATGGTGTCGTCGCCGTCGGTGCCGGCGTCGTCGTGAGTAGTGTAGCCGGGGGTGAGGGGGATGGTGTCGTTTAGGGGGGAGGTGAGGGGGATTTGTTTGTGTGAGGGGGCATGCTGAGGGGAATGGGGTTGGCTGGGGGCGGATTGGTCTGAGCGCACGGGGAGTTTTGCACCGAGAGGATGGAGGGAGTGTGAGAGCTGAGGGACTTCTTGATTGAGGATTATAAGGAGTTTTGAGGCGGTTTCGAGGGGGACGTCCTTAACGAAGCGGAAGCCGCTGGTGAATGGGGAGACGGTGAAGGTGGTGTCGATGGTGAAGGGCCCTTTAAAGATGTCGAACCTGATTGACCCGGTGTTGGTGAGAACGAGTCGCGGGGTGTCATTCCGAGAAGGGTCGTGGATCATATTTGGCAGCACAAGCTCTTGCAGCCATGTAAATATGCTGTTTTCACTCGGATATGGCGCGCGGTTCGTCCAGAGATCTGTAGGCGCGCAACCAAAGCGAGTGTCAAGATTCAGAGCCTTACGGGCGAGAGAGATCGATGCGGAGACGTTGCGGCCATGCGGAGTGGGGAAGGTGGAGCTATTGAGGGAGGTGTGGTGGTAGAATGAGAAAAGGTTGTTGTCGATGTAGCGTCTGGCATAAGTGGGAGAGGCAAGCATAGGAAGCGCGTCATGTGTGGTGGGAAGATTAAGGGAACGGGCAGTAGGTTTGCCGCCAGTGGAGAGCCCGGTAATAGACATGAAGCCGACGGTTTCCATGTACCGGCCGCTTTCGAGGGCGTAAGCTTTGCTATCGTATTTCACGTAGTCACGGATATGGGTGTGGCCGCCGAAGAACTGGATGGGTGTGTCCCATTGTTGGCTGCGGATGGCTTTGTAGAGAGCGTCGTATTCTGGTGAGCGGAGGGAGACGTGGCCGGCAACTAGGAACAGGTCGACCTCGCGGTCCCGGATGGCGTCTTGGAACCATTGTTCTTGGATGGTCTTTTCTACAGGTTGAACGACAGTATTATTCGAGTTCGCGGTGAAATCGAATATGAAGCCGAAGGCCAGGACTCGGATACCTTGGTTCTTCGTCGTGAACTTCTTGAACCGCGGAGCCAATGGTACTCTTTCACCCGACTGGGGATCGAATATGTCGAGATTGGAAGCGAGGTAATTGCCTTTGAAGTTGGGCTCTGTCACCAAGTACTCGTTCTCCGACGAGTTCTGCTTGTAAAGCTCATGGTTTCCCGAGCATATGATGTCGATATGCTGCTCTTTGAAGATATTCGTAGTGTATCTGCCCTTCGGGTCCGATGCATCGTATAACCCGTTGCCCTCTATCCTATCACCAGTATCTACGATTAGAACATCAACGCCCTCATTTTCGGCTTTTTCCTGGAATCGTTCGGCAAATGAGATGTAGTCGCCCCAGTCAGCACTGTACGACTGTCTTCGCGAAGAGTCAGCAGAGTCATGCGTTGTTCTCAGAGACACTCTACTCTTGAAGATGCCCAGCGTGCCAGCCGTGGGTGTCTGTAGTATGTAAGAAATTCAGCTGGCCCCAGGGCAGATCCCGTAAAGGCGCTGAGATGGGCGAAGGCGCCGAGGGTTGCGCAGCTCGAGTTGTGGTCAAAAGAGCCAAAGCAATGCCGCCATAGCTTGGCCGAAGTATCATGATGCAATTATGGGATGAGGCACTTGGGTCTCTAAGCTCTGAGAACGTTGTCAAAGCTGAAGCTTCGGAGGCAGCAATACAGACTTGAAACAACAACAACCAAGCTCACCCGGAGGCTGGATCACATCATTCACATGGATGACGTTCAACGGGTCATCCCGCAACCCACGGCAACGCCAAAATGCGGCCATGGGGTAGATTTAATGTCACGTTCTGCTCTCCTCAGTTCCACTCACAACAGTCATATGTCGATATTGCGGCAAACTACACGATGCGGTCTCAATCAGGACATCTACTACGCTCTCAATGCCTTCGTGGCTCACGCCAACTACATCCCGGAAAAGACTGGAGAGGTCACTGCTCGACTTAAAAGCGGTCAGTCTGGGTGCTCAGAAGCTCCAAAAGCAGTACCTTCACATGCTTACTCCCCAATAGAGAAGCTGAAATCTAAGATCGATGGACAGTTAATAGCAGCCAAGGACAATATATGTACCATCGAAGAGCCAACGACATGCGCTTCGGCGATTCTAGATGGCTTCGTTAGCCCATACGCAGCTACCGTCGTCGAAAAGATCGAGCATGCAGGAGCAGTTGTGGTTGGCAAGACCAATATGGATGAATTTGGGATGGGGTATGCATATGGAAGGCCTAGTTCGCGGTAATGTTTGTTCACGGGTCTTTGCAGGTCCCATTCAGTCAAGTCAATCCATGGACCTGTCAAAAACCATTTGGGAACCGACCAAGAACCCATATCTGCGGGAGGCAGCTCTGGCGGCAGTGCAGTAGCCGTTGCAACTGGGCAGTGTTTTGCGTATGTTTGGGCCCTCCAGCTAAGTTCGGGGCAAGAGGTTGACCGTAGGCAGGGCTTTGGGCACAGATACCGGTGGATCTGTACGTCTTCCGGCAGCCTATACGGGCATTGTGGGTTTCAAGCCTTCATATGGCCTTGTCTCACGGTATGGAGTGGTAGCCTACGCCAATTCTCTTGATACTGTCGGCGTCCTAGCTAGGAACAGCCGAGTAGCCAGATCAGTATTTGGTAAGCATCTGACCGCTCTACAGTATCTCCAAACTAATAGCAGGCATCAGACGTAATCAAAGGGTTCGACGTTCGTGATCCTACGTCCATCTCTAGAAAGACACGGTCCAGGATACAGGAAGCTCTCCGGAGACATAGAAGTCACCATAGGCAACGGTATCGCATCGGAGTACCAAAGGAGTACAATACAAGGGAGTTAGAACCCTCGGTGCGACAGGCTTGGTTGGATGCTCTAGGCCTTCTCCAAGATCGTGGCCACTCCATCTGTTCTGTCTCACTTCCTGCCACCAAGTCAGCATTGGCTGCGTACTACGTCATTGCACCGGCGGAAGCATCGTCTAATCTAGCCAAATATGATGGCGTGCGCTACGGCAATAAGCTTGTTGAGGGGGATGGGACAGAAAACATTCTCTATGCTGCTACTAGGGGCGCTGGTCTTGGAGGGGAGGTCAAGAAGAGAATTCTTCTAGGTTCTTACAGCTTAAGCGCCGACGCCATCGACAATTATTTCATCAAGGCTCAAAAGGTGCGGCGACTGGTGCAAAATGACTTTAACAATGTCTTTTCTTTTCCCCATCCCCTTCTGAGCCATGATGACAAACCCTATATGGATGAGGGAGTCGACGTTATCATAACGCCGACAGCACAATCTCTACCACCGAAACTTAGCACGTTGGCCAAGCGTGGTTCCGTGGAAGCATTCAGTGACGATGTCCTGACCGTACCGGCCAGCCTCGCAGGTTTACCAGCAATTAGTGTACCTGTACCCATTGAAGGCCTGAAAAGTAGATTTCAGGATGTGCCTCGCAGTGTTGGCTTGCAGATACTTGCACAATATGGAGACGACGATTCAGTATTCGAGATCGCCAAAGAGGTTGAAGACATCTCTCCCATTGCGAACAAGTCATGGCCTTGAATCTGTCATGAGGGTTGGGTGTGAATCATTCCGATGTGTGTTCCAGGGTTTGACAGCCAAGGTGCATGAAGATCGAGATGTTCTCACGACAAGTATCTTAAAGTTTGTGAAGACTCAAGCAATGTCACCCTTGGCGGACTTTTACAGAGAGTACCCAGACGTGGGACAGGTTGAGTGGCCCATGCTCAGCAAGGTCAAATCGCTAGGGCATCAGCTCGAACATACAACAAAAGGATTACTACCCCAACGAATAGATGGTCGCTGGAAATCACACGACAAGATCGTGCTGCGGCCGCCTCGATACCTTCTATGGTTAACCCATCGTTTCCATTGATGAAGAGCTCATGCTTCGCAGAGCTCTTAGGGATACCTCACCACGGCCGATCTTTGTGCCGGATTCCAAGGACAGAATTTGCAACTCAGCAGCTGCCATCGATTAACGGGGCTGCCCAAAAAGTCCTCTGCTCCAGAATCAACTCGCAAGAAGACGCCCGTATGGCTAGATGCGGTTTGGAGAATAGCTGGTTCCTCTGAGACTATATATCAGCTTCCGCGGAGATGATCAATGCAATCAAGGACTGCACCCAGACCTCCAATTGTTTGACTTTTTGAACGTCTAGAGTTAAAAGGTGCAATGCGATCATTGCCTACGCCAAGCTCAACATACAGGCCCTCAAACAAATAGAAGCCTTTTAGCGATATTTCCATGTGACGTCTGAGCTACCTTACAGGTCCTTCCTGCAGCGGGCTGGACATTGCATTAGCAAAAAGCCTCTTGACAAGGATTATTTGTATGAGAGCGTAAGGTAGGTAAGCCAGCTATACCTGACTGAACAAGCCCGGCAACGCTTAAGCAATGTCCAGCCCGCAGGAAGGACCTGTACTGTTGTACATTCTTTTCTATCTAAGCCGTCAGCAATCATGACTTTATAATCGTTAGAACTTCCACGTTCAATAATCCTGCATACCGGTGGAAGTGGAAAAAGAAAAAGAAAAAGAAAATGAAATGGGGTCGGTTGCGGTTCCATTTATTTTGGTAGGGCTGCCGAGGTGCCCTGATTCGTGTCTCACCCGGGGGAACCTGCTCCGTATCCCCGGTCTGTGGGGAAGCGACCAATCCTTCTCGCATTTCTTCCGTTCCATTCAATCCCCTCATTCCATAACCTCACGCTGTAAGCCTGAAGAATCCTTCCGCTTGTTCCAGTATAGGAGAAAGGCGACGGACATACGAAGTAAATGGTCATGACTCACGGGTTATGGAAGTTTCCGCTGTCAATTTAACTTTCCAAATTCCCCACGCTGCGCCGTGGTTAGAGCCATACTCTAACTGTGATAATATATAGATAGATGGGGAATCAGGGGATTGAGTGGCACGAGTGGCTAGCCTACCAAAACAAAACCCTGACCTCTGGCTTCGGTACTAACAACTGATACCCCAGTCCCCAAGTACGGCAGTAGGTGTGACTCTTCTACGCGGCTACGCCTCAACCCTCGCAAATTGGATCCCAAACCAGACGTGGGGTTTTGTTTGACCCTGGAAGGGGGAAGGGCAGAAAGAGCTTCAGCAACTGGGTCGCCTATTGGCCGTAACTGAATATTGTCGTCCTCACTCCTGAAAGGCTGAGACTTCAGCAGAAGCGCTATTCTACTGAGCTTCTACGCTTGACTCACAAGACCGCGTTCACTTTGTTGTCCATCTCATATTCAACTGCCGCTGCTTGAAAACTTTCTTCTACTCGAATCTCCCACTTTTCAGCCGAAAAACCATCAGACAATCTGACGCGAAACAACCCTTTCACCATGCATTTCTCAATCCGTCTTGCAGCAGCGTTCCTCTCGATTGCTCCTCTCGTCATGGCAGCTGACCCTGCCCCTGCTTCGTGGACGGTTCAGAACGACAAACAGGTATGAAACCCATTGTTCTCTAACCACACTCACTCCAAGTTTACCACACGCATACTCCCGGATGACACAGCGCTCTGTCTTCCCATCCCTCCCCACCCTTCATCCCCATCTCACCTCCCCCTCTCAATCAACCGTCCTAACTCCCAGCCCTCCCAGAAAACCGAATACGAAGCCTACACTTCCCACGTCGTCAGCCTTGCCGCCTACACCACCGCCACCTCCGTCCTCCACACAGCAACCTACTCCGTCGACGCTGAGCCCGTCTCTATACTGCAAGCCGCCGCCACCGCCACCACGCCCGTCACGGTGCCTTCCGTCGCCACCCCGGCGCCGACAGACGTCCAGGCGTTTCTGCAGAGCGTCTTGCAGCATGAGGTTTCGCTGCTGCAGTACGATCGGACGGCGACGGCGACGGCGACGTATAATGCTGCGGTGAAGCCGACGGGGGTTGTTATGGCTGCTGGGGCGGCGGCGGCGGGGGTTTTAGGTTTGGCGATGTTGTGAGGGCAGGGGACATTCGAGTAGTTGGTTGGGAAGTGTATATGCTTTGATTGGGGGACGGGCGATGTACACTTTTTGCAGGCGGCCACGTTTATCGGCGCATTTGGTTTACGGACTCTTATCCGGAGCCAGACCCGATAAAAGATCGAATACTGAAGCGACCATTCACCACCACCTTATCCTTCATCAACCTCTCTGTTCTTTCCCAAATCCAACATCTTTACACAAAATCAAAAGACCACCAAAAAACCCCATCCAAAATTTCACACATCTCTTCTTTAAAAAAACCAAAAGCCCGCAATTACCCTCCCCACCCATCCTCTCAACCCCCCTCCCACCTTCCCAATCTCGGGAACCCTCACCCCGTAGCATCGTCTTCGCGTAACCCGGACATATGAAAAAACCACGAGACGAGATCCCATCCCCCCGGCCGCCCGGCCCCGGAAAGGAACGCAGCGAATACTTCTAACCATGACACGGGAAGGACGAGTCCTCCAATTCCCGTTTTTGTTGGTTTACTTCAAAATCTGGATTCTGTCTTTTTTACTTGGGTTCGATGTTTTTACGTCTTAGTTTCCGTTTTGGACGCGGTTGGTTTTGTTGGATTTTTGGAATCGTTGTGGAGGTTGGGAACGAGATGAGGGAGGGGGAAAGAAAGAAAGAAAGAAAGAAAGAGAAGCGTTAAGGGGGTTTCAAGAGGGTGATGGAAAGAGCGAGTGGAAATCTCACAAGCTATTTAGTTATTTGGATTTGCTGCATCCTCTTGTCTCTCTCTATGACGCATGACGCTCCGAAAAGAAGATGGGAATCAGAAGAAAAGAGAAACCACATCTAAACATCTCTTCTTCACTTTCTCTTTTCTATCTTCTCATCACTGCTCGCTCATCGTCTCACGTAATTTCAACTCGACATTCATCTCTCTTTCTCGATTCTTCAATTCATCTTTCTATTTCTCGTCCCCCCTCGTCTCCCTCCCCACCACCTTCCCATCTCGCAATAAATCCCCTCCCCTTCCTTTTCCTCCGCCCTCTTGTCTAGCAAATTCACTCTCATGATGCTACCAATCACCTCCATCAGCAATCCTCAAACCCTTCATCCCAACACCCCAAAAAGTCCCCCGTCCGGCTGATTCTCGAAACACAAAAACAGGACTTTCCAACTATGAAAACTCTCCGCTATAATTTCTGAGAGAGAAAAAACATATCTGTGTACTTTTCGAAACAAAGAACGATATATGCTTTCCCCCAAAACCCCCTTTTCGACATCACCATCCAATCCTGATGTTTTAAACCCTCTTTACCAATAGAGCGTTGGTATCAACTGCCAAACTCCGTCCCAACTCCCTCACTCTCCACAAACCCCGAACCTTGGAATCTTCAGAACCTTTCTCTTGACAAATTATGTATCCCTCGCACGACCTCTTCGCTTTTTTGGGGTATTCAGTAACCCCTTAGCCACCACCACCACCACCAAGCCTCTAGAAAGTAGACTCGCAGAACCTCAACTGTTTAAACCCCCTGCCAAGCACTCGTTCTATCTATATATTATAATATATAAATCATCACAAGGGCAACCCTCTCGATCATTCTCAAGATTAGCTAGCTCTCCAAGATGTACTGCAAGACTCGAAAGTGTCGAGGAGTCTACGAGGCGTTGGAAGGGAGAAGGAGGAGCACGCGGTTGTCGTACAGCGTGGTGGTGGTCTTTCAGTGGGGCTAGAGCAGTCGGCCGATTCTGAATACTGTTTTGAGCCTTCTCGCTTTCTCTCACAATTCCCCTTCCACCCAACAAAAGCCTGCTTGTCAATCCACAATACTCCTCACAGACTTTTATCTCACTTGACCCCTCCCGAGTTTCTTAAACTAAGAAAGATAAAATCGGAAAAGAGGGTTGAGTGTGAAGGAGAAGGAGAAGGAGAAAAGACATGAAAGCAGATGGTAGAGATCTTTCGAGCGCTCGACATCATCTATTTAGAAACCGAAGATAGATAACAACAGACAGGAACGATGCTTATATGCACAGAACCGCAGGAAAGTTGTCACGTGCGTACGTATATTATATATGTGAGAGTGCGTTTTCTGCAATCGACAGCCCGAGCCTATCTTTTTGTCTTTCGTAGGGTTTTTGGGAATATGTAGTGGGGGGGTTTTTTAAGAGTTTGAATCCGAATGGGCTCTAATGATGTTTGTTTTCTGATTTGATGTTTGCAAAAAAGGGCTGACTTGGTATTGGTATTGGTGTGATCCAGGTTGAAAGCTGCGGTAGGTAAGGGGGGATAGGCGCGGGGGTGGAGGCGGGTGAGGAAAGGGGAAAGGGGAAAGGGGAAAATGATATGTGTGAGAAAAGAGTGCATGGAAAATAACCTACAAGAACCACCCGCCTTCATGCCTTCTCCCAAAGACTCCACACCACTGCAACCTGGCTATTTTGCCCAGAAACCGAAAACTCCACTGACTGCGCCACCACGATTCCCGTCGACCTTTCGGTATCAGCGGAATCAGGGGGGAGCGATCGCAGGAGGAGCAGATATGGAAAAGTATAGTTGCTTGCTCAGAGACCCAGGTTTGATGTTCCAGGAGCTGCGAAGGGTGGATGCTTGATGTCGTGATTGGAAACATACATGCTCCAGCTTCCATGCAAAGCATGCTACCATGCCGAACGCCCGTGGAGATGCAGCAACGACCCCGGTACAAACACCATTAACCCCCTACCCTGCCCCCGGACACCCACTCCAACACCCTGTCGGCTGCCTAGGATCATACATGCCTTCCTCATCCTCACTCTCCACCTCCTCTGCCCCCTCATCCCCCAACTTTTCTTCTACCTCCACCTCCGCATGCTCTTCTCCTCTGTCCGTCTGCTCCTTCTCCTCCCCCGACCCAAAAGCGTTCCTAAACCCGCCCTTTTTGAAACCACCGCCTCCGTTTCTGCCGCTATCGTGGGCATTCGAGGGCGCAAGCTTGATATTGATGACTTGGACGGACTCGTTGGCTTTGCGCTCGGCTTTGCGGGCTTTGGTGCTGGCGAGGGGGTCGCGGGACATGAGTTTCATTTCTTTGAGGCGCTGGTCGAGGGATAGCGAGTCAGCATCTTTGCGCTGAATGTTTTGTGCGTAGGCGGAGGGGGAATGGACAAGGGAGTGAGAATGCTTAGGAAAAGAGGGCAGGATGGGGACAGCACCTTCTTATGCAAATGATCATAACTCCCCTCATGCGCCTCATACTCGTTAATCCTGCTATACCCCTTCCCGCACAGATCGCAGTAGAAGGACTTGGCGGCTTGCAGGGCGGATTCCGTCTGTGATGCTCTCAGAACATTGTAAGTTCGGTTTAGACGGGTAGGGACCACGAAGCATTGGTGGAGGCAGCAGCAGCGAGCCGATGCCAAGAGCGCGAGGAGGGTGGGTGGAGGAGGAGGGGCCTAACCTTGGGGGCGGGGTTGGTGAGACCGCGCTGGGGCAAGGGTGAGGAGGTTAGCTTGGGAGCGGGGAGGGGTTTTGGGTTGGAGGGGTGGAAAGGGGAACATACTGGAGGCATTGTGGATGATGGTGGAGGGAACTTCTTAAGATGTAGGAGCGTTCTGAAAGGGTGTCTACTGAACAGATGCTAAGAAGTTGGAGAATGTGGAAAAGGAGTGAATTATGAACCGAGGTCCATCAGAAAGCCTGGATAGGGCAGAGGTCCGCTAAGCGAGAAAGCTCCGCTGGATCCAAAAGATGCAGCCCTACTTATTTGAATTGGCCCCTCAAAAGACATGAGGATATACAACCAACAATCTGTAAGTCGTAAGTTCTAAAGAGGACCAAACCAAGCCATCTAGCTAAGCTACCTATGCACAGAGACCACCAAACGAGGTCAGGATGTTCCGTAGCTTACCATCCCCGTTCCGGCCTCCCCCGATCCACCATATATCCAGCACCTAGATACAAGGAGAAAAGAGGTCCATGCGTCGAACTCGTTACCATAGCCAGCCCTGATCATGTCGACCTTGCCATCTCCGTACACCCCCGTATGTCTAGTAAACAAAAGATTGTTGACCCCCTCAGTTATCGTACCCACCTCTTGGAATCGAAAGGCTCAAAGCTCGCGATAATGGAACGCAGAATTACCGCTTCTTGACCTCCGTCGCCCATCCTTCGATCCCTTCGCCTTTGCTCCCAACAGGAATAGGCAAGGAAATGCCCTCCATTCCCTTGGTACCCTCCAAGAACGGACTCCCACTCATACCGCCCGCATTCGCTCTCTTCGCAGGTTCCAACTCCAGCATAGGTAAGAGAAAGTCTGCAATACGCTTGGCTTCTTCAACACTAAAATGGTACTTTTCTCTCAGCACGTCCGGCAGCGCCCATTGGCGGAGGCGGTGAATGTTGCGAAGTTCACCCTTGCGACTGAAGATTTCTTGGGACCATTTGCCTGAGAGACAAAGATTGCGCGGAAAGGGCCCGAGAAGTTCGATGATTTGAGCGATGTGGTCATCGTCTTTGCCGTACTTGGTGCCGGATTGAGGGTCGAAGAGGTAGTCTCCCGTAATTAGTTCAAAGACCTAAGTACACAGAAGAATATGTCAGCCTATTGTGGATGCGTGAACAGTATACCAAAACAAAAACCGTACCATAGCGGCCATACTCCACACGTCGGTACTAGCACCCCATTTAGAGCCTAAGATAACCTCAGGAGATCGATACTGTCGGGTTTGAATGTCGTTTGTAAAGTGGTGGCCAACCCAGCATGCGTTTCCCAGGTCGGCAATTTTGACGGAAATGGTGTCCATTGCTGTTGCTATTTCGTCTTGGCTTTTCTTCTCTGAAGAGCCGTTCTTATCGAGGGAAATACCAGACACTTCTTGGGTGAGAACATCCCTGGCGATCGTGTTAGCTGACTGCGGAGGCCAACTCAAGACGTTACGAGCATACGCTGTCTTTTCTCGTTGCTTCTGCACCTCCTCGCCGTTGCCTGCAAGACTGTCTCTGATACCGAGCAAGTCTCTCATCGACTTTGGAGGCGTTGTGGAAGCTGCAACACGAGTCAGTAGACTACTCTCTGTAGGAGTAGCGAAGCCATCAATGGCGAATTACTTGGACTTTCAGTCATCATCTGGTTCAAGCTACTGTGTGACCCCTGGGTGCCATGCGAAAACCGCATAGGCTCAAGATTGCTAAAGCTTGCATTTAGAGGGCTAGGGAGTGGCTGGCTGCCTGTGATCAGGGTCCTTCTTCTCCTACGTCCATTGCGGTTGTCTTCCTTATCCTCCGCCTTTGGTTCGTCTTTAACAAAAGTCTTGACTATTTGCTCCACGTCGCCGATTTCGATCAGGACATTTTCAGGCTTGAGGTCGGTATGAATGATGCCACATTCGCGGTGTAGATAGTCCAGACCAAGCAGAACCTGCTTTGTGATCTGCTTGACCAACGGCATTGGAATACCCCTGTGGTTCCACCTTTTGATCAGACCAAGTAAATTCTCCCCTAGCACCTCGAACACCATACACACGTGTTCACCATTGGGTCCTTTATGATTGAAAGAGTCCAGCAGGCTGACAACATGCTTTTTCCCCGGGTGGTTTGGATTGGCTTGCACAATCTTTTGGAGAAGCTTAATCTCATCGACTGCAGTCTCTGTGTAGTGGGCTGCGGATCGTACAACCTTCAAAGCAACGTGTCTCCCCGTTTCAGTGTCTCGTGATAGCCATACCGTTGAGAAATGGCCCCAGCCAAGCTTCCTGACAACGATATATCTCCCGTCTTTGAATGTTTCACCAACATGGACCGGGTGATAACCACCCTTACAGTAGTCCTCCGAGTCCTCCTCTTCAGCTGTAACTTCGGTTCCCTCATCCCGAGATGAGGAAGACGAAGATGATCGGCTCAGTTGCGCCTTATTGTGGGATAGAGGGGAATTGACACTGTTAGCACTTTCAAAAGGTTAGCTCCGACCGCGCAGATCTCAGCTTAACAAGCGCCTATGGGCCTGCTAACCTTGAATTCATGATGGGTGCGCTGTGCGGACTCGCGTCTGCACTTTGTTGACCCTCAGTTGTGATTATTGGTTTTAGATCCTGGCCTTTCCTCCTCTTCTTTCCGCCGTTACCATTGGCTGCATTGTTTGCTGCGCTCGCAACTTGTTTAGCTTTGTTGATTGCCGCTTTTTTGATATCACTACCATTCATATTAGAACAAAGAGAGTCAGGCTGAGATTTTCAGAGCGTGAATGGCGAGGGCTGTGTTGACGAGAGCTTGGGGCGCGTAGCGTTGGGTGCGAGCACTCGTAGCCAAGTCAGAGCAAGCAGTCGTAGTTTTAGACGAATCCGCGCGGAATGTAGGTACACAGCCTCAGTAAGGCAAGCTCTTTGAGTTCGACGTTTGATGTACGAGGCGGATATGGTTGTTGAAGGTCCACTGCTCACTCGAGCCAAGACGTGTTCATGCAGACTGACTTGGTGCGGTGCTTGGTCTGTGCGCCCTACTCGTGGCTGGGCCGAACGACGGTGAGCCCCAAAGACACACAATTGTTTACGGGAAATAGGAGTCAGATGAAGCGCCTTGAATCTCTACCTTCCAGTACCGAAGAAAGGCAAGTGTGATGCCAATTCACATCGGTGAGGCACGACCCGTAGCTTACTGAAGACTGGCTGCAGCAGATCAGGTCTAGTGACGGACTTGCGGGGCTACCTGTCATATGCGATGCGATATAAAACCCTCAGTCACTCTTTAATGCACCAAAAATGCGTCTGGTCGTGAGGGATTAATGATAGTGGACCAAGACGCTGTACAGTAACCTGAGTGCAGGTTCCTCGATGACGTTGCTCTCATCATAAGGCTCGACACACTATGTACTTAGTCCTTTGGGCTCACTTCAGCATCTGCTCATCCTATCAAGAAAACCCCCCGACTCACCTCACCGGGGGATGCAGAAAGCCAATGAACAACAACCGGTCTCTGCAGAGCTATCGAAATGGACAAATAGACTTGTTATTCTCTAGCAGCGTCAATCAAGTGGTGAATTTGGAATTCCACACCCTCACTGACACTGGGTCCGATAGTTGGCCTCGCTATCGGCTGTCGTTCACACTTTCTAGACTCAACCAACCCTCATGAAGCCTCAATAAGGCATCGGCCATCCCAACACTGCTCACGAACGCTTTTCATGAATATGTACAATAACAGATAGATACCCAATAAGTACAGCATGTACCCAGTTGCCCACTATCCCAAAGATACGAACAAGAGAACCCGACACCTCGCTATGCAATCATCCCCAGCCATACGTCGTATTCACATACCTCGAATGTACACTATTTCCAACTCATTTCATCCCATTTCCCATGTGCATCTCCCGTAATTTGGTTTTCAGCGCCTTCCCTGTTGCGTTCCTTGGAATTGTATCTACAAACTGTACACCACCGTCAAGAGCTTTGTACCGTGAAAGCTTGGATAGCAAATATTCCTTTATTTCTTCTTCCGACACTTCTTTTTCTTCGACCACGCCATAGGTGGCAGCAGCACCATTAGCAAGCTTCGGTTTTCGGACGACAAATGCTCGTGGAACCTCGCCCGTGCCTTCGGGGACCGGGATTCCAATTACTGCAACGTTGATGATTTGAGGATGGGTAAGGAGGATAGCTTCGAGTTCAGCAGGAGCGACTTGCCAACCACGGACTTTGATGAGGTCCTGAATCGTCAAAAAGGTCAGATCAGCAAGGCTCTAGAAACCGAGCAGACTTTTATCGCAAAGCACACACCTTCTTTCGATCGATGATGTACCACTTGCCCTTGTTGCAGTATGCAATATCTCCAGTCCTCATCCAACCATCAGGACTAACCGAAGCCGCAGTAGCTTTGGGGTTGTCCAGGTAACCCAACATCATACACGGACCCTTGATGTACAATTCTCCTCTTACCATGTCTCCCTCTACAAGATTACTATCCTCGTCCTTGAGACTACGCGTAGTACAGTCAGCACATTTATTGTATGCTCAAACCGAGACCAAAGCACTGACCATGCGCCCATGCCATCCATAATCCTCCCGACGCTGCCCGTGTCATCTCCTTCCGGCCAGGAAAAGAACAGAGCCCAGCCCGTCTCGGTCATTCCCCACACTTGCGAGAGCTTTGCTTCTGACGCCAACAGAGACTTGAACTCAGCTTGAGTCGACGCACGTAATGGGGAACCGGCAGACCAAACATATCGAAGAGATTGCAAATGCCTCTTCTTTGTTACTGGCGAATTCAATATGGCGACAATCATTGCCGGCACCACAGGTATCTCTGTGATGTGGAATCTCTCGATATCCTCAACAAATTGCTTCGTATCGAATCTGCGCATAAGGTATACGGTCTCGTGATATCGAATCGCACATCCAGAAATAAGCGGCATACCAAATGCGTGGAATGCAGGAAGACATATAAGACGTGAAACCTGTAATCTATCAGCACACGAGATAGTAACACTTCGTTCCGGGTTTCCTACCTCATAAGGCTTATCGCGGCTCCGGATGCCAAAGATCTGAGAGACCGAGTACTCGTGAGAGACCATGGCTGCCTTTGGAAGACCAGTGGTTCCACTGGTAAAGCCCAGGGTTGCAACGGTTGTGCTAGCTTCTTCACGGTTTTTGAACCTCACCCAATCCGCCTCGCCATGCTGCAACAATTCGTCCCATGACCTGTACCCGTCAGAAGGGCCATGATCCGACGCATCGAAGACGAATAATCTCGACGTGGGAATGTTGCATTCCTTTGCGGTTTGTAGGGTGGTTGAGAGCATGTGGGGCTCGGTGATGAGGTATCTGACGTGCGCCGTTCGGACATGGTGGTTCAGTTCGATGGACGTGTAGGCAGGGTTTGAGCCTGTGTAGCGTCCCCCAGCTCCTATAATGGCTAGGTATATCAGAGGGTAATAAATCTGATCGTGCTTAGCCTTCCCCCCGGCTTGTAGCCCTGCTGAGGCCAGGGATTGTGCGTGGCCCTACATCATTGAATGAATGAACGCAGACGCAATCGCCCGACTCAAGTCCCTCGGCTTTGAAACCTGCAATAAGTTTCCTCACAATCGTGCGAGCGCTCCTAGGTGTAACGAAACGGGAAGGATCGCTGGCATCTACAATGACCTGAAGACATCAGACGTCTAGAATACCGAGAAAGAATCTGGAGAGCCCTCACTGGTTTGTGCGGATTGCTCTCGACATCCTCGAACGTAAAGGAGAGTAAGTCAGTCGGCGCAGGATCATATTTCATAATCATAATGACAATCCCCAGTGGACCCGCGGTTTTGCCGTATCTTGCGAATGAAGGTGGAAAGACGCAATTGAGACAGGATCGGGCCGGTAGATGCAGCAGCAGTCTGCCTGAGATTAAGCGCCGCTTGCAGTCGACGGCTGTTCCCAATCACAGAAGTGTTGGAGAGTAAAGCAAAAGGAAGCGCGCGTGGTATCAGCTGGATGGCATGACACGGATGGACGCTAGAGACCTTCTACCCCTGATGGCTCACATCTTGAAGACAAATGCAGCAGCACAGTGAACACAGGCCGGATCCATGCCGGCACCTAGTCCACGGCGTTGGGACCCATGGGAGAGGGGGGGGCGGCGACACCGTGCCGCAAAAGGGGTCCAAGTCTTCAGGACTGTGGTCCCAAGAGGGCAAGAGACTCGGATTTAGGGGATTTGGGAATCCCTGGTTAGGAGTAAGCTGTCCTTCTAGTAGGCTTCTACTACAGCAGGACCAATGGACATTGTACACTACGTTCAGCCTAGATACGGCCATGAGCAGCAATCTGACATTTCCGGCCAAAGAATAAGTGGGTAGGGGGGAGTGGGGAGAGGGGGGAGGGGAAACTCCCTGGCGCCCATCCTTCGTCTCGAGGGGAGTGAGTACGGAATACACTACTCCGTACTTCCGTACTGTGCACTCTACGCCGTAATGTAAAACAAGAACGCAAAGTCCCCAAACGGTCAGGGTTTGAAAAGTAAGGTACGGAATTAATACATACTGTACCACAGACTCCACAGTCCCCCTTAGGGCGGGCGGGCCGTGCAAGAGATTGCAACATGTTACTACCTACATATATTAGCTGCATGAACCCTTGTCGAGGTATCGTGTAGCTTGGGGAGGTGGGGAGGTGGGGAGGTGGGGGACGCCTTTTTGGAAAGATGCCCCGTCCGGGGCGTTCTTTGCACCTCGATGCGGACCACACGTTGGAGTATTTACTTGTAGAAACTGGGATACCTAAGGTAGCTAGCCAAGGTAGGCGAGAACGGTTTCGTTAAAATCATCACGGCGGGTCAGTGACTTGGTATATGTAGATTAGTGTGCCAGTACATACTTCCGTAGAGTAAAGGGGTATCTGACGACAAAACAAACAGACGAAGTGCTAGAATCGATCGTAATGATTAGGAGGGGGTTTCCAAAAGGGGTGCAAAAAAAGTGCGGAAATGCGGAATGGTCCCGCCCTCGGAAAGGATGACAGGCAGCCGAAGCTACTGAAGTACCTTACGGAGTACCACTTTACCTACTCTATCTACCTTACGTAAGCCGGCATTGAGAGTCCACCAGTCCACTAGTCCCTTACCTAGCCTCTGTTGGGGGAGGTTGGGGCTACGAGATTTGGAATACAGTAAGGTATTAGGGCGGTAATAATAATGGCTTGAATTCGAAATTTGGGTACCAAACATGTAGCTACAGCCCTACAGGTCAATGTCGAACAGAAGGAACATCTATTCAACAGATCCTGACAAAGGTACGGTATCTCGTCGCTTTTGTCGTCAGTCATCCATCGTGTAATGCCGTGGTAATGCGGGAAAACGCCCCCATAGAATGCAAGATATCTGCCGAGATCTTATTCTCAAGGCACCCGCCAACACGGTCGAAAGCACTGGACAAACACCTCTCTATATAGTCTTCAGATGTCATGAATCCCAGATGGGCCCGTAAGCTGGAATGCCTCTGCTTTCCATGCCGTAGACCACCTTTCGCGTCAACAGGGGGTTGGAGATTACAAACACGGCCTCGGCGTTGGACTCGAGGTAGAGATGGTACGTCAAGGCTACCATGTCTGGTCGGCCCGACGCTCGAGTGTTGATGATCATCGCTTCGGGATCGGCCTTGACCACAGCCTCCATGATGTTTTCTCCATACGTCTGCAGAGGGTTTGGGGTAGACCACAAGATCCGACTGGGCACTGGATGGGAGACAAGCATCGACAAACACGGTCCGATGCCTGATCCTGTGGTGACAATCACCACTCGCTTGAACACCGCAGCCATGCGAAGGACTCCGGTGATAGGAATGCCACGGATCCAGTAGCTGTTCGACGGTTCCAGAATCTGTTTCTTGGTCCAGTCGCCGGCATCGGAAACGATCAGGGAGAACGATGAGCCGTCAGCTTCCGGGATGGTGGCAAATGCATGCCACTCCTTCAACGGATTGTGGGTAATGCGAATGCCCACCACCGGGCTTACTTTCATGTATTTGAAACGTATCCGGACGGCGTGGTTGGATAAGACTTCCGGAAACGCTTCAACTTTACGTAAACGAATCCATGGTAGAATGATAAAGAACGTAATGATCACCAGGAACCAGAATGCGGGAGATTTGACCACGAGTATACCCAAGGAATCTGAGCCTGGGGCCTTGGACTGTGCATTGGATACAAGCAAAATCTCGACCCAAAACAGGGCCACTGATATCCATCCAGCAAAGCGATGCACTGCCTCGAAAGCGTTGTGAGACAGCAAGCGGAAGCGCGGGATGGCGAAAACGCAAATACTGAGGAAGAGCATGAGCAAAGCATAGGTCACACCGATGACGGCAGGCTCGACAAAAACGCCTGAAACGTGATCTCTGGTGATTAAAACGGTGTATAGCAAAAACCATACCACGGCGGAGATGGCGCATCCGCTGTGAACACCTCCAAAGTGGTAGAGCTTCGCTATTGAGCGTCGTATTCTCAATGGTACCGACAACGGCGTCCAGCAACACATGGTATAGAGAGCGTTGACGACATATTCTTGCCGGATCAAAATCGCACCTAGGATGTTTGCAGCTGCGGCGGTGGCGACATTTGATAAAGGCGGGCCAGACGGATACGCATTTCGATACGCAACAAGGATGATTATGAAGGCGATCATGTTGGCGATGAAAACGATTGAAAACAGCCGCTGGTACACAGCCAGGAGATTATGTCGCATCCTTCTCCATATTCGTCGCTCACGCTTATACGGGAGTTTGGGCATCTCGTTCGGTGGGACAGATAGTCTCCAGGTAGAATTGTACGATGGCGTGGAGGTATGGGGGACCCGCCTCGGTGGCATGGCATCTGATTTTTCAACATTGTACGCACCGAGTTCCTGCTGAACCAATACCGGAGCAACAACACCCTTCTCCAAATCTTCGGATGAGTTGTTGGAAGACTTGGAAAGCATCTGCTCGGTAGGATATCCCATTGCTGTGGCTCGCTTCAAGTCGAGTAATCCGGGTTGGAAATTGCGCTCCGTAGGTGAGTGGTTCGCAGTGTTGCCATTCAAACCACCCAAGGTCTCTTGATGATTTTCTTTTTCTGGCGGTTCCTCCATGGCAGTTGTAGTAGAGCCAAGTGTGGAAGATATCGCACTGATCCTATTGGCATCGTCTGACGGTTCTGGCCCAAGCTCGTGGTCCATGGCTGTGGTTCCCAATCATCCAAGTAGGAGTCCTTCGGATGGTGGGAGATGAAGGTATAACAAGTTGAACAATCAGGCCAACTACTCCGAGGTGGGCAGGCAATGCAGACAACAACGGCGGTGATGCTGCACGTGGGGACCAGGATGATTTGCCGGGACAACGCTTTCTCCAGCCTCAACCGCGGGTCCGACTGACTTTCATCTGGCAGCATATAGGGTTATCCCTGAGACAAAAGAGTTCAAAGTTAGAAGTGCATGAAGCATACAGAAGAAGCGCGCGAACGGATTCCGTCCTGCAGTCTCAAAATAGTAAAGAGACGGGGCAGGGGCCGTGCCTTTAAAGCGAGACGATCCATGTAGGAGGGTGCTATAAGAGTAAGTACCGTAGGCAGTACTGTAATGATAAATATAACACTACTGTGTACGTAGTCAGCAAGGCTAATAATATTAATACTAATTGGGGCATCAGGGAACTTAGGGAAGGGGTGGTGAAGGAGAAAACAAGCGACCAGTCAATGCGACCATCAATCTCGAACCTCGAACCTCGAACCTCGGATCATCCTGACGCTAAGGAAACACACTACAGAAACGATCGACCGGCGTTCTTGGCGGCATGTGCGGAATTCACTGAACGTCTGGGTCTGTAATGCTCCCGCTGTTCCGTACAAGTTCCTTCCTCCATACTCGGGTCATAGACACGCAGATGAGGGATTGATCCAGCGCAAGAGAGCAAACGGGCCAGGCGTAGGCCATGTGTAAGAAGAGTTGATGGGGACGGAAACGCAAGCGGAGGATGCCGGGAGAGTGGGAAGAGTAATGCTGGTCCATGTGTCGACGACACCCCCCTTCGATAACCAACCGGCGCTACGGGGTAATTGCCAGGAACGTGAACGCCATCCCCACAAGCTGCAAGTGATACGTCAATTGCATCGCGCCGATTGGTGCTTGTCTGAAGGTTTACCCACAGGGTACGCCATATCTTAGTTACTTTAGTAAGGTACCTAGGTACCTTACCCTGGGCGTTCATCGGCTACGCGTAGCATAAAGGCTACCGCGCAAGTTGACTGAGGTGAATGTGCGGCACCTGGGTCAGCACTCTTATTAATTTAATTTAGTAACTGGAGCGGCACGTGCTTCGTTATTATGCACAAGGGAAAAAGAAGTCCTGCGCTGAGGTTGTGTGCGGGATGTGGTCCATCGCTGGGACAACAATGTCTGTCCAGTGATGCAAGAGGCGGTAAGGAGCGACCAAGTGGATGTTGACTTTATGGAAACACAAAGATCTTGGTGTGTGGCACCTAATGGCCCTGGTGTACCTACTCAAATCCTGGAACCGTTGCATGCGAACGAGCATTTCCGAGCCCAAAACCTTCCACACTACTTTGCCGCACCGAAATCTTTCGCAATCCCTTTTGTGGAGTGTATGATTAGTCGCCATGGGAAGAAACTCGATCACAGCCGCGCTCTACGTGACTGCCGCCGGTCCCCAAGCGGAAGAGTTGTAAAATCATGTAACGTTGGTGGTATACCGGCAGCGTAACAATATACTATTTTCCCCGAACCACAGCAAAGTGTGCTCGTTAGACCCTCTATTGGCTTCGATGGCCACGATTATGCTGGCTTCCAAAATCCAAAGACAATGGCAAGATCAACTATCTAGCACTGACCACACAAACCATCAAGCGTCAATGTGCCTATTAGGTGTCTTGAGAGTACAATATCTGCCACGGGACCAGGCATACCCGAAGGCGACTGTTCCTTTATACGACCACAGTCCACAGATATAGCCGTTGTTCCAAAACTTGATCTGAAGCGACTGTGTAGATTCAAAGTCTTTAATTGTAAGCTGCTGCTGAGAAGATAAGTTTCTGGTGATGAGAAATCGATACGCTTCACACTGCGCATACAAAGCTGTAAATCACGAATGTTGTCCCCTGTTGACGTAAGCGGTGTCGGCGGCCCTATCCCTGGCAAGGCCCCTTCCCTAGGGTTTGCTTCTGTCCTAGGTATGGTATAATCTATCGCTTTCAGATCAGGTCCGATATGTTCAACCAAGGCCATGTCTATCTTTTCGCATTGTTTGAAACGTTGTCAACCCCAATGTTGGGGCGGAAGACACCTTTCCAATCCGGGAGCCACTCGTTATCCCCGAGTATGTACTCTCCACCTCTTTATAAGGCATCGAGTGCTTATCTGAAGAGCTCTGTGTCGTTGCGTCAGTGCAAGTCGGCGGCCGTGTCATACCCTGCATTCGATCTGCTATTTTCGCTGTTGATTGCAATTATTTATTTCTTGTAGGGCAGAGCAAGATAGCTTGACAGTTACTCACGCTCTAGAGAACTATGACCGGTGAGGTCTTTGACACCATTTTCTGCGCTCGCCAAGTGTCTTCAGAGTAGGTGGCCGCGTTGTGCAGCTGTTTCCACAATGTAGGGCACCTGAACGGTTGCCTATGCGACTGCTGAAAATTGAGAAGCGTGCATCAAGAGTCTTCTGATAATGCGATTTCATCAATTCTGAACTGTCGTCATGGTCAATTCACCGGAATCGCTCTCGCTCATGTCAAAGTTGAACTGAGTATATCAGAGACGAAATATGCGCCTCGACCAGTCTTTGCATCTTGTACCTGAAGCCATTCGGGATTGGTATGGCTTGCAGGCTTGTAGCCTTGTTTGATATTTTCAATGGAACATAGAAAAATGTTCCGGTGCCGACATTGCTCGCTAAGCCCTACTTGGAACTCAACTAGTGCAATTCGTTGCTTACGAGTAAACCGTATCGTGTGCTGTGGACCTGTGGTGCCACTACGAGGTACTGGCGAGCTGCATAAAGCTAGGTACTTTAGGTTACGGCTCTCGCCTTTCGCTCCAACATAAGCCTAGGAAATTCGGGGCACGAGAGCAGGTATTTCGTTGTTTAGAGTAGAGACACACGTTGGTGATAATGTTAGGGAGAATGTTGTTTGATGAATCGCTAAAGTACAACTAATACTACCTATGTATCTCATGTGTCGAAGTTCCGTTTCTGGCTTAGCAGGTAATTATAATCGGTTACTCCGTAGATTGATAAGATTACTTAAAGGAGTCAGAAGGATGGTGTGGACTTGTGGAGAAACAGGGTTCGTGGCTGGTACGGCCTCTTTGCCGAATACACATTACCTACTATTGTGGAATCCGCCTGAATTGTTTGCTCGGGAGAAAGGTCTACGTGGACATGTAATCGTTCATCCGGGTGCCGAAACCTGGAATCCGACAGCAGACTCATACGGTCATACCACATCAATCAGGAGGTGGCGCCTATCGAATGCGCCGCCGGTTCCGAACGCCAAGAGATGCGGATCTGATATGCAATCCAACACTTGTACAGGTATTTTGTAATGACAATACAATTCCCTGTTCACTCCGTATTCATACCTCCTATCCACTCCCCCTAAAGTAAGCTAACGTAATTGGATGATATGTGACGTACGGAGGTATGTCTTATTCTTCTAAATTCAATGAAACGAATATTCTGCTAGTGAGTGTACGGGAAAATCGCGGTTTGTTGAGTACGGTAATTAAGGTAAGGAATTCTTCGGGTAATTCATACCCTGTAGGTAAGGTATTCTTGAACGCCTAACGCGTATCTTAAGGTCTACCACCGCACTCTTGGCCCCTTGGCACCTTGGCACCTCTATTGATATTATGTCAAGAATCCACAACGGAGCCTGGAAACTGCTCGCGTGTTTGTTGTTCTTGGCAGGTCGGCGTCAGACCTCACCTCCGGATACCCCTATTCACTGTATAGCAAATACGAGAAGTGAATATGAGAGTAATCATCTTGCGTGGTCAAGCATCATCTAAATCTTTCCTAAGAGACGTGAATATTCCCAACTACTGAGAGTCCGAAGCTCTCTACTCTACTGATGCTGACGTATAGAAAATTACTTTAGTT